>Ga0207433_10014468_pt1 | contig 11420 bp, 14 predicted proteins | sample YelNatPaOPGAMG01_FD_187559 | JGI IMG/M metagenome (GOLD analysis project Ga0207433, IMG submission 187559) | Hot spring thermophilic microbial communities from Obsidian Pool, Yellowstone National Park, USA - OP-RAMG-01 (SPAdes) (version 3) | ecosystem: Environmental > Aquatic > Thermal springs...
CCCAATAGTCTAATGCACTTTGATTTGCAACCGTTTTGCTTAATTCCTGCGTCAAGTTTTCGGAAAAGGTTAAATCTCAACGCTAAGTTTTTGCTAAACTGTTTCGCCTGGTGATTGAAATGCCTAATATTCTAGACATCGCAAAGCTTGTTCTCCCATTAGTTGCGGGAATAATCATGGGCTATTTGCTAAGGGAGAAGAAAAGCCTAAACCTTGGCAAGATAACATCCGGGATAATTTTGGTTTTGATTTTTTCCTTAGGCTTTACCATGGGTTCTAATGGTGAGTTGTTGGCTGTTATGCCAAACGTGGGAGTGACAACCATAGTGCTTCTAGCCCTGGCGTTGTTTTTCAGCATACTCTTTGTTAAGGCAGCCAAGAAGCTGGTGAGAATATGATGAAATACATTTTAGCCGCCCTTGCCATTGGAGTATTAGCCGGCTACGTAAACAACAATTTTGGTTTTCCATCGCTTAACACATTTATTTCTGACTATGCTTTCAATTTATCCCTCATCGCTCTGCTGTTTTTCATGGGCTTGCTCTTTGGAGCAGATAAAGAGGCTTTAGCTAAACTGCGGAAAACAGGGTTCAAAATTTTGGCTTTCCCTTCTGCCATAGCTTTAGGCAGCATAACAGGCGGACTTGTAGGCGGCATACTGCTCGGAACCAACGTGTTTGCCTCTATGGGAGTATGCGCTGGCTACGGCTGGTACACGTTAACTGGACCATTGGCGGGACAGCTTTTCGGATTGGAATGGGGCGCCATAGGCTTCACAGTCAACTTTCTAAGAGAAATCACCACAATAGTTACAATATCGGTTGCGAGGAAAATTGACAAGTACGCGCCTGTAGCCATGGGAGGAGCCACAGCAATGGATACAACCCTACCAGTAATAGTGCGCTACTGCGGCCAAGACACCTTAATAACAGCCTTCTCCAGCGGCTTCACACTAACAATGATAGCACCTTTTGCAATAACCACCATAGCGGCTCTTGCCCATTAAGCACGCTGAAAACTATGAAGATTAAAATTAGATTTTACTCGTGTTTCTGTACAGAGCTAAAGTTTAAGGCAAGATAGACATTTTATCGGCTGTTTTGATACGCGTTAGGAATATATATCATATATATTAAATTATAAACTAGATGCACTTTTAAATGGGGTCTAAGGTGGGCACCGAAAATCTCGACAAAATTTTCAACCCTAAAAGGGTGGCCGTCATAGGAGCCAGCGACCGGGAAGGCTCCGTCGGTGCCAAACTGCTACGAAATCTGGTTGGAGTAGGATATGAAGGGGTGGTTTACCCAGTAAACCCTTTTAAATCCACAATTCAAGGCATAACGGCTTATCCAAGCATTACAAAGATTCCGTGGAAAGTGGACCTCGCAATCATTGCAACACCAGCACACACTGTGCCGCAGATTGTGGAGGAATGCGGAAAAGCTGGAGTTTCAGGGGTAATCATAATATCAGCGGGTTTCAGGGAAGCAGGCAAAGAAGGAGAAGCCCTTGAAAAACAGATTCTTGAACATAAAAACCGTTATAACATGCGCATTATAGGTCCCAACAGCCTTGGGATTATAAGGCCAAAGATAAGGCTGAATGCAACTTTTGCAGACAAGACAGCCCTGCCTGGAAGAATAGCCTTTATATCGCAAAGTGCAGCATTGTGCGCCTCTGTGCTGGATTGGGCTTCAGAAGCTAACATTGGATTTAGCGCTGTGGTTTCAACAGGCTCTATGATGGATGTGGACTTCGGCGATTTAATTGATTATTTTGGAGCAGACCCCCAGACGCGCAGCATAATACTATACATGGAATGCGTCACTAACGCGCGGAAATTTATGAGCGCAGCAAGGGGATTCGCTAGAGCCAAACCCATAGTGGTTATGAAGGCTGGACGATTCCCAGAGAGCGCAGAAGCAACCTTTTTCCATGTTGGAGCTTTGTGCGGAGAAGACGCTGTTTATGACGCCGCCTTTAAACGCGCCGGCATAGTGCGCGTTGAAGCCATAAATGACCTCTTTAACTGTGCAGAAGCATTAGCGATGCGGGCAAATCCAAAAGGCCCAAACCTTACAATTATCACAAACGCCGGCGGGCCAGGCATAATGGCAACTGACTGCCTCATAGCGAGGGGAGGTCGTCTCGCCCAATTAAGTAGCGAAACAGTTCAGTCCTTAAAGAGCGTTTTGCCCCACTATTGTTGCGCTGCTAATCCCGTAGACATATTGGAAGAGGCGACCGTTGAAAGGTTTAAAAAAGTAATGGAGATATGCTTTAAGGATTCTAACAGCGACGGTTTCCTAGTTATATACACGCCTCAAGGAGCAGCTGATCCAGTCTCTATGGTTAAAGCCATAATGGAGGCGGCAAGGCAGACGTCGAAGCCCGTGTTGGCATCCTTTATCGGCGAGGGTATATGCCGAAAAGCTAGGCAGATTTTACAGAAGAGAGGGATCCCTGCTTTTAGCACGCCAGAACAGGCAGTTTCCACCTTCATGTACATGTATAGCTATACCCAAAACTTGGAGCTTCTCTATCAAACTCCGGAGGAAATTCCCGTTGAGGTTTCCATTCCAACATTCCTTAAGGAAATTTTAAGGAAGGCTTTTAATGATGGACGAAGCGTTTTAAATCAGCCTGAGTCTCTGCATTTTCTTGAAGTCTACTCTATTCCAGTTATAAGGACTGCAGTTGCTAAAACACCTGAAGAGGCTGAAACCCTAGCCTCAGAGCTGGGATATCCCATAGTTATGAAGGCGTTGTCTCCGCAGATAGTTCACAAATCAAAGGCAGGTGGAGTAATCCTCAATGTCTGGTCTCCAGCAGAGGTTAAAACATTTTTCCATAAGCTAATCGAGAGAGTTAAAGAGTCTCGTCCAGACGCAGAATTTCAAGGTGTTGTTTTGCAACCCATGGTTTGGAAGAAAGGGTATGAGCTTTTGCTGGGCGCCAAAAAAGACCCCCAATTTGGCTCCGTGATAATTTTTGGAACAGGCGGAGTTGCAACAGAATTAATGCAAGACATAAGCGTAGGGCTCCCCCCACTTAATCAAGTGCTTGCAAGACGACTTATAGAAAAGACCAAAATCTACAAAATTTCTGAAGAAAGCGGTTTCCGCCCTAACTTTAGGCTTCTCGAAGAAATTTTAGTTAAATTTTCCCAGCTTGTCATAGACTTTCCTGAAATAAAAATGATTGAGATAAATCCGCTAATAGTGGATGAAAGCAGTGCTGTTGCCGTCGATGCCAGAATAGAAATTGACCAGGAAAGAATTTTGAAGGAGTCTCATCTGCATGAGCATCTTGTAATAGCTCCATATCCAAGAAAGTATGTTGCCACTTGGACTTTGAAAAATGGAGCCTCGGTGGTTCTTCGTCCAATAAAACCTGAAGATGAGACTTTACTCCGCGAGTTTTACTGCTCCCTTTCAGAAGAAACCATGCGGCTTCGATTCTTCCAGGTGTTCAAGGAGTTTTCGCATGAAACCTTAACGAGGCACTGTAACTTAGATTATGACAGGGAAATAGCTATAGTGGCTGAAACCAGGGAAAACGGGAGAAAAATTGTTGGAGTTAGCCTGCTTACAACAGACCCTGGCAGAAAACATGGCGAATTTGCCGTTGTTGTTAGCGATCAATGGCAAGGAATAGGCTTAGGATCAAAACTGGTTGACTGCATCATTGAGGTTGGCAAGGACATGGATTTGGAAACAATATATGGCTATGTGAGCTCAAACAATCCCAGAATGATTGATTTGTGTACAAGGAAGGGTTTTAATATTCAGCGTGTGGATGCAGAGCTTGTTAAGGCAACTTTGAATTTGAGTGAGAAAGAATTAAGAGCTTGAAGAAGTTATTTGAGTTTTCTAACATGGTATGGAAGGATGCTTAAGTTTGGGGCTAGTGGACCCGTTAACCGCCATAGTTGTCTCCTTTTGCCTACTAGGACTCATGCTTTATAAACGCGTAAACCTTGGAATAACCTTAAACTCAACAGCCATTCTTCTGGCTTTGCTCTCCCTCGACTGGTGGGAAATCCCAAATATAATTTATGCCAGTGTTAATCCCTTAACCCTTGAAGGACAGCTTACCATCTCCGTTGTGCTTGCAACTTTCGGCATAATGTGGTTAAGCCAGCTTTACAAAGAAACAGGCTTTATCAAAAATTTAAGTGAAAGCCTAAGCAAGATAATCAAAAACTCAAAGATTGTTTCAAGCGTGCTTCCAGCTGTTATTGGGTTGCTTCCAGTCGCCGGCGGTGCTTTAATGTCTGCGCCCATAGTTGATTCTGAAGCTGAAAAACTAAAGCTTAAACCTGAGAAGAAAGCCTACGTCAACATATGGTTTAGGCACATAATTCTTCCAGTTTACCCGCTAAGCTTGTTTCTCATAATCACTGTGGCCTTAACGGGAACCACAATAGCTTCTGTGATTCTGCGTCAAATTCCAATAGTTACAGTTATGGTAATTATAGGATATGCGGCGGGTTTCTGGAAAGTATCCAACCCAAAGAGCGAAACAGAAAATAGGGCAAAAAATGAGTCACGCTCCGAATTAAAAGCTTTCTTAAAGGCCTTTTCGCCAATACTGGCAACCATTGTTGCAGCTATATTTGTAGGCCTATTAAACTATAATTTGTCCAGAAGGGGAGTAGACGTTTTAATAGCAACCTTTTTAGGCCTCATAGTCTTAGGGGTAATTTCGAATTCAAGCTTTAAGGCTATTGCAAACCCCCTAAGAAATTTGGTAGTCTATGATGTTACATGCGCAACTTATGGCGCTTTCTTGCTTAGAAGTGTGATGAATGCTGCTGGAATTTCTGAAATTTTCTCACCTCTCGTGGCAAGCGGAAGCATTGACACCACGGTGTTGTTAGCTGTTTTTCCAACAGTTCTAGGTTTCCTAACGGGTTCGCCTTCTGGCGCAGTAGCCATAAGCATATCCATGTTAGGGGGAGTCTTAACTTTCTCGCCGAAAACTGCAGTGCTAATTTATATGGGGGCTTATCTGGGATATGTTATTGCGCCCACCCATTTGTGCTTCACATTCACCGCTGACTATTTTAAAAGTCCACTTGGAAAAGTCTACAAGTATTTGATTCCGTCTTTTATAGGAACCTTCGCAGCAGTGCTACTCCTTTACTTCCTACCCTTCTAAAAATGATTAAAAATGTTTAAAAGTTTCAAAAACTTATCCACCTTAATGATGGTGGGCATGACGCTGAATGCAGAAACCTTCTACAGCTTAGGCGTTGCCCTAATCTTTTTAGGCATGTTAATAGTTCTGGCGGCTTTTGTTTTACTCGCGTTATCAAGTTTTAGAGGAGGAAAAGTAAAAGGCGGTGGAGCAGTGATAGTGGGGCCGTTCCCGATAATTTTTGGAACTGACAAGGAGTCTGTTAAGATTGTTTTGTGGCTTTCAATCGCGCTTACAATCCTCCTTCTAGCGTTCATGGTTATTTTTCATTTCCTTTATGGCGGGTGAAAATTGGTAATGACCTCGGAGGAAAGCAGGCAAAGCAGAGAAGAACAGGGGGTTAAATGGCTTCCAGCCTTGTTCTTCACGGGGTTTTTCATAATTTTGGTGGGCATTATATTTTTGGTGGTTGCCGCTTTTTCTTCAGAAGGCTCAGTAAGTTTTGGCGGTTTCGTGCTTATAGGTCCGTTTCCAATAGTTTTCGGCGGTGGGCCTGAAGCCCAGTGGCTGGTTTTATTCGCCATAATTCTCGGCGTTCTAAGCCTAATAATGTTCTTTATAATACGGAAAAGTGTGAAGGTGCTTTCTAGGCGCTGCTTTCTTTTTCCTCTCTGCCGTAGAAAATGTATAGGAATATTAGGACTAGAACAATGAATGTTGCGGTCATAAGAATGTATTTGAGGGTTTCAAAGTATGCGCCTATTTCCACCGCAAACTCTCCTTTTTCACCCTCTCTATTTTAAGTTTAGGTATTTAAGGAGTTGGTTTCCTCCACTCGTTCATTAGTGATTCATAAAGTTCGTCGTGGCTTTCAATGGTTTCATACCATCCTAAAATTTTAGCTATTTTCTGCGCTATGAGATGATAGCATAAGTGGACTTCTCTGTCTAGGACTCTGAAGTAGAAGTCGTCACACGTGCAGAACTCGGCATTAGGCATTATCAGATAGTCGCGTTCTTTTCCAACAACAATCCATACAACTTTGCCGCTCGGCTTGAAAATGTACTTTTTAACCCTATTCTCTTTTAGGGCTTCAAAGGCTTTCGTGAAACGTTGTCCAAAGGCTTCATAGAGTTTTGTGAGGTTTTCTCCTGTCAGCTTGCCTTCTGCTTTCGCTTCTTTACAGACAGCGTCTAACAGGTCATCTTCGCTGCTCGTGTCCATGCGGGCACAGGCTTTAATGGATGAGTTGCAGGCGCAGAGGGACTATTTTACTCTATTTTGATGGGTTCGCCTTTAGGCCTTTTCTCTTCCTTTGTTTTTGGCAGTGTGACCTCTAAAACTCCGTTTTTGTATTGCGTTTTTGCCTCTTTGACGTTTACCTTTGCTGGAAGTGCTACTTCCTTATGGTATTTTCGTTGAGGAGTGTCCACTGTTATGGTTAGAGTGTCTTCTGTGCCGTGGAGTTTTATATCTTCTTTTTCCACGCCTGGAAGTTCAGCCACCACATGAACTTCTCCGTCTGTTTCAACGATGTCTACTAGGGGTTCGCGTTCCTCCTTAACTCGTGGTCCAAAACGGCTTGGTTTAACATTTCCAAACTCGCGAATTTCTGGTTTTCCATCAGGGCCTATTTTTATGCTGTAACCGTATACGAAGGGCCCCCATTCTTTTATTGTTGAGCCGTCTGGAAGTTTACGTTCTCTAACGTAGTCTTTGGGGACTTGCGATGTGAAGGCTTTGAACTCTTCTTCCATCATTTTTTCCATTTCGCGGAACATTTTGTCAATGTCTTCGAAGAACCAGCCTCCGAAGGATGGGAAGCGTCTCCTTCTAAACCATTCGGGAAAATCTTCTTCAGAAGGCATACTTTTCACCATTTTAAATCTTGAGAGCTTTCTCTATAAACTTTGCGTTAGAGTAGAAGTTTAAGCCTGCTTAGGGTTCCGAGAAAAGTCCCGTCTAGGAGGTATATTTCCGCGTTTTCCATGTCAACTGCTTCTGAGCGGAGAACCGGCCCAACGATTTCTCTACTTTTTTCACTTTCAGCATTTTTCTCGTTTAGGGGTTTTCCGCCTAGAAAATCGTTGAAGGATGGCATTATGAAAATCTGCGATGTTTTCGGCTTAATTCCATGTTTAGTTAAGGTTTCTTCAGTGGATTTTTCAAATTTTAAGCCGTGCTTTTGCAGTAAGGCTTTTGCCAGTTGGGTTTTGTTGCAGTTGGCTTTTACCCAGACTTGGCGGGTTATTCTGAACCCCGCTGGGTCGCGGAGGGCTATGACTGGGTGGACATGCCCCATCACAAGGGTTTTACATTTAAGAAGCGAAAGTGATGGCCAGCGGTGTCCATGGAAAAGGCCTACTTCGCCAATTGCAATGCTTGGTGAAGGCAAAATTTTTATGTTTTCTGGGAGGAGCGGTTCAAGGTTTCCGTCGTGGTTTCCGCGGATTATTTGGATTTCTTTAACATATGTTTTTATGTTGTTGAAGAAGTCTGGTATGTCTTGCCATTCGCTTAGTTCTGCCTTTGCCACTGTGTGTTTTACGTCGCCGAGGATTAGAAGTTTTTCCGGTCTGTATATGCCTATGAGAGTTTTTAGCTTTTGCAGAAGTTTGAGAGCTTGGGTTGGCACATGTATGCCTTTTTCTGATAGGGCTATTTCCCATCCAATGTGGAGATCTGTTATAACTAGGGTTCTTGTTTCCTTCGTCTCTATTAGTGCGGCTGGGTAGGGAATTAGGGGAGTTATCATTTTGTTCAGCTTTTAGGCTTTAATAAGGCTTAGGATTGTTTTGTGGATTTTTTGGTTTGCGGCGGCTATAAAGGTTAGTTTTTCTTTTGGGTCTAGTTTGGCGTTTAACGGTTCTCCGTTTGGTGTTGTTATTTTCGCTCCTGCCTCGTTTATTATTAGCCAGGCTGCAGCTGTGTCTGTCGTTCGGAGTTTTCCGCGTATGTCTATGAAGGCGTCTGTGGTTCCATCCGCCACATAACACAGTTCTAAGGCATTTGCGCCTAAATGGCGTATATGCTTTGTCTTTTCTATTAGGCGGGTTAGGCGGGGGGCAACTTCGCGGGCTTTGTATGTGTTTAGGTCTATGCCCACCACTGCGTCTTCCAGGGTTGTTTGTTTTGAAGGGGTTATTTTTTGGTTGTCGCGTTTAGCGCCTTCGCCCTTTTTAGCCGTGTAGGTCACGCCATGTAAAAGGTCTGCTACTAGGGCTGTGTGAACAGCGTTTAATTCTGGTTTTGTGGATACGGCTATTGATGTGGCGTAAAAGGGTATTCCTCTCATTAGGTTTGTTGTTCCGTCTATGGGGTCTGCTGTCACATAGTTTTCTTCAGGGTTTTCGCCGTATTTTTTTATGCCTGACTCCTCGCTTATGAGGGTGAAAGATAAGCCGCATTCTTTCAGTGTTTCTACTATGGCGTTTTCAGCGGTTAGGTCCACCTTTTTTATCGGGTCTCCGCCTGCTCCTATGCCTAGGCTTGGCTGGGGCTGGTTAAGGTTTTTTAGAAGGGGGGTTATCTGCCTTTTTAGGTTGTCTCTGCATTGGATTAGTATGGGCAGCCAGTCTATTTGCTTTTTCATGGGCTTCTCAGTTTTTCATTAGATTTTGTTTGATAAAGGCTTTGCTGAAACGGTTTGATATTTGACATCTAAATTTAAGACTTAATTGGAATCCGAATAAAATAAAATAGAACATTGGTATAGCCTAAAAGTTCTCGATTATTTATAAGCAACTAAATATAATCACTTCAAAAGGCGCCTAAAATTAAACTGAAGGTTTGAATATGGTGACGAAACTGGAAAAACTCTTGACGCTTTTAGGCGACGGAGAGTGGCACACTCAAGAAGAAGTGGTTAACGCCTTGCAGACTCCAAAAGAGAAAGTTGAAGCCATAACACGGTTTCTGGCAGAGGCGGACTTAATGATTCACGATGAGAAAACAAACCGGGTAAAGCTGAATCAGAATTGGAAAACCCTAATTATAAATCAAAAAGAGCAAAGCCAAGAGGCAGAGGCGCAAGCACCATTGGAAAATACGGCGGTGGGCACGATTATTATTCCGCCGCAAAAAACCATTACAATTCAAAGCACTCATATAACAAATTTAACAGACAAGAGTCTGGAGTTGGAAATTCGCGTTGACAGAGGGTTGAAAGAAATAGCTATAGGCAAAGTGGAATAACAAACTAACTTTTAACTGGATAAAAGTTTGTTAGCCTTCCGCAAAACTTCGAGAAGCTCCATGCCCTTAGCGCTTGTCTTATAAACTGTCATACCCTCAGGATTGTTCTCCTCAATCTTCTCTATTAAGCCAGCGTCTAACATCTCCTTTAAATAGCGATTAAAAAGTCCAAAATTCAAGTTGCAACTATACATAAGCCTGGTTTTGTTGACGCCTTCCGAAGCCTCGGTGAGGATGTCTAAAATAACCTCGGTGTGGCTTCGCCTCTTCCTAAACCTTTTCATGGCGTCCAACTCTGAAGTGGAACTTACTAAATAAGGGTAGTGGAATAAGTTCTAATAAAGCTAACTCGAAAAAGGGCTTCTAGAAGAAAACAAGTGATTTCAGAAGGTGTTTAAATTGGCGTCTAAGTTGGATTATGTGTTACGGGATTGGGATACAAAAGGAAAAGGATGTAGGGTTTAGCCCCTAAAAGATTGAAGTTTCTCTAAAACTTTCTCTAGGTCAGCGTTCTTCTCTAGGAAAACGCTTATTTTGTTTTCGCCAAAAGCCAGCGATAGCACTTTAATGTTTTTTCCGCCGATGACTATGTGTTTGACGTCGCCGAGGTTGAAGAGTTCTGAAAGTTCTTCTCCAGCGTCAATGGATGATGACGAAAGGATTGCGTATTCAATAAGTTTAGATGGGTCTTTAAGGTCTATGGCTGCAGATGTGGAATTCCGCAGTATATAGCCTATTACGCCGTCGTACCCTTTAATCTCTTCGAGGCTTGCCTTCAAATCTTCCATGGGTACAGTTTCAATAGCCACTGATTCGGCAACGGCTGCAACGCTTTCAACTTGTTTTTTCTTAGTCATGTTTGTGCCTCCATTATTCAAAGACGGGTTTGACTCTTACAAGTTCGCCCTTCTTAATTTCTAGGGTGAGCTGCACTTTTTCAGGCATCTGTACGACGCCTTTGCCGTTGTATTTTGAATCTTTTATGGGTTTAACTTTGCATCTCAGGGTTTTTCCGTCGAAGGTTTCAATGTCCACAAGCTCGACTGGTTTGCCGCCGAAGGTGTTCTCCCATTCTGATAGCATTTCGCTGTCTATGCGCACTGTGTCTGATGGGACAAGCAGTCCGCCTAGGTTTTCCACTATGAGCTGCGTAGCTTGAGGCTCCATGGGTAAGGTTTCAGGAGTAGGCTCAGCAGGTTCGGGTTTAGGCTGGACTTCTTCGCTGGGCTCTTCTATTTCAGCTTCTTCAGCATGCTCCTCTACGGGTTCTTCTTTAACCTCTAGAGGTTCGATTTCAGTTTCAACTTCAGCGGCGGTTTCAGCAGGCATGTGAGAGGGTTTTTTGGTTGGGGTAGGGCTGAGCTTTTCCAAAACTTTAAGAACTGTTGGGATTAGGACGCGGGTTAGTGTGCCCACGTATTTCATGTCTGCTTTTTCCGACGTAACTGTGATAAGGTAGTTTTCGCCGAAGCGTGAAAGGGTAACGGTGCCTTTGTCGCCTTCTATGGTTATGGTTTCGATTCCGCCTATGGCTTCAGCCCTTTCCGTTATGCTGTCAAAGGCGTCTATGACGCGGACCATGACTTTTTCAGGGGTCTCTGCATCTCCAGCGAGTATTTCGCCGGTTTCGGTGAATATGAAGGCGTTTTGAATGTCTGGACACGCGTTTCGCATCTCGTCTAGGGTGTCCTTTAACGCTATGGAGTAGACTTCTTTATCAAGCATGTGTATGCGCCTCTTTTAAGTCTGGTTTAGGTTATTTTGAAGAGTATGCGTTCTGGCACTCCGTCGTTTTGGACAACGATGTATTTTAGGCCTTCAGTGTCGCCCAGCTGGTCTAGCCATTTTAGGGCTTCGCGGGCTTTCTGCAGCACTAAGAGTCTTTCTTGGTAGCTGCGCACCACCTGTTCTATGGCTGTAAGCTCGTGGAATGGGTTTGCGTCTAAGACTATGCTTAGGGTGCCGACGGTGATTTCGCCTAGACTTTCGGCGGCAGCCTTTTTTCCTGCCAGTTTCATGACTACTTCGCGGATTTTTTTGGATTTTTCAGCTAAGGCCCTTATGTCGTCTAGGCGGCGCAG
>Ga0207433_10014472_pt1 | contig 11416 bp, 9 predicted proteins | sample YelNatPaOPGAMG01_FD_187559 | JGI IMG/M metagenome (GOLD analysis project Ga0207433, IMG submission 187559) | Hot spring thermophilic microbial communities from Obsidian Pool, Yellowstone National Park, USA - OP-RAMG-01 (SPAdes) (version 3) | ecosystem: Environmental > Aquatic > Thermal springs >...
TAAGAAAGCCCTCCTTTTTGTAATATTCATAATCTTCGGTGCCTGGGTAAGGCATTATCGGGAAAAACTGCGCGGTATCTGGATCAAGCTCCTTTGCAAATTCAATTGTTTTTCTTATTGTCTCTGGAGTTTCGCCTCTGTTGCCAAGGATAAAGCAGCCGTGCACAAGCAAGCCAGCTTTTTTCGCATCCTGCATGAATCTCCTTATGCCAGCTATTGTTGTACCCTTGTGAATCTCATTGAGAATCTTTTGCTCAGCGCTCTCAATGCCTACGCATAGAAGCCTGCAGCCTGCTTCCTTCATCTTTTGAAGCGTTTCATAGTCAACATCTGCACGAGCATTGCAAGACCATGTGACTTCAATACCTTCCTTAATTATGCGTTCGCAAAATTCTCTGACTCGATAGCGGTTTGCGGTAAAGGTATCGTCCTCAAAAAATATTTCCTTTGCTTGGGGAAACTCTTTCTTTATGTATTGAACCTCTTCGATAAGATTGTCTATGCTTCTTGTTCTATAAGCGCGACCAGTCATAACCTGAGGATATACGCAAAAGGTGCATCTGTGAGGGCAACCTCTGCCTGAAACGATCGTTACTTCAGGGTAAAGATTTGCAGGATAAAAATAATTCCATATGTTTAGATGCTCTTTATAAACCTTTGAAACAAAAGGAAGCTCATCAAGGTTTTCTATAAAAGGCATATCTGGGTTATGCACAATCTTATCCTTCCTTGCATATGACAAGCCCTTAACCTTTTTAAGCATTGGGTTTCTTTTTTCAAGCTCCATTGCCAAATCCCTTATGATGTAGTCATACTCATGCCTAGCAACAGCATCTATCGAAGAGCTCTGCCTTAATGTCCATTCTGGCATTGCGCTCACATGAGTGCCAACAAGAGCAACGAAGCAGCCTATTTCCTTCTTTATAGCATCTGCAACCTTTATGTCGTTCATTATGCTTGCGGTGCTTGTATCGAGAACAGCAAGCTCTGGCTTGAACTTCTTTGCAATCGCAAGGGTTTCCTCAAGGTTCTTGTTTTCTGCAGGTGCATCAAGTAGCATAACCTTATGGCCCTCCTTTTCAAGAACACCTGTTGCATAGGAAAGCCATATTGGATAATAGACGCAACCGCCCTTGCTGACAGCCGGGCTTCTTGATGTGCGCGAAAAGCGCGGTTTAAATGGTGGGTTTAGCATAAGAACTTTCATATAGTGCCCTCGGCAAATCTCTACAATTCAAAATATATATATTAAGTTTTAAATAACGCTATTTTTTACTTCTTTTGCCTTTTGGCCCTCTTTAAGTTAAAATAAGCAAGCACAATAAGGCCACAGATTATAATTGCCATAAGAACAATTGTTATTGCGTTTACCATAGCGCTTTCATCTAAAGCAATACCCTTTGTTTCAGTTTTTATAGGCCTGTTTTCTAGAACTTTTATCTCTTCCTCAAGCACCCCAAGCTCTAGCTGTCTTGTCTCGCTTTTGTATCCTGCAAGCGATGCTGTTGCCTTTAAGATGTAAGCACCGGCAAGTTCCATCCTTATCTCTGCTGGAAGCTTTACTCTTATTGTGTTTTTGTCCGGTCTTATGATCTCTGCTTCTACGTTGATATTGGGGGTATCTGAGATATAATTGATAAAGGCGCTTTGTCCCTTTTTAAAAAGCCCTTGCCTTTCTGAGCAATTTTTGTCTGCGCATGCAAAAACATCAAATGACATCGTCTTCAGTGTTCCGGTCACTTCAAAATAGTTTTCGGAGCTGCCTATTTCCTTATCATCTCTGAGCAGCTTGGAGAATACTTTATATCGCCCAGGAGGCATTGTCTCTATCACATGCAATTTGAAATCTATTTCTCTTTCTTCAAATGCCTCAAAATTGTATGCTGTTCTTAAGATTGTTGGGAAATACCTGAAACCCTCGCCAGAGACATGAGTCTCAACAATTAAAACCTGATTTGAATCAAGATTGTTTTTTACACTGTTTATTATCCTCATCTCGTCGCCAGGCAAGTAAGTGCTTTTATCTGTAGAAACCACAATCTCTTGCGAAAAGTTTTGCGAAAGCAAAATCATCAAAAAAAGAGAAATCAGGGTTTTCTTCATATCATCTCACCGTATAGTTTGGCGCAAGGAATGGATCGCCTAAAAGGACAAAGTTATCCCTATAACTGCAGAGATCAATCCAGCATACTCCAGCACAGCATTCACTAGTGCATCTATCAAGATCCTTATTTATCCCTCCCAATGTTTTTTTATACCAGCCTCGTCTAGGAGCTGAAATCGCCTCTATAAAGTATTCCCCTGTTGTGTTGTAAGAAAAGCCTGAAAGGCAATCCGGAGAGTGAGAAACACTGGCAGAGCCATAGTATGCAATCGCGCCATACCTTATCCAATTAGGCCCAAGAGTGCTTGTTTTTCCCTGCCAAAAGTTGTTTGTTAGGCAAGCATCACCAAAAACAACTGGCAAATCAAGATAATAGTCGTTCCCAATACCAGGAATCTCATTATAGCCTAATGTATTGCTCCATGCATTATACGATCCATGGTCTTGGAATAAAATAAGGTTTTTATTTAGGTATTCTTCTGCAGCTGGCCTTGTGCTGGTTATGCAGCCAGTCTTGCCACGGCCAATATAGCAATTCACATCATAATTTGGTGATGATTTTAAGCGATCTATTGTTTCAGATGCGCTGCTTTCATCTGCTCCTATTGAATGCGCTATCACCAAAGCAGGCACTTTTTCTTTTGCTCCAACAATTTCATGATAGAACAAGGCCCTTGCAATATATGCAGATGTATCAGTAACTGTTAGCCCATATATGCGCCCCAGTGCACCATATTCTCTGTCAACCTGTTTTCTGTACTGGGCCCACCCATCTGTGCAACCTGTGTAATAAGAATCGGGAACATAAGGTGGCGATGCGATTATCACAAATGGAAGCATATATCTTGTTTTTTCTTTTATGCTATCGCTTATGTTTTCTACAATATCGTGAGTGTAGTAATCGCCGCAATGGGAATCTTCAGCATATATTGAGCCATTTTTGAGGGTTTCTATAACACCATTACGAGCTGCTGCATATAGCGGTGCTGCAAGAGAATTTCTCCAGAAGGCACTCACGCTAAGATAGCTTGCAACCCTTGGTGAAAAGTTAAAATCAAAGCTTGTAGGCTTTTCCAGGTCAAGAGGAGCTACAAGGATGTTTTTTGGCCCTCCTGAAATTTGCTCAAAAGTGTATGGGCTTTCATGATAGTTACCATTATGCCCATTGTAAAAGCTTCCAAGCTCTTTGGCAAGTGACCTTATATGATTAATTTCTCTTGTGCTTAGATTGCCAGCGATATGAACAACCTTGCGACTTATATCGCTTTCAGAGTAATGTCCGGAAAAATAAAGAGGCATGTTTGCTTTGGCAGCAAAAACAGCGCATTGAAGGGCAATCTCATAGTTATCATCGCAAACCAAAACACTGTTTATCTCAGAGAAATAATGGTTGTAAACATCTGATATATGCTTTGCATCAAAAAATCTAATCTTTGCATTGGGCGATGTGCTAAACCAGCCAATATTATCAGCCGATCTAGCACTTGTGCTTTGCAAAGCATTGTGTGGATTTATGAGCCAGTAATAAAGCTCATCATCAAGCAAGCTATGCAAATTTTCATCTCCAACAAAAATGGTAACGTTTTTTGCCTTGTATTGGTTTGCAAAAACAATGGCTGAATCTAGATCAAAGCCACCTCTATAAGGCCCGTTTAGGCTCTCATGATGGAATATTATAAATGGTACTTTTGTTTCCCTAGTTGTTTCTCTTGAATCACATATGCGCCCGATAATAGGCGGGGAAAAATTAGGAATTTCTGTACATTCCCTACTTATTGCTATTGGAACAAGCGAAAGAACTGTTCGCCAGTCTTGGTCTGACACGAGGAATATTTCTTTTTCTCTGTAAGCTGAATAGTTTCTCTCGTTCTTACGTTTTTGAAGCGCTGGTTTGAATACCACCAAGTTGAAATCGTTTAATGCAACATTGCAAACCTGATCATAGGCCTTAGCAGTAACCCTAATCTCATATCTTTCATATTCATCACCATCTCTTAAGATCCTGAAAGAACAAGAATTTGCAGCGCATCTATTTGAAATCGTCTCAGATAAAGGATATTCATAGCTTTCGCAGATTTCAATCTCATGGCCCTCATAGTACTCAGTTCTACAATGGCCCCTTGCCCTTATAATCTTTTCAACTTCTCCAGAGATTTCTATCTGCGCTATGCCACTGTCATCAGAAGCATTTACTGTAACTGTTAAATCATCCCTTGTTGTTGCTGATGGTGGTGTTATTGATACTGAAATTTCTGGCTTGATTTCATCGCGAGGCATAAAGACAAAATCAGCCCTATTTTCATCAGGCACACTCACCTTTCTAGGGCCGCCATGCAGCATCTCAACATCATAAAAAGTGCCGGCAGGCGTGCATATTGACTCAATCTCTTGTGGCACAGGCGTTATGAGGAAATCTCCACTGCATAGGCCATCAAAGCTATAAGTGTCATGTGAGCCAAGCTCAGCGTATCTTAGCGAAGCATGCGACTTACAGACCCATCTTGATAGGCCAAGCTCAGGCCTCATAGGCAAGAATTCTGCCTCGCAGAGCTCTATTTTTAAAGCTTCTCTTGGAAAGTGAAAATTCATTATTTTGCCGCTTATAGAATTAAAACAGCCATATATTGGCGGCGTGCTTACTACAGCATGCAGCGTTACATTAATGGTTTTCACTAAGGTTTTGCCTAAATTGCCATATTTATCACGGGCTTCAGCATAGTAAGTTAAAGAGCCTGCCGCATAAGGTCCGCCTTCAAAGGAGCATGAAAAATATTGGCCTTCTTTATCTATGCCTTTAACCAAATTTTTGATGTCGCAAGTTTTTTCTAAGGAATCATTTACAAATATTGAGATGCTTTCAATCTCGCTAATGTCTCTTGCCTTTACGGTAAAAGTAACCATGCCTTCTGCATTGACATCTACTGGCGAATGCTGTATCAAAACACTTGGCGGAATCTTATCTTTTATTTCTATGGTATCAGGGCAGCCATCATCATCAAGGTAGCCATTGAATGTCTCCTTTTCTTTTGGGCATTTGTCTTTATCATCAACAATTCCATCATTATCAGAATCGCTTGGTGCAGTTATTTGCATGCAAGCAAGTTCTGCAGCATCACAGCCATTTTCACAAGCCTCTTGTTTGTAAACGCAGCTCTCCTCTTGACCAATGTAACCATCATAGTATCTTATGTTATCTTTGCAATAATTTGGGCAGAAATAATATATGCATGCATGCCAGTGCTCAGGTCCTTTTTTTGCAATCACAACTGGCTTTTGCATAAAAGTGCCTTCAACCAAGATTTCATATGAAGGATAAAATTCCCAGATGCCTATCTGGTCCAAATCAATCGATTGTTTGAAGTTCACCGAAGAAAAAGGCTTCAATATGGTGTTGCTGCTTACAGATCCAAACTCGCGCTTAGCCCCTTTTGGATCGATTGCTACTGCATAAACACCTTTTGAGCTGAAGTTTAAATCTTGTTGGCCAACATTTTTTACAGTGAAACTTACAGTTACTGTGTGACCTATTTTTTCAACACCATAGCCATCGACTAAAAAATTTGTAAGCTCAATGTTATCTGCTGAAACATCTGGGCCTGAGAAAAGAGGGCAAAGAGATTCTGAATAAGTTGGAGTTAAAAATGCTAAAAAGCACCATAAGAAAATGGCTAACAAATAGGCCTTTTTCTCTTTATTCAAAACCACAGTAGCCCCTATTTAATCCTTCCTCCTTAAATTTTTAAATAGCGTTGAACTAGCAAGCTGCATTGTTTAGCTTTAGGTTAACTTTAAAATAATTAAATGGCATTCTCTTTAATGGTGCTGCTATGAAGAGCTCAAAGCCAAAAGGTTTAGTGCTTTTAGATGTTTTTGCAAAAAATGTACTAAGGCAAGCTTTTAGCCGATAATCTGTACGATAACCTCTCGTTCTCTTGCTTGCGTGTCAAAGTCCATGAGAACTATCTGCTGCCATGTTCCGAGCAGGAGTTTCTTTTTCTGAAAAGGAACCACAAGCGAAGGCCCTAACAAATTTGCCAAAATGTGAGAAGCACCATTGTTGTCATGCCATGTTTTATGATGCTCCCAATTGTAATTGAATGGAGCAATCTTCTGCAAAACTCTTGGTATATCTTTTAGCAAGCCAGGCTCATACTCCATTGTTGAAACACTTGCAGTAGAACCAGGAACAAAAATTACTGCAAGGCCATTCTCAATATTAGATTCTTCAACAGCATTCTGCACCTGAGCCGTGATATCTTTTATAGAAATGTCTTTTTCAGTTTGAACAGTAAAGCGTTTTAGCTGTGAAACCATGCTTTCACCAGGCGAAAGCTGTTTGATAACCTTAGCGAAGATTTTGAATTTTATTCTGGTATTATTTTGTAAATCTCGCATCCTTCCTTTGCAGGTTGCTCAAGCTTAAGCCCTATCTCTTGGCCTGCCTTTGCTTCACTAATCTCTTTGTGCTCAATCTGCATGCTTGCTGCAATCTGCTCAAATTCTATGTCCTTGCCCTTTATTTTTATCTTATCTCCTTTTTTCAGCTTGCCGCTCAGCTTCACAACAGCCACATTTATCTTTCCATAGATGTGCGTTATTTTTCCAATAAGCTCTTCAGGCAAACCTTCACCCCCTTAATATGTATGCTGTGTTGTTATTTAAAGCATTTAAGTTGGCAAACTTAGGCATTTAGAAATAAAAAGTAGAAAAAAGTAGGCCTTATCGAAAAAAGTATTGCTTTAAGAGGCCTTTGCTTTTTGAGCCATTCTTCCTATCCAGATTGTGGCAACTACTGCTATTATCGTTACCAATATTGCATATGCCCAAACACCGTATTTTGCCACGAAGTACAAGGCTCCACCTTCCGAAAAAAGGCTCTGAATTGCCTGGTTCCATGCCAGTGCAGCGATTAGCCCAAAAGCAGATGTCATTAGCGTTGCTATCTTTTCAATTACTTCAGACTTGATTTTTCCAACCTCCTCTTTGACTTCCAAAAACATCACCCATAAAATTTTTTAAAAAAATATTTATAAATTTGATTTATAATTGCTTTTTTTGCATTATATCAAAAGCTTTCCGAGCTTGATGCTCGCCCAAAATCTTGCAAGTTTAACGGCAACCACATAACCTATGCCTGCTAGCACTATTGCAAATGCATGCAGCGGTGTTTTATTCTGAATAAAAACAATCCCTCTTGGAGAGCTTAGCTCAAAACTCCCTTTGTTTTTCCAGAGCCCTGTTGCAACTTTAAAATCATAGATTGGGTCTACTAAGAAACCAAATCTTATGTGCAAGAATTTTCGCGTGAGCTCATTGGGGTGCTTTTTGTAAAGCAGAACATCGTTCTGGTGATATCTTAGGCGCTGAAAAGCGTACTTTAAAAGGCCGAAAAAGCCAGCTGGTTTTGTTTCTATGTGATCGTGGAAATAATCTGCCTTCACAAGCTTATATTCATAGCCAAGCTCAATTATTTTGAAGGTAAGGTCAGTGTCTTCGCGATAGTATCTGTAATCCTCATCATAGCCGCCAACCTTTTCTAAAAGCTCTTTGCGAAAAGCAGTGCTTGTACCCCCAAAGCCTCCATAGCTTGAAACAACACCAACCTTTTTGCTTGTGAAACCCTTTATCAAATCCCTTAGCCAAGTTTTGCTTGGGATGCAATCATGGTCCATATTTACAACGATTTCATAGCGCGCTAGCTTTATGCCTTCATTGCGCGCTTTGCAGACACCTTGATTTTTTTCAAAGTTTACAATGGTTATCTTTTTATTGCCAAGAAATTCTCTTGTGAGCATCTCCTTTGTATTGTCTGTGCTTCCATCATTCACAACGATTATTTCATATCTGGCAGGATAATCAAGCTTGAGCATTGCCAAAAGAACCTTTCTTAATGTGTTTGCCCTATTATAGGTTGCAATAACTATGCTTACATTTGGAAATTTTAATTTCTTTTTTTGCAAGAGCACTCCTCCAGAAAACCCTTGATTCTTGCAATTAGCTTCTCTTTGTCACTCTCTGTTTTTGGCTTGAAATCTTTTGCTTTTTTTATAGCACCCAACAATTCATCAGGATTAAACACAGCGATTGCTTTTTTTCTCTCATCAAGTGCTTTGGCAAGATCGATCTGATGATCATCAGTGTGCTCGCCAAATTTTTTGAGCCTGGGTACAATGATAAGTGGTTTGCGATATTGCAGAGCGGTAATGATTGAACCTGCACCAGCATGAGAAATAACAACATCAGCATTTTTTATCTCCTTCTCATACTCGTCTGGCCTAAGAAATCTTGCAAATGGAAAGTGCTTTGGCTCATAATCAGAATTCCCGATTTGTGCAAATATTTTTGCATCAATGGCTTTGCTTCCTGCTATCTTGTCCATGGCTTTTAAAAGCCTATTGAACTGCTGCTTGTGCGTGCCTAGGGCAATAAAAATTTTCATCAAAACACGCTCCCAGCAAATTCTGCTTTAGGAAAGAGCTTTTTGTTTTCTGGCCATTGCACAAGGAATAGGTCAGCAAACCTGTACATTATGCGAGCACTTAAGCTTGCTTCTTTTATCCTGCAGAATGATTCTATGAAAACAACCTTTTTAAGGAAAAGCTTTGCCAAGAGGCATATGGGCACTGCAGTATCTGCGCCAGTGCTTATTATGACAGAAGGCCTTTCTACAATCAAAATAAAGAGCGACTGAAGAAGATTTGCGAAAAGCTTCAGAGGATTCCTGCGCGGGCAAATGACAAAATAAACCCTTTCTCTCTTGCTCAGCTCGATTGCATTGCTTCTTTTGTCAGAGACATAGAAATGCTCATAATCCTGCCACGCCTTTTCAAGCTGCAAAAGCTCAGTAAGATGGCCTCCTGCAGAGCATGCCAGGCAAACCTTCATATGCGCACCTAATGAATAAAGGCCTTGAATTGTTAAAAATATTATGCAGGTGTGCAAAAACACCTTTGCCAAAAATAACTATGTTAAAAAGATGCCAAAGGCAAACATGAAAAGGCCTAGCAAGCAAATAATTGCTTGCATAGAGAGCAGCACAAGCACAACCTGCTTTTCAGTGAATCTGCCCATGCGCATAACAACATGCGTCAATGAACCAATGCGCTCAGGCGCCTTCAAAGTGCCATCTTTTTGTGGAATTCCAAAAGATTCCGCTGCAAAGCGCGTTCTTGCCTTGAGGAAGAGCTCTACAAAATAGAGGCTCATAAGAAAAACGCCTAGCTTTTCCATATCGCCAATTATCGCAATGCTTGCTATTCCTGCACCGCCCATCAATGTAAGAGTGTCGCCGCCAAAAATTTTTGCAGGAAACCAGTTGTAGCGAAGGAACGCAAGGAATGAGCCAAGAAGTGCAGTCGCGATGACAAAGGCCTCGTATTTGTCTGCCATAAAGCTTGCTGGCACAAGAACTGCAAGTATTAGAGAGATAAGCCCTGCCTCAAGGCCATTAAGGCCTGCAAGCATGTTTGTTGCATTGCTTGCCCCTGTGATGCCGATTGGAACAAGGACAATGGAATAGATTAGGCCAAATGTAACACCACCAACAAAAGGTAGAAAGATGATTTCTGGCATCTGCCCAAGCAATGGCAAATGCATAGGCGCATTTGTGATTTCAATTGCCATAAGTGGTAAAGCTGCAAATAAGGGAAAAAGAGCATGCTGCCACTGCTTTAGGCCTACTTTCCAACCAATAAGGTCGTCTATGAGACCTATAAAAGCAATTATTATTATTGTTGCAAATGCTGCAAGCAGCACAGTAAGATTGAGCTCAAACAATTTAAGATAGGTATGCATGAAGATTGAGAGCATTACACCCAAGGTAAAACCGATGACAACGAAAATGCCGCCAAGCTCTGCAATCTTTGGTTTTTCTAATTTGTTCATATCAATACCAACAAGGCCGCGCGCCTTAAGCCTTGGAATAAGCACTGGCGCAACAAAAAATGTGACTAGAAAAGAAGCTGTAAATATAAAAAAGCCTGCTAGCAGCATAAGCATCATTTAAGCGCTTCTTTATTCAGCTTATAAAGCTTAACAGTTGTGCCGCCCATTTCAACATGGACAAGCTCAAAGTATGGCTTAACATCATCGGCATTGAACCAGATCTTTGCAAATACAGAATTGTTTATAGAAGATTCAACAATGCATATTGCGTTATTGTCAATATCCCTGTAAATCCACCTAGGTTTGCCTTCTTCAACATATGATGGTTTTGCCTGCCATTTATTTGGAAGCGAAGCCATTTGCTCTTCAGAAAGCACATTGCTGCCGCAGATATATTTGTTGCTGTCCCCAATAGAGCATCTCATATAGTTTCCAGATGCTGCTCTTACCTTTGTCCTTGTCTTTGGGTCATTGAGAAGTTCATCCTTGTGCACTTTATATGCATAGATGTACATTGAGTGAAAACCATAAAATGTGTCGCTTGAAAGCAGCAGATAATCTGGCTTGTACTTGCGCATGATGTCAAGCGCTTCATTGACATCTTCTGTAACAGCAAATCTTGCATATTCACCATCGCTTATCTCCCAGTCTATATTTCTGTTGTCTGAAAATGCATTGCGCTCGCCTATGAATGTAACCCAGTGCCCATAGCTCCACCAGTTGAAAATCTTTGCATCCTTAGGTGTATTATCGCGAATCCACCATAGCATTGCTTTCCATTCTGGTGCAGTTTCTATGTTTGGCGGGTGTTGAAGCATAAAGTAATATGAAGCTGCAACGCTACCCACAAGAAGGAAAAGGAAAGATAGTATGAGTGGCTTTACAAGGTACTTCAAAGCACTTCCTTTTTGCTTTCCCTCAAGATGCTTTATTATAAAAAATAGCATAGCTGCAACAACACCTGCTGCAAGCGCAACTGGCAGGCCAAAGGCGTAGGTAAACTTAAGCTTGTGCCATGCCATGAAAAGGCTAACAGCAATCCATACAAATGCATATGGGCTCAGCCACTCGTCTTTTTTGAAAAATACAAAGAAAGGAATGAAGAAAAGTGCGAGCCATGGGAAAACTATCTGCATGTTGTACTTGTAGCCAAAGGTTGACTTGCCAGGGCTTTCCTCCCCGACAGTTGACATGAAGATTCCTTTTTCAACGAAGCGGTTGCTAAAAAAGCCATTAGGGTCTATAACTGTTGCGATAAAGACAAAAACGAAAGATGCGAATAGAAGGATTGAAGCAAGTGCTCTTAGCAAAACAGGCATTGCATGCGAACTAGCGAAAACCTTAAAGAGAACTACAAGAATGAATCCTAAGGTGAAAAGCACAAAACCAAGAGCGAGATAAAGGCCAAGGCCTGTGCCAGCCTCAAAT
>Ga0207433_10014483_pt1 | contig 11408 bp, 8 predicted proteins | sample YelNatPaOPGAMG01_FD_187559 | JGI IMG/M metagenome (GOLD analysis project Ga0207433, IMG submission 187559) | Hot spring thermophilic microbial communities from Obsidian Pool, Yellowstone National Park, USA - OP-RAMG-01 (SPAdes) (version 3) | ecosystem: Environmental > Aquatic > Thermal springs >...
ACAAGAAGCCCATGCAGAAGAAGCGCAAGATGATGGGCTCTGCTCCCCAGATCCCGATGTTTGTCACATCTCCCTCCTCTGCAGCACCCAAGTGAAGATGAGAGAGCACAATAAAGATTTATATATCTTATGCACCACGTCATTCTGCCAGCAAGTTGTCCAAGTTTTGGTGTGTCCTTTCGACCCCTGAAACGGTTTAAACAGCAGCACCAGGTGATGTCCAACCAAAACTAATCACGTGCTGCTGCTCAAAGTTTGAGATGGTCTATTTATAAAACCCAAAACTTGGACAGTTCGATGGCAGAAGATTTTTTGATTTCGTATCTTTTCTACGCGGTGACTATTTATAGCGTTCTGCCCTAGGTCTATTTTTGGCAGACTATGTGCGTCATAGACCTGAAAAAACCTTATAAGCAGAAGGTCCCATAGGGGGAAAGGAAGATACGCTAGACCTGTCCTAAGAATCTTTTCGCTTCAGCGCCAAGAACAACTCGGAGAAATGTCGGACGACGCGGCGATACTGCAGAAGCTGACCGAGTGCCAGAACTTCTGGGAGTCGGAGATGCCCCCTACCCCGGTGAACGTGCCGCCGCCCGCAGCAGCCGACACGGAGGAGTCGGCGAGCCCGTCCGAGAAGAAGGAGAAGGAGAAGCTGCCCGTCGTCCAGACTGACGGTGCGGCTTCGGCGGCCGATGCCGTGAGCGAGAGCGAGGCGGAGAACTCGTCCAGCGAGGAGGAGAGTTCCTCTTCCGACGACGACGAAACGCTGGGCGGTTTTATCGTGACCCCGGAGCTCACCGAGAAGCAGAAGCAGCGCCAGCGGATCAAGGACGCCGCGAGCAAGCCCGCTATCTCGGAGTACCGCAAGGCTCGCATGGACGCGATCATGTCCAAGTACCTGGACGTCGAGGCCGCGGAGGGGACGGATAGCAGCGAGGAGGAGGAGGAGAAGAAGAAGCACAGCCACAAGAGGCTCCGGAAGGCGTGCGAGGAGGAGAAGGATGAGAGCAGCGAGGCCCCAAAGACGACTCCTGCTCCGGTGGGCATGCGGATCAAGCTCCCTTCTGCTTCCGTGGCCGCTGCTGCTGCCGCGGCCGCTGTTGCCTCTTCCACGTCCACGCCTGTCAAGGCTCAGACCGAGCATCCTAAGAAGAAGGAGGAGGAGGAGGCAGCAGCCGTCGCGGTAAAGGAGAAGGAGAAGGAGGAAAGGAAGCCTCTGCCAGAGTCCGAGAAGAAGAAGGAGGAGGAGGAGGAAGCCGTCGCGGCGAAGGCAGAGGAGAAGGAGGAAAAGAAGACTCTGCCAGAGCCCAAGAAGGAAAAGAAGAAGCCTGCGGATGCGGCTCCTGCGTCCGCGCCCATCTCTCCGGCTGTGGCCACGGCACCCGTGACGCCTTCTCCCAAGTCGTCGACGAAGTCTTCTGATTCCTCTGTGGCGATCGAGATCCCGTCGGACGACAGCTCGGACGAGGAGACCAAGAAGCAGCAGAAGCCTCCGGAGAAGAAGAAGGCCAAGGTCGTCGCTGCCGCTGCCTCCCCCAAGGAAAAGCAGAAGGACAAGAAGAAGTCACAGCAGCAGAAAGACAAGAAGAAAAAGGATAAGGAGGTGTCCTCGAGCGAGTCATCCGACAGCGAGGAGGAGGAAAAGAAAAGGAAGAAGCAGCAGCACAAACGGTCTGTTTCTCGCAGCGGTCATCACAACCATCACCGCAAGGAGGACTCGGACTCGGACGACTCGGACAGCGAAAGCGAGAGCGACGACGAGAGCGAGAAGAAGCAGAAGCAGAGCAAGGAGGCGCTCGCCATTCGTCGCATGCGCAACATCCGCAACATGCTCAGGGGAGTCCGCAAGGAGATCAACCTGCTGTACGAAGGCCTGGACGAGGACATTGACCGCCTCGAGCACTGCGTTAATAAGAAGCAGCAGGACTCGCGGGACAAGGCCAAGGGCCGCAAGCACGAGGCGCACCAGAAGCACAAGTCATCCAAGAAGGATTGATGGAGTTGCTTCTTCTTTTTTCACAATAACGACAACAACCTGGAACAAAGAAACAACACTGTTTCAAATTAGTTCGCGGCACATCTCCATTGCTCTCTGGGCTTTGATGACCTTGCACTCGGCAAAGTTGGGGTCGAGCACGATGAGGAACTCGAAGTTGCGGCCACCGTTGCCATCGATCAGACTGAACTCGTCGAGGTCGCAGAATTCCATGTGGTCGTGGCCGTACACACAACCGCTGAACAGCTTCGCGACCTCTCCCGAGACCGTGATCCTGGCATCCTTGCTGTAGTTCACAGGCTGGTCGACCACCACCAGCACAGCTTTGTAGTGGGCGTTGATGGCTTCGGTGATCTGCTTGTGGAAGAGGGCTCGCAGCTCGGGCACCTGCGATCTGCTCTTGTCCTCGCGCTCTGCCAGCTGCTTCTCGCGCAGCTTGTCCAGGCAGAAGTCTTTCGGAAAGCTCTCCATTTCTCGTGTGCGAGACGATAGAGATGTTTTAAAAATGACGTTGTGATATTTTCGGCATCTTTGGGTGAAAGTGACAATAGTACGTGTCAACCTCTGCGGAATCTCTTCGGACGTGCAGGGGCGGAGGTAGACCTGGGACGTTTGCTGCTGCTACTGCTCCTCATCTTCCTGTTCTTCATGAGAACCCGCTCTGTGATGGGGTGGTTGTAGAGGAAAGGGTCGCTCTCGCCGTACTTGAGACTCATGATGGTCTCTGTGGCCGCCTCGGCGGACTCTCCGCGTGCCAGGCGCTTCCTGTAACTCTCGATCAGGTCATCAGGCCACATGGTGATGTCTGCATCCGAGGGGATCTCCTCGATCACGGCATCGCTCGAGGCGAGGAGGTAGTACGCGGCGATCGCAGCGTAGATTCCCCCGCTCTTGGATGCGAAAGACTGGGGAGCCCTGCTCTGGGCCCCGTGATAGAAATGGCGCATCTCAACGGACACCTTCATCTTGGCGATCTCGCGGTCGAACTGCTTCCAGGCCTTGGGGTACTTCTCGGACTTGAGGCTGTCGACGACCTCGATGGTGAACCTGACATCGCCGTGCCACCACACCTTCACGGCGACCCAGTGACTGTCTTCCACGCACACCACGGACGTTATGGGCATGTCCACCCAGTCCCTGTTGTTGGAGGTGGCCAGCTCCCAGAGCATGTTGCTCAGGAGGGCGAAAGTGGACGCGTCGGAGATGTCTCCAGTCTGGACAACCCTGTTGCAGGCGGTCTCCAGCATCCCGTAGCCCCCAGGGTCCATCCGGGTCTGGTCGTCGGCGATGAAAGGAGGCTGCTGGCCGTCGTTCGTCTCGATGATGTCGTTGAGCACCCAGGCGGTGTCGTCGGTGTCAAGCATCTCGCCGTAAGGCAGCGTGCTCTTGATATAAGGGTCAAGGTTGTGCCACCCGTACTTCTTCCGCCCGGCAGAGTTGCCACCCTGCTTTGTTTTTGTCCCTCGCAGAGGCATCTTTGCTCTTATTTCTCAACCAGAATAAGTCTAAGTTGTTGAATTTTATGCCATTCTTTTTTTGTTTTCCTACGAACTTTTGTCCGCAGTATTATTGAAAGTCGATGCCAGAGTGAGAGTTGTCCTCCCTCTCAGGAGTCATTCAGACCTGGACAACTACCTTGCCCAGGGCAGCGGCGTTGCACCTCTGGCTCTCGCGAATGTGCACCGCCTGGTAGATGGTGAGGTGGGCGCTGAAGGTCCATCCGGTGGGGCTGTTCCTCTTCTTGCGGTAGATCCAGTCCACGGAGATCATGGGAATGATGGAGCTGCCCTTGCCCACGCTGCTGTAGGAGATCTCAGTGTACCTGGGGTTCTTCGTGTACTCCTCGAGCTCCTTGGGGGTGCAGTTGGCCGGAGGGGGCAGCACATCCACGATGACGGTCTTGTTGGACGCGTTGAGGCCGACGTTGAGCTTCATGCAGGGAGGGTAGGTCTTGATCTTGCTGGGGTCCTTCTTGTCGGGCTGCTCCGACACGTAGATGATGGGACTGAAGTTCTGCTTGACGGCCTCGGCCGTGGTGCAGTAGGGGAGGTGCATGTTGTGGGCCATGATCAGCCTGATCAGCGCAGGAGTCACCACGTTGTCGATGAGCTCGCGGAACGCCACCATCTGCACGTTCTGGGCCCAGCTGGTCCCGAAGCTGCACAGGGCGTTCACCTTGCTGTTCCCGCTGCCGCTGTCGTCGTTCGAGGCGAACGCGCTGATGCCAGCAGGCAGGAAGAGCTTGGGTGCCTGGATGCAGAGACCCCTCCGCTCCCCGGCGGGAGTGATAGTCTCGATCCAGAGCATCTGACCGTTGCCCTTGCTCGAGTTCATGGGCTCACCCCTGCTCACGATGTTCTCCTCCTTCAGGTTCCCGTATGTCCTCGGGTAGTACATGCAGGGATCGATCTCCTCCGTGAGCGTGGGCGCGTTCGCTGCAGGTCCGGCCGCGGGAGCCTGGTCGAGCTCCCCCTTGGTCATCTCCTGGAGCTGGTCGATCGGGATGGACGGTGCTACCGCCGCTGTCTTGGCCTTCTTGGCCTGGGGTTGTTGCTGAGCAGCAGCAGCAGCCGCATCGTCCCCGGGAGCCTCGATCTCATCCGCAGCGCGCTTCTCAGCAACGGGCTCTGCAGTGGACATCTTTCTTTCCTTGCTCAAGAGAGTGCTTTTTTGCTTGGTGATAATAATAAATAAAGCCGTGACTCATAACTGGCGTATAAATATCCAGGAGGGAGCTTCAGCACCGATTCTTTTTTTCTTCCAGCAGCATCTTGTACGTGATTTCCAAACTCCTCTGCACCTTTTCATTCGGAATAGAATATCTCGAAGAGGAGGAGGAGCAATTTTCTCACCCTGCATTGGACGTTTTCTCTCAAAGAGGGGCATGGCATCTTCTTCATCCGCGAACGGGAGCGGTCAAGTCTGCAGCGAGGTCGACTGCATCTGGGGGACAAGGCACAGTGGATGCGTCAAATGGTGCAGGACTCACGCGAGGCAGTGGGCCCCCGCTGCCATCAGGGCCTTTCACATGATGGAGGAGCAGCCATGGGCCCTCACGATCGACATACTGAACAGGTTCTCGTGCCCCATGAAGGGGAGCTTCAGGTCCACTGGGTGGCCATCAGAGGAAGGCCTGCCAGTGGCGAAACTGGCGAGGTCCAACCTGTTCATCATGTGGCACGATCCCAACATCACCGACGACCAGGCTGGTAGGAGCATCTGGTCTTACGACAAAGGTGGCAGCGGCACTCATACTCTGAATGTAATCACGGGCCATCCGGACGACCTGCATGCGGGTGATACTGAGGCGGGAGAGAAACCTGTTCCACTAACTGAGGAGCGGAGCAGTGACCTGATTGCTGACAAGCTTTCGTCGGATTCCACGTCCGTTCTCCTCTATCGCTTCACGTTCGACCTGCCAGAGATAACTCTCGGTCAGGCCAAGGCGATCGAGAGCCATTTCGAGGAACTCACCGACCAGTACGACAACCCCCTCGTCGTGCCCATCGTTCCGCGTGCCTGGGTGATTGAAAACATGCTGCACGCAACCGGCGTCACCAAAAGAGAAATTGGACTTGCATACAGTATTCCCGTCGGCTCGTCCGCACATCCTGCCATCGGGAACATCCACATCGTCCTCGGAGGAACTGCACCGAAAGGAGCGGAGTGGCACAGTCCCGTCGCGGCTCAGTTGACTATCCGCAAGGACATGGACAAGATGGTTGCACGTCCCGCTCTGGATGTGATGATGTCCTGGTAGATGATGTTGGCAACAACAGCAACAATAGTAACTTCTTCCTTCCGCATATGCGACCCTGCATTCTGGTGTCTGTGTACGGTTGTTTTTTGTTTTACATGTGCGAGTGAAAAAAAAACAGCAAAAGAAGGAAACGAAAAATACAAAAAGTTGGTTATTAAATTAGTGGTTAGATTTTATTTCGGATCTATCCTGGATTGTTCATTTCATTTTTTAACCAAAGAGCTCTGGAACAAAAAACATGTCGGAAACTATTGCCACCACTACCGCCGCGGTTCCCGAGGAGCAGCAACAGCAGCAGCCCATTCTCCTGGTCAAGCTGCTCTCAGAGTCTGCCAAGGCTCCGAAGCGCGCTACCGAGTTCTCGGCTGGCTACGATCTGTGCAGCGCGCAGCCTCGCTGCATCCCTCCGCACAGCAGCGCGGTGCTGAACACCGACGTTGCCTTGAACATCCCGGACGGGTTCTACGGCCGTATCGCTTCAAGGTCCTCCCTCGCGGCCAAGCACGGGATCGAGGTCGGCGGCGGAGTGATCGATGCGGACTACAGGGGGAACATCGGTGTGATCCTCTTCAACCACAGCGATGCTGCTTTCAATGTGGGAATCGGCGACCGCATCGCCCAGATCATCATGGAGAGGAACGGAACTCCCGAGGTGAAGGTTGTCCCAGCACTGCCTACCACAGCAAGGGGAGCGGGTGGCTTTGGTTCCACTGGCAAGTGAAGGGGATTTTCCCTGCCCTCCATAGAAACAGAAAACAGAAACAGCGACGTTGGTTCTCTCACATTCGAAGATTCGCTTTTAAAATATCTTTGCCACGTCACTTTGCCATCGAATTGTCCAAGTTTTGGAGTGTCCTTTGGGTTCTGAAACGGTTTGAGCAGCAGCACCAGGTGATGTCCAACCAAAACTATTCACGTGCTGCTGCTCAAAGTTTGAGAAGGCTATTTTACAGATCCAAAAACTTGGACAGTTTGATGGCAGAATGACGTGGCACTAAAGATCCGTGAATCTTCATACCACGTCACTTTGCCATCGAACTGTCCAAGTTTTGGGGTGTCCCTTCGACCCCTGAAACGGTTTGAGCAGCAGCACCAGGTGAAGTCAAACCAAAACTATTCACGTGCTGCTGCTTAAAAGTTTTTGAGAGCTATTTATAAAACCCAAAACTTGGACAGTTCGATGGCAGAATGACGTGTCACTAAAGATCCATGAATCTCTTACACGTCACTTTGCCATCAAACTGTCCAAGTTTTAGGGTGTCTTCTGGGTCCTGAAACGGTTTGAGCAGCAGCACCAGGTGAAGTCAAACCAAAACTAATCACGTGCTGCTGCTCAAAGTTTTTTGAAAGCTATTTATAGACCCCCAAAACTTGGACAATTCGTCGGCAGACCAAAAAAGGAAAAAGTTGGTAACTTTGTGGCGAGTGAAAAGAGAGAGCGACTGTCCAGTGTAAAAAAGTTTATCGGTTGTATACATCATTGGAAATTCTCTGCAGGGAGAATAAAAACAAAATGGCAGAGAAACCAAGCTCCGATGATGCGAGCATAGACATCGCCAAGGCGCTCATGGCGAAGCGGGGTGCCGGGAATGACCGCACTTCATCTTTCGCCGTTCCTGCCGTGGTGAAACGCAAGAAGATCCCGAAGAATGTCGCGGGCGCTGCCGGTGTTCCCGTACCTGCTCCAGTCGTTCTTCCTCAGCCGCAGCAGCAACTCCCTCGGTCTGTGCCAATGCCAGCACCAGCGCCGTCGAGCAAGATCACGGCGTCCACAACTGCCTCGGATGTGCAGACCGTCGATTTTCTGGAAAAGCAGAGGATGCGCGACTTGCGCCTGCACCAGAGCCCCCAGGGATCGGCATCACCGTCATACTCTTCTTCGTCCGAAGCCAGCATGATGTTCCCCGCTGCGCCGATGCCAGCATCAACGGCCGCTTCCGCCGGTCCGGAGATCGGAGACTACATCATCTCGAAGGCTGGCGATTGCTACGCCCGTGCTCTGGCGGCTTACAGCGCCGGGAAGTACTACGATGCCTACTGCGAGGCGATGTCTTCGCTCAGACTGCTGGACGCGACCCCCAACACCGCTCGCGGCTCTTCTTTCGGCGTTCCTGACATAACCTCGGTGAGGATGGCCAGGGATGTGGTGGCCAGCATTCTCGCAGAGCTCCAGAAGATCGTGAGCGATGCGGTTGCCAAGTTTACCTACGGTGCTGTCGGCGGATCAGGGCCCTCTACCAGGGTTTACGAGCAGAAGGAGGCCGCGAAGCGCGTCTGGCAGCAGGTCGGGCCGGAGGGGCACAAGTCCTGCAAGCTGTGGTTCGAGAACATCGTGGGGCAGCAGACAGCCAAGGACGCGATCGTGAACGGGTTTGTGAACCCGCTGCTGTACCCCAACGTGTACGGCGAGCTTGCCAGCGGGATCATATTCTACGGACTGCCTGGCACGGGCAAGACCATGCTTGCTCGAGCTGCGGTGAACGAGCTGCAGTACAGGGCCATGATCCCCGGAAAGAACGGGCGGCCGTGCCTGAATGTCCTTCTCTTCACACCCAACGGTGCTGATATGAAGGGAAAGTACGTCGGAGACACGGAGAAGAACATCGTGAGCATCTTCCACGGCGCCTCTGAGCTGGCCTCCGAGTGGTCCATGGAGCACAAGGTGAGGACGATCTCGCTGATCTTCATCGACGAGATCGACGGTCTGACCCCTCCCAGGGGCGGCTCGGACTCTGCCATCACAGCCTCTGCCGTGAACACCGTGCTGCAGGTGATGGAGGGCTACGGTAAGAGGGACAACGTGGTGGTGATGGCCGCCACCAATTTCCTCACGCACATCGACTCTGCCGTCCTGAGGCGTTTCAACTACAGGATCCAGGTGAACACTCCCACGGAGACAGAGTACGCCCAGCTGCTCAACATGGAGATCGGCCAGTTCGCGAGGCGCAGCATGTCCGCCACGGAGTACGATCGCACTCTGGGCCTCGTCGACGACACGAAGGGCTCTGGAGCGGCCGATTCGGCCAGGGTGGAGCTGATGAAGAGGCCTGCAGGAACTCCGGACTTCTGTCCCAGGACGCCTTCAGCGACGCGCCTCTGGGACTGGGAGCAGCTGTACACCGGAGAGATGGTCCGCAAGTACCTGGACCAGACCTACATTGCCAAGTTTGCGGCCATCTTCGCGAGCACCGATCGCGCTGGCCCTGGTGGGACCAAGGTGGGACCTTACTCGCCTTCGGATGTGAGCAAGGTGTTCCAGGTAGCGGTGAAGCTCATGGCGCAGGAGGCGATGTCCGACGGCCGGTTCGTCAGACATGTCCCTCCCAGCGGTAGGGATTGGGGCGAGGGCCAGGGAAACAATCCCCGCTACGTCTCGATCTGGTCTCTGTATCAGCCATCCCTCAAGGATCAGTTCACGCCTGACACGGTCAACTCGATGTACAGGATCGTCCCGCTGTCCACCAAGACCCACGCATCGTTCAAGCTTCCCATTGCGGTCATCTCCGATCATGCAGTCAGGAATTCCTATCCCAAGACGGAAGAGACGGTCCCGTGCGTGAACTACCAGCTTTCCACGAGCATGATCGATCCCCACGTCTTCAGGCTTGACATGCACAATCCCGAGTTCAACTGCCTCTACGTTGCGACCCTGCCCAACCCGAAGAACAGCAAGATGATGTCATCGTTCGTGCTCGCTTACGAGCAGATCATCGATGTCACCCAGGGGGCATACGAAGAAGGCACTTCGCATGGAACGTTCGAGAGGGATGTTCCGAGCAGGAGAGTGATCACGGACGACATGATGCGCACGTACATGCACCTCGGGAATGCCCAATCATCTGATCCCAGCAGCAAGGAATGGTTCGAGAGGATTGGAGCCATTACCGCCGACCAAAAGCAGGAGCGGCACCCCTTCTACCCGGACCAGGCTCTCTACATGCCAGGGCACACCACAAAGTACAGCATCTATTACATCACCCAGATGTTCGACACCGCGGATAACTGGAAATGGTACAACGCGTTCTGGTACGGCCGCAGGGACTACGCATCGATCAAGGATGCGAACGACCAGCTTGCTGGCTTTGACGACCTGAGCAAGAAGGCGAAGGTGCATGCCATATGCGTCAGCGGCCATGGCGCTTCGATCTGGCGCATGGTTGACAACGTAAATGGCATGATCGAAATACCGAAGCGCAGCGCCGTGATGGAGATTGGAAAGGACATGAAAACCTACCCGTTGTACCGCTGCCACTCTGCTATTCTGGACGAAATGACCAAACTGAACGGCATCAAACTCCAGCCGGACGGAAAGAATGATATCGCCGAGTATGACTACACCACTCAGGCAGAGTTGCTCAAGAACACGGCCGCTTCATCCGCCAGCAAGGGTTTTGTTACAGGAGTCGAGGACCTTCCCGTCGACAACTGCCAGCAGATGTTCGAGCGGAATGCCTCTCTGTACTGCTACGCGCTCACCCAGGACCACATCAGCAGGGCGATCAAGCAGACTCCTCCAACGATCCGCGACACCGACATCAAGGAGATGTCCGAACAGGCATCCGTCTGAGCGTTGATGGGGGTTTTTGGGGGGCAAATGGCTCGCACTGCGGAAAATCCAAAAAAGTGACATTCAATTTCTCTTCATACATATCTCTGTAGGGGGGTGCGTGCCCTTGTTGATATTTTTTGAGTAAGAGGGTGCACAATTTAGGTTTCGTTCTGCCGGGTGCACAAAAAATGGCCACCATCCACAAGCTGTTCGTTGCGGTGCTCGTCAATGAGGACCTGAGGAACAAGAACCCTGGCGAGAACACAGGCATCGAGTTCATCGGCTATGCCAACTGCAAGGAGGAGGGCCTCGCTCTGATCGAGTCCACGGCCACCAGGGACACCTACGGCAGGTCGTGGAACGCCAAGGTCGATGGCGATCCTTTCTACGAGCCTGACGATGACGACTCTGACTGCGAGTACTCTGACGAGTGCGAACATGAGCCAGAGGAAGAGAAGAAGAAGAAGAAAAAGGAGCTGCCAGAGTCGAGGTTTATGGTCTGGGACAGCAACATCGTGGCAGACGATCCCATGCTCCAGAAACCGACGTCCATTGTGGCCTCCATCTCTGTTTTCTCTTCTGCGGCCGAGGACCCCGACCGCAGCCTGATCCGCTCCTACAAGCTCGGTGCGGTCGAGCCTTGCCCCAACTCTTTCATCAAGGCTGAGACCGAGGGTGACCGCGAGATGGTCCGCCAGATGATCGATGAGAGCCAGAAGGAAGGTGGCGGCATTCATCAGAACTGAAGAAAGGATCATCCAGGAGAATAAACATCCTTTTTTACTCTATTAATTCATCGTTGCTGTGGTCATTGTTATCAAAAAGGTGGAAATTACGCTGTTGTCCATGCCGCAATAATTGTTCCTTCCTATGTGACGTCATTCTGCCAGCAAGTTGTCCAAGTTTTGGGTTCTATAAATAGACCATCTCAAACTTTGAGCAGCAGCACGTGAATAGTTTTGGTTCGACTTCACCTGGTGCTGCTGCTCAAACCGTTTCAGAGCCCCAAGGGACACCCCAAAACTTGGACAGTTTGATGGCAAAGTGACGTGTCAGGAGATTTATGTATCTTAATGCCACGTCATTCTGCCATCGAATTGTCC
>Ga0207433_10014489_pt1 | contig 11403 bp, 10 predicted proteins | sample YelNatPaOPGAMG01_FD_187559 | JGI IMG/M metagenome (GOLD analysis project Ga0207433, IMG submission 187559) | Hot spring thermophilic microbial communities from Obsidian Pool, Yellowstone National Park, USA - OP-RAMG-01 (SPAdes) (version 3) | ecosystem: Environmental > Aquatic > Thermal springs...
TAGCTTCTTCAATAGCGTTTAGTATGTTTTTAAGCGTGATTTCAGAAACCATCACTGCGTTAACTTTTCTGGCGTAATATTTCGCATCTTCAACTCCCGCTGTTCTCGTCCACTCAGGGTTGGGAACGACAACGGTTGGCTTTCTATACACCAAGGCTTCTAAAATTGTTGCACCAAAATGTGTAACCACAACGTCAGCTCCAGCGATAAGCTCGTAGAATTTTGCGGAATGCTCTAAAAATTTCCATTCTGGATGCCGTTTTTTATAAGGTTCAAGATCGATTTTGCCCGTCTGCAAAACCACGTTTTCTAGCTTGCTTTCGGCGATTACATCAAATAGGCGTTTATGTCCCAGCGTACCGCCTGTAACGAGTATGTATCCCCCATTCCAAGGCTCAACTTCAGGTTTTGGGATTAATGGACCAACAACAGTTCCCTTTTTTAGCAGTTTTTTCTGTTCTTCCCATTGGAGGGCCGTTATGGTTGAGAAAGGCTGCAGTAGAAGGGCTGATTTGGAAGGTTTTGTGAAGCGGACTGAACTTTCTATGTTTACTATTGGTATGCTTTTCATCCATGCGAAAAGGCATGGTGGTATGCAGAAGTTGCTGCCTGTGCTTACGACAATGTCGAATTTGCTTGGAACTTTTTGGAAGGCTTCGGCGAATGCCTTCAATAGTTTTGGTATGAACTCGCTGGTTGGTGTTTTGGCTTCTCTTGGTTTTTGGAGAAAGTCTACGGTGCCGAATTTGCTGAGTCTTTCAAAACTTAACTTGTCTCCTTTGGGAACTAGAAAGTGTAGATTTGCTCTTCCATAAAGCCTCTGGGCTAAGGCGTAACCGTAAGCTGTGTGGCCTCCTCCGCCAGCCAGAATTAGCACGTTTTTAGTTGTCAATTAATCTCCTCTCTTCTGGAGCATCTGCAGATACATAATCAACAGCAAGTGTTTTAAAAAGGTTAAGTGTTGTAAACTCTAAAAATAAGCTATGTTTGGTGTCTGGTAATTGACGAAGAGCGCGATAAGGCTTCAGTATTCGGGTTTCGTTATTTTTGCGGGTAAACTGTTCAGTGTAGCCACTGGTTTGGCCTTCCAGTATATGATAGCCCGTTCTACCACCACACAAGAATATGGAGTTTGGTTTAACATAAACGACTTATTGACTTACTTCACAATACTCGCGGGAATTCTGCCCTTTTGGATTTTGCGTTTTGCAGCTAGAGCTGAAAAAGGAGCTGAAAAAACAGGAGTTTTTGCAAATTTTATAATATCAATAGTGGCAGCCCTTATCTATGTTTCCTTTGTTCCATTTATAGCCTCAGCATTAGGTGTTAAGGGATATGTTTGCCTATATCTGCTTGTTTCGCTGCAAATTGTTGAGGTTCATTTGCTTAATGCCTTTGAAGCCTGTTTAAGAGCCAAGAAACCTCAAGCACTGGGTTATGGTACTTTTATTGCAGAAACATTTAAAGTTGTTTCGGGCTATTTACTCATAGTTAGACTTCAAAGGTCTTTAGAGGGGGCCATAATTAGTATACTGTTAGCTATAGCTGCGCAAATATTCTACTATATGAAATTACTTGTTAAAGAGTTAAGGCAAAGCATTAAATGGGATTACATAAAGGAATGGTTGAAGGGTTCTCTTGTTAATATTTACAGTGTTTTAGGCAACCAGATAGCAGCCCTCATTTTCATAATGCTCTTCACTTATGGTGGAGAAACTGCTCGAGGCAACTATGGCGCTGCAGCCCAGATAGCAAACATAATTACATATTCAAATTTTCTAGCATTCGCTTTATACCCGAAACTTTTAGCCGAGAATGACAGCCGGGACATTCCAACTTCTTTTAAAACAGTTTTGATGTTCGCTATTCCTATGACTGTTGGGGTGCTGATAATGCCTGATTTATACCTTACGATACTTAAAGAGGAATACATGAAAGCATCGCAAGTGTTGATTGTTTTGGCTGTTGACGCCTTCGTCGCAACATTATCAACGATTTTTAGCTTTGTGCTTTTTGGGCTTGAGAAAATTGATGAGGAAGCGAGGATATCGCTTAAGGAACTGTTTAAAAGCCGGATTTTCATGGCTTACTCTCTGTCTTACATTCACTCAGCGATAACTATACCCGTTACATTCTATGTTCTAACAACCTACACGTTGGACCCTGTGCAAGCTGCTCTTTCAGTAGCTATAATAAATTCGTCGGCGCGTTTCGCCATGTTCCTCTTGTTGTATGCTATGGTTCGGAAAATGGTTAGGATAGCAGCTCCATGGATGAATATTGCAAAATACGTCTCTGCTTCGGCTATTATGGGCTGCGTTCTCTATGCACTACGCGAGATGATGCACCCCAGTAGAGTGTACCAAATTCTTGGCTTGACAGCGTTTGGTGGAGCATTCTATCTTATGCTTCTTATGATAATAGACAAAGATATGAGAACGCTAGCTAAACTGGCTTGGCAAGAAATAACGTATAGGCGGGTCTAAGCGTCGTTGTTCCATAGCTCGATGAAAAGAGTTTTTAGGGCTTTTATGAAGGCATCATAGTTTGTCCAGAGGGCTGCAGTTTTCTTTTTGCCGTTTTCCTTTCTTATTAGTAGGAGTAGGTTTTCGTTGTCTGCTAATATGAAGGTTGGCATTTCTTCTGAGTTTAACCGTGAGTACTTCGTTTTTTTGAGCTTGGTTTTTTCTATGAAAAAACATGTTTTTGGTGAGTAGTTTGTTATAAGCTGGACGTTTACGCCCTTTTTTGAGGCTTTTTCCAGTCTATCTAAGAATCCTGAATGGTAAAAGTTTGCAATGTCGTTTTCTGAGGTGAATACTAGTATTTCTTTTTCAGCTTTGCCGAGTATTTCGTCAGCCTTTAAACTTATCTGCTCCTCCCCCTCTAGTATCTGGAAAACTTCCTTCCTCTCTAGCTCAACTTCTGGTTTTGGGAGTGAAAGCCAAATGTTGATTAGGCTTTGTCTTTTCTTTTCCAGAAGGTTTAGTTTCATTCTCTTTGTTTCAATAAGTATGTCTAGAGCTTTCTCGAATGGTGTTGCAATGAACTTTAGGGGTTTTTCAAAGACGGATGATATAAGCCCCCTCTTTTCCAGGTCCCGCAGAATCCTGTAGGTTTCTGTTCTGTGGAGGGAAAGGGCCTCAGAAATTTCGCTTGCCTTATGCTCGCCAGTTCTGGCTAGGTAAACGTAAACTTTCACCTCGTTCTTTGACAATCCAAGCCCGCGAAGCGCTTTCTCGATTATTTCCATGGATTTGGCTGGACCTTTGTCTGCCTTTACGAAACGCCAAAGGCCGCTGTTTTCGTCGTAAAGTTTCACTATGCTCTCGGGTTTTTCAACGGATAACTCCATTTAAACCCCTTATGTAGCCTACTCCTGTTCCAATTCGGAGACAGAAATTGATTCGGTAAGCGTCATATTTTATACTTCTGAATTTCAAATATGAATTAGAAATACATTTGCGGCTTTGCCCAAAACTTATAGCCAACAAAACAGAAAACATAGATTAGTTTGGTGTCGAGGAGAAGGGGGACATGCAAAAGAAGTTGGGCTTATCTCTAAGTTTAAAACATTTTATTTTTCCCAAAAACAATCACTGGCTCAGGAGAATTCTGCTGGTTTTCGTCTTCATTTTCTTTGACTACTTTTCAACGATGATATTTTGCCGCGTCCCCTCGGAAGAAGCTAATGTTTACGCTAGGCTTTTTATGGAGAGCTTTGGCGTACAAGCCGGTTTAACCATATTTGTTTTAGTTGCTAACCTACCAGTTTACGTGACATTAACTTTGGACTCTCACCTTGTTAGATTTCCGCAAAAAATGGCTGTTGTTGCCGAGGTTTTTACAGATTTTGTTTTCGCGTGGTTCATTGCTGGCTTACACTTTAACGGAGGAACAAGCTGGTTCTGGCAAGCGTCCAGTTCTATTAGGCAAGTTTTAGGCGCTGTTTTATATCTTGTTGGTGCTTTTGTTTTTATAAAGCCTTACAAGCCATGTTATAATGAAAATGGGCTTAGTGCGTAACAAGGTGCCACATACTAACTCTATTATCTTATTCAAACACTTTTTTAGTTAACCACGTTACCGGCTACGTTGGTGATTTAGATGGAAAAGAAAGATGGGAATATGAGTGAACATGCAAATCCTTCCGAAAAGGTTGTGGAAACTCCTCAGGAAGAAGTTGCTGCAGATGAGGCTTACTTTTTCCATCCCTTACAGTTTTCTGAGGATGAAGAAGTTTTAGACGTTGAGGAGATTGAAAAGCACAAGGCGGAGTTCGAACAGAAGTTTCAGGAGCTTTTAAGAAGCATAAGCGAGGAAACTCTTCAACTAAGCGAGTTTTTAATGGAAGAAGACAAGCTGATAAAAGAACTTTGCATGTCTTTCAGGCAGATTTTGAAAAAGCTTAAAGTTTCATTTTATATTCCTCCACGGGAGATACCGATAAAGGCTAAGGTGAAAAAGGTTATTTTAAACGAGGAATGCCACCTTATCCTTGTTTACGAAAAAGGCGAAGTGCACTCCGCTTTTTTGGCAGAATACCCCCCGGAAATTGTTATGGCAACTTTGCTGGTCACGATGCCCGAGTTGGCTAAAGCCATAATGCTGTATAGAAAGAGGATTAGTACACGGGTTAATTTCTTCGGAAGGATAAAAAAGGAACTGAAAAACGTTGTAAAGGCCATAGTTAGAAGCGAAGAAACTGCGGAAGCCGAAAAGGAATCCATGGATGCTGTTAAAAGCGCATTAAATAACGAAAGCCGAGAAAGCTAAAAAGCTTGGGGTGAAAAATTGACCGACCCCGCTACAGAAATTAGAACCTTTTATTCAATTAAAGAGATTCGGGAGATGGTTGAGGCGGAAATAAGCCAGCATAAAACATTGTTGGACGATTACAGTCAATGGTTAGGAACACTTCTGAGAAATCCGGAATCCTCCAAGAACCCAGAATGGGCTAAGAAAGTTTCAGAGTTACAGAAGGTCTTAAAGTCTGGTGGTAGAAAGGGCGGGAAAAAGGAGGAAAAGCCTGGTTCCTCCACGGAATGGGTTGAGTTCAAGGATTTGATGATATGCGCCGACGAGTTTGGAGAGGTGGAAATAATTTTTGAGGCGGTTGAAGAGCTGAAAAACAAAGTGGACAAGCTTGAAAGGGCTAAAAACTCCTTAACTGAGCTAGAACGTTACGGGTTTGGCAAAAACGTTGTATACGTAACATATATCCATGAGGGTGTTCCAGAGAAAATAGCGGTTAAGCCGAAGAAAGAGCTGGTGGGCGAAGAAAAGTTCAAGTTTATAGCGGATTTCTCTGTAATAAAACAAATGTAAACTTTATTGGCGAACCGATGGGGTTTCAGCTTGCGCTAAATTCTATGAAGGCTTTTGTAAACTTCTTAATTAGGTCATAGGGGTCTTCTACCACGCAGCTTGTTCGAATATAGCGTTTAACTGCACTGCTGTTCACGCCTATACCTATTATGCCGACGCCCATCCGCTCAACCTTCTTTATGTTTTCCCTAAGCTTTTCCTCTGCATCTTCATATCCCGCTGGGAAAAAGTCTGAAACGACAACAAGCACTTTAGCCTCCTCCAGCTTGCCCTTTAAGGCTTGGGCTGCAAGCAGTATGGCGTCAGGCAAATATGTGAATCCTCCATGGGTTAATCCTCCTATTCGGGCTCTTACCCGCGCATCGTATTTTTCTGTGAAGTCTTTTATTATGTAGAATTTGTTGTTGAAAGCGTACATTCCCCAAGAGTTCTGGTTGAGAATTAGCAGTTTGGCAACTTCTGCCAAGCATAGGGCTATGCCTCGGACCTCTCCCTTAAACATGTTTAGGCTTTGGCTAGCATCGATAAGTATAGACCAAGCGTCTTCTCTTGTCTGCAGTTCTTCACGGACGAATATGTCTGTTCGTTGGCTTTTGCTTGCAATGACTTGTATTGCCTCCTGTAAGTCGACGAACCCACTTTCCTGTTTGAAGTCTTCCCCGCTAATGTTTTTCAAAAGCCTAAGCTGATGTAGTATTCGCCTTATAGGACTGCCTAAAATCTCTCTTCGCCTTTGAAATTCAGCGTAATCTTCCATTGGGAATGTGAAGTCTTCAAACTGGGTGTTTTTCCCGTTTTCTATATACTCCTTTAAAATTTTTAGCTTGGTTTTTTCACGTTCCAGCCAGCCCGTTAAAGCTCTATGGGCGTCGTCGCCTTCCAAAGTTTGCAGTGCAGCATTTAATTTTTGTTCGTTGGCAAATTCCGGTCTAACGGTTTTCAATGTTTCAGTTAAAAGTGCTTGAATTTCACCTTCTTCTGGTATTCGCTGATTATAGAACATGTCGTTTGTTCCGTGGCTCTCCGTGTAAAGCAGTGATGGCACTTCAAAGGTTTGGCCATAAACTGATATGGCGTCATATATTTTGGTAGCGTAATCAATTTTCTCGTCTGCCGTGGGTTTTTCTCCGATTTTCTGCAACATTGAGGTTATAGCTTCAACGTCTATTCGCAAGTCGTTTTTGATTTCGCCTTTAACCTTTCCAATGTTACAACTAAGAAGCGTTGATGCCATAATTCTTGAAACATCGTTTGGAAGTTCTTCAGCGTTTTTCATTCTGAGATATGAAATAACGTTTGCGTAAACTGTTTCAGGAATCATCCACTCATAAAAATTTTTTAGGTTTTTGTTTATTATGGCATCTTCTACCAAGCTAATAACAAATGTGGCTAGGTTAAGCTGTTTACCCCTAGCCCATTTTGAATAAACGGTAAAGTTTGATAAGAGGGTGTGAAGGCTTAAGTGGTAAACTGAAGCCTTAAACAAATACCATATAATCTTTTTATGGGTTGGGTTTTGAAGGATGAATCTTAAACCCTGAAAAGCAACATGGGTGTTGTCCAGCCTTTTTGGCTTAATTAAGTGTAGAACATAGCCCTTTTCATCTTTTCCCAGATAGGGATACCTTAAGTCGTCGTGAAGGATTATTTTAATTTCGCTGTAAGGCTTGTTTGTAACTTGAAGGGTTGTTGACCATGCAAAATCAAAAAAGTTCAATTTTCTAACCCAGTTTCAAGGCTTATGAGGAACTGAACATAGACTCAACTATGCGTTTTACTGCAGCCTGAATTTCCACATCATCACTTGTGGTTCCAACAATTGTTTCAACTGCCGCCTCGAAGGGCGAACAACCGTCAGCTATTAATGTTGCCCAGTTTATCAAGTCGCCTGGTGACGGCCCGTAAGGTAAATCACCGTTCTTATACTGCCTTCGTAGTTCTGCGCCAACACGGACTATTTTCTCTGCAGTTTTCATGTCTATGCCGCTTCTTTTTGCAATTAGTTCCACTTCTTCCTGGGCGATTTTGTCTCCCACACTGAGGTAGTCAAAGTTTATCCAAACAGACATGCGCCTTCTTAACGCTGCGTTTAGGGGTTTTGTTCCAACGAACTCCGCTGAGAAGGGGTTCATTGAGATTATCAAGTAGCCGTATGGGTGCCTATGCACTATCTCGTTGTCTTTTTCCGTTAAGACTATGTGGCCTCTCGTGTCCAGAACTGGGTTAAGCCTTGACGCTATGTCCTGTTTCATCATGTTTGCCTCGTCTAGGTAGAGGATGCCGCCGTTTCTGCACCACATCACTATTTGCCCATCAATCCAGTTTTCTTTTCCAAGGCCTATGTATCTTCCGAACAAGTCGTAGGATGAGGTTTGCAAGCCGCAGTTTATCTCCCATATGGGCAGTCCGCAAAGTTCTGCAATCAAGTAAACTATGTGGGTTTTTCCTGTTCCGCTGGGACCTATTAAGGCGCACTGTTTAAAGTAGTAAAGCGCCCGAACTATTCTTTCCACATAGTTAAAGCCTCTGTCCACATATTCTGGAGTGTTTTTTGGAATGAGGGAACGCACAGACTCCGGGAAGACATATCCAGGGTGGAGGTCGTATTTTTCTATGCGGTACTTTTTTCTTAACTCATTGTTTGTGTAGATGTCTGTTGCAGCTGTTTTCCTTATTGAAACCGATATCTTTGTGTCTTTTATCTCTGTTTTCGTTTGTTCCTGGGTGGTGTATGTGGCGTTGGCGTGTCTCTTTCCGCCTTGGTGTCCGAAGCCGACGGTGACTACTGGTTTTTCTTCTAGTTTCTGTCTGTTTTGCGACAATGGCGTTCCCTCCTTTTTCATTAGTTTTATTGTTTGCATATGATTTAAATATTACTTCTTGCGATTCAATACGTTTAATTAGCCCCACAACTACAGCAAAAGCTCAGCTAAAACTTTTTGCGCCTCGCTTCTTCCTTTTAGATTTTTGAATATGGCTTTTCCCGTCATGTATAGGCGAAAGGAGATGTTTTCATATTTTAGGTCGAAAATTATTCCTGCAATGGTTTTTTCCACTCTTGCCTTTTTCAGTATTCGTGTTGTTGCTTCGTCTTTTTTGTCGTATTTGAAGTGGACTATGATGTTTTTTTCTTCGCCGCAGGTTTCCTCTATTCTTGCTATGTATTCGTCTAGGCTTGGGCTTGTGTTCATAGGGATTGTTCAATCTCCTTTAGGACTTCGATGAAGCGGTCTACTTCTTCGCGGGTGTTGTATATGTAGAAGCTTGCTCTGGCTGAGGATTGGATTTTGAGTTTTTGGTGAAGGGGTTGAGCACAATGGAAGCCGCTTCGAATCATTATGCCATAACTGTCCAGCAGCAAGGCCACGTCGTGGGAGTCGAAACCCTCAACGTTGAAGGGTATGATTCCGCATTTTATGGATGAATCTTGTGGTCCGTAAACCTTGACCTTGGAACATTCTTTTAAGCGTTTCATGGCGTATTCGGTTAGGTTGCACTCGTGGGCTTTCACGTTTTCCATTCCCAACTCCTTCAGATATTTTACTGCAGTCATTAGGCCAACTCCTCCGCAAATATCTGGGGTTCCTGCCTCAAATTTCCATGGCAAGTCGTTCCATGAGATTGTGCATCTGCGTGTTTTCGAGTTGAAGGAAACTTCCCTAATCATTTCGCCGCCTCCGTGGAATGGTTCCAACTGTTCGAGGATTTCCCGTTTCCCGTATAGGACGCCTATTCCGGTGGGGCCAAGCATTTTATGTCCGGAAAAGGCCAGAAAATCGCAGTCTAAGTCTTTAACGTTTATTGGCATGTGGGGGACTGATTGGGCTCCGTCAACTAGCAGTAGGGCTCCGTTTTCATGGACACGTTTTGCAATGGCTTTTACATCGTTTATTACGCCTGTAACGTTTGAGACGTGGGTTATGCAGACAAGCTTCACTTTTGGCGTCAGCATTTCCTTTAAGGATTCTTGGTTTAGTGTTCCGTCTTCGTTGACTTCCGCGTATTTAACTTTGAAGCCTTTTATTTTTGATAGGATTTCCCACGGGACGATGTTGCTGTGATGCTCCATAAGCGTCAAGAGGACTTCGTCTTCCTGTTTTAGGTTTCGGAGGCCCCATGAGTAGGCAACGAAGTTTATGGCTTCTGTAGTGCCTCTGACTAAGATGATTTCTTCCATGCTTCGGGCGCCTATAAATTTGGCGATTTCCTCGTGGGCTTCCTCGTAAAGCTCTGTAGCCTCCAGCGAAAGGGTGTGCACTGCTCTGTGGACGTTAGCGTTGTGTTTCTCGTAGAAGTCCCTCATGGCTTCGATGACTTGTCTTGGTTTTTGGGATGTTGCCGCGTTATCTAAGTAGATGAGCGGATGGTTGTTTATTTTGCGTTTTAGTATTGGGAAGTCTTCTCTAACTTTGTAGGGGTCAAACATTTTTGGCGCCTTCCTCTGCCATCTTCATTTTCTTAGCGAGGATTTTTGCAAGCTCCTCCTCTTCAAGTGCCTGTTTCTCTTCGAAGGTTAGTTCTGCTGGTAGCCATTCGGGGGTTTGCGGTTTATTTTTGTAGTAGGCGCGGATGGCTCTTCTAAGGGCGCCTACGGCTAGGATGCCACAGTGGAACTTGACGGCAGGTAGTCCGCCAACCTCTTCGGCTACGCTTTTCCATGAGATTTTCCACGCTTCTTCGAGTTTCATTCCCTTGACCTTTTCTGTTACTATGCTTGATGTGGCGATGTTGGCGGCGCATCCATAGCTTTCGAAGGTTGCCTTCTCTATAACGTCTTGGTCGTTGATTTTCAGGTAGAAAGTTATCATATCGCCGCATTGGGGGTTGCCAGCCACGGCTGAAACCGTGGCGTCTTCCATTCTTCCAAGGTTTTTGGGGTTTCTGAAAAGTTCAAGGATTTTTTGGCTGTAGGGTAATGGCGCCCGTGACATTTACTCCACCACCGTTGAGCCAGTTATGCCCCTAAGCCTTTCAACGGCTTTGGGCATTACCTCAAGCACATATTCTATATCCTCTTCCTTATGGAGGCGGGTAACCTTCATAAGGATGCTTCCGTGGGCTTCTTCAAATTTTCTGCCTATGGCTATTAAAACGTGGCTTGGCTGTAAAAGACGCCTTGTGCACGCGCTTCCGCTGGAAACATACACGCCGTTTAGGCTTAGCTCGATGGTTAGGGCTTCGCCTTCGCAGCGGAAAAAGCTCATGTTAACGTTGTCCGGAGCCCGCTTATCGCCTTTAGGCCCATTCAGCCGCACGTCTGGTATTCTATCCATTATGCCTTCAATGAGTTTGTCGCGGAGCCTCCGCATGTGGCTAACGTTTTCATCAAAGTTTTGAAAGGCAAGTTCCGAAGCCCTGGCGAAGCCAACAATTAATGGTGTGTTTTCAATTCCAGGCCAAAGCTTCTGCGTGCCTATTTGGCCTTCCAATATTCTTTCAACGTTTATACCTTCCTTCACATAGAGGGCGCCCACTCCCCGAGGGCCTAGAATTTTGTAGCTGCTTATTGTTGCCATGTCCACGCCTGTTTCTTGTACCTTGAATGGAATTTTTCCGTAGGCGTCTGAGGCATCCGTATGAACTAGGGCGTTTGGGTTTTTGTCTTTAATTATTTCCGCTATCTCTTTTATAGGTTGTATTGTTCCTATCTCGTGGTTTACCGCCGAAAAGCTTGCAAGAACCGTTTCGTGGTCAACAGCCTCCTTCAGCCTTTCAAGGTTTATGAAGCCTTCGCTGTTAACCGGAACCTTCACTACTGAGAAGCCGTATTCGGTTAGCATTTCTGCTACATGCATAACGCTTAACGGTTCAATCTCGGAAATCACAATCTTCTTGCCTTTACCCCGCTGTTGGAAGGTTGTTCCCAGCAATGCAAGGTTGTTGGCTTCAGTCTCGCCTGGAGTGAAATTGACTTCCTCCAAATTTTTGCAGCCCAGAAAACCAGCTATTTTTTTAGCGGACTCCATTATGGCTTCGAAGGCTTCCCATCCAGGCTTGTGGGTGAGGGTTGGATTACCATATGCCCGCTGATTAAAATACGGAAGCATAGCCTCCAAAACGTCTGGGGGAACCATG
>Ga0207433_10014490_pt1 | contig 11403 bp, 10 predicted proteins | sample YelNatPaOPGAMG01_FD_187559 | JGI IMG/M metagenome (GOLD analysis project Ga0207433, IMG submission 187559) | Hot spring thermophilic microbial communities from Obsidian Pool, Yellowstone National Park, USA - OP-RAMG-01 (SPAdes) (version 3) | ecosystem: Environmental > Aquatic > Thermal springs...
GGGATCAAAAAGATGATGGTACCTTATCCCGTGTTCAAAGAAAAAATTTTCATAATCTCCGGAAGTAGCTATACTCTTGTTACTTATTTTCAGAACAGTTATTATTTTATCTCTTTTTCGTGGATGTTGCACACCAATATTCCAATAATCTCTTTTTATAGGATGTCCTATAGTGCGCAGGTCACCTCCTGCTTCAATTATCGCATTTTTTATTCCATGAGAAATTAATACTTGAATTGCTCTATCAACAGAGTATCCTTTTGCAGCAGCACTTAAATCGATTTTCATTCCTTCTTTTAAAAATTTTATTGTATGCTTTTTTTTATCAAGAACAATTTTTTTATAATTTACATTAGATAATAATTCATTTATTATTTTTTTTTCTGGAACTTTTTTCTGGTTTCCTTTTTCTCCACCGAATCCCCAGAGTAATACAATTGGTCCAATTGATATATCAAAAGCACCATCGGTTAATTCACTATATTTTAGACACTTTTCTATTATTTCATATAACTCTTTTGTCAAAACCACAGGTTTAATATATGCATATCTATTTATTTTTGATATTTCACTTTCTTTATCATAAACATTGGTCATTTTTTCTATACGTTCTATTTCCTTAAAAGATGCTTCAATAGCAGTTTCAGATGTTTTTAGATTTTCATGGTCAACAGTAATATTAACAACAGTATTCATAAGGAATTTAGTTCTTTTGAGAATTTCTGCTGATAAATAGTTATCGGCGATTAGGAAAACAAAAAAAAGTGGTAATATAATTATTGATAAAATTTTTTTCATTGTAATATTTTATATATTTTTCCAAAATTTTTAAGAAATGTAAATTTTAATGCTTTTTCATTACTCATAACAGTAACAGCACTACAATTATAAAACAATAAGTATTTTGTTACTATCACAAATACAAATGGTTTTTTTATCCGATTCTCATTTTTTATTACTATCTACTATTTCATAAGAACCGTAATTATAATTTTTTAATATTTTTTTATACACATTGATTATAACATAACTTATAATCGGAATAAAATATACAATTTTTTTCTTCAGTTTTGTTTTTTTTAAGACCAGATTTGTTTCATACCAGATAAATGGTATCATATTCAATGAAATATTAAATATTTCAGTTAATTTATTTACTGATAAACCAAGAATTTTTAATGGATAAAGAACATTATTCATTCCGCTGATAAGTTCTTTATTAGTTGTAGTATGTAATAAAATATTACTTGATAACAAAATAAAAATCATTCGTAATGTCAAATTACTTCCTTTATATAATCCTTCATATGTTATTTTTGCAATACTGGTTTCATACATTATTTTTCCCTTTGTAAAAAACAGAGGTAAAATAAAGCATAATGGTAATATCCACAATAATTTACATATATCTGAAATTATAGTTTTAAAATTTATTTTTGATAATAAAAATACTGATAACAGGAAAACAGAAATGAGGATATAATGCCAAAATAATTTTGATAGCAGTATAATAACAGAAAATGTTATAAAAGATACTATTTTTAGTTCTGGTGATGCACGATGTATAATAGAATTAGTAGCAACATACTGGTTGGGAATTAAATTGTTATATAGATAATTATTTTTTATAAAGACCATATTATTAGTATCCGATGACAGTTTTAGTATTTTTCTTGATATATGTTGTGCAATGAGTCCTGTTATATAGCCCATTATTATTCCACCTATACCGAGCCAAGGTAAAAACCAGAGAATACTATTATGTTTTGCCAAAAAGAAATATACAATTGCAAGTTGTGTAAAGTTGTGAGTAATTGCACCGAATATACTTATACCTATTATACTGAATTTTGGTTTATAATTTTTTAAAGATAAATTATAGATAATCCACATAACTATAGTACTTGTAATCGAACCAGTAATACTTAAGATAAACCCAGGTGTAAGAAATGAGCCCATTATGAATGAACTTAATAATGTGCGATAAATTGCTACTTGTATACTTTCTTTAAACCCGTATAAAATAAGAGTAACAAGTGTAATTATATTCGCTAGTCCTAATTTTAATCCGGGTATAGGATGAGGAAAAACTGATTCCATGATTTGTAGTACAGAAGCGAGTGCTACAAATAGAGAAATATTAACTATTTTTTGTTTATTATTTATTACCATTTTTATTAGTATGTAATACTATCGTAATCAGGTACACCATTATCTTTTTCCAGAGTAATCAATATTTTATTAGGCGCACATATAATTGATTCATAAACATTTTTTATCCATCCGGTATGCACACATATATTTTTAGGACAATTAGATTCAATAACTCTGACTTTTTTATTCTTTATTTCAATTTTCATATTACCATTTTTAGTAGATATAGTCAAAATTCTGTCTTTTGATAAATTATATTTTTCTGTTATATTATCTTTTTTTATTACCAATATATAATTATAGTTTTCTTTTGACGATGAATAATGAATTAAAATAAAGATAATTATTGATATAGAAACAACTAAAAAAATAAGGATTTTATCCCAAGAAGTTGTTTTAAATAAAAGTTTGTTTTTATTATCCATAATAAATTTCTATAATTTTATAAAATAGTTTCAAAATACTATTTTTAGTCCAATAGAAACTGTCTATATCGATTACGATTTGGGATTAAAAATTTTTGATTACTTTATATAAAAGGAATAAAGCGTAATTTGAGGCGGCTGTTTTTATATCTATTCTTGAACCACTGAAATTCATTTCCTGGGTAATAGTTTCGTTATCTGTGACGAGTCCGAACCAAACTAATCCAACAGGTTTTGTTATTGTTGCCCCGGTTGGACCGGCTATTCCTGTAATAGATAAACCAAAATCACTTTTTGTAAGTTTTTTTATTCCCTGAGCCATTTCCAGTGCTGTTTCTTTTGAGACAGCACCATATTTGTTTATTGTTTCCGGTAAAACTCCTAAAATATTTATTTTTGCTTCATTAGAATAAGCAATAATACCTTGTTTAAAATAGACAGACGCACCGGGTATATTTGTTATCCTGTTTGCGACCAGACCGCCAGTACAAGATTCAGCAATACTCAAAGTTTTTTTTGTTTTCATGAACAATTCAGATATGACCTGTTCTAATGATTGTTCATCTTCTCCATATATATTATTACCTAAAATACTGTATAATTCATTCCTAATATTATTTATAAGTTCGTCAATAATTAACTCATTTTCGCCTGATACAATTATTTTAATATCAATAATCGATTGATGTGCAAGTATACTAAATGATACATTTTCTTTTTCCAGTTTATATTCTGTTTCAATTACAGGTCTTATTAGTTCGTCTACTTTAGATTCAGGGAGTCCATAAATATGTAATGTTTTTGTTTTTATTAATCTGTTTCCATATTTTTTTTTAAGCAGAGGTAATATTGTAGATTCCATCATTGGCTGAATTTCTTTTATGGGTCCTGGTAATAAAAATATTAAATGGTTTTTAAAGTTTTCTTTACTAAGTTTTTCTTTTTGTATTTTAGTTGTTGTTTGTGAATTGGTTATTTTTAGTTTTTTAACTTCTATAATCTGTCCTGGTGCAGTTCCGACAGTATTAATTATTGGTTGTGCTCCTTCGATAATATATGCCTGTTTTTCATTTTCTTTTGGCATTTCTTTATTGCGTTCAATAAAATATTTTACTATTTGTTGTAATAATTCCTTACTGAATATAAGTTTTCGTTTTAATATTTTTGATATAACTTCTCTTGTTAAATCGTCAAAAGTAGGTCCTAATCCACCTGTAATAAAGATAATATCTGCTCTTGATATAATTTCGCTAATAGTATTTATCATTATATCCATTTTATCAGGAACAGTTGTTGCACAATCAATATTTATTCCAATAGAATTAAGTTTTTCTGATATATAAATTATGTTTGTATTAAGTTTATCTAAAAGTAGTTCTGAACCAACACAAACCAGTTCTGTTCTCATAGATTAAAACAAGAGGTTATTAATGATAAAACCCAATTTTTTTTTCTTCTTGAATGGATACAGTTTTAATTTCACCGAACCGTTGTTCATATTTTTTTATATTATCTTCCAACGCCATTAAAAACCTTTTAGCATGACTTGGTGATGTTATTACTCTTGATCTCACTTTAGCTTTTTGTGTCTGTGGTTGAATAAATATGAAATCGATTATGAACTCTGTTTCAGAATGTCCTATCATTGCAAGATTACTATATACTCCGTTTGCTGTCTGGTCATCGATTTCAATTTGTATCTGTTGCACTTCGCTACCTGTTTTCTCTTGAGATGTTTCTTTACCCATTTTTTATCCTCCTGATAATTTTGTTTTTTTACGCCAGGCATATCTTACCATTAATCCTAAAATAACGAACATTGCTAATAGAGTTAATCTTGTAAATAGCACATAATAAAAATTCTCTTTCGGAATATTTTTCATCAACAGTGTTGGTAATCCCTGCTGTATAATCCAGAATAATAGGATAAATATAAGGAACAATGGTGTAATGTATTTAATAATAAATTTATAAAATTTTGGTAACATTATATCTGCCCCGGAATGCATTTCTTCCCAAGCACGGTCTATACCGAATACCCATGAGAAAATAATTGTTTCTATTGTTCCGAATAGCACTAAACAGAAAGTTCCACCCCAAAAATCAAGTTCGTCAATAACTCCTTTACCAATAAAAAATATTGATGCTTGACATAAGATAAAAGTTACGATACCGAAAATAAAGACAGTTTTTTTCTTATTGAGATTGAATTCATCTTCAAGAAAACTTATGGCCGGTTGTGCAAGAGATACACTTGAAGTTATTCCTGCTAAAAAAAGGAGAACAAACCATAGGAAGGCAAATACCATACCAAAATTTATTTTTTCAAAAATAAGTGGCATGGTGACAAATCCTAAATTAAACGAGCCACTTTTAGCAATATTAACTATTTCCTGAGGACCGAAAAAAGCGAATGCTGCTGGGATAACTATACTTCCACCGAGTATAACTTCAGCAAACTCATTTGTTAAAGATGATGTTAATCCAGATAGAATAACATCATCTTGTTTTTTAAGATAACTTGCATATGTTAATATCACACCTATCCCAACCGAAAGTGTAAAGAAGACCTGTCCACCGGCAGCAAGCCATACTTTAGCATTTTTCAGGACACTGAAATCAGGGTTCCACAGGAATCCTAATCCATTTACTATATTCCAGTCAGGCTTCGTTATATCAGGTGTTCCTAATAATAATACACGAATTGTAAGAATTATTCCGCATATAAACAGTATCGGCATTGCCCAGTTACATAGTTTCTCTATTCCACCTTTAATACCGTAGTATACAACCATTATATTTATAGTAAATGTTATAATGAAAAAAATATAAGCGTAACCGAGATTACTAAAAAATTGGTTCTGTTCTAATCCCTGATAACCGCGTAGAAAAGATTGCATTGTTTCCTGAGTATTAGCGGATAAATATTTACCTGTAATAGAGAAAAATGCGTAACCCAATAGCCATGATTCTATATAAGTATAATATATAAAGATAACAATCGGACCGAAGATACCTATTACACCAAAATATTTTATAAATCTATTTTTTGCCCACATCGTATGAAATATACCTGGTGCTGTGCCATGTCCGAACCCACCTCCGAATCTACCTGCTGTCCATTCTATCCACATCAATGGAATACCTATTAAAAAAAGTGAGATAAAATATGGTATCATAAAAGCACCGCCACCGTTTTGTGCTGCTTGCACAGGAAACCTTAAAAAATTACCGAGTCCGACAGCGGATCCGGCAACAGCAAGAATTATACCCAATTTTGTTCCCCAGGATTCTCTTTGTTTATTCATATTTCATATTTTTAATATTTTCATAACAGATTTTAAATTCAATTCAACTAATTTCGGTTTTCTAATTGATTTAATTGCACGGTCAGGGTCCTTAAGCCCGTGTCCGGTTAAAATACATACTACATTTGATATTCCTTCAGTCCTTAATTTATGATTTTTAACATACTTAATTAATCCTGCTACTGATGCAGCACTTGCTGGTTCAACGAATATTCCTTCTAATGATGCAAGTATCTTATATGCATTTATAATTTCTCTATCAGTTACAGTATCAATTACACCACCTGATTCATCTCTTGCTTGAACAGCGCTTTTCCATGATGCAGGATTACCTATTCTTATTGCAGTTGCTATTGTTTTAGGATTTCTTATTGGTTTATTTTTAACAATAGGTGCTGCACCTGCTGCTTGGAACCCCATTATTTTAGGTAAAGGTAAATTTAGTAACGAACAGTATTCTTTATATCCTTTCCAGTATGCAGTAATATTACCGGCATTACCGACAGGCATAAACTGTAAATCAGGTGCATAACCTAAACTATCAATTATTTCAAATGCTGCTGTTTTTTGTCCTTCAATCCGATATGGATTCAAAGAATTAACGAGAACAATAGGATATTTTTCTGATATTTCTCTGACTAATTTTAGTGCATCATCAAAATTACCTTTTATTTGAATAACTTCGGCACCGTGTATCATTGCTTGTGAAAGTTTACCGAGTGCGATAGCACCTTCAGGAATAATAACAATACATCTCAGATTTGCTTTTGCTGAATATGCAGCTGCACTTGCTGATGTATTACCTGTGGAAGCACATATAACCGCTTTCGCATTTTCTTCAACAGATTTTGAGATAGCTACTGTCATTCCACGATCCTTAAAAGAACCAGTTGGATTGAATCCTTCACATTTTAAATAAATTTTAAATTTTACATTAAGGTATAATTCAAGGTTCTTTGCATGTAATAATGGTGTATTTCCTTCATACATTGTTATCACTGGTGTTTTATCACTTACAGGAAGAAATTTTTTATATCTTTCAATTACTCCTTTGTATTGATATTCTTTCATTTTATAACCTCATTATCATAATAATTTTTTACCTATTTACCTGTGACCGACGTCTTACTTTTTCTGCTATTTTCAGTTCAAATAATGACCTTCTAAATTCTGTTTTAGCAGAAATCAGGTCTGCACCCTCTTGTTTCTGTTTTAGAATCTGTTCGGCTTTCTTTTTTGCTTCTTCAGCAGATTTTATTGTAATTTCTTCTGACTTTATTGCATAATCAGCAAGTATACTAACTTTATTATTAACTATTTCAAGAAATCCGCCTGTTAACGCTATAAAAATTACCTCCGTCCCTTTTTTTATTATCGCTTCACCTTCAATAAGTTTAGTAAACAACGGTGTATGTGATGGTAATACTGTTATTTGTCCTTCAACAGTATTAATAATTAGTTCAGTAACTGTTCCTTTAAAGATTTCTCCTTCAGGTGATATTATTTCAAGATTAAAATTTTTTTCCACTTTTTTCAACCGCTTCTTCTATTGTTCCAACCATATAGAATGCTTGTTCAGGTAAATTATCATGTTTACCTTCAATAATTTCTCTAAAACCTTTAATCGTATCTTCAAGTTTAACATATTTTCCTGTCATCCCGATAAATGTTTCAGCAACGAACATCGGTTGTGTAAGAAATCTCTGTATTTTACGTGCGCGGGCAACAATAAGTTTATCTTCATCAGAAAGTTCATCAATACCGAGAATAGCAATAATATCCTGTAAGTCCTTATATCTTTGGAGAATTCGTTTCACTTCTGATGCTACTTCATAATGTTCTTTTCCGACAATATTTGGGTCAAGTAACCGTGATGACGATGTTAATGGATTTACTGCTGGATATAATCCTTGTTCAGCAATAGAACGTTCAAGTGTAATAATTGCATCAAGATGTCCGAATATTGTTACTGGAGCAGGGTCAGTATAATCATCAGCAGGAACATATATTGCTTGGACAGATGTTATTGACCCTTTATTTGTTGATGTAATTCTTTCCTGAAGTTCTCCTATATCCTGTGCAAGTGTCGGTTGATACCCGACAGCAGATGGCATCCGACCGAGTAATGCTGATACTTCGCCACCAGCCATTGCGAACCTGTAGACATTATCTATAAATAATAAAACATCTTCATTTTTTTCATCTCGAAAATATTCCGCCATAGTAAGTGCTGTCAGACCGACTCGTAACCTGTTTCCAGGCGGTTCATTCATCTGTCCGAATACGAGCACAGTTTTATCAAGAACATTTGACTCTTTCATTTCTAACCATAAGTCATTTCCTTCTCTTGTTCTTTCACCAACACCAGCAAAAACAGAATGGCCTTTATGTTCAATAGCGATATTTCGTATCAGTTCTTTAACGATAACAGTTTTCCCGACACCGGCACCACCGAATATACCTATTTTACCACCTTTTGTAAAAGGTGCTATTAAATCAATAACTTTCAGCCCTGTTTCTAAAATTTCCTGTTTAACTTTCTGTTCAGAAAGTAGTGGTGGTTGTCTATGTATTGGTTCAAATTTGATTTTAGATGGTTCAAGCGGACCTAAATTATCAATAGGTTTACCTAACACATTAAAAATACGACCGAGAGTTTGTTCTCCGACTGGGACTTTGATTGGGCTATATGTACGTTTAACAATTTCTCCTCTTTTTAATCCGAATGTCGGTCCGATAGCGAGAGTCCTAACTTCAAAATTTTCCAGTTGAAACTCTGTTTCAAGAACAAGTTTTTCATTTGAATTTAAGTTTATTTCTAATGCTTCATAAATTTCTGGTATTTCGTTATTAAATCTTACATCAACAATTGGTCCTTGGACCCGTATAACTATACCTTCACCCTGTTTGATTAAGTTTTCTTTCATAATTATATAACCTACTGTGTATTAGTTATATCAAGTATTTCGTTTGTAATTTTTTCCTGACGAATTTTGTTATATATTAGTGTTAATGAATCCGAGACATCAAGTGCATTATTTTTTGCTTTCTGCATAGATACCATTCTTGCTGCTTGTTCAGAAGTATATGAGTTAATAATTGTATTATATAATTTTACTTCAACATAGTATGGTAATAGTTCTTTTAGTATTATCTCTATTTCTGGCTCAAATATATAATTTGTATATTCGGTAGATACAGATTTTTTTATTTCTACTGGTAATAATTTTTGTATAGTTGGTGTTTGTGTGAAAAACGATTTAAATTCTGTGAACAGTATATAAACTTCTGATATTTTTTTATTAATATAATACTGATTTATAATTTCAAGAACAGGATAAATAACAGAATATTTTGGTAATGAAGAACCCATCGGGAATGATGCAATAAGTTCAAAATCAAGTTTAACTGCAGCCCGAGCAATTTTTTTTCCTATTGTAATCATATAAGTATTTTGTGTATCAAAATTGAGTAATTTTTTTAGAATATTTGGTATCAATATGCCACATAATCCTCTATCAGTTCCTATAGTAACAATCAGTTTTTTTTCTGACTGATTTTTTATTAGAAATGGATGTTGATAATTTTCAGTATCAATAATATTAAGAATATTTTCAACCATATTTGTTATTTTTTCTGTATATGGCTTATTTGCTTCCACAGATTTTTTTGCTCTTTTTATTTTTGATGCAGCGATTGTTTCCATAGCTTTAGCTATTTGAAAAATATTATTTGCTGTTCTTATTCTACGTTTTATTAATTGTAAATTTCCTGGCATCCTATTTATTCACTTTAAATATATATTCTTGTATTCTATAATTGATTTTTTTAGTTCTTCAATTGTTGTATCATCAAGTTTATTTCCTGTTTTAAGTATCTCAACTAATTTTTTATTTGTATTTTTTATATATTCTAACATTTTTGGCTCAAAATCTTTTATTTTGTCTACTGGTATATCGTCTAATAATCCTGAAGTTGCTGAAAAAATAGATATTATTTCTGATACTTCATCATAAGTATCATATTGTTTCTGTTTTAATATTTCAGTTATTCGTTTACCACGCTCTATTCTTTTAATTGTGTCTTCATCTAAATCGGTTCCAAATTGAACAAATGCTTGTAATTCACGGAATTGTGATAATTCTATTCTTAAAGGTCCGGAAACTTGTTTCATTGCTTTACTTTGTGCTGTGCTGCCAACTCTTGAAACAGATAACCCTACATTTATTGCTGGTCTTATTCCTGCATTAAACAAATCTGTTTCAAGATAAATCTGTCCGTCTGTGATAGAGATAACATTTGTTGGTATATATGCTGAGATATCGTTCATTTGAGTTTCAATAATAGGTAATGCTGTTAATGAACCATCTCCATATTCTTTGGACATTCTTGCTGCTCTTTCAAGTAATCTTGAATGCAGATAAAAAATATCGCCTGGATATGCTTCGCGACCCGCTGGTCTTTTGACCAACAATGATATCTGTCTATAAGCCCAAGCGTGTTTTGTTAAGTCATCATACACAACGAGTGCATCTTCACCATTATCCATAAAATATTCACCTATTGCGCATGCAACATAAGGTGCAATATACTGGATAGCAGCGGGGTCTGTTGCTGTTGATACAACAACAATAGAATATTCCATAGCAGAATTTTCAATAAGTTTTGCTATAGTTCTGGCAATATTACTGCGTTTCTGTCCGATTGCACAATAAATACAAATTAGTCTTTTTAATCCTAAATCATGTTTTTTTTGGTTGATTATTGTATCGATAGCGATAGCAGTTTTCCCAGTATTTCTATCCCCGATAATAAGTTCTCTCTGTCCTCTACCAATAGGAATCATTGAATCAATTGCTTTAATACCTGTTTTAACTGGAGTATTAACCGGTTGTCTTTTAATTACATCTGGAGCAATCTTTTCTATAGGATAAAATTTGCCTGTTAGTTTAAGTTCTTTATTATCAAGTGGATTACCTAACGGGTCAATTACTCTTCCGATAAGTTCTTCTGATACATTGATTCCGAGTAATTTACCTGTTGATTTAACCTTCATTCCTTCTTTTATATTCTGTGTATCGCCAGAAAGCAGTATAACTGATACGAAATCTTCATCAAGATTAAAAATCAATCCACGAGCATTATTTTCGAATTCCACTTCTTCTCCGTAACCTGCTTTTGATAGTCCACTACATTTAACAATATTATCGCCAACAGATTCCACTGTCCCCTGATTAATAAATTCTGGTGAAAAATCAATTTTTAGTAATCTCTCTTCTATCTGTTTAATAAATTCTTCTGGTTTCATATATTTTCTTTCAGGTTCTTGATTGTCTTTTCAATTATGTTTTTTATATTTAAGTTAATAACATCATCTTTTTCTCTTATCTGTAATCCGGCACCAAGTTCAGGATTCAACTCATAAACTATTTTTTTATTTTTAAATATTTCTGTTATTTCCTTTTCAGTTTTTTTATCAGGCAAATCAGATATTTGGACATACAATTTATTTTTTT
>Ga0207433_10014495_pt1 | contig 11401 bp, 6 predicted proteins | sample YelNatPaOPGAMG01_FD_187559 | JGI IMG/M metagenome (GOLD analysis project Ga0207433, IMG submission 187559) | Hot spring thermophilic microbial communities from Obsidian Pool, Yellowstone National Park, USA - OP-RAMG-01 (SPAdes) (version 3) | ecosystem: Environmental > Aquatic > Thermal springs >...
AAATAAAATGATATTTGCAATAGATACTCCATCAGGTCTTAATCCATCTACTGGTGAGATACATGGTAATGCTATAAAAGCAAATTATACTATTACTTTTCATAAAATGAAGAAAGGATTGAAAGGAAAAGAAGAATATACTGGTAAAGTTTTTATAAAAGAAATAGGTATACCAATTGAAGCAGAAATTTTTACTGGACCTGGAGATGTTAGAAGAATAATTAAACCAAGAAAAACTTATTCTCATAAAGGTGATTATGGTTATGTATTAATTATAGGTGGAAGTGAAATATTTTCTGGAGCTCCAGCTTTAGCTGCTTTATCATCTTTAAGAACTGGAGCAGGATTAGTTTATATTTCAGCACCTATGAGTATTGCAAATTCTATTAGAAAATTTTCTCCAGATCTTATAGTTTATTCATATCCATACAATCATTTAACTAAAGAAAGTATTGATTTATTTAAAAATTTAATTGAAAAATCTGATGCAATAGTAATAGGACCTGGATTAGGTTTACATGAAGAAACAATAGAAGCTATTCCTGAATTGATTAAAAAAGCTAAAGGAAAACCAATAGTTTTAGATGCAGATGGATTTAAAGCTATAAAAGCATGCCCAGAAATGTTAAAAGGGATTGTAGCAACTCCACATGCTGGAGAATTTAAGCATGTATTTGGGATTGAAATTGGAGAAAAATGGTGGGAGAAAATAGATAAATCAATAGAAATAGCTAAAGAATATGATTTTATTTTAGTATTAAAAGGTCACGATACTATTATAACAAATGGGAAAAGAGTGAAAATTAATAGATGTGGAACACCTGGAATGGCGATAGGAGGTACTGGAGATGTTTTATCTGGAATATTAGCAACATTTTTAGCATGGAAAAATGATAAATTCCTTTCTGCAATTGCTGCAACTTATGTTCATGGAGATGCTGGAAAAAAAGTAGTTGAAAAGAAAGGATTTCACATTCTAGCTTCAGATCTTATAAATGAAATACCAAAAGTTTTGAAAAAATTCGATAAAGAAGTTTATGAATGAAAACTATATAAGATATCATCTTATTCAAAATTTAAATATTATTTTAAAAAAATATTCTGAAATTTCAGATTGCACAATTTATGTTTTTAATAAATCTTCTTCATAAATTACTCTACTTTTTATTTCTATTCATAAAAATGAATTTTTTATTTAATGAATTTCATTTTTCATCATTATAAAATGTTACATATTTTTTATTATTGATTCATGTTTTATAATAATTTTTAAAAATTGATTTAATTGATTTATTTGAAGCCGGGTAGGGGATTCGCCCAAAAGGTAGGTTTTCCCCACCCTATGTTTTGCACCCCTGTAGAGCAGGTTTCTTCAATCTTATACTGCAGCCTGCCGCATCACTACTCTGCCAACCCGGCTATAATAATTAACTTATAAAACTTCTAAATTAATTTTTATATATAAATTTTAAGAAATGCCTTAAAAATAAAGGGATTATGACCTTGATATAATATTTCCTCTTTTCCAAAGAAAGAAGTTACTTCTAAATACATTAAAGAGTTAGTTAGAAGGATGTGAATTTATAAAAAATAAAGTTATAAAAATAAGGTTCTCTCAATTAAAAAGGAACATGTAGGCATAATAAGAAATGTTTATGTTATCTAAAATAAAAATGGAAAATTTTTCTAGAAAATCTGAAAGTTTTATTTTTATTCAGAATTAAATCAATATCTTTTAAACTTATGAATAAGTGTATTAATGAACCATTTTTTTAAATTATAAAGATTTAAATTCAGCTTATAAGCATAAAATTGGAACTAAATTTTTCCATCATTCCATATCAAATCAAATTCTATAAGAGTTTCTAGTATATTAAGAGCTGATAAGTCTTTTATAAATATTATCAGGAGGCAATTCGCTTAAATCGAGTAGGTGAATCAAACTTCTTATACCATTTTAAATCTCTATATCTCTTCTGTAATAATAAGGCTCTTCTTTAATATAATAATTGCTAAATCATTTTACCAACAGCATCAATCCTGCTTTCTATAAATTCAAGAATTAACTTTCTCCAAGCAGGATATCCTTTTGAAAGTCTTCTGGCATTCTTTTTAGGAAAAATTATAGGCTCATTTAAAATAATTGAAGCTAAATATAAAATAGTAGTTTCTAGAATATCTTTTCTATTAGCTAATTCTCTATAAGTTAAATGAAAAATTTGTTTAGAAATTTAATTTTAAGTAATCTCTTTTTTATTTTTATAAGAAATATCTCTAATATGCCATTTTTTATTAAATGAATATTTTACCATTTTAAAATAAAAAATATGTTTAAACTAATTAGAAAAAGATTTTTTCTACAAAACCCCTCCATGCCAAAAAATTTATATTTAATAAATTAATAATATATACGATTTAAAATGTCAGGAGAAAAAGTTGAAAAGAAAAAAATTAGCTCTTCTTTAATAATCGCTGTTGTTGTTATAATAATTCTTTTAGCAGCTTTAGTATATTATGCAACTTTACCTCCAAAAGTAGAAGTTGTTCCAACTACAATTGTTCAAACTGCTTTAAAAACTGAAACATTACCTGGAACAACAATTGTAAGAACTGAGATTGTCACCTCACTCATTACAACACCTCCACCCTCATATACTAAAACTATACCGTCTACCCCTATTTCGGGTGGAACATTAAAAGTTGTAGAAGCTTATGAACCTCCTGGAATAGACCCTGCCACAGACTTCACAGCTGCAGGATGGGCAATAATTAAGAATATATACGACACTCTTGTTGAATTCGATTGGAAAGAGAAGAAAGTAGTTCCAGAGTTAGCAGAAAGTTGGACAATTAGTCAGGATGGACTTAGATATACTTTTAAATTAAGAAAGAATATTGTATTCTCTAATGGAAATCCATTTAATGCGGAAGTTATGGCTTATAGCTTAAGAAGAGCATTACTTATGAAGCAATCCCCCGTCTACTTATTGGGACCCTTAACACCAGAGGGCATAAAAGTAATCGATGAATATACCCTAGAATTAACTTTGACTACTAAATGTGGAGCTTTCTTACAATTACTTGCCAGTCCAGTAGCTTCAGCCGTTGATCCGCTTACTGTTGAGGCTAATGGAGGTGTAATACCTGGCCAACCTAATGAATGGATGAATTCACATGCTATGGGAACAGGACCATTTATGCTTAAAGAGTGGGTTAAAGGTGATAGGATAGTTTTAGAAAGAAATCCAAAGTATTGGGGACCAAAGCCTTATCTTGATCGTGTAATAATATATTATAGACCTGAACCTTTAACAAGAGTATTAATGATAAAAGGTGGAGAAGTTGATGTAGCTCAAATAGACCTTGATAGAATAGAAGATGTTATAGGTACAAAAGGAATTGTTGTAGAAAGAATTGGTCCAACTTTTGGTGTGGGTGTAATACAGTTCAACACTGTTAAATATCCCACAAATGATACAAGAATAAGAAAAGCTATAGTCCATGCAATTAATTATGATGAAATTATTAGAACAGTTCTTAAGGGGTATGGAATTCGTTTTCAAGGGCCTATCCCGAAAGGTATGCCTGGTTACGACGAATCTATTGAACCTTATCAATATGATCCTGAGCTTTCGAAGAAGTTTTTGGCAGAGGCAGGATATCCAGAGGGTAAAGGTTTACCAAGCATAACATTCATGTATCCTTTAGATTTTCCAGGAGGTGCACTCATTGCTCAAGCTATTCAAGCTGATTTAGCTAAAGTGGGCATAACATTAGACTTACTTGGAGCAACTAGAAGTACTTTTACCGCTCTTACAAATTTGCCATTAACTGATCCTAAACGACCAGAGCTTAGGGGAATGTTTTGGACACCTGATTATTTCTTTGAAGATGGATATACATTTATGGTAGGAAGTGATTGGACTATAATAAGAACTGGATACAATAATACTCAAGTTAGACAATGGACAGAAGCTGCTGCTGTTGAACTGGATCCAACTAAGAAATTTGAGCTTTATTCAAAGATAACAAAGCAAGTAAAGGAAGATGCACCTTATATTTGGTTGGTTCAAGTTGAAGCTTTCGTAGTTAGACGTTACGAAGTACAAGGATTGTATTTTGACCCTGTTTTAACACCAGGCTTTCATTGGCAATCTGTTTGGTTAGTTCCATAAGTATAATATAAAATTAGATATAAGAGTGATTCTTAAATGAGTTTAATTACTATTGACTCTCTAAAAAAACTTACTACTAGTAAGCGAAGTGAGTTTAAATGAGTTTAACTCGCTTTTTACTAAGAAGGTTATTATTAACTCCTTTCGTTATATTAGGAGTAGCTTTTATTTCTTTCGTTATAGGTAGGTTGGTGGTTGCAGACCCTGTAAGAGCTTGGATTGGAGAAAAAGCTAGTGAAGAAACTGCTAAAATAATGATAGAGAGATATCATTTAAAAGATCCTATTCCTATTAGCTTCTATTACTATTTAATTAATTTGTTTACAGGGGATTGGGGAGTTTCGCCAGTATCAGGGCAACCTGTCCTACCTACAATAATTTCTCGTATTCCTGCAACCATTGAATTATCACTTTTTGCTATGCTACTAATTATAATTATTGGAATACCATTAGGTATACTCTCTGCTGTTCATAAAGAAAAACTACCAGATCATAGCTCACGCATTTTAGCTCTTATCGGCATGTCATCACCACCTTTTCTTATAGCATTGTTTCTCCAACTTACTTTTTACTATCAATTTAGAATTTTTCCTAGTGGAAGTAGATTAGATCCATCTATTACTCCACCTCCCACTTTAACAGGTTTATTTTTAGTGGATAGTCTTTTAGTTGGAGATTTAATGACTTTTACTATAAGTCTCAAACATATTTTTCTTCCGGCTCTCACTCTTGCTCTTCTTAACATAGGTACAATCGTTAGACTTGTAAGGTCTACTATGCTGGATGTTTTAGATAAAGATTATATTAAAACTGCTAGAGCTAAAGGGCTAAAAGAGCGAGTAGTGATATACAAACATGCGCTTAGAAATGCTATGATACCAACAACCACAGTATTAGCTATGCAACTAGGTGCTATGTTAGGTGGAAGTATAGTAGTAGAGACTGTATTTGGTTGGCCTGGTATAGGACGCTTTGCTGTTGAATCCGTTCTTAATTTAGATTATCCATCAATTATAGGTATAAGTATAGTTTTTGCTTTAGCTGTAGTTATAACCAACCTTGTAGCAGATTTGTTTTATACTTTCTTAGATCCTAGAATAAAGGTGGACTAATTGTTTAATTTTAATAATGAAACGATTGTAACTTTAAAAATACTTGTTAAAAATAAACTTTCTTTTATTGGACTTATAATAACAAGTAGCTTTATTTTGCTCTCTCTTATAATAACCATTTTTGGTTACTCTATACTTCCATATAATCCTATAGAATCTAATCTATCAGAAGCACTATTGCCACCATCATGGAACCATCCATTTGGTACAGATGATCTTGGAAGAGATGTTTTAAGCAGAATAATAGCTGCAGCACCTTTAGATTTACAGATCGCCCTTATCGTTGTTATTCCATCTACTGTTATAGGAACAATATTAGGAGCTTTATCTGGATATTTTGGAGGAAAACTGGATGAATTCGTTATGAGGATTACTGATATATTTCTAGCTTTTCCTGGCCTTATTTTAGCATTAGCTGTTGCTGCAACTTTAGGTCCAAGTATAACTAATACTATGATAGCTCTAATGATTGTTTGGTGGCCTTATTATACTAGATTAGCTCGAGGTGAAGCTCTTTCTATAAAAGAAAATCAATATATAGAGGCTTCAAGAGCAGCTGGTCTAAAAGAAATATCTATAATAACAAGACACGTGCTCCCCAATCTAATAGTACCTATAGTGGTCTATGCCACGTTTGACCTTGGGCGTATCATTTTAGCTGCAACAGTTCTTAGCTATATAGGACTTGGTGCTCAACCACCCACACCAGAATGGGGCAGAATGGTTAGTGAAACACAGGGGCATCTTTTTAATCGTTGGTGGCTTCCACTTGCACCTGCAGCAACTATATTGCTTGTGGTATTAGGTTTTAATCTTTTAGGAGATGGTTTAAGAGATGCTTATGATCCAAAACTTCGTCAGATTTATCTAGCAAAAAAGGAGGTAGAAGAGGGAATTCAAAAAATTCCAATGAAAGAAATAAAAGGTGAAGTACTTACCATAAGTGGGCTTCAATTAATCTTTAAAACACCAGGAGGTATTATAAAAGCTCTTGATGGGGTTAATCTTTGGCTTAATAGAAATGAAGTTTTAGGTATTGTTGGTGAATCTGGTGCTGGTAAATCTGTCCTAGGCCTTTCAGTTTTAGGGCTCGTACCTAGACCTCCTGGAAAATATTTAGGAGGAAGCATAAAGTTTCAGGATAAAGAAATTCTTTCACTTAGTGAAAAAGAGTTGACTAATATAAGGGGTACTAAAGTCTCAATAATTTTCCAAGACCCCTCTACAGCATTAAATCCTGTTTTGACAGTTGGAGATCAAGTAGCCGAAGCTGTAAAAGTAAGGTTAAAAAGAGAGGGTCTTAAGAGACCAAGTAAAGATATTGTAAAAAAAGAGGTTATTAAAATTTTAAATGAAGTTAAGTTACCAACTCCGGAAATGATAATGAAAATGTACCCACATGAATTAAGTGGTGGAATGAAACAAAGGATAATGTTAAGCATAGCCTTAGCAACAAAACCAGTACTACTTATAGCTGATGAACCTACAACAGCTCTTGATGTTACTACACAAGCTCAAATTCTTCAACTTATAATCGATATGATGAGGGAAAGGGGGATGAGTATACTATATATTACTCATGATTTTAGCATAATAGCTGAAATTGCTGATAGAGTAGTAGTAATGTATGCAGGACAAGTAGTTGAATCTGGACCAGTACGAAGCATATTTAAGAAGCCTCTTCATCCTTATACTCAAGGCTTACTTAACTCTATTCCTTCTTTGAGCAAGATTAAAAAAGAAATTACTCCATTAATTGGGTTTCCACCAAGTCCTATTAATCCACCAAGTGGTTGTAGATTCCATCCACGTTGTCCATATGCTATGACAAAATGTTCTAAAATTATTCCAGAGTTACATGAAATAGAGAAAGAACATTGGGTGGCTTGTCATCTTTATTCTAAAGAAGGGGGTTTTATTGAATAAATACTTAGTAGAAATAAAGGGATTAGTAAAATACTTTTATATAAAAAAAGGTTTTATGAGAAAGTTGATTGTTCACGCTGTTGATGGTGTTGATTTAAATATAGTTGAAGGCGAAACTTTAGGATTAGTAGGAGAAAGTGGTTGCGGTAAAAGCACTTTAGGTAGAACGATACTTATGCTCATACCACCTACAAAAGGCTCCATAATATTTGATGGAAAAGAACTTACGAAAATGAATAAAGAAGAACTAAGAAAAATGAGAAAATATATGCAAATAGTTTTTCAAGATCCTTTTTCTTCTCTTGACCCAAGAATGCGAATTAAGAACCAATTGGCTGAACCTTTAATTGCTTGTGGAGAACCAGTAAATGATGCTAAATTAGCAGAAGTTCTTGAGGTAGTTGGTTTAAATAGAGAACACTTAGATCGCTTCCCTCACGAATTTAGTGGTGGACAAAGACAAAGAATAAATATAGCTAGAGCTATAATAACCAAGCCCAAATTAGTAGTCTTAGATGAGCCTACTTCTGCTTTAGACGTATCAATACAAGCTCAAGTATTAAACTTACTAAAGAAACTACAACAAGATTTTAAGCTTACTTACCTTTTTATAACTCATAATATTAATGTCGTTAGTTACATGAGCGATAGGGTAGCCGTTATGTATCTTGGTAAAATAGTGGAAATTTCTGATATATATGAAATAATAAGTAATCCCCTTCATCCTTACACAAAGATTCTTATATCATCAGTCCCTGTACCAGACCCTGATTTTAAAAGGATAAGGGAAGGTATAAAAGGTGAACCACCAAGTCCTATTAATCCACCAAGTGGTTGTAGATTCCATCCACGTTGTCCATATGCTATGGATATATGCAAAAATAATGAACCACAACTTATAAGCATTGGAAAAACACATAGTGTTTCATGTTTTCTTTATAAATAATGTTATTAATTTTAGTGAAAATAGTTTTATATTTAATTATTACAATATTGTAATTAAAGATGAGGGTATCATTATGATTATTCTCAATATTCACGCCCATCCAGATGATGCTGAATGGGGATGTGGAGGAACTATGGCAAAATTAGCTAAGAATGGTGCTGAAATTTATTATTTAGTTTGTACAAAAGGAGATAAAGGCACTATTGATCTAAATGTAAGGCAAGAAGAACTTGCTATTAGGAGGAGTGCTGAATTAAAAGCAGCAGCTAAGCTAATTGGAGTTAAACAAGTCTTCTTTTTGGACTATAACGATGGTGAACTTGCTCCTAACCCTAAGTTAAGAGGTGAATTAATGTATTATATAAGAAAGCTTAAACCAGACATAGTTTTTACTCTAGAGTTTTTTAATCCTTATGAATATCATCCTGACCATAGAGCTGTTGGACTTATGGCATTTGAAGCTGCGGCTTTTGCCCATCTTCCATTATATTATCCTGAGCAATTAGAATTAGGAGTTAAGCCATGGTTTGTTAAACAAATAAATTTCTATTTGACTACTGAACCAAATGAATGGATTGATATATCAGAAACTATAGACATTAAGTTAAGAGCAATAAAATGCCATACTAGTCAACTTCTCATGTATGGAAAAATTGCAAAAACTTATGCAGGGTATTCATTTATTAATAAAAGTGACGAGGAACTTGGTAGTGAACTTATCGAATCTTTCATAAAGAAGGAGGCTGAAAGAGAGGGAAAAAAGCATGGAATGAAATATGCCGAGGGCTTTAGAGTTTTTCTTTTTCATTCAATGTTACAACATGATAACAAACAGTTTATATAATTACATACATTTTTTCTTAATTTTTTTAACAAATAATTTAAAAAAGATACTTCAATAATATTATAATACATAATAAGAAGATTATATAAAATATAGTTAAGGTAAAAAAGCAGGGATGGTATCAGTCTAGTGTGTTAAATTATGATTTACTGTGAAATATTAATCATGTTGATTCTTGACGAGCAAGACTTACGTATTCTTTAACACGAGAGAGTGGAGTTTGCGGAGTTACAGGACTACCTAATGACATTATAAATTTTCCATATTCACGACCTATGCTTATTTGTTTTCTAATTTCCTCTCTTAATTCATTACTTGTGCCGTTTTGAAGAATTTTAATAGAATCTAAATTACCGAATATGCAGGCTCGTCCGGCAACAACTTTGTTAATCCATTCTATATCAATTTTAAAATTTTTCTTACTTTCTTCTAAAGATATACAATCCGGATTAGATCTAATTATCAACTCTAATCGATCAATTACATTTCCACAAGCATAATAAATACTTTTCATGCCTAATCGTTTTATTTCAGAAATTATTTCAGTAGTATAAGGTAAAGCGAACTGTTTAAAATGATTTAGGGATATTTCATTAGCTGAAGCAAGACATTCTTCTATCCAAATCCCATCAATTCCAATCTCGGCATAAGCTTTTAATACCTCTATAGCTTTCATCATAATTCTTCTCAGTGCATACTCAACCAATTCAGCTCTCTTATACATATTTATCATCATTCCTTTAAAACCAAAGTAGTCTTTTAAAGCTTCCCAATAAGGAGTACAAATTCCAGCACATATGAATTTCTCAGAACCAAACTTTTCCACGACCATTTTTGCATAATCAAAAATTCCACTTTGAATAAGAATTCCCTTATCTACTATGTTTATGTGCTTATCAACATCTTCCACAGAATTAATAATTGACTCTTTATTTATCGGGATATGTGCACCACCGACAGACTCTTTTTGTAGCTCTTTCTTTTCTCCATTCAAAATATTAATAAGAAATACATGATTTCCTTGAATTTTAATTTTGTGGTTTTCTCTCCATTCTTTTGATGGACACATTCCACAAAATACCCAATCTAAATCTAGCTTCTTCTGAAAATCTTCTTCAACTTCTAGACGAGAAGAGGGATCTAAATTATAAATAGCCCACCAAGGTTGATCGGTTATTTCGTTCCAATGGTCTCGTAAGAATATGCTTGGGTATGGTATTACAACTGGAAAATTATTTTTAAGGCCTTTTGTCATAGCAAATAGCATCTTCTCTCTACTTTTCATTACTATCACCAAAAATGAATTAATATATAAAATTTTATTTATTAAAATATTTGCGATGAATTTATAGGATATCGAAGAATTAATGGAAAACAAAGAGGAAAGTTATACCCAACAATAACTTTATTAATTACTTCATTAAAGCTAGTTTTTGAAGAAAAATTAAAGAATATAAAAGGAGAAACAAGAGAAATTAGAAATTAGAAAAATGAAGAGAAGATTTTCTTTAAAATAAAAGAAGAAATAATTAAAAATAAAAATTATTCTTTATGAATAAACTTTTTTCTTAATTCAAATCCAGCATAAACCAATAAACAATAACACAATACCTATTATTATTGATATTGTGTAGTCAGGCTTAATCTTTAATGTGAAATAAAAGAATAAAGGTAAACTGAAGAAAAATTTAGAAAACTGATCAGATTCCATTTAGAAGAAAACATTTATTGTTTTGCTATTCATATTTTTTAAAGAGATTTTTTTCCATAATTAGATTATTTCAAAGGTTTAGACGTGGGTAGCTTAAAGCCTTTATGTTTAAGTCACTAAAAGATGGAATCATGAGTAAGTGTTTGAATTGCGAAAATGTGAATCCAAATCCTGAGAGGACATAGAAATATTGTTTTTCATAATTAAGTATATACATGTAGCAATGTAAAACGTAGTATCGAGAATACTATGATAAACATAGCTTCACATTAAAACTTCAAAAAAGCTACGTTAAAGCATAAATTTACTAAAGAACTCATCTCCAAATTATTTAAGCTTTTCTTTTATTTTTTTATAGAATTTAAAAAAATAAATTCTATTTTTAGAAATCGATAAATATTTCTAAAATATCTCCATATAGAATATTAATAATAATCTTTCTTAATTTTCTTTTGTTTTATATCAATTAATAATGCAAATATTTCATGCAATTAAGGTTTATATTTAACCAATTTATAGATAATTAATGAACTGTAGTAAAGCTTCTTCTGGGCTTTGGAATGAATAAAGACCAAAGCTTAGAAGAAGAAGGTTTAGGAACTCAACCCAAAACCTTCCTCCAAGCACAATATACGCGATGATAAGAGCGAAAGCAATGAATTAAGCATTTAATGGATGTTAGGCGAA
>Ga0207433_10014497_pt1 | contig 11400 bp, 8 predicted proteins | sample YelNatPaOPGAMG01_FD_187559 | JGI IMG/M metagenome (GOLD analysis project Ga0207433, IMG submission 187559) | Hot spring thermophilic microbial communities from Obsidian Pool, Yellowstone National Park, USA - OP-RAMG-01 (SPAdes) (version 3) | ecosystem: Environmental > Aquatic > Thermal springs >...
ACCTTGTGGTCGTCCCTATCGGAAAGAATTTCATAAAATCCCCAGGGACGATGATCTTCTCGCTTCCTTTCGGCAAGGATTTTTTCGTAAACCTTGAGATAATCATCCACCATGCGGTCAGCCGTAAATCGTTCTTCCACCCATTTTCTACAACGGCTACGGTCAAGATTCTTAACCTCTTTTACCGCATCAATCATCTCGTCAAGCGAAGAAACGAGAAAGCCGGTTTCTCCGTGTTTTATAAGCTCAGGCATACTTCCTCTGCGTATAGCCACCACAGGAGTCCCGCAAGCCATAGCCTCTATTACCGACAGTCCAAAGGGTTCGTTAAAATTTATGGGATGAAGCAATGCGTAAGCATTACCAAGCACCTGCTTTCTCCGCTCTGGCCCTACACTTCCTATGTATTCTATTTGGTGCCCGTCAATGTAAGGCTTAACTTGTTCTTCAAAGTATTTCTTATCCTGAATTATGCCGGCAATTATAAGCTTCATGCCGAGCCGTTTAGCCACTTCGATACATTCTCTCGTGCCCTTTTCATGATGGATTCTTCCAAAAAAGAGCAGATACTCTCCCGGCTGGGATCTAAAATCGAAAAGGCTAAGATCTATACCATGGTGAATTGTGGCAATATAGGTAAGTTCCGGATTTTTATCCGCTTCGCTAATGGCCACGTAATAACATTTTCCATTGTATTTTTTGTACACAGGAAGGATCTTGGGAGAAGAAAAACCGTGAATGGTTGTTAGGACTGGAGTAGACGTCATAGAGGAATAGGTCAGCGGTAGAAAATCGAAGTGGTTATGGATAAGATCGAACTGATCGCCCTGTTCGAAAACTTCAGATATATGAAGACATTCCCAGACCTTTGGGTCAATATTCGGATCTTCTTCATACCCGCGAGGGCATATGCCCTTAAGTTTGGCTGTGGTTTGGGAATCAAGAGTGGCAAAGAGCGTTACATCAACTCCTCGCTTTACCAACCCTTCAGTAAGTAAGGAAACCACGGTCTCCCAGGGGCCGTAATGTCTTGGAGGAGTCCTCCATGCTATTGGGGCAAGCATTGCAATTCTCATAGCACAAACCTCCGGATAACCTGGATTATGTGAACCACTTTCTTCACAAGGAACTTACACGAACCATTTCGAACAGAAATTCTTGCTGTTCCATTAACTTTTATTATTCCGATAGTCTCACGTGTCAAACATCTAATCCCAGGTTGGTTTTCTTTGTGCCCATTGCGTCAGACGGGGCTTCCTTCGGGACGTGTCATTCCGAGGCGTCCCGAGCGAAGCGAGGGAACTCCGAAGAATCCCCTGAAGAGGAGATCCATTGCTTTGCTCGGGATGACAGGCAGGGGGTCCCTCCCCCTCGACTCTGCTCGAGGTAACATTGCTCGGGGTGACATTATTTAGTTCGGGATGACATGTTTCGACAAACGCTTGCACGCCTATCCGCTCCGAATATTCTGTTATACAAATCCATGCCATAACTGGTTTCCAGCGGATCACCTTCTTTGACCTTGAATGTCCGGGTTCCATCAGGTAGCCTTTCGGCCCGCAAGAACAGGACACCCTGCGATCTATGCTCATAGGCGTGGTAGGCGAATTCGTATAAATGCGTAACGAAGAAGACTTTGACACCAGCTTCCACCAAAGCATTCACCACCTCTTTTGCTATCTCAGAACCTTCACGTTCATTGGTGCTCGCAAAAGACTCGTTAAGTAGAACTAAGCCGCTAGGCTTAACAAGATCAACAATATCGCTCATGCGCTTTAGTTCTTCTTCAAACTTGCCTCTCTCCATGGTTTTTTCCTCTTCCCGCTTAAAATGAGTAAAAATGCCAGAGCACAAATTGGCGGAAAACGACTCCGCAGGAACAAACATGCCGGCTTGCATCATCAATTGAGCCAGACCAACGCTACGCAAGAAAGTGGTTTTTCCTCCCTGGTTGGGACCGGTAATAATGACGAGATCTTTCCCGTCGGCAGTAACATCGTTACCTACAACTTTACGCTTCATCGTGAGAGCCAGCGAAACATCGTATAATCCCCTGCATGAAAATCGGCGCTCCTCAGCTGGCGATACCTGGGGAAACACTACAGGCTCTCCCAACTGCTCAAGTTGTTCGTACAAATTCAGGCAACTTACATAGAACGCCAGTTCCCACCGTAGCACTTTGAAAAAGCTTTCAACATGTTCGGCCGCCTGAGCAACCGAATTTGCCGCCCGTGCCAGCCCTCGATCTCGCAATTCTCCTAATATTTGCGCTCCACGGTCATCGCGAGGATGAAGTGAGAAAGAATAAATCGGCGTTTTAGAACCAAAGATGCGCTTAATCCAGCTCTGTTCTGAACCGACGGGCTCGCAAAGAGTGAAATGAGTGATCTCGTTGCCGTTGCCTAACTGTGCGCTAAGCAAAACGCCCCTGGGGAAACGGAGTGCCTGAACATGTTTCTCCACCGTAGCCAGATAGACATCGTCCAATTCCTGTTTAATCATGGAGAAAAACCGACGGAAGCCTCTAGAAGCAAAGCTCTCGGCGTGCTCATCGGCTATCTGCCGCAATTTCCGCAACAAATCCAGAGACGCTTCTAGCATTCTCTGAGCACCACTCAAGATGGAGCTTGGACTGGCATGGCGAGGTGAAATCCACAACCATTTCCTTCGTTTCATCTCCAGGAATTCCAGAGAGACGCTATACATCTGCCGAACAATATCGGGATGATCCAGGCAATCCTTAAGTATCTCCTGACGGTAGAGAATGGTGTCGAGTCCTTCTGATCCAGATAACACCACCCGACGGGCTACTTCCAGCAAAAACCGATCATCGTTCGCCATAGCCCCAAACAGCGCGTCCAACGCCAGATCCTGGGTAAGATCTACGACGTTGGGCGGCAATTCTCGAGCAAGATCGAAATCTCGGTCAGGGTATAGAAGAAAAACTTTCATCTCAGAACACGCTCCTTGATCTGTTCATAGGTCAAGCGATACTTCTGCGCCAGTGACCGTGCATAGGCAAGACCATCAGCAGGCTTTCTTATAACCTTGAAGGTGCGCACCGTCGGGTCTGCAGGGTCAACGGCTGCCACCATGCTGACGGTCTTTTCGCTGAAAGACGCCAGTTCATCAATGAACGTCACCCATACACCGATGACGTCTAGTTCTATCAGACGAGCCATGACTTCCCTGCTCAAAAAGATCGCATCTCGAAGTGTTGTCGAAGAAAAGATTTCATTCAAGATGAAGAGACTATCTGGGGTAGCACATGAGAGCATTTCATGAATGCGAACCAGATCGTCCTCCAGTTTGCTACGAAGATTTCGGATATCTTCTACTCGCTGGAAGTGAGCGAAAATTCTATCACACAGAAACAGACGTGCTTCCTGCCCGGGTACCGAACAGCCCAGGCTGGCGAGATAATGTATCTGCCCGAACATACGAGCAAAGGTCGTCTTACCCCCCTGGTTGGGGCCGGTCACCACGATGATACGCTCGGGTCCCTCCAGGGCAAAATCATTAAGTACAATAGGCTTTGTGATGCTATGCACCGCATGTGCCAGTGCCAGATCAAAGCCATTTCGCACGAATATGTTTTTGTCCGTTGCGCTCACCTGTGGATAGCAAAATGGCAACCCCTTGCGTCTGAGGTCTCCAATAAAGTCCAGATAAGCTACATAGAACTGAATTTCTCGGTCAAACCGCTGGATGGTTTCATCGAGAAAACGGTCGTGATGGGCACAGAAACGATCCAGGGCAGCAAACGGTTCTGGATAGAGCCGAGCCACAGAATCGAGTATTTGCGCCTCAATGTGGCTCATACCCGTCCTTTCTGGAAGCTTTACAAGATAGCTCTCAACCTTCCCCTGCTGGAACTTTTCAAAGGTTTTTTCTATCTCGATGCTGTAGTCCGTTTCTCCTTCGTAACGTTTGACCTTGAACTTACCGCTTTCGATGATTACGCAATACTTCAGTTCACTCAAAGCTTGCTTAACCTGTTGGGCTTCTGTGATAAAAGACCGAAATGCCTGAGATTGGGCGTAATTTTGCACCCAGGATCGGAAAGCCAGAAGTCCCCGTGATGTTAGCGGAGCATTGGCGAGATCGCGAACAAGATCTGTTACGGCATTACCGTAAACCAGAGCTGCTTCCAGCATCCATCCCTTTTTGTGATAGTCATAGCTTAGCCTTTCTACCAGAGCCAGATAACGGCGCACAGTGCTCATCCTGTCCGCAAATGCCTTGACACATGACATGACGGTCTTATTTTCGAGATCCCGCATGATTTCCTGGCGATAGCGAACAATTTCGGGATCTCGAAGAGCCGTCCAGAAAAACGGCTTCAAGTTGTATTCTTCTTTAGCTGCGGTAATGGCGTCGATGACCTGGTCCAGGTTCAGGTCCGAGAAAAAATCTGGCTGATCTGGCGTCTCATATTGAACATTCTTCAATGAAGGATACAGTATGCTTTCAAAGACCGACCCAACCTTCTCCATGCTCTTCATCTCCCGTCTAAAATTAAAATGCCTCCACGAAGACCTTTGGCTTCGTAGAGGCTATCAGCCAGACACAGCGGTTAAGGGCGAGCCTCATCGCCCGAATTAGCAATTCAAATTTAGCTTAGATAACTCATAGCGTCAAGTTGGTCAGGCGCATGGCTGTATTTTGAAACTAAAGCATTCACGAATTCTATCTCTTATTTCCTGGTCAGGAGGTATATAACCGGCTTTATCCGGCAGAAGGAGGATGTCCTTTTCGTTCCACTGTCGCCTTAAAACGAAAACATTTTTATTCCATGGAGCCCATACGGCGGGATTTGTGGGACCGAAAATGACTATAACAGGCACACCGGATGCTGCGGCAAGATGGCTTATCCCCGAATCGTTTCCAATATAGAGCCGTCCCATGGATAGCGCTGCAGCAAGTATCGGAAGAGATATATTGTGAAGCCTTATTACAGCGTGGCGTTCAACAGCCCATTTCACAAAAGGTTCCACAGGTTCATCTGCTGGACCTGTAACGATAACAATCGGTATGCTGGGAAATGTTATTCTCAGCCATTCAACCAGCCCCATCCATCTGGAAAGCGGCCAGATCTTTTTGATACCCCCACTTCCCGGGTGAATAAAAACGGGACTTTCGGCATGTCCAAGGAATTCACGAGCCTTGTAAAGAGCTTCCTCAGAGATGGCGATATTGTAAGGCTTTATGGCGATAGAACATGAAAGCTCTCTGCTTAGATTTTTTGCTATAAAAACAGGAACCGGCATCTCGATTTCATCATGCTCCGGAAAAGACGGGCTCCAGACACACGTCTTTCCAAGAGCGCTAAGTCTCTTCCGTAGCCGATCCGAAACTGCCTTTAGGCTTCGACCTCCCAGAAAGATTATCAGATCTGAATCAAGACACGGGGCAGGAATTGGTGCGTTTTCCCATAACTCATCATCAAAAAAAGGAAGAAGCGATGGATCATCGTGAGGGAAGAAACCACCGAAAAAAGGTTCAGCCGAAACAAGTTCCGCGTGCTGACAACGGGTCCACAATAAAACACGTCCCGCTGCTGTTAGACCAGCTAAAGCATCAAAGATCGGACAGGCAAGTATAAAATCACCCAAAGCTCCTTGATGAAAGACTGTGATTTTACCAACTGTGCGCAATATTTTTCACCGAACAGCGAATTTTCTAAAGCCTACATTTCCTTTATTTTGAGAGCTAATCTGTTAACTTCCTTGAGAAGCTCCATCTCATCGATAGTCGTAATTTTCCCGTTATTCACCACGGCCACACCGTTAACCCAAACATGCCTCACATCAGATGCTTTTGCCGAATAAACAATATGAGATATGGGATCATAAACAGGAAGCGAATGCGGATATTCTAAAGAAATAGCAACACAGTCGGCTCGCTTGCCTATTTCAAGACTTCCGATTTCCTCGCCCAACCCCAGAACCTTTGCGCCACCTATGGTGCCTAATTTGAGCACTTCTCTTGCAGAACACACCGTTGGATCTTTCTTAACGCCCTTATGAAGCTTTGAAACCAGGCTCATTTCACCAAAAAGATCTAGGTTGTTGTTACTCGCCGCTCCATCAGTTCCAAGACCTACCCTGAGCCCTTCGCTAAGCCATAAGGGTAGATCGGCAACGCCGGATGCAAGTTTCAAATTGCTTTCGGCACAATGAACAAGGCCTGATCCGCAGCCTTTAAGGATTTTCACATCCTCGCCATCAAGCCATACGCCGTGAACGCAAAGGCTCTTTTCGTCCAATACACCAATATCGCTAAGAAACCTGGCAGGACTTTTACCGGTTCGTCTTAAAATTTCCGATCGTTCCCATTCCGTTTCGGCAAGATGAATTTGAAACATCGCGTTGCAAGCTCGGCACAACTCTTTTGCCCTGCACATTGTGGCTTCAGAACAGGTATAGGGGGAATGGCAGAAAAGAGAAGGTTTGACCAGATCTGATGCTACGCCGGACAGAAACTTTTCGGCTCGTTCAAACATTACTTTTTGATCTGGAGCGTCAGGAGTTGGGAAATCGAGCACTCCCTGAGCCGCCACACCTCGAATGCCGACATCCTCGGCCGCCCTGACCACCTCTTCCTCGAAAAAGTAACCGTCACAGAAGCAGGTCGTGCCAGAAAGAAGCATCTCACAGAAAGAAAGAAGGCTTCCTAAATAAACCGTTTCCTTCCTGATCCACTTTGCTTCGGCGGGGAAAATCTTTTCGGAAAGCCATGTTGCCAGAGGCAGATCGTCAGCCAGCCCTCGGAAAAGAGTCATGGGAGCGTGAACATGTGCGTTGACAAGTCCCGGCATGAGAATATGTCCTTCAAGCGAAACTACTTCCTTAGCTCGATAGTGTCTTTTAATCTCATCAGAAGGTCCCAGATCGTGAATACGCCCATCAAGAACTGCCACAGCCCCTTTCTTCAGGACTGAATGAGACTCGTCGCAGGTTACAACGTAGTCTGCATCTAGAAGGATCAAATCGACATAATCAGTCACTTCGTACTCTCCTGGCAATTTCTTTTACTCGAGCTTTCACTTCACCCATGTCTATTGTCGTGAATTCTCTATTCCTCATGAGCCATTGTCCATGAACCATCACATCTCTTACGTCGCTTCCTCGAGCAGAATAAACAATGTGGCTTATGGGATCGTAACAGGGCGTAAGGTGAGGCTTATTAAAATCGAGGATAACAATATCGGCAAGCATCCCAGGTTCGAGCTTTCCTATCTTATCGTCAAGCCCAAGGGTTCTGGCGCCGTAAACTGTTGCCATACGAAGGACTTCCTTAGCTGGGAGCACCGTAGGGTCCCTAAGCACGCCTTTATGAATTTTTGCGCAGGTGTCCATTTCCGAAAGCATATCCAGATCGTTGTTACTGGCACAGCCATCAGTTCCGAGAGATACGGTTACTCCACGCCTTAGAAGATCCGTAATCGGAGCGATACCGGACGCAAGTTTAAGGTTGCTTTCGGGATTATGAACAACTTTTACCTTCTTTTCGGCTATGGTGGCTCGATCTTCTTCGGACAGCCACACGCAGTGATCGGCAATCACCCGGCCAGAAAGCACCCCAAGGTGAGCAAGGTGAGCTACAGGAGTTCTTCCATAACGACGCATGGTTTCTTGAACTTCGTCCTCCGTTTCGGCAAGATGGATCACAAAAGGAACATCATAGTGCTCTGAAATGGCGAAGCTTCTAAGCAGAAGCTCCGGGGAACAGGTATATACGGCGTGAGGATCCACAGAGATTTTTATACGCTCATGTCCCATCCAATCTTCGATAAATCTTTTCGTAAAGGCAAAACCGTTTTCCAGTTCTCCATAGTGAGGCGACGGGAAGTCGTAGAGCACTTCTCCAACAACTGCTCTCATGCCGGTTTTATCAACAGCTTCTGCCACTTTGTGTTCAAAAAGATACATGTCACAGAAAGTCGTGGTTCCAGAAGCGATCATCTCTGCGCAGGCAAGCACAGTGCCCCAAAAGACCCATTCTTCGGTGAGCTTCTTTTCCGCTGGGAATATATGCTGTTCGAGCCATTCTCTCAGGGGGAGATCATCGGCAAGTCCCCGAAAAATGGTCATGGCGGCGTGAGTGTGGGCATTAACAAGTCCTGGGATAACGACGCAACCGCTTGCATCAACAAACTGCGCATCAGGATATTTCTCAGCAAGCGATTCTGTTCCCCCGTTACTCAATGCCCCAACTTCGACTATCTTTGCTCCTTCGATAACCACAACCCCGGGATTGAACACTTCATCCCGGTCATTCATCGTAACGATCGTTCCATCTGTAATAACCACCGTTTTTGTCATGGAAGCTTCCTCTTGTTATAACCGCTTCAAAACCAGGGAAATAAGCTTCAAGAGAGTTGGCGCCGTGCTGCTTGCCTGAGCGATCACCTTTTCCAGCGGGACGGGCTCATAGCAATCGGGACGATTGACATTGGTAATGACCGATATGGCAAGCACTTCCATGCCGAGATGAACGGCTGTGATAACTTCCATCACGGTGGACATTCCTACAGCATCAGCGCCCAGAAGACGAAACATTCGAGTTTCCGCAGCCGTTTCCATACTGGGACCTGTAACACCGATGTAGACGCCTTCTCTGAGCGGGATTTTATGTTCTCTCGCCACGGATTTGGTAATTGCTCTAAGCCGTTTGCTGTAGGGCTCCGTCATATCCGGAAAGCGAGGTCCCCAGGTTTCAAGGTTAGGTCCTATGAGCGGATTTCTGCCGGTGAAGTTTATATGATCCACAATGAGCATGAGATCCCCTGGCTCGAAAAGAGGGTTAAGCCCGCCGGCAGCATTGGAAATAATCAGCACATTCACTCCAAGGCTTTTTAACACTCGTATGGGAAAGGCGATATCTTTTGGATCATAACCTTCATAAAGATGGAACCGTCCCTGAAGAGCGATAACTGGCGTTCCTTCAAAGCGTCCTACTACAAGGCGCCCCTGATGGCCCTCCACCGTTGAGACAGGAAAGTGCGGAATACGTTCGTAAGGGATTATCGCTTCTCGCTCCATTACTTCCGCAATTTCTCCCAGGCCTGTACCGAGTATTATGGCAATATTCGGCACGGTGGAAATTTTCTTAAGAATAAAGGACTTTGCTTCTTCAACCTTTTTGTAAGCCTCAAACACTGCTTGCTCCCCTGTTGTCTTTGGTGATATTTTTCTTAACGAATTTTCCAAACTACATCCATCATCCATTCCGATGTAGGGGCAGACCTATGTGTCTGCCCTGATGCGGGCAACCAGAACGGTTGTCCCAAGAGGCAACCACAGGGGGTTGCCCCTACTCGCTTCAGAATGAATCTTAGTTAGACGAAGAAAGAAGGTTTTGTCAATGATCGCCAATGCACCAAAAGGAGAAGGACATTGCAGACAGACGTTGGAAAAAACCTTAAATCAATTTTAAACCGCATTGAGCTTGCCTGTAAGCGTTCAGGACGTGACCCATCGTCGGTAACGCTCATAGGCGTGGGGAAAACCATACCTGCAGAGAGGATTCTCGAAGCCGCTTCTAATGGGCTCAAGCATCTAGGAGAAAACTACGTCCAGGAAGCCCGGGATAAGAAAGCCACGCTAAAGGATGCCGGTCTCACCTGGCACTTTATCGGTCACCTTCAGACAAATAAAGCCAAAGCCGCTGTAGAGTTGTTCGACTGGATTCAAACTGTGGACAGAACCGAACTCGCTCAAAAGCTGGACAAAGCCTCGTTAAAGCTGAGAACCGAGCCTTTGCCGGTACTGATTGAGGTTAACATAGGCAAAGAACCGACAAAAAGCGGCATCATGCCGGAGGAACTTAAAAACTTCTACGATACCTTATCCGCATTTGACGGGCTTATAGTGAAGGGACTTATGGTAATTCCGCCATTTTTCGAAGATCCTGAAATGGTGCGTCCTTTCTTTCGCAGGACAAGGGAATTACTTGACGAGTTGCGTCTTCATTCTCGGTCTCCTGAACAACTCACCGAACTTTCTATGGGCATGAGTCACGACTTCGAGGTAGCCATCGAAGAAGGAGCCACCATGGTTAGAATAGGAACGGCGCTATTCGGCGAGAGGAAATATTCTCGGTAACGTTTTGTTTCTGGCAATTAGCGATTTTGCCGAAACACTTCAGCAAGGGCCACTGCTGTTGCTACAGCGGCGTTCAGGGATTCCATTTCACCCCCGTCCGGAATTTTTACAATGCGATGGCAGCGCTCTCTCACAAGTCGTCTCATGCCTCGATGTTCATTGCCCACAACGATTGCAACAGGATGATGAAGGATGGAATCGTAAATAGATAATTCGGCGTGAACATCGAGCCCAACAATAGTAAATCCTTTGTCGGCAAGGATTTTCATGGCATTTACAAGGTTGGGCACTCTAACAACTGAAAGCATTGATATGGCTCCTGCTGAAACTCGACTGACCGCATCTGTAACCGAAACAGACCTGTGTTCTGGAATGATAACGCCTCCTGCCTTGAAGAAAGCGGCACTTCTAAGGATGGATCCAAAATTCTGAGGATCTTCAATGCCGTCAAGTAGCACAAGAGGTGAAATTTCCCGAGCTGGTTGATCCATCAAATCGTCGAAATCTGCGTATGGAAAAGCTTTAATCTTTAAGGCAATTCCCTGATGCCGCCGATAACCCACAACACGGTTCAAATCTTCACGGCTTACTTCTTTAACAGAAATCCCAAAGGTTTTGGCCTGATCGATAATCTCTGTAACTGCATAGTCTTTACGACAGAAAAGAACTTCAACAGCCAAATGCGGTTTGTTCTTGAGAACTTCCTTAACAACATGCACTCCCGAAATCCACATAGGAACACCATTTATCCTGTGAAATTAGCTAAAAAACTTTTCAGAAGCCAGAATTGCCTATTTGTACGGCATCTAGAAGAAGTAATGATAGCAACAAGTTGATCGGTGGCTTTCGGGATTTCGTCGTTTACTACAAGATAATCATACCAGAAAGCCTCTTCGAGTTCTCTCGCTGCGTTTCTAAGCCGCTTTTCAATCACATCCTCGGTGTCGGTTCCTCGAAGACGAAGTCTTCTTTCCAATTCACCCCATGATGGTGGCAGAATAAAGATTGCAACGGACTGGGGATACTGGCATTTCAGCTCCCGTGCTCCCTGAACGTCTATATCAAGGATTACGTCCTGCCCGCCGGCAATCCAGCTTTCAATCATGTGTCTATCGGTTCCATAGTAATTTCCATGAACACGAGCCCATTCGGCAAAGCGGTTTTCTCGAATCCCCTTAAGGAACTCCTCCTCGGAAATGAAGAAATAATCCTTGCCATCTTCTTCCCCGGGACGTGGAGGACGAGTGGTGAATGATACCGAGAACTTAACATCAGGAAGCCTTGAGCGAAC
>Ga0207433_10014498_pt1 | contig 11399 bp, 9 predicted proteins | sample YelNatPaOPGAMG01_FD_187559 | JGI IMG/M metagenome (GOLD analysis project Ga0207433, IMG submission 187559) | Hot spring thermophilic microbial communities from Obsidian Pool, Yellowstone National Park, USA - OP-RAMG-01 (SPAdes) (version 3) | ecosystem: Environmental > Aquatic > Thermal springs >...
CTGTTGCAAAATTAGGAATAGACCCTTGTGAATTAGAACCGGATTTGGCTTTTAAAATTAATACTTTGTATCCAAAATTTTTGGCAGAACTTTCAAATAAATTTAATTTTTTACTTATTCATTTTAGCACAGACGCGGTATTTAAAGATAGAAAATCTGGTTATTATACTGAGAAGGATAGTCCCTTTCCATTAAATGTATATGGTTTCACTAAATTTGGTGGAGATTGTTTTGTTTTAAATTATGCAAAACGTTTTTATATATTTAGGGTATCTCTTTTATTCGGTCCTTCAATAAAAAAGAATCAATTTGTAGAAAAAATGCTTGAAAAGATAAAAACCCAAAAAGTTTTAAAAGTCTCTTCAGATATAATTATCTCTCCTACATATTCTATAGATGTAGCAAAGGAGGTTAAAAGAATTATAAAAAACAGATATAAATATGGTCTGTACCATATAGTAAATAAAGGCAAGGCATCTTTATATGATGTAATTAAAGAGATAGTTAAAAATCTTAATATTGATATCGAGGTAAAAAAAGCCTCCTATAAAGATTTTGAATATATAGGAATAAAAAATACATATACACCTATAAAATCAAAAAAATTAAAACCATTAAGAGATTGGAGATTAGCAATAAAAGATTATTGCGAGAGGATAAAATGGGCGATAAATATTTAATGGATTCCCATAAATTGCATTGGCATTTAGACAGAGTAAGAGATTACTTTTTAGGAAAGAAAATAGCACCGATACACATAGATGTTGGATTAAGCAAAGGTTGTAATATAAGATGTGAATATTGTTTTGGCGTTTTACAGGGCAATTTCTATAGAAAAGGTTCTGAAATTTATTTTCCAAGAGAACCACTTTTAAGATATATAAAAGATGCAAGTAAACTTGGGGTTAAGTCTTTGGCTTTTATAGGAGAGGCAGAACCACTTTTAAACCCGCATGTTTATGAGGCTATAGTTTTTGCAAGAAAAAATTCTTTAGATGTATCCTTAGGAACAAATGGGATTCTTTTTGACACCTCTAAAAAGGGTATATCTGCCTTAAAAAATTTAACTTGGATAAGATTTAACATAAGTGCAGGGACAGAGGAAGGTTATAGAAGAATACACAGAAGTAATGAATTTAATACGGTTGTAGAAAAAATAAAATTTTGCACAGATATAAAAAGAAAATATAAATTACCTGTAACAATAGGTTTGCAGATGGTTTTAACTCCAAATAATGTAAATGAGCTTATATCGCTTGCAAAATTAGGTAAGAGACTAAAGGTAGATTATTTAGTTGTAAAACAATGTAGCGATACAGTTGACAGTAGAATTGGTTTTTTTGATAAGTTGGATGAGTATGATAATTTTTTTGATATACTTAGAATGGCAGAAAAAGAGAGTACAAAAAATTATAGCGTTATAATTAAATGGAAAAAGATAGCAAATAAAGGAAAAAGAAGTTATAAACAATGCCTTGGAGTTCCATTTCTTTTATATTCGAGCGGAGATGGAAAGTTATACCCTTGTGGTATGTTTTTTGATTATAAATCAAAGGAATATTGTATGGGAGATTTAACTAAGCAATCTTTTAAGGATATCATAAAAAGTAAACGATATTGGGATGTTGTTGAAAAGGTAAAGAAAATGGATACAAGCAAATGTTATAGCAATTGCAGAACCCATGCTATAAATGAATTTTTATGGGAATTGGTTCATCCACCAAAACACATGAATTTTATTTAATTAATATGGAGAATATTTTAAATACAGAAAAAGTTTATAGTATTTTAGAGTTAAATAATGCAATCAGAAATATTCTTAAGGCAGAATTTCCTGATTACATATGGGTAGCGGGCGAGATTCAGGATTTAAAATTAAGCAAAGACAGGCGTCATGTATTTTTTAGTTTAATAGAAAAACATCTTGAGTTAGATGAGGTTATTGCGCAAGTTGGCGCTGTTATTTTTGAGTCCCATAAAAATAATATATTAAAAAAATTAGAAGAATTAGATTTCAATTTAAAAGATGGATTGGAGATAAAAATAAAATGTGAAGTGGATTTATACCCAAGATACGGTAGTTTTAGATTGATTGTTGTTGATATTGATCCTTTGTATACTATTGGAAAATTATCTCAATCAAGACAGAGGATAATTGAAAAATTAAAAAGGGAAGGTATTTTGGAAAACAATAAGTTGATTTCTATACCTGAAATATCTTTGAAAATCGGGTTAATTACAGCATATAATTCTGCTGCCTATTGGGATTTTTTGGATGAACTTAAAAAAAGTAAATATGGTTTTAATATAATTTTATACGATTGTTATATGCAGGGAAAATATGTAGAAGAGAATATTGTTTCTGCCCTTAATTATTTTAATAAATTTTATAAAGATTCTTTGGACGTAATTGTAATTACAAGGGGCGGAGGTTCTATGGTTGATTTAAGCTGGTTTGATAACGAAAATATAGCAAAAGCTATTGCTTTTTCTAATTTGCCGGTTATTGTCGCATTGGGACATCAAATAAATTTTACAGTAGCGGATTTAGTTGCAAACACTTCTTTAAAGACACCAACAAAAGCCGCACAGTTTTTGATTGATAGAATTAGAAATTTTATGGATAGATTGTCTAATTTAGAAAAAAATATAAATAAGTATATTAAGAATTTTTTAATCTTAAAAAGAAGAGATTTGGAAAATTCTGTAGTTAAATTTGAATCTTATATTTTAAGATATTTTCGTTTCCATAGAGATGATTTATTAAACAAAAAAAACAGGCTAAACAGTATCCTAAAGATCTTTTTTATTACAAAGAAAAAAGAATTAAAAGAATTATCTTCTCTTATTAAGTTGCATTTAGAAGAATTTCTTAAAAAAAATAAAAATGATTTAAAATATAAAGAAGAGAAGATAAATATATTAGACCCAAAAAATATCTTAAAAAGGGGCTATTCTATTACTTTAAAAGATTCAAAACCGGTTATGGAAATTGACAATATAAACATAGATGATATAATTGAGACTATATTATATAAAGGAAAATTAACTTCTAAAATTACAAAAATAGATAATGAATAAAAAACTTACATATAGTAAGGCGATGGAAGAGTTAAATAAGATTTTGGAGGATTTAGAATCTGAAAAAGTAGATGTTGATGAGATTATAAACAAAGTAAAAACGGCAATATCAATTATTAAATTTTGCAGGGAAAAAATAGAAAATACAGAACTTGAACTCAAAGAGGTAGTAAAGGAGCTTGATAAAGAAATAAAAGATTAGATATTGACATATTTCAATTATTAAGGTATTATAAGAATATGCTTACAAAAGATAGAAAAAAGGAATTAATCGAAAAATTTAAAGAAAGTGATAAAGATACCGGGTCTGCATCTGTTCAGATAGCGCTTTTAACCGAAAGGATAAATTATTTAACTGAGCATTTAAAGAAACATAAAAAAGATTTTCATTCACGAAGAGGTCTTCTTATTTTAGTTGGCAGAAGGCGTCGTCTTCTAAAATATCTTAAAAAAACCGACCCAAAAAGATATGAAGAACTAATTAATGATCTTAACTTAAAATAACAAATGCCCGCGAGTATTTCTACATCTGCAATAGGCAAAGAATCTATTGTATTTTCACACGGAGAATTAGCCAAATTAGCAAATGGAGCTATTTTAGCTTCATACGGAGATAATGTAGTATTGGTTACGGCTTGTATATCCAGTGAACCAAAGCAATACGAAGGTTTTGTGCCACTTACAGTAGAATACCAAGAGAAAACCTATGCTGTAGGAAAAATTCCGGGTGGTTTTATAAAAAGAGAAGGAAAACCAAAGGATACAGAGATTCTTTCTGCAAGACTTATAGATAGATCAATTAGACCATTATTTGGTGATGGTTTATTAAATGAAGTTCAGGTTATTGCAATGGTTTTGTCAAGCGATGGTAAAAATGATCCGGATGTTTTATCTGTCAATGCTGCAAGTTGTACATTGTTGGTTTCAGATATACCTTTCTCTAATCCAATAGGAGCAGTAAGGGTAGGAAAGATTGAAAATAATATTATATTAAATCCAACCTATGAGGAGAGAGAAAAGTCTTCTGTTGATTTGGTGGTTGTCGGCACTGACGATAAAATTGTTATGCTTGAGGGTTTATTTAGTGAAGTTCCAGAAGATGAGCTTTTGGAATTAATTAAATTTTCTCATCCATATATTAAAGATATAATAAAAGCCCAAAGAGAATTGCAGAAGATTGTAAATAAAACTAAAAGGAATTTTAAATTTTATGAGATTAATAAAGAGTTATATAATCTAATTTTAGAAAAGGTAAAGTCTAATTTAGAAAATATTTATGGTATTTGTGATAAAGCCGCAAGAGAGGAAGAATTAAATAAAGTTTTGAATTCCCTATATGAGGAGATCAAAAGTTATAATGACAAATTTACTTTTCAAGAAGTAAAAGAGGTTTTTTATAAGATAGAAGATGAATTTATGCGTGAAAAGATATTAAATGAAGAAAAAAGACCAGATTCGAGGTCTTTAAACCAGATAAGACCTATAGACTGTAAAATAAGGGTATTGCCAAGAACCCATGGCTCAGCTTTATTTACTAGGGGGCAGACACAATCTTTGGTAATAACAACACTTGGAACTTCAGCAGATGAACAGTTAATCGAAGCTTTAGAAGGTGAAAAGACTAAACACTTTATGCTTCATTATTCTTTTCCTCCGTTTAGTGTCGGAGAAATAAAACCTTTAAGGGCACCATCAAGAAGAGAAATAGGTCATGGTATGCTTGCTGAAAAATCTCTTTCAAAGGTTATTCCCTCAAAAGAAGAGTTTCCTTATACAATAAGAGTTGTTTCAGAGATTTTAGAGTCAAACGGTTCATCAAGTATGGCTACAGTTTGTGCCGCATCTTTATCTTTGATGGACGCCGGCGTTCCAATAAAAAGTCCTGTAGCCGGAATAGCTATAGGTTTAGTTACAGGAAAGGATAAATATAAGATTTTAACAGATATCGCCGGTATAGAAGATCATTATGGCGATATGGATTTTAAAATAGCAGGAACAAGACAAGGTATTACAGCATGTCAATTGGATGTTAAAATATTAGGTATAGATTATAAAATAATATATGAAGCACTTTTGGCTGCAAAAGATGCAAGAAATTTTATATTGGATAAGATGCAGGAGACAATACTAAAACCAAGAGATGGTATATCAGAATATGCTCCTAAAATAAAGACTTTTAAAGTTGACCCGGAAAAGATAGGTAATATTATAGGTCCCGGAGGAAAGATTATCCGTAAACTTATAAGGGAAAATAATGTTAGGATTGATATAGATGATGAGAATGGCGTTGTTTCTGTTGTTGCCGAGGATTTTAAAGATTTAGATAGAACAGTAAATCAGATATTAGCTTTGACGAAAGATATAGAGATTGGAGAGATTTACGAGGTTAAGGTTATTAAGATTACAAACTTTGGAGCATTCTGCGAGATAGTCCCCGGTAAAGTTGGTTTAGTACACATATCAGAAATATCTAATAAATATGTAAAAGACATAAGAGATTTTTTAAAAGAAGGCGATATAATAAAAGCAAAGATTTTAAATATAGACCATCAGGGAAAAATTACTTTAACTCTTAAAAATTTATAGACTCTTTCCATTATGAAAAATATTAAAATTTTAAAAGCAATAATATTTATATTTTTTTCAATAATTGTCTTTTTGAGTTTGTTTTCTTATAGCCCAAAAGATATTTATTTTTTATCATACCCTTATAATAAATCTATAAAAAATTTTATAGGCATAATTGGTGCTTATCTTGGATTTTTTTTATTTTTTCTTTTTGGTTATATTTCATATTTTTTTTCATTATATCTTCTTTTAAAAGGATTAGAAAAAATTAATCTTGTAAGATTTTATGGTATTTCTACAAACAGAATAGTTAAATTTTTTTCATTCCTTTTATTTGTAATATTTTTAGCTGGATTTTTTGGATTATTTAATAGCAAAATTTCAAAATTCGCTTTGCCTTTCTCTGGCGTAATTGGTTTATATTTAAGTGATTTTTTTAAGAAATATTTTGGGACAATTGGTTCATTTATAATATTTGGGTTATTTTTGGTTTTATCTTCATCATTGTTATTTAGTTTTTTCTTTGTTGATGTTTTTATTTTAATTAAAAAATTACTTAAAAAAAGACATAAAAAGATAATAGAACCTCTACAAATCCAACTTCAGACTCAAGAAACACTTAAAAATCAAGAAGTTATTATGATGAAAGCAAAAGAAAAACCAAAAATTACAATATACCAACCGAAAATAAAACCTCAAGAAACTAAACAAGAAACTAAACAAGAAGAAAAGAAACCTTTTGTTGAAGAAAAAACTAAAGTTATCCAGAAAGACCAAAAAATAATCAAAGAATATGATTCTACGAGTTATAAATTGCCAACCTATGATATTTTAAAACCACCGCCTCTTTTGGATTACAGAGAATTAAAAGAAAATATAGAAGAGAATATAAAGAATTTAGAAGAGACCTTGCTTGACTTTGGTGTTCAGGCAAAAGTTGTGAGTGTTCAAAGAGGCCCTGTAGTTACAATGTATGAATTAGAGCCGGAAGCAGGAGTAAAGATTACAAAAATATCTTCATTGTCTGATGATATAGCTTTGGCAATGAAGACCTCATCTGTAAGAGTAGTTGCACCTATTCCCGGTAAAGGCACTGTTGGTATAGAGGTTCCAAATGAAAAAAAACACTTTGTATATTTAAGAGAAGTTTTGGAAGAAAAAGTTTTTTGGCAGTTAGATTCAAAATTAGCATTAGCCTTAGGAAAAGATGTTTCAGGAAATCCTGTTATATGCGATTTAAAGGAATTACCCCATCTTTTAATTGCAGGAACTACAGGATCAGGTAAAACAGTGTGTGTAAACTCTATAATATCTTCTATACTTTTTAAAGCAAAGCCGGATGAAGTTAAATTTATTTTAATTGATCCTAAAATGGTTGAGCTTGCACCTTTTAATAATATTCCACATTTACTTTCTCCAATTATATTTGATGCTAAAAAGGCTCAAGCAGCGCTAAACTGGGCTGTTCAGGAAATGGAACGACGTTATCAGATATTGGCTGATGAAGGCGTTAGAAATATAGAATTGTATAATAAGACAAAGAAAACAATGCCGTATATTGTTATAGTAGTAGATGAATTGGCAGATTTAATGGTTGTTGCAAAGGATAATATAGAGACCTTTATACAAAGATTAGCGCAACTTTCAAGGGCAGTAGGGATACATCTTATATTGGCTACACAGAGACCCTCTGTAGATGTAATAACAGGCGTTATAAAGGCAAATTTTCCAGCAAGAATATCTTTTAAAGTTTCATCCAAAGTTGATTCAAGAACAGTTTTAGATGTTGCTGGCGCAGAAAAACTTTTAGGGAAGGGAGATCTTTTGTTTCTAAAACCTTCAGCAAGTAAACTCATAAGGGCACAGGGGTCTTTCATAGACGATGAAGATATAGATAACCTTACCAATTTTATAAAATCACAAGGTGGTCCTGTTTATGAAGGTGCGATAGATGAGATAGAAAAAAAAGCTACATTTGATGTATCGGAAGATGAGCTTTTTGATGAAGCAGTAAAAATAATTTTAGAAGCAAGGCAGGCTTCCGCGTCTATTTTGCAACGTAGATTAAGAGTAGGTTATACAAGGGCAGCTAGATTATTAGATTTAATGGAAAAAGCAGGCATTGTCGGGCCGTTTTGCGGGAGTAAACCAAGAGAAATTTTAGTTGAGCCGGAAAGTTATCTTAAAAATAAAAACTGAGATGGGTATATTAGAATTGTGTGCTAAATTAAAGGAAAAAAGAAAAGAATTAGGTTATAGTTTAGAAGAGGTTGTAGAAAAAACAAAATTATATCCTTCTGTGATAAAGGATTTAGAAGAGGGAAACTTAAATAATTTAAACCCAACATATCTTAAAGGATTTATTAAGATATATGCATCATTTTTAGGTATTGATACAAAAGAATTCATAAAAGAGGAAAAAATACCTTTAAAAACTAAAGAAACCCAAACAACAAGAGAAAATGTTTTTGATTTAATTCTGAGATTATTTAAAACTTTTAAAAAAATAATATTAATTATTTTAATATTAGTACTTTTAATTGTTTTTTTTATAAAAATACTAAAAACATTTAAAGCTATAAAGTCTCCTACCTTAGATATAAAAGAACAATTAAAATCTATTGATATTAAAAAGGGCGAGATTACGGTAGCATTAACAGCTAAAAAAAATTGTTATTTGCAGGTTAAGATAGATGGAAAAATATTTTTTGATGGCATTGTTAAAGAGAAAGATAAAAATATATGGAAGGCAAATAAAGAAATAGAGTTAAGTATAAGTGATGGTTTAAGTGTTTACATAGAAGTGAATGGTCAGCCACTTCCTGTTTTAACCTCTATTCCAAAAAAAATAAAAAGTCTTAAAATAAATCATACCGGAATATATATAGAAAAATAATTATTTATTTGAAGTATTATTAGATGGATTTTCTTGTTTTTTTTCTTTTGGTAGTCTTCCTATAAATACATTTGGTATAGCCTCTTTCCATTCCAATTCTTTTATATCATCTTTTGGGTTTTTTGAAGTTACTATTATAAGTCTATCTTGCGGTCTTAATTTTTTAACCCATTCTTTGTATGCTTCGAATGCTCCAAATGTATATTGAATATTCCTATATATTTTTAAATCTTCTTCTGGCATAAGAGAGGGCTCAAATCCTAAAACATAACGCCAATTTGCTTTTGGATTTTCATAAAATGTATCGTAAAATATTCCCATACTTGCTGAATATATAATCCCACCGTCTTGGGGCATCCAATCAGAATAGTTTTTATTATCTTTGTGCAATCTTATTTTAAAAAGCGGTGCAGACCATCTACTTGAAATATCAGAGGTAGTCATAAGAAAAATAGTAAATGCTGTTATAAAAGCTATAGCAACTCTTTTTAAAGAATCTTCATTTATATATTTGCTACATATCTCTTCAAATTCTTTTATTAACCAGACTAAAAACCCCACAACTCCAAAATCTATCCAGAATCTTACAACATAAAATCCCAAAATCCAAGATATTCCCATAAATATAAATACCGGATTATAAACTTTTTTTATATTGAAATCTTTTCTTAAAAAAGACCAGATTAATAATATTGAGATTGTTGTTATAAGTAAAGTATTGCCTAAAGCCGGTTGAAATTCAGTGACTAACATTCTTGTTAATTCTGCGTTTAAACATTTTGTATTTAACATTATTGTCTGATAAAAAAAGTATAGAGGTTTAGTTGTAAGTATTGCTGCAATAACTATTCCAATACTTATTGATATACCTAATTTAACTGCTTTTTTGTATTCTTTTGCAAGTAAAAATGAACCACTTAATAAAATTAAATGCATAAACCAGCTTAGAGTGTGTATATATATATCTATTGCAATAATTAATACTGTTAGAATATATACTATTTTAGGAATATTTTCTTTATATTTTGTCCAAAGAAATAAAATAAACATAATAACAGCCATACTAAATATAAAAGGTCTTCCAAATAGAATTCTATATAGTAGTTCTCTTTCTACAATAAAGGCTATAAATAATGCCAATAGATATGCTTCATGCCTTTTTGTAAAAAATATAGGTACAACTGTAAATATAGTGAATAAAAAAACAATAGAAAAGATAAGTAATTCTTCAATATCACATTTTGTAATTTTATGGAAAAGACCTAATAATTTGTGCCAGCCTATATGTGGATCAATTAAAATGTCCTTTCTTAATACTAAAATTTCACTCCAAGGTTTTTTTGATATGACTTTTGCACAGTGTCTTAACGCATCATCGCTTGGCATATATCCATAAGAGAGTATTTTAGTAGGTATAAAGACAATTAAAATAATAGATATTATAAGTACAATTAAAGGGACAAGACTTTTATTTTTTGTACTTTCCATACCCATTTAAAAAATAATAACAAAAAATATATTTATTTCAACCAAAATTTCAATTAGTGTTAGGACTATTAAATTCATTCTTTATAATTGCACAGTGCATAGAGTTTTAAGCAAGTAAAGAAATAGTTCAAATTAGCATAAATAGAGTATTTTTCTTTTTACCATAGACTATATGTTTTTTATATCTCTATATAAGCTTGACTAAAAAGTTATTTAGAATTTTACTATAAAATTTAGTTTAAAGAGTAAAATTTTTTAAAAAAATCTTGACAAAGAAATTTTTATATTTAGAATATTAGCAATCTATAAGTTAGAGTGCTAAATAAAAATTATAACAAGTTGTTTGGAGACGAAACAACTTCTTATTGAATTGCTGAAATAAATACAGGTCCTTTCGGACATTTTATTTAAGCAAAATTTAGGTTTAAATATCAAAAAAAGGAGGAGGTGGAGTATGAAAATCAAACCATTAGGAGACAGGGTTTTAATTAAGCCATCAGAAGAGAAAGAAACAACTAAAGGAGGAATAGTTTTACCTGACACTGCAAAGGAAAAACCTCAAGAAGGAGAGGTCGTTGCTGTAGGAGAAGGTAAAAGAACAGATGATGGTAAGATAATTCCTCTAACGGTAAAAGTTAAAGATAAAGTATTGTATGGTAAATATTCTGGGACAGAAATTACTGTTGATGGTGAAGAATACTTAATAGTTAGAGAAGATGATATTTTGGCAATAATCTCTTAAAGAAAAGGAGGGGGTGAATATGGCAAAGCAACTTATTTTTAGTGAGGATGCAAGACGAGCGGTCTTAAAAGGGGTTGAGATTCTTGCAAAAGCAGTTAAGGTTACTTTAGGACCAAAGGGAAGGAATGTTGTTATCGAAAAAAAATTTGGTTCACCAACTATAACTAAAGATGGTGTAACCGTAGCAAAAGAAATTGAACTTTCTGACCCATATGAAAATATTGGTGCACAACTTATTAAAGAGGTTGCAGAAAAAACCTCTGATACAGCAGGAGATGGCACAACAACAGCAACTATATTGGCAGAAGCTATTTTTAAGGAAGGTTTAAAAAATGTAGCTGCCGGAGCAAACCCAATGGCATTAAAAAGGGGAATTGATAAGGCAGTTGAAGTAGTTGTTGAAGAGTTAAAGAAGATTTCTAAAAAAGTAAGCGACAAAAAAGAAGTAGCTCAGGTTGCTACTATTGCTGCTAACGGAGATAAAAAAATTGGAGAGCTAATCGCAGATGCAATGGAAAAAGTTGGTAAAGATGGTGTTATTACTGTAGAAGAGGCAAAATCAATGGCAACAACTCTTGAGGTTGTTGAAGGTATGCAGTTTGATCAGGGTTATCTTTCACCATA
>Ga0207433_10014506_pt1 | contig 11395 bp, 12 predicted proteins | sample YelNatPaOPGAMG01_FD_187559 | JGI IMG/M metagenome (GOLD analysis project Ga0207433, IMG submission 187559) | Hot spring thermophilic microbial communities from Obsidian Pool, Yellowstone National Park, USA - OP-RAMG-01 (SPAdes) (version 3) | ecosystem: Environmental > Aquatic > Thermal springs...
GGTTCTAGGTCATTTAAAATAAGACTTTTAAGATACGGCAATGGCTGCATACTGTCACTCTCAGAGGGAAGCGAAGATCGCCTAGGAGGACTCTACCTAACACTGAAGCAGGAGAAAACCCTAACATCAACCACAATAATCCCAGATAGGCAAGGCGGTGTCTTCTTAGAGATATTAGGGCGAAGTTTAGCAAACCACATAAGCGGCATACTCATAACAACACTTTACCTAAAGAGCACACTAACCTCAGAAGAAGTATCAGAAATCCTAAATAAACTCAACACCATAGTACCTGCATCGCGATAGTCCTATTCAAACCCAAGTGCATCGAAGAGCTTTGTATGATACCTATTAAAAAGAGGCTCTAATTGCTCACAGCCTAAGTTCAGCAACAGTAGTTAAACATATTAGATTTTGATTGCATAAGTTGTACCAATGAGCACAGTTAAGGTAAGTAAGCGGGCTGCTCTTATAGTGGTTGATGTGCAGAATGACTTCTGCCCAGGGGGTGCTCTGCCCGTTCCTGAGGGGGATAAGGTTGTACCCGTAGTTAACAGCTATATCGACCTCTTTCGAAGAGCTGGGGCTTTGATCTTTTTTACGAGGGACTGGCATCCTAGAGATCACATCTCGTTTCGAAGCTACGGAGGTGTATGGCCGCCTCACTGCATTCAAAACACGTGGGGCGCAGGTTTCCATCCAGCTCTTAAAGTAGGGGATGAAGATTTCGTTATTCCGAAGGGCTTTGAACGATCAAAAGAAGCATATTCAGGCTTCGAGGGGACCGATCTTGATGAAAGGTTAAAACGTTTCAATATTAAGGAACTCTTCGTCGGAGGCTTGGCTACAGACTACTGCGTCAAGAACACGGTGTTAGATGGTCTGAAAAGAGGTTACAAGGTGTATCTGCTCGAAGATGCTGTGCGTGGGGTAGACGTAAAGCAAGGAGACAGTCTGCGGGCAATAGGGGAGATGGTTAAAGCTGGAGCTATGAAGATATCGCTTAACTGTCTTAAGTAATAGTGGCAACACCGCTATCGTATAATGATATTGTTTTCGCCTATCTGCTCGAGGATGTTGTGGTATGCGCGTAAGATGTTGAAACCTTTCTGAGTCAACTCGTATCTCCTTCTACTACCACATTCAACCTCAGATAGGAAGCCGTTTTCAACAAGAGTCTTGATATGTGTTTGAAGTATCGCCCAAGATATATTAGCTCTATACATTATCTGGGTTGGTTTTTCCACACCCTCTTTTACAGCGCCTAAAATATCCATTTTAATCTCAAGGTGTGATCTTCGGCTTAAAGTAGAAGCTTTACTAATGACACTCTGTTCAAGCCTCTCCACACCCAAACACCACTTCTCAGCAATAGGGAAGGGCAACTATATAATGTTTAGTGTGTTCAAATCTGTGTTCAAAATCCATTTTATCACGCCGACAAGGGTATGAATACGTTAAGAAAATAACCAGAAGCAACTGTTAATATGACAAGTATTAAAGAATGTATAAAACCTCGAGCCACGCTGCCTTCGCCCATCTTGCCGGCTACAAGTCCAATTACCCAGCTTTGAAACACAGCAGCAGTCAAGAGTAAATCGATTGTGCTCTTTACGGCGGTTTGCGTTGTCATAAGCGGGCTAGCAAGAGTCGAAGTCTTTAGCGGTTGCGTTATGAAGAATATGGTGAGGAATAAGCTAAAGACTGTTAGTATGGCGGCGAAGTATGCGATAAATATATAGGGCTTTAGAGAGGAGCGTCTCGAGCGCTCCAGCTCGTCAACCCGATAGGTAAACCTTGACATTTCGACAAAGCTCCGTAAAGTTCCGCCTCCTACTAGTATTACTTCCATAATTATGCTTCCTATAACTTTAGTGAGCCAGCTCTTAACCTCATAATTAAAAGTAGATAATACTTTACTGATGGGTAATCCCCAGCTGAGCTGATTACTCATCTTTCGAATATGCTTTGTTAGATTACCGTAACTGCGGCTTGCTAAAGATTCTATACACTTTTCTGGTGATAAACCCATCTTTCTACCTTCTGCGATATCCTTTAGGAAGATTGGGAGCATCTTCTCGAGAGCGTATCTATTCTTCGCTTCGAGATAGGATGAAACTGCTGGAGGTGTTACGCAGGCTGCAAGTGTTATTGCTACAATAAGAAATCGGGATAGAGCACCTGCTGTGCAAAATGTAAGAATAAAGTATAGGGGCACCCCTATCATTACTGAGAAAAGAAAAAGCTTGTAGGTTCGGCGATCAAGGAAAGGCTGTTTGCATTGCATTTGATCTATGAAGCATATATAGATAAACGATAGGAGCGGAATTCCTACGAATGAAAATAAGAGAAGACTCTCTAGACCATTACTTAGGTTTGAGAGCATACTCTGAGTTTGATATACTGCGAATAGGCTGATGCCCAGCACTGCTGTAAGGATAATGTATGATTCCGCAAGCATACCTATTGTCTCAGAAGTTCTTTTGATCTTATTACCTCTTTCTTCATATATTTCGCCTAGTTTTAAGTTGAGATAGTTTACATGGTCTCCCCCCATTTTTAGTGTGGTGACGTATCCGTTAAGGAATTCAGCGAATGTCTTATTCGGGTTGTATTTGGCTGCCTTCTCTAACGCTGAGATTGGGTCCAATCCAAACACATCTATATCAACCAATATTCTCTTAGCTTCCTTTGAGGATGCTGGGAAGATGCTGCCCAACTCAGCAACTCTACGTAGAGTCGTTATGGGTGACACCCCTCCCCCAGCCATTGCGGCGACAAAGCCGACCAGAAACGGGAGTTCATTTTCAAAACGAGCGGCTCGTGATGATTGGCTAAATTTCGGGGCGTTCCATATGGTTAAAAAGACTATAGGGGGGGCGATGAGCAGAAAAGCTGCTGGAAGGAGACCAAAGATACAACCGATTAGGGCACCAATCGCTCCTATTATAGCAGTTAGCATCGTTAGAAAGATAGCTAATGAAACCAGACCTTGAGGTGCTATGTGTAAATCTGATTTAAGTATTTCTTCTTTTAGTTGCGGTGTCTTTGCGGCAATCTTATCTGCATAATCTTGAAATATTCTGTAGGACAGTGCTACAAATCTGTCAGATAACGAGAGATCACTTTTGAGAGATACTGATTTTGGCCTAATCACTTCCAACTCGCAACCACTTCGGTATCGATTTTCACACCCATGTTTGGCAGTTCCTTTGCTGCCTTTGAGAGCATATCCTTTGGGGATAGAGCATACTCCTCGAGGAGGTAAGAGAGCTCTTTGTAATTTCTTATCTTCTTGTGCTGAATCCATTTCAGGACTAAACTTCTTCTATTTATCTCCGCTTCTATTTCTTCAATCGATAACCCAAGGTCTCTCGCTAGCTTAGTAAGCTTTACACTCCTTTTGAAAGGTAGTGCATTGAAAGTATCGGATGTAGGATCCCATTCGAATATCTTGATATAGTTACCGACGTTTACTACTTCTTCTACAGATACTATCCGCCTTATGACTCTTGAGCCCATTTGCTGATTAGACTGTGCTATCCTCTTGACGACAAATACGAGGTCTAGGAAGGGTATGAAGGATGGAGCTACATCCATTGGCTTTGATGTTAGACGCTGTATGGCTGAGGCTGCATCATCAGCATGCAAAGTGCATAACCCTCCGTGCCCTGTCCCTATTGCTTGGAAGAGCACGTAGGCTTCTTCTCCACGGACCTCACCAACCACAAGAATATCTGGTCTCATTCTCATCGCAACCTTCACTAAATCGAACAAACCTATTTCATTCGACTTTTCGCCACTAGTGTAGTATACTGGTCTTGCTGTCAGGGCTACCCAGTTAGAGTGCGCTATGTTTATTTCTCTAACCTCTTCGATTGTAACTACCTTTGAGTTCATCCTTGTCAAGGTTAGGAGAGCATTGAGCAGAGTTGTTTTGCCTGACCCAGTGGTTCCTACTACTATTGCGGTGGCTCTATTCTCCATTAAGAGCCAAGTATATGCTGCTAAGGTGTGGTTGAGTACATTTAGGTTAAGCATGTCTATTATGGTTATTGGATCTTCTCTGAACTTTCTTATGGTGAAGGTTCCCCCGTTAGGTGAGATTTCACGCCTAAAGGTCGCTGAAAGCCTATGCCCTCCTGGTAAAGTGCCTTGAATGATGGGGAAGGCTGTCGACATATGCCTCCCCGATAGGTGGCACAATCGTGTTATGATGTTATCTACTTCCTCCTCATCACGTAAGTGAATATTTGTTGCGAGACTCTCGTATCTGCGATGGAAGACGAATATTGGTCTTCCAACACCATCTAGCGAAATATCTTCTATATTTGAGTCTCTCATGAGACCATCTATTACACTAAAGCCGACTAGATCTCTTTCCGCATAGTAGAGTATCTTCTTCCACGAAACGGTGGAAACGCTTCTCTTATACTTCAGCAGTATCCTCTTGGCTTGCTGTGTGAAGTACTCTCTTGGGTCGGTCTTATCTCTAGGTATTGTAAGCTCGTTTTCCAGAATATCTATCAGGTAGGTGTAGATGCTTGCTTCTAGGTGGTTCAAGGGTACCTCGTCTAAAAAGTAGATCTTTGTTGAGGAAGCAGGCTCTTCAGCGATTGCTGCGTAGGCAAAGGGTGGGTTTAGAGGGTATCGTTCCAGTATCTTATGCGAGGTATGTATAGGTTCACCAATAGTAGGAAACCTTACTTGAAATTTTTCGAAGCCTGATTTATTCTTAGGTCTTCTGAAGACCTGCAACACAACCCATCACCCTGTATATAGTGTTGTAACGTAAGGTGAGCTTTGCCCATAGTTGGCTGTTGTCCCCCCAATCTGGCTATAATCTACGCCAACCCATCCGTGTGAAAGAATCAGTACACCAGCTAACGTGCCTTGCGGAGGGGCTTCATCGCCTGATAATCTAACTGGTTGGAAGGTGTTGGGGGCCCTTGATGCAAAGACGAGTACCTTCGGTTTATCGTATTCTAGTTCGATCGGTGTGTAGTTATTTAGTATTGTGTTCGATTGGTTTGAGACAATATACCATGTTACTCTTCTCATGCTTGAGCCTACCCCCCAGAACTGGAATATTCTCGTGTAACCATCAAGGATTATGTTCTTCTGCTCACTATTCAGGTTTGTTATGGTGAGAGAGAAGGCTGAGTAGTAATTGGTTATGAAGCTTACGGGGATAGTGAAGGCTTGCCCTTGATAATATAACGTGTTTGACGAAACACGATAGTACGAGTATGAGTTAAATTCCAAGTAGATGTCGCCTAATGCGCCGCTTGAAAGCGCCCTGGCTGCCAACTCATTCCTTACAGGTGGATATGTGGTAGAATAGATATTCCCCCTATTGGTTAGAAGTTTCATTTCATATTTTTGAAGGCTGCTAGGTTCGATATCTGTGGTTATACTCTCTGTGTCAAGGGGGTTTAAGAAGATAGGTAGCCTTGGAGTGATGGATGTGCTGCTTACATTATAATATCCTAACACACCCCCATCTTCATTTCTTACGATAATGGCGATAATGGCTAGTGGTAACTCACCTTTATTCGTGGTTAAGAGAGTTATCTTATCATTTACTACCATCGCTAGAAGCTCGAGGTTTTCCCTTAATAGATCCTGCGTCTGCTCACTGTTCTCGACGTACGTTTTAACGTAAAGATTGTTAATCCGGTTTATGGCGATCAGGTAGCCTGTGCCTATCGTGAAGAGCATAGTGAAGAGAATTACAGATGCAACTATACCTGAAACCCCTCGTTTCTTTGACACATCTACCACCTCTGGTAATAAGTAAAGACATTGCCATGTTTCGCTGTTATGCTGATGTAGTATGTTCTACCGTTAGCGAAGGTGGTCCAATTGTCTGGTATCGTCAAAGTTATTGTCGCAGCTCTCTCTGGGCTGAGTTTGAAGCCGGAGAACCTCGGCTTCTCTAGATTAGGATTGTTATCTAACAAAACGTAAGTGCTAGGATTATTCAAGTCGACGACGTGTGAAGCGTTGTAGAGGTAGTACATCGATCTCGAATAGTTATAGATTAAAACCTGAGCAATCTCTAAATCCAATCTCCCGCGATTATATATCCAAACTGTAACCGAGCTTGAAGTATAATTCATATCTACTATACTCGCTTTCTCTTGCAGAAAGCTGATGACATCATTCACACTATCACCGTATAAAGAAGTGCTCTCTACACTTCTTGCACCAACATAGTAGAAGACAGCTGAGCCTGCTACGATTGTTAAAGTAAGTGTCAACATCGTAGCCAAAAGCTCAGATAACCCTGCCCTCCTACGTTTGGCACAAGCCGCGCACATATCAATATGCTTCAAGAGCTGCAAGATATTATATCATTTATGTAATTCAAATATAGATCGTCAATAAATAATAAAAGACAAAAAATATTTTAAATGGGGCGCCCCGCCTTTAGGCGCTTGTTCTACTGAGTTTCACCCACTCTAGGCGAAGTTCCCTACAAACGGTATTTGCGCGCCGTTGGATAGGACAATTGACCCTGTGTACTGTTGCCCTGATGTTGGTGTGGTTTTGAGACTCATTATGTAGATGGTTTGTGTAGAACCGCTTGTGATTGTACCGCTGCCTGAGGCATATGCTGTTGAACCACCATAGGTTAGCGAAAGACCAGTGATACCTATGCTACTAGTGCCAGAGTTGACTAACCTAATGGTTCCAACAGGGTTCGACGGGCTGCCTCCAACTTGGAATGTTAATGTGTTATTACCTGTGGTGGCAGTGATCTGAGCGTATGTTACAGAGACTTGTGCGGTTGATGTCTGTGAGCTGAAAATACCGAATACGAATCCTCCTACAGCTACTGCTGCAACAAGTGTGACTGCTACGAGTGTCAATGTGGCTATTATGGGTGAGATCCCTTTTCTTTGATTCTTGCTCCTTGGCATAAGCGGATATAGTTTAAACTTAATTTAAAATCATTGTGGATTTCAAGTTTATCTTCTAACTATAGAATCAGAGTTCATAAGATTTAAAATTCTCCGTAATCTGTTTTGAGCCTGGGATGGATACCGTAACCACATCTGTTGAAAACGCATCTGTCCTAGGATTGATAGAGGAGACGCAGGGCACACTTGCTCAGCTTACTGAGCTACAGGACCTCCAAGCAAACTATGTTACTAGGCTCGTAGACGGATTAAGAAATCTCCTAGCATACATCAAAGAAATCATCCCAATAGATCCGATCAAACTAGGATGCCCCTATCATAACATAAAAAAAGCGTACCTAGTTGGAGAAGCCCAGCTAGTAATGGTGGATGAAGAAGGTAAAATGATATCACAATCTCTTTTAAATTTAGAGCCTAACAAGGTAATCGCTGTATTAGAAGAAAGCTTGCCTGCAATCAATCAAATCATGGCTATGAAGAAGCAGATGCTAGAGGAAAGAGTCGGTCTACTAGAGCAGCTCATAAAAGAGTTCAGGAAGATAAGCGACACCCTAAATCCAATAGACAACCCTAATCTAAGTGGAGATGCTGTACAGAAAGCACTTACTGAAACATAAAGAGGTAAAGCTTGACACCAGAGAAAGTACACTCACTGGATGGGTTAAGAACCTTCTCTGGAATTGATGAAGTAAGAACCTTCGGAAGCAATCTACTAGGTCACTACGAGGCGAAAGTAGACTACTATAACCAAAAACTAGATACACTTCTCAGACAGCAAGGAAATAATACTGTGGCAAACAGAACCGAGCCCCCAGTCTCTAAAGGCTGGATAAAGGTTGGCGCCTTGTTTGTTAATGTAAGTAACCCTGCGCAAGCCATGAGTGAGCTGCTATTCAAGATGAAAGAAGAATGCAAGTTAAAAATGGTTGCGACTAAAGCCTTTCTGGACTCCTTAGATAATATCCTAAACCTAGGTGGAAAAAAGGATTCCACTTACCACATTTACCTAAGAAATGGTGTCCCGGAGAGAATCGTTATTGAAGAATCTAAACATAACAGTACCTTCAAATACTCAGCAAGATTTCAGGTGATTGCAGACTAGAAGAGGCTAGAGAGTTCGTAGTACGATCTTATAAAGAACTTCATCATCTCGTAAGGCTCTCTTAGGATGCAGTTGGCGGTAAAATATCCGCGTATAGCTTGGTTCTTTATGCCAATGCCAAACATAAGAATTCCAGACTTCGCTATTTTGTGTACTTTGCGAACTAGTTCTTTTTCTATGTTTCTGTAGCCAACTGGATACCCGTCTGATACAACCATTAATATTTTTGGTTCAGCAGGTAGAAGACTTAAAGCTTTTGAACAGGCTAACATAGCATCCGGTAGAAAGGTTGAATCGCTTTGCGAGAGCCCTCCTATCCTTGCTTTGGTATCCATAGAATACGGCTCATTGAAATCTTTAAGTATTATGAATGATTTGTTGAATGCAAATAAACCCCACAGATTATGTGCAGGTATAAGATCCTTAGCGACTTCAGCCAAACATACGGCTACCTTCTTGACTTCGGGTGCCGCGGTTTTGATGCTTTTGCTTGCATCAAGCAGAATAGCCCAAGCTTCCCGTTTATGTATCTTCTCATCTCTTGTAAACACATCATTCCTTACGCTTCTTGAAGCGATTACCTGTATAGCGGTCTGCACATCAAGCTGCCCGCTTTCATCGCCAAACACTTCATCTTCTTCTGTCTTTACCAGCTTGAGTTGATTCTTTATACTTGCGATGGTTCCAGCTAAGTCTGCTCTTAGGCGGAGAAACAGAGAGTAATCTTCTATGGGTATCTGTAAATCTTCAAATCTTGTAGCCGAGACGATTTTTCTATAATGCTCCTTCATTTTATCCAGCTTGGATTCTGCCGATTCAAACATACTAAAGCTCTCATTCAAATCATCCAAAGATGTATGATCTACTTCCAAGCCCAAGCAGCTGTAGCTACTTCGTAAGAGATCATCAGATTCAGCCAAGATCGTACTAGAAAATACGCTCCTTTCGCCGTGCGCATCAGTATATGGAAGTGAAGGTATCTCTGTAAGCAAACCCCGCCTTGTGATGGATGAATAGGCAAGTTGAGCACCCTCAATTAACTTACTTGTATCCTTGCCTCTAATAGCTTCAAATACTAGTGTCTTAATCTTCTGAGTTATCCTAACTACGTCTCCCTCGCTTTGAGCAAGAGGACCTGCTACACGCTCCAGCCCCCAGGCACTAAGTAGAAGAAGGGTTGCATACCGCAGTGAAGCGTTAGAAATAAAGGTAGAACTGTTCAATCGTAGAGCAGATGTGTAGTTGGAGTACGCTATATCATAGAGAATACCTGGATGGTTCTTCACTCCCTTGAAAGTTGCATACAAATCTTCAACAAGAGAAACGCAAAATATTGCGGTCTTGATATCTTTCGCTTTAGCCCAAGCTTTGTATAGATTAAAATCCGAATAGGCCACATGTAAAGCGGCATGGTAAATTGAGGCCTTAAAGTTCCTCCACAAAATAGACCAACTATTCTCATTAGCGTCGTAATACTCTCCGTGCAGTGTGTAAAGGTGACCCCTAAGTCGCTTTGGAAGAGGCAGCATCACAACATATCCGACTTCGTCACAAGATAATACAGGATAAGATAGGCGTTCATCCAGGATAAGCCTTACTTTATCAAAGTCCTTTTGCGCTATACCCACAAAGGTCTGCCAAACAAAATTGATTAAGTTCATATGTCAGATGCTTCCTTATTTGTTAGAACCTAGGATCATACGTAATACTGTTCTAATATTATTTTGCACCTCGATATCGTCTGAAGAGACACCGACGATAGTCTCTTCAGCACTCACGAGCGGCGGGATACCATCAGCTATGAGGGTCGCCCAATTAATCAGATCCCCTACAGAAGGTGCGTACGGTAGATCGCCGCTTTTATAACGCCTTCTTAATTCTGCCGCTGTTCTTACAATATTCTCAGCTAATTCCCGTGAGATCTTTGTCCTTTCGCATATGAGATCGATCTCTTGTGACGAAATATTCGAGCCGACACTTAGGTAGTCAAAATTTATCCATACGCTCATTCTCCTTCTAAAGGCTACGTTAAGAGGTTTAGTACCTGCGAATTCAACCGAGTAAGGGTTCATGCTAATGATAACATAACTATATCTATGCCGAGGTATGATCTCGTTATCCTTCTCCGCTAGAACCAAATGTCCCCTGGTATCCAGAAGGGGATTAAGTCGGGTAGCCACATCCTGCTTCATCATGTTGGCTTCATCAAGATACAATATACCACCGTGCCTACACCACGAAACAATCAAACCATCAACCCAGTTCTCCTTACCTAAGCCGACAAACCGCCCAAATAAGTCATATACAGATGTCTGGAGACTACAGTTAATCTCCCAAAGAGGCAAGCCAGCTATCTTAGCAACCAAATAAACCACATGTGTCTTACCTGTGCCACTTGGACCGATAAGTGCACACTGCTTAAAGTGATATAATGCACGCATCACTCGCTGAACATACCTCTCAGTATCTACAAAATCAGGAACATCTTTTGGAACTAGGCTTTTAAATGAATCGTGAAGGACATAGCCGCTACTTAGATCATATTGTGTTACACCATATTTTTCTTTGAGCCTCTCTTCACCAATCTTTTGTTTGAAATCAAGTTTCACTCGAAGCCTCACATTAGCACCGTCAGCCCTAACTATCCTCCCAAAGCTCAACGCTCTCTAACAAACGAAGCATACTACTAGATTAAACTTTTATGAATCTAGGATCTATAGTCAAAATCCGTCTAACTTTTAACCACTCCAAGCCGTTAAGAAGACGATGGAAAGCAATGTCTTGCTAACCGCCATACAAGCCACCAAGCTCTCCGAAGAATTTAATGAACACACCGAAGTATCTTTTGAAGTGGATGCAACGCTAACCGAAGTTAAGCGATCAACAGATAAGATAGTTATAAAATTTAATATAAGTCTAGAGCCGGAGCCTTCTTTCGCCAAGCTTTCCGTCGCAGGTTTAGCAACCCTACAAGGAGATGCGGAAGAAATTATGGCACTAATCGAAGCGCAAGAAGGAAAACCGCCAAGAATATTTATGTTAATTTATCAGAAGATCTATCCTACTTTATACCTCCTATGCTGCTCTTTAAATATCCCCTCGCCTGGACCGAAACTTCTTATTACCACGCAGATAGTGAGCCCACAGGAGGCGATGCAGACCGTTGAGTCGTAAGAGCATTTTAAGGGAAAATTGGTACTGCGAATATAAATTGCCACTCTATAGACATCAAAAAAATTTAAAATTTAGAACCTCAGAACCAATTTTCGATACACAAATATTATATAATCTTCTACGCGAATTAAATAGGTAGAGCGTCGAATGGATCCTATCTATGAGTGCAGGATATGTTTGAAAGAGTTTCAGG
>Ga0207433_10014507_pt1 | contig 11395 bp, 9 predicted proteins | sample YelNatPaOPGAMG01_FD_187559 | JGI IMG/M metagenome (GOLD analysis project Ga0207433, IMG submission 187559) | Hot spring thermophilic microbial communities from Obsidian Pool, Yellowstone National Park, USA - OP-RAMG-01 (SPAdes) (version 3) | ecosystem: Environmental > Aquatic > Thermal springs >...
AGCCGAATTGCGCAAGGCTATTGACGAGATTGTAAGGGAATTGGAAGGCTAATGCTATGAACCGAATCGAAAAACTTATTGCCGAGCTTTGCCCCGATGGCGTGGAGTGGAAGAAGCTGGGGGAGGTGGCAAACATTGATTTAGGAACGCAGTTAAATAAAACCGAAATGTTAACGGATGGATTATATCCTGTCTATAATGGAGGTATTAATCCATCAGGATTTTATAATGATTACAATACTGCAGAAAATTCAATAGCTATTAGCCAAGGTGGGGCTTCTGCTGGATATGTTAACTATGTTTCAACCAAATTTTGGGCAGGCGCACATTGTTTTGTAGTAAAACCTATTGAAGATAACATAATTAACAATAGGTTCTTATATTTTTATCTTAAAAATATACAAGGAAAAATACAAGAGGCAAAACACGGTGCAGGTATACCTGGGTTAAATAGAAATAAATTAAAATCGCTCCCCATCCCCATCCCCCCACTTCCTATACAAGAGGAGATAGTAAAAATACTTGACACATTTACAGAATTAGAAGCAGAATTAGAAGCAGAGTTGGAAGCTCGCCGCAAGCAGTATGAATACTACCGCAATAAGCTCCTCACCCCCGTAGAGCACAACGGCCGCTGGTACCTCAATGGCAAAGAAGTGGAGTGGAAGAAGCTGGGGGAGATTATAAAGTTGAATTATGGTAAATCGCTTAAAGAAAGTGAAAGAGATGGCGGCAAATATCCTGTATTAGGTTCAAATGGGAGAATAGGTTTTCATAGTTCATTTTTAGTAGAAGGCCCATGTATAATAATAGGAAGGAAAGGGAGTGCTGGTGCGGTAGTTTGGGAAGAAAGTAATTGTTATCCTATTGATACGACGTATTTTGTGGAATTAAAAAATAATGATATTATTTTGAAATATTTATTCTATAAACTTGAAAACCTTAAAATTTCTTCAGATAAACAAGAGGGTGGTGTCCCTGGTATAAATAGAGAAATGATTTATAATATTCCCATCCCCATCCCCCCACTTTCCGAGCAGGAGCGTATTGTGGCTATATTGGACAAATTTGATGCATTGGTGAACGATATATCGCAGGGCTTGCCGGCAGAAATAGAAGCACGCCGCAAGCAATACGAATATTATCGAAATAAATTATTGACATTTAAGAAGAAAAATGAAATATAACCCAGATATACATCATCGCCGTTCAATCCGATTACAGGGATACGATTATTCCCAAAACGGTGCATATTTCGTAACCCTTTGCACGCAAAACCGTGAATGTTTGTTTGGCGAAATTGTAAATGGAGAAATGATTTTAAACGAATATGGCAAAATTGTAGAACAATGTTGGAACGATTTGCCCAATCATTACGATAATATTGAATTGGATTCATACGTCATTATGCCCAATCATTTTCACGGAATAATAATTATAACCGATAACGTTGATAACGTTAATAACGTTGATAACGTAGGGGCAATTCATGAAGGGGCAATTCATGTAGGGGCAATTCATGTAGGGGCAATTCATGAATTGCCCCTACATGAATCGGCCATACAATCGCCCCAACAACGTCGTAAAATGTTATTGCCAAAAATCATTGGACGGTTCAAAATGAATTCCGCAAAACAAATCAATCAAATTCGTAATTCTTCTGGTGTACCTGTTTGGCAACGAAATTATTACGAACATATTATTCGTAATGAAAAATCATTAGAAGACATTAGAAATTATATCATCAATAACCCCTCAGAATGGTATTATGATGATTATAATCCTAAAAAGGTGAAATATGAAAAACGCCAATAAATACAATTTATTAGCCGAAAACTCCGAAAGCACCGTTGTGGCAGAATTTACGCCTGCCTACCGCACCGAAACATCTTACCAAAGCGAAGCAGAATTGGAAAAGGCATTCATCAAACAGCTTGTGGAACAGGGATATGAATATTTAGCCATCAAAAACGAGCAAGACCTTATCATTAACCTGCGTAAAAAACTCGAAGAACTTAATCAAATGACCTTCACCGACAACGAGTGGAACCAGTTTTTCAAAACCGAAATAGCCAATCCCAATCATAGCATCGAAGAAAAAACCGCTACCATTCAGGAAGATTACATCAAAATCTTGAAAAGAGACGATGGCACCACAAAAAATATCTATCTGTTGGACAAGAAAAACATCCACAACAACAAACTGCAAGTAATCAATCAATACGAAGCCGAAAGTGGCAAGCGTCCAAATCGTTACGATGTAACTATTTTAGTCAATGGCTTGCCACTTGTTCACGTAGAGTTAAAGCGTCGCGGTGTAGCACTCAAAGAGGCATTCAACCAGATAAATCGATATCAGCGAGAAAGTTTTTGGTCGGGCAGTGGACTGTTTGAATATGTGCAAATCTTTGTCATCAGCAACGGGACCCATAGCAAATACTACAGCAACACGACCCGCTGGCAACACATCAAGGAAATGGAAACCAAAACTCATAAGGGGAAACGCACCAGCAATAGTTTTGAGTTCACGAGCTGGTGGGCTGATGAGCAAAACAACCCGATAATGGATTTGATGGATTTCACAAGAACTTTTTTCCAACGACGTACCCTGCTCAATATTCTTACGCGCTATTGTGTATTCACAACCGACCGGATGCTTTTGGTGATGCGTCCATATCAAATCGTAGCAACCGAAAAGATATTGAATAAAATTGTGATTAGCCACAATTACAAAAAATTTGGTACAAGGGAAGCAGGGGGCTATATTTGGCATACCACAGGTTCGGGCAAAACGCTTACCAGTTTCAAGACAGCACAGCTTGCAAGCCGGTTGCCATTTATCGATAAAGTGCTTTTTGTGGTCGACCGTAAAGACTTGGACTACCAAACAATGCGCGAGTACGACAAATTCGAAAAGGGGGCAGCCAATAGCAACACAAGTACTGCAATTCTAAAAAGACAACTCGAAGACCCAAATGCCCGAATAATCATTACAACCATTCAGAAACTCGAACGCTTCATTAAAGCCAACAAAGGGCATACGATTTTTGATGGTGAGGTTGTCATTATTTTTGATGAATGTCATCGCAGTCAGTTTGGCGAAATGCATAATGCAATTGTAAAGGCATTCAAGAAATACTATCTGTTTGGTTTTACCGGAACCCCTATTTTTGCGATAAATTCGGCAAATGGCGGTCGGTTCGATTTAAGAACAACAGAACAAGTGTTTGGTCAGAAATTGCATACCTACACAATTGTGGATGCAATCAGAGATGAAAATGTGTTACCTTTCAAAGTGGATTATGTTTCTACGATGCGGGAAGCAGAAGAAATTGAAGACAAAGAGGTAATCGACATTGAACGAGAGGAAGCGCTTTCCGACCCACGGCGGATTTCCAAGGTTGTTTCATATATCATTGAACACTTTGACCAAAAAACCAAACGCAATAGTTACTATGCACTGAATGAACGGCGTTTAGCGGGATTCAATTCTATCTTTGCTGTTCAATCAATTGATATGGCAAAAAAATACTATGCCGAGTTCAAAAAACAACTTGCCGAGTTGCCCGAGGGAAGGCGGCTAAAAGTTGCCCTTATTTATAGCTTTGCTGCTAACGAAGATGATTTAGATGGTGTTATGGACGAGAACTCCGAAGATACCAGCGGGCTCGATAAAAGCTCCCGCGATTTTTTGGAAAGTGCCATACAGGATTATAATGCTATGTTTGGCACAATGTTCGACACCTCGTCGGATAAATTCCAGAATTACTACAAGGACGTAAGCGAACGAATGAAGAAACGGGAGATAGATCTGCTCATTGTTGTCAATATGTTCCTCACTGGTTTCGACGCCACCACCCTCAACACGCTTTGGGTTGACAAAAACCTTAGGTATCATGGGCTTTTGCAAGCATTTTCGCGCACCAATCGCATACTCAATTCGGTAAAAACGCACGGGAATATTGTTTGTTTCCGAAATTTAGAAAAAGCCACCAACGAGGCTATTGCACTCTTTGGCGATAAAGAAGCAAGTGGATTGGTAATCATCCGACCCTATGAAGATTACTATAATGGCTATAAGGATGGGGAAAAAGAAGTACCCGGCTACAAGGCTTTGATCGAAGAGTTGCAAGAAAAATTCCCTATCAACCAACCAATCGAAGGAGAACAAAACAAAAAAGAGTTTGTCAAGCTTTTTGGCTCAATATTGCGTCTGAAAAATATTCTTTCAACGTTTGACCAATTCCAGAGCAATGAGATATTAAGTGAACGAGATTATCAGGACTATCAGAGTGTATACTTAGACATTTATCAAGAATTTCGAAAGGGTTCAGCAGCAGAAAAAGAACCTATCAACGATGATCTGGTGTTCGAGATTGAACTCATCAAGCAAGTAGAAATTAACATCGATTACATCCTTGAATTAATTGAAAAATACCATAAAGATCATATAAAGAACAAAGAAATCCTTGTCGATATTACAAAAGCTATTGATTCGAGCATAAGACTGCGTAGCAAGAAAGACCTGATTATGGAGTTTATTAACAGACTCGATCCCCACGCTATTGTAGAAGAAGAGTGGGTTAAATATATTGATGCAAAGCGCCGAGAAGAACTGGATAAGATAATAGAGGAGGAGCAACTAAAGCGAGAAGAAACCTATAAATTCCTAGGAAATGCTTTCAAAAGTGGATATATAGAAACAACCGGGACAGAGTTCCCCAAAATTCTTCCTCCCATATCACGATTTACAACCGATGGGGCGCGTGCCAAAAAACGGGAAACTGTGCTTCAAAAACTCCAAGCCTTCTTCGAACGTTTCTTTGATATTTCGAGGGAAGAGCTGTGAAAAGTTACTATGGCATTAGTTTATGATTTAATTATATCCCTGTTTTTCTCTCGTTATTATTTTGATAAAGTTATAATTTTTAGCTTCCAACTTCTCATCTGGTACAAAAAAATTGAGAATTTTTAAGCTCGATGGATAATTTTCGTAAATTTTGTGGTGAAGAAAAAAATTTAAGTGGAAATAAAATTGAATGAATTTGCGTGTAATTAAGAATTTATAGAGAATACATAATGTCAATTTGAACGAAAGGGACTAAACAACTTACATCAAAAGAAGCATTCAATCAAGCAAATCTTTTTACGATTACTTTTCTTAACATTTTTCCCAAAACCTCAGCAAATTTCACGAGTAAATACCTTTGTTCATTCGGTCGTAAGCGACTATTTCATTGTAATCTGGCACAAGAGCGGTTCAAATTTCAAAACGGAATAGCTCGTTTCAAGAATGTTTAAGAAAGCGCGGTGAAAATTTTTCTTTACAATTCGTTACTTCAAGAACTTCTCTTTTTCTCAAAGATTTAAAGTCTTTATGTTTAAAAAACTTGTTTGAATGTATTATTATTAACTCCAACAATATGCAAATCTTTGCCTATTGGTTCGACAAATAAGATTTCGAGTTCGGTGGCTTCGGAGAGTTGCGGAATTGTGTATCCTTCGAATGCGTTGAGACCGCCGGGAAGTATTTTGGGCGAGATGAAGAACTGAATCTCATCCCAAAGTCCAGCCTCAAGGAAACTCGATAGGGTCTGGCTTCCGCCTTCGACCATTATGACATTAATTTGAAAATCTTCTTTAAGTCGTTCAATAAGCGAGGGAAGCGAAATCAATCCGTTTTCTGTTGGAACTTCAAGAATTTTCACGCCTGCAAGTGTAAGGTTTTCTCTTTTTCGAGAGGGTGGAAGTTTTTGGTCGACCACAACAATGGTTTGCCTCCGAATTTCATCGATAAAAACTTGGAGTTCAAGCGGAAGAGAAAGGTTGCAGTCGAGAATGACACGCCAAGGAGTTTTGCCTTCGAGTTGGTGGAGTGTCAACGCGGGATTATCTTTTAAGGCTGTGTTTCGCCCGACAAGAATAGCATCGACTTCTCGGCGGAGAAGTAGGGCGTGCTCACGGGTTTCGGGCGAAGTAATCCATTTCGATTCGTATTCGCGAGTTGCAATCGCTCCGTTCAGGGTTTGGGCAATTTTGAACATAACGTATGGTTTGCCAGTCGTTATCGTTTTAATAAAAAAACGATTAAGCCATTTGCATTCTTTTTCTAAAACACCAACTTCGACTTCGATTCCTGCATCTTGAAGTTTTTTAACGCCTTGCCCCGAAACAAGCGGATTGGGGTCAATCATTCCAATGATGACCTTTGCAAATTTCTTTTCGATAATTGCATCGACGCAAGGTGGGGTTTTGCCATAGTGGACACAAGGCTCTAAATTTACAACCAAGGTGGCTCCTTCCAAATCGACGCCTTTTGCATTTTCGATTGCGTCGATTTCTGCATGTGGGGCTCCGAAATATTTATGATATCCTTCGGAAATTATTTCATCATTGCGGACAATTACCGCCCCAACTCGTGGATTTGGGTGAACATAATTTGCCCCAAGCTTTGCAAGTTCAATAGCTCTTTTCATTAATTCGGTGGAATTCATTCATCCCTCTTATGTATGCTTAATTTCATTGTTCTAACAATGTTCTCGGGTTTAGTTGGAAGGATAAAGAGGACCTCGAATTCGCCGCTTTCAACAAACTTCCCGTCGTTGCTTGTGCGATTCCAAGGAATAATGTAGCGGCTGATGCCGCCAACTTCGGCTGGCTCGACACTTCCAATTACTTGCAAAAAGTTCAAATCGTTATCAGAGCTCCAAATAATTTTGCCAGAGTTACTGCGAATTACTATCCTTAATCTTTCGGAAGTTGGAAAATATTCATTCCCACTTGGTTGAAGTCGAATTAAATCCAAGTAGAAAATGAAAAGTGAATCACTTGCAAGATAAAATCCGGGAATTGGGAGAAATTTTTCCTTTGTTTGCTTAAAATCTGCCTCGACTTCAACTTTTTCGTTGCCGAGCAGAAAGTTTATTTTACCGCAAATATCTTTGGTTATATTCCTCGGGGTTTCAACGGTATAATAAAAAGTTGGTAGCGAGATGTTGTATTCATATTGGGATGCGATTTTAATAGGTGCGAAGTCGATTCGCTTGCCTTGGCATTCAGTCCAAACTTCTTTTACGAAAAAGGGCGACGATTGTTTGAGTTTTAAATTAGAGGAGCGAACATAGATGCAATATTTTTGATATGGACCGCCTGTATCGATTTCGATTTTGTGAACTTCAAAAAGCGAATTGCTTGGTGAATCGCTGGATTTTTCAACCTTTTGCGAAGAGCAATTGGAAAGGAAAAGAATGCAAAACAAAATCAATAAAGTGTATTTCATTTTAAAATCTCCGACAATGCTTCAAAATTGGATTTAACAAAATGTCGGATTTCTTCCTCGGTGTGTGAATAAAAAACGAACATAGCCTCGAATTGTGAACAGGGGAGATAAATCCCTTTGGAAAGCATTAGGTGAAAGTATTTGGAATAGAGTTGTGTGTCGGATTTCATTGCTGAATTTAAGTCTGTTACTTCATCTTCGGTGAAAAACAAAGTCATCATCGAGCCAACACGATTGAGGATAAATTTTTTCCCAAGGTTATTAAGGTTATTTCTAATTCCATCTTCAATCATTTTAGATTTTTCTTCGATTGCAGTGTAGATGTAAGGGTTTTCTTTGATGAACTTTAAAGTTGCAAGACCAGCGGAGATTGCAATTGGATTTCCGCTAAGGGTTCCTGCTTGGTAGACGGGACCAACGGGAGCGAGCATCTCCATTATTTCTCGTTTGCCACCAAAAGCACCAACTGGCAATCCCCCGCCGATGATTTTGCCAAATGTGGTTAAATCTGCTTGCACTCCATAAAGTTGTTGGGCTCCGCCCGGAGCAAGTCGAAAACCTGTCATCACTTCGTCGAAAATCAGTAAAATGCCGTGTTGATTACAAATTTCACGCAATCCTTCGAGAAAACCTTTTTTCGGAGGAACAACTCCCATATTCCCAGCGACAGGTTCAACAATAATGCAGGCTATGTTGTTGGAGAACTTATCCACAAGAGCAAGAACAGAGTCAAGGTCGTTGTAGTTTGCAATCAAAGTATCTTTTGCAATTCCAGTTGTAACGCCGGGGCTGTTTGGAACTCCAAAAGTTAAAGCACCAGAACCAGCGCTAACAAGGAATGCGTCGAAGTGCCCATGATAACAACCAGCAAATTTGATTATTTTCTCCCTTTTGGTATAGGCACGAGCAAGACGGATAGCACTCATCGTGGCTTCGGTTCCGCTATTTACAAAGCGTACCATTTCGACCGATGGAACCAGGTCGGTGATTAGCTGAGCGATGCGGATTTCTTGGATTGTAGGGGCGCCAAAGCTTGTACCATTTTCGAGTGCTTCCGAAATTGCCTGTTTGACAAATTTCGGGAGATGCCCAAAAAGATGAGGACCCCAACTTCCTACAAAGTCAATGAATTCGTTACCGTCTACATCGAGAATGCGCGAGCCTAAGCCACGCTTTATGAACAAGGGTGTTCCACCAACCGATTTAAAAGCGCGGACAGGAGAATTCACACCGCCCGGAATATATTTTACTGCTTCACTGTATAACTTCTGGCTGTAATCGATTTTCATTTCACTTCCTCATACAAATAAAAAGATGGAATTTGTCGGCAATTGTTTCGTAATGTTCAATTTCAAAATTAGTATTAGAAAGCAAATCGCGGATAAATTTTTCGCTTAATCTTTCGTGCAATGGTGGACCAGAACCTGTATCTTTATCGAGCCAATCGATGATGGTCAGTTTTCCAGCTGGCTTTAATGTTCTTTTGATTTCGTTTAGAAAACGCGAGTAGTCATCAACTTCGTGCAAAACATTCGAAAGTAAAGCGAAATCCAAAGTTTCCGAAGGGATTGGAATACTATATTGCTCGCTATGCAAGATAATTACATTTTGAAGATTTTCGACTTCTATGCGGTTGCGCAAGGTTTCCAGCATTTCGATAGAAATATCAAAAGCATAAACTTTACCCAAAGAGCCAACAATTTTTGCCATTGGTAAAGTAAAGTAGCCAATTCCGCACCCAATGTCCCCAGCAACATCTCCAATTTTTAGCTCTGCTTTTTGGAGTATATTTTCAGGAGGTAAAATTTCCCTTCTTTCGGGATTGTCAAGCGTTTCCTTCTTCTTTGGGTCAAAAATTTTGTTCATTAGAATTTCTCCATTATGGTTATTTTTCATTTGAAGGTTGCGAACTTTTCATCAATGTCTTTCCTAAGTTCTTCGCCAACTTTTTGGAATATATCTAATAGTTCATTATAGATTTCATCATCAGCGATGAAATTCCAAAATTCAACCCCAACCAAAATTTCTTTATTTTCTAAATCATATAATTCTCGCAATGTCCATCTATCGTAAGACTGGGGATAATATGGATTAAAAGGGATAGCTAGTCTTGTAAAAACATTCGCATTTTTATCTTGACTTAATCTTAAAGCAGTCCATCGGAGGAGTTTGAGTTTTAAGGCAGCAAATTCCTTTATATTGGGCTTTGCGCTTGTAATGTCGAAATAATTTTCTTCATCGCGAATTTTTATGAATAAATCTACTAAAGAATCCGGATGTTTTTGAGGTTTCCCAGTTTTAATAACTTTTTTGATTCTATTGATTTCTTCGAATTTGTTAGGTTTTGCTTCACCTTTCCTTAATTTAAAATGTAGTTCATTAATTGTTTTTTCGGTGTTTACATCAATCTTGCCAAGTAATTTAAATTGCCTTTCAGCTGGGAAACCAGCACCTTTTGCTAAAATTACTGCAACTTGTTCCCAAATGGACATTCCAAAAGTAGTATTCATTGATTGAATAAAAGAGAACATTGCGTATCTATCTTTGCCTAAGAGGTTATGGTGAAAGGGCATATATATGGTTTCAGGTTGATACTTTTCTAATTTTTCTTTGATTGTTTGTTTTAGAATATTTTCGATTTCTTCTTTTGTTCCTGTAGATAATGGCATATTACATCTTCCTGAAATAAAAAATAGATTCAAAGAATTTGTTTTCATCTCGTTCGGTTCTCATAAGCACAGGCCTGTGGAAAACATCAACGAGTTCAAATCCACACTGTTTCCCAATTTCTGGAAATAAATTAAATTTGTCGTTTGCAACGATAAAAATTTTGGCTCCGTCAATTAAATTTTTAGAAACATTTTGAAAGACGTCAAAAATGCCCCTCATATATTCAGCCCTCGCAGTACCATTTTGCCCTTTGGTAGCGGCTCCAATTTCTAATTCGTCAAGTCTTGGAAAATCAAATAGTTCATATGCATATCTATGCTGTTCATGGTAGTCGATTAATCCAATGTATGGTGGCGAGGTGAATATCCCATCAATTTTTAAGTTTGTGGGAAGCTTGACTGTTCTTGCGTCACCTTGGATGATTTTTATGAATGCTTCGGTTCTTAATTTGTCGAATTCTTTTAATCGTCTTATGGTATCGAAGCTATAGCGATTAATAAATTTTAGGGCTTCGTTAATGGGTTCGCAAAAGCGTTTATGTTTAATGCACCAATAGGTTTCTTTAACGGGTTTTTTGGGCCTAGCAAGGTCATAATGTGGTATTAACCTTGCAGAGCGCGCCGAACGGGTAAGGATTATTTTCAATACATCTTGATTTTTGTAATCACCGATTATACTTTTATAGAACAAAATTTCTTGTAAAGCTCTGGGAGAGAACCATTCGTTTAGATACTCGTTATCTGTTTTGTATTCGAGTTTACTTTGGTCGAAAAGGGCAATGTTTTTAAGTTGAAGTGCATAGCTAAAAGATTTTAGCCTTTTTAAGGCGTCTTTTATTTCCTGTTCTACTTCCGCGATATTGTATTTTTGTGTCTTAACTTCCTGTATCAAAACATTAAAAGGGGAAAGCTCAATGCCAATGGAATTAATTCCCAAAATATTTGCCTCCACGAGGGTTGTCCCGGAGCCCGAAAAAGGGTCGAGAACAGTGTCCCCCTTTTTGAAATACTTTCTCAAAAAAACTTCAACCAATTGTGGAATAAATTTCCCAAGATAGGGATGTAAACGATGAACATGTTTGGTTCTTTCGCTTTCCCTAACACCAATAAATGTTAAATCATCGCCAAGAATTTCAATGTTTTTTTTCGTATCTATTTTCTTTTCAATGTATTCAGTATCAATGCCAAATTTAATCGCAGATTTTTTGTTTACCTCTAACATTTTATTTGTGTAATAATTAAATATAAACGAATAAATTAAATATTGAAGTTAAAAAAGAATGTATTTCCCTTCCCTTTGAAGCGTCAAGCGTTTGCTTTTTCTTTGGGTCAAAAATTTTGTTCATTAGAATTTAATGTTAATTGGCAAATTTAAATAAAAAATGCATAATTTCACTTAATAGATTGGAAATTTATTTTCGCTCTAACAGAAGGAAAATTGTATTTT
>Ga0207433_10014510_pt1 | contig 11393 bp, 11 predicted proteins | sample YelNatPaOPGAMG01_FD_187559 | JGI IMG/M metagenome (GOLD analysis project Ga0207433, IMG submission 187559) | Hot spring thermophilic microbial communities from Obsidian Pool, Yellowstone National Park, USA - OP-RAMG-01 (SPAdes) (version 3) | ecosystem: Environmental > Aquatic > Thermal springs...
GATGGGATAAAGACTCATCTTCACAGGAATATTCTTCTTTTTACAGCAGTGACCCTCCACAACATTCCTGAAGGTCTTGCAGTGGGAGTAACCTTTGGAGCCCTTGCCAGTGGAGAAGCCACTGTTACCCTTCAGTCAGCCCTTGTTCTTACCCTTGGAATTGGTATTCAAAATTTTCCAGAGGGAGTTGCCATATCAATGCCCTTTAAAGGGAGTGGGCTTTCCAATTTTAAAAGCTTTTTCTTTGGCCAACTCTCAGCAGTTGTAGAGCCAATTGCTGGAATTCTTGGAGCCTTAGCTGTTTCAATCTTTAAATCAATTTTACCCTTTGCCCTATCCTTTGCAGCAGGAGCAATGATTTTTGTTGTTATTGAAGAGCTAATCCCTGAATCTCAGAGCTCTGGAAATACTGATATTTCAACAATTTCAGCCATACTTGGCTTTGTGATAATGATGTTGCTTGACATTTCCTTTTCATGAGTGTAAAAAAGAATATATTGTGAAAGGAGAAAAAAATGTTGGAACTCTCTAATTATAAGCTTGAGGATTTAATCCTCACAGCTTTGAAAAGTGAAATAGAGGCAAGGGATTTCTATAAGGAAGTTGCTGAGAAAATAAATAATTTTTTGCTAAAAGATAGGATTCTTTTCCTTTCCAGTGAGGAAGAAAAACACAGGTTGGTCTTTGAAAAAATCTTTAAAGAAAAGTTTCCCGGTAAGGAGATTGTACTTCCTGAGAAAAGTCCTGTTCCCCTTCCAGAACTAAAAATAGAGCAGGAGAAAGTTCCTTTAAGCGAGGTCTTCTGGGTTGCAATGCAAGCAGAAAAGAGTGCCCATGATTTCTATGTTTCCCTCTCAAATTTATTCCCACCGGAATCCCTGGAGAGGAAGATGCTTCTATACATTGCCTCAATGGAAATGGGACATTACCAGCTTTTGCAGAATGAGAGGGAGAATGCTTTAAAATTTGAGGATTACGATATTGTTTTTTCTATGACCCACATGGGACCATAGAAAATAAAAAATAGGAGGTTTCCATGGCATCCAAAAATTTATTGGATTTATTGAACGAAGCAATAGCAAGGGAAATGCAGGTCTCAATCCAGTACATGTGGCAGCATGTTCTCTGGAAAGGTGTTTCTGCCTTTGCAGTTCAGGGAGAATTGAAAAAAATAGCGGTTCAGGAAATGAAACATGCTGAAATAATTGCAGAAAGACTTAACTACCTTGGTGGTGTACCAACAACAAAACCATCTCCAATATTTGTTGGTGAGAATCTAAAGGAAATGCTCCAACAGGATGTAAAGGATGAGGAAGGTGCAATCGAACTTTACAAGAAGATTATAAAGGTTGCAAGGGAAGAAGGAGATATAACAACTGCCCGTCTCTTTGAGGAAATTTTGGAGGACGAAGAGGAGCACCACGATTTCTTCACAACAGCCCTGGAAGAGTAAAGAAAGTAACATAGAAACCAAAATTGACCTGCAGGAGAGAATATTTTAAAATTAAAAGGAAATGTTTATTAACAATGTAACAAAGGAGTTAAGTGTAAAAATTGTTTATTATGGTCCTGGTTTAAGTGGTAAGACCACAAATCTTCAGTATATTTATAAAAATACTGATCCTTCAACAAGAGGGGAGATAATAACTATTGAGACTGAAACTGACAGAACCTTCTTCTTTGACCTTTTACCCCTCAATGTAGGGAAAATAGCTGGATACAGAGTAAGAATACACCTTACAACTGTTCCAGGACAGGTTTTTTATAATGTTTTAAGAAAACTTGTCCTGAAAGGAGTAGATGGAATTGTTTTTGTAGCGGATTCTCAGAAGCCTCTCCTTGATTCCAATCTTGAAAGTCTTGACAACCTCAAAGAGAATCTCAAAGAATACAACATTGATTTTTATTCAATCCCTTTTGTCTTTCAATATAACAAAAGGGATCTGAAAAATATTTTGACAATAGAGGAAATGAATCAGTATCTTAACCCTTATGGATTTCCATATATTGAAGCTTCTGCAATTAAAGGAATAGGAGTCTTTGAAACTCTCCAGGAAATATCAAAGCTAACGCTGAAAGATGTATCAAGAAAAATCTTAAAGCCTGAGGAAAAAGTTATTGAGCCAAAGAAAGTTGCTGTCCCAATTGAATCCGATGCTTTTGAAAAAACTCAAGTTTATCCTCAATTTTCAAGAAAAACTGATTTAGAGATATCCTCATCAAAGAGTGGAGAAGAAAAAGATTTTATTTTGAACAAACAGGTTCATGTATCAAAGCTTGAATCTGTTGATAAAGAACTTGAGAAACTCGAAAAAAAGTATTTGATGGAAGAAATTGGTAGAGGAAAGGAAATAGGGAATAAAGAAATTCCTTCCATTGATTTATTAAAACCTGTTGAAATAAAGAAAAAGTGGAAGAAAAGAATAAAACTTGAGGATATGAAAAAATTTGACAATAAACTCAACCTTGTAATTGGGGATGGCAAAGTCTTAGAAACATTGGATCTTCCCTCATCCCTTTCCAAAGGCCAAAAAATTGAGGTGAGAATCGAAATTGAGATAGATCTTGAATAAGGGGTTGAGGATTAATCAATGAAAAGGATTTTTTTTATACTTTTCATATTAATTTTTTCTTGTTTTTGCTCCCATAAGACTGAGCAATTAACTTTAAGCCCTCCCCCTCAAACACAAGAAAAGAGGGAGAGCCATATTTTATCTGATGAGGAAAAGATTATAATGAGAGCAGAAGAACTTTTTAAAGAAGGGGTTACAGAAATTGAAAAGGGTCACCTACTGAAAGCCCGTAACTTGTTCGATTCTGCTGTTGATGCTTTTTTAACATCACCTATTTCTCTTAACGATTCCCCCTCTTTGAAAAAGGCTTATGAGGAATTATTGAAAAAAATTCATGAGATGGAGATGAAAAGTATTTCTGAAGGAGATGGATTTGTTGAACAGAAAACTGAAATTTCATTTATTGATGAACTTGAAAATATAGAAACCTTTCCATTACCGCCTGAAAAGGCAAAGGAGCTAATGGAAAAGGTAAAAGCTGAAATGGAAGGAAGGATATTTTCAATTCCTGTTGTTATAAATGAAAAGGTTCTTTCTTTTATAGAGCTCTTTAAGGGAGAAAGAAGGGAGAAATTTGAAAGGGCTTTAATCAATTCAGGCAAATTCCTCGGAAAGATAAAAGAGATATTCAGGGAAGAGGGACTGCCAGAGGATCTTGCTTATCTACCTTTGATTGAGAGTGAATTTAAGGTAAAGGCAAAAAGTAGGGCTAATGCGAAGGGTATTTGGCAATTTGTTGATAGGACAGGAAAATTATATTCCCTTGATTACAACTGGTGGCTTGATGAAAAGTATGATTTTGTTAAGTCAACAAGGGCAGCTGCAAAACATTTAAAGGACTTATACAACAAATATAATGACTGGTATTTAGCCCTTGCCGCTTACAATGCAGGTGCGGGGAAAATTGATAGAGCAATTTCAAAGACAGGGAAGGCAGATTTCTGGGAGATTGCCAAGACAAGACACATAAAGACAGAAACAAAGAATTATGTGCCTGCTTTTCTTGCCTCTCTGATAATAGCTAAAAACCCTTCTCAGCATGGCTTTGAGGTTGAGCCTGCTCCAGAACTTCAATGGGAGGTTATAAGAATTCCAAGCCCAACTGATCTAAGAATAATAGCGGAATGTGCTGAAACATCCGTTCAGGAGATTCAGGAGCTAAATCCTGAACTTAGAAGGCTAACAACTCCTGGGAATGTCTCCTATTACGATTTAAGAATTCCTCGAGAGAAAGCTGAAATTTTCCGGCAAAATTTTGCTAAAATACCAGAAGAAAAAAGGGTTTTCTGGAGATGGCACATTGTCCAGAAAGGGGAGACCCTTTCATCTATAGGAAAAAAATATGGAGTGGCTGTACATATTCTAAAAGAAGTGAATTCCCTTAGATCAAACAGAATCAAGCCTGATATGAGGCTACTTATCCCTTCAAGGAAAGACATTGGCTCAACTACTGAGAGAATTATCCATGTTGTCAGAAAAGGTGAAACTCTTTACAGAATAGCCTTAAAGTACAACACCTCTGTAGAAAAAATTAAAGAATGGAACAATTTGAGGGATAATCTAATCTATCCCGGTAAAAGATTGGTTATTTACATACAATAATGGCTTCAAAGGTTTTATCTGCTTCTCTATGTGGAATTGACGCTTTCCTTGTGGAGGTTGAGGTAGACATTCTCCCAGGTATACCTTCTTTTTCCACTGTTGGCTTACCAGACACAGCAGTTAAGGAAAGTAAAGAAAGGGTAAGGTCTGCATTGAGGAGCTTTGGATTTGATCTTCCAGCAAGAAAGATAACAATAAATCTTGCTCCAGCAGATAGAAAGAAGGAAGGGTCCTCCTTTGATCTTCCTATTGCAATAGGTATTCTCTCCTATCACCAGATATTTCCATCGGAAAAACTGAAGGACTTTTTAATTACAGGGGAACTTTCCCTTGATGGAAGGGTAAGAGGGATAAAGGGTGGATTGGCAATGACCTTTCTCGCCAAGGAACTTGGATTAAAAGGTATTATTTTACCAAAAGAAAATTTAAAGGAAGCAGGTTTGGTAGAAGAAGTATCCATCTATGGAGTGGAAACCCTTGGGGAACTTGTAGATTTTTTCAGAGGAGAGACTGAAATAAAACCCTTTGAACCTCCTATCAGGGAGGATTTTAATCCTGACTACCCTGTAGATTTTTCAGAAGTAAAGGGTCGATACTATGGTAAAAGGGCAATAGAGGTTGCAGTAGCTGGAGGTCACAACCTTTTGATGATAGGACCACCAGGAACTGGGAAAACAATGCTTGCAAGAAGGATTCCCACAATACTTCCACCCCTCACCTTTGATGAAATGATAGAACTAACAAAAATCTACTCCTCAGCAGGACTTGTTGATTCAAGGGAGGGAATAATAAAGGAAAGACCGTTCAGATCACCCCATCACTCAATTACTGAAATTGCTCTTGTTGGAGGTGGACATATCCCGAGACCAGGGGAGATAAGTCTTGCCCACAACGGAGTGCTCTTTTTAGACGAACTCCCGCTTTTTGAAAAAAGTACTCTTGAGGCTCTCAGACAACCAATGGAAGATGGAAAAATCACAATTTCAAGAGCTGGAATTTCAGTCACATTCCCCTCAAGATTTATGCTGGTTGCTGCAATGAATCCATGTGAAGACTCAGTAGGTTTCATGGATAGAGATTGTACCCCTTCCCAAAAAATCCGCTATTATTCAAAACTCACCCTCCCCCTCCTTGACAGAATTGATATTCACATAGAAATACCAAAGGTCAAATTTCAGGATATGATTTCTGAAGGAGAGGAAGAATGTTCTTCCGCCATAAGGGAGCGGGTTTGTAAGGCGAGAGAGATACAATGGAAGAGATTCAAAGGGAGAAAAATCTTCTGTAATTCCCAAATGGGTCCAAGGGAGCTGAAAAAATTTTGCAAATTGGATTCCAAATCCCTTGATTTGATGGAAATAGCACTCCAGCGATATGGAATGTCAGCAAGGGCTTTTGACAGAATACTTAAAGTAGCGAGGACAATAGCTGATCTTGAAGGGAGAGAAAATATTGAGGCTACCCATATCTCTGAGGCTATTCAGTATCGAATTCTTGACAGAGGAAGGCTTTAGTATTTTAATTTATAAAGGGTAAAGCGGAAAAGGCTATGGAAGAAAGAGACGATTTAAAGACAAAGAGAATGGAAAAAAGTCTTGGATACTTTTTAATTGTTTTAAAAGGAACAGAAAGGGATTTTGGAAGGGAATTCTGCATTGAAAAGGAAAAGGTTATAATTGGAAGGGGTATAGATGTTGATTTCCAGATATGGGATTCAAAGGTATCAAGAAACCATCTTGCAATCTATTTAATTACTACTGAGAGTGGAGAAAAAAAAGTAATATATGAAGATCTAATGAGTACAAACGGAACCTATGTCAATGATAGATTTTCCCAGAGAGGGGAATTGAAAAATGGTGATAGGATAAGGATAGGTGATACCTTTCTAAAATTTGAAGTTATGGATGAGCTTGAACAAGAATTTAGCAAAAGGCTTTACAGAATGGCTGTCACTGATTCTTTAACAGGATTGTACAACAAAGAGTATTTTTACGATGAATTGAGGAGGCAGTTTCACATTGCAATGAGATATGGAAGGGAACTTTCCCTTATTATGCTTGATATAGACAATTTCAAACAGGTAAATGATACATATGGTCACATTGCAGGGGATGAAGCCCTAAAGAGTGTAGCTTATGCAATTCTCGAAACTGTAAGATTTCAGGATATAGTATCAAGGTTTGGCGGGGATGAGTTTTGCATACTTCTTCCTGAAACCTCTATATCTGGTGCAAGATTTCTTGGTTATAGGATAAAAAGGACTATAGAGAGACTCTCCCTACCTTCTGACAAGGGCTCTTTTCAGCTAACAGTTTCAATGGGAGTAGCTTCTACTAAAGGCGTGCTCAATTTTATTGATTTTTTGAAAAAAGTTGATGAAGCTCTTCTTGAGGTAAAGAAGAGCGGAAGGAGTAGGATAAATGTTAAGGATTGAAAAAGGGAGCGGGTTGATAAAAGTTATTATTTACCTTGCAATTCTTGCTTATATAGGATTAATGATTTTCAGGTTCGCATCGATTTCAATAAGGTATAAGGATATCGAGGTAAAGATAAGGGATACAATTAGAAACTCTGTCGAGTGTAACCCTGAAAAGTTAAAAGAGCAGATTTACAACCTGCTCGATGAAAGAGGGTTAATACCAAGGGAAGAGGAAATTCTGGTTGAATGCAAGGGGAATAAGGCTAAAATTAAGTTTTCCTACGAAGAGACTCTTGACGGGTTATTTTTCAAAAAGAAAATTTTAAAGGAAGTAAGTATTGAAAGTATGATAGGTTGATTTTTTGAAAGTTTTTGCTATACTTTGAAAGGGTTTTATCATGGTACTCATTAATCCAACTTTAAAAGAGATTGTTGTAAAGATAGTTTACTATGGTCCAGGGCTTGGGGGGAAAACAACAAACCTAAAATTCATATACGAACATATTGACCCTTCCACAAGGGGGAAGATAATTTCTCTCTCTACAGAAGGAGACAGAACTCTGTTCTTCGATTTTCTTCCCTTAAAATTGGGAAAGATAGGAGACTATAATGTCAGAATTCAACTTTACACTGTTCCAGGACAGGTCTTTTATGAAGCCACAAGAAAACTTGTCCTCAATGGAGCTGATGGAGTTGTTTTCGTTGCAGACTCTCAAAAATCTGTCTTAGACTCCAACTATGAAAGTTTAGAGAGTTTAAAAAACAACTTAAGAGAAAAGGGTATAAAAATTGAAGAAATCCCCCTTGTTTTTCAATTTAACAAAAGGGATTTAAAAGATATACACGATATCAACTTTCTTAACAGAGAATTAAACGAGCTTGGAAGGCCCTATTTTCCTGCGATTGCAATAAGAGGGGATGGAGTAATGGAAACATTTAACAAAATTTCTGAGTTGGTAATAAAAAGCATATCCCATAGAATAGACAGAGAAGGTTCTTTTAAGACATCCCCCATCTCAGTACCAAAAGTTTCAAGCCCTGAGGAAAAAACCTTTGTTGAAGCAAAACCTTTAATAAAGGAAACTCAAAAAAAGCCTTTAAGCAAGGAACTGCTGGAAGAGAATGTCGAGATCCAGACTTTAAAGCCCATAGATGACTCTGAGGTAGCGGTTAAAAAAGAAAGTAAGGAGATAAACATACCAATAGAAATAGAATTAAAGGATAAAGAATCTGCAAAATTTGAGATAAAAATATCTCTAACTGTCAGAAGGAAGGAATGACCTCAAGAGGATGAATAGAAAGCCTTCCCTTCAAAAATCTCTTTTTTTATTCTTCCTTTTCTCAAAAGGGAGTTCAAGAGATTAGAAATTTCCTCAGGTTTAAGATTGAATGTGTTGAAAAGCTCCTCAAAGGTTAAGGGTCTTCTCTTTGCCATCTCCAAAATTTTTTCTTCAAGATCATCATCTTCTATTTTCTTTTCCTTACTTTCCCTGGGCATGACTATCTCTGCCCTTTCTCCCAATATCTCTTTTATCTTTTCCATCTCCTCAAAGGTTAAGGGCTTAGCCCAATTCTCTGAAGGTGGTCTTACAACTGTATTTAGATGAATTTTGTCAGGATTAATTTTCTCAATAACCTCTTTTAGCTTAAGAATCTCCTCCTCTGAATCGTTAATCCCCTTAACAAAAACTATCTCAAGCCAGATTTTTCCACTATATTCCTTCCTTAGAGCAATTAGTCCCTCAATAATCCTATGGGGAATAAGATAAGGATAGGGTCTATTCACAGCTCTAAAAGATTTTTCAGAAATGGCATTTAAGGATGGCAAAATTACATCTGCTTTTTTTAAAGAAGCCCTGATTTCCTTTTTCCATAGAAGGGAACCATTCGTCAAAACTGCTACAGGTATTGATGTTATCTTTTTAATCTCCTCAATAATATACCCTATTTTGCTGTGAAGGGTTGGCTCTCCTGAACCAGTTATTGTTATAAAATCAATGGATGAATTCCCCTCAAGATATTCCCTAATCTCCTTTATTACTTCATCAGCAGGGACCCACTCTTTAATTTCATCGGTTTTTATGACAGTTCTTCCACATTCACAGTAAACACAGTCAAAGGTGCAAACCTTTTCAGGAAGAAGATCAATACCAAGGGATAAACCCAATCTCCTTGAGAAAACAGGACCAAAGATATACTTCATTTCAAATTTTCTCTTTCACTGATTCTACTTTTCCCTTTGCAGTTGAGGGTTTATCCCTTCTATCATCAATTGTAATAGACATATAAACCCTTTTAGCTCCTACTTTTATTTGAGCATCGTGCATTGCCTTCAATGCCTCAAAAATATTTTCAATCTCTCCCTCAATGATTGTTCCCATCCCTGTTATTTCAAAGCTTATTCCTTTCATTCCCTTTATTGCTTTTATGCTCTCAGCCACATAGGAACTAAGGCTTGTCCCTTCGCCAATTGGAAAGATACTAACAAGAGCAATTGCCATTTTTTAACCTCCATATTTAATTATAAATACTTACCCAATATTTATCCACTTCTAAGCCTTTTTCGCACTAACTGCAACAGTTGCTCCAATTATAAGAATCCCTCCAAAAATTGTTCTTATAGATGGAATCTCCTTTAAAAATATAAGGGCGAGAATAATACCATAAACAGGTTCAAGGGTAGCAATAATACTTGCAGTCTGGGCTTTTACCTGCCTCATTCCCTTTACAAAAAGAGTGTGAGCCAATGCTGTGCAAAAAACTCCGAGAAAAACAAGGAGGATCAAATCCTTAAAGCCTGAAAATTCCAATTTTTTAAGGAAAAGAAACGGGGAAAGGAATAAAGTGGCAGAGACTACCTCAAAAAATGTTATCAGTAAACTTGAGTATTTCTGAGAAAATTTTCTATTGAGGATGGATAGTATAGAGAATGTAAATCCTGAAATAAGACCGAAAAGAATTCCCTGAGTAACTTTGTTTTTTATCTCTAACTCTGGAATTAAAATTACAATCCCTGAAAAGGCAATGATTGAAAGTAGAAGATTCCCTTTAATGAGCTTTTCCTTGAAAAATAGGGGTTCAAGAAAAACAGTGAATATGGGAAAGGATGAGTAAGAAAGAAGACCTATTGCCACTGTTGAAATCTGTATTGAATGGAAGAATGTAACCCAGTGAATGGCAAGAATAAAACCAAGAAAAAAGAGCGATAAAAGAGGAATTTTCTCTGGCAGAAAAGGAATTTTTAGTATCTTCAAAGTTAGAAATAGCGTGAGACTTGCTAATAAAACCCTTCCAAAAACAATTAAAAATGGAGAAAGGAGGAGTAACTTTCCGAATAATCCTGCAAGACCAAATAAAAATACCGCTAAATGTATTTCAAGCAATTTAAATTAAGCTATTTCACTAATACAAATAAAGGGAATTGAAAAATAACTTGAAAGTCTGGTGGGTCTGACCTCTATGGATTACACTCAATCCATAAAGGATAGCTTTCCCTTTTCCGCATTCAGCTTCTACAAGAGCTGATTTATTGAAGAGCATCTTTTCTCCATGGATATAACCGCTCATCAGAATAGAATCCTCAGGGTATTTCACCACAGATTTTGCAGAACCCTCCTTCCCATAGGATGGTATAACTGTAAAGGCTGGAGAATACTCAAAGAATGAAGAGCTTTCCCTTTCCATTCCATAAGCTATTGGATTACTTGTGTCACACTCAACCCTCAATATAGAGCCTGAACAGTAAAAATCATCAGGTTTTACATCCTTCAAAACATTCACAACAGGAAGTTTCAAAATATCTATTGCAAAATCACAGGAGTCACCAATTGCCAAAAGTTTTCCTCCCTTCTCAACAAAATCCTTAAGGTTTAGAACCCCTATTTCTCCAATTCCTCCAACAAATTCTGGAGGCATTGTTCCTAACTTATGTCCCTCAATTATGGATCTGGGCTCCTGGGAAGGAATGATTATAATATCAAATCTATCATTTAGACTTCCAGCTCTTATATCACTGTCATGTATACTCTCATAAGGGAATTCAAACTGCTCCAGAACCCATCGAGTCCATCCTTCATCAATGTTTGCCATCCATGATTGGTAAATACCAATTCTTGCTTTTTTTATCTTTATTGTTGAGTTTCCATTCACCTTTTCCTTTGTAGTTTCAATGTTTAAAGATAGCTCTTTTGCCATATCTTCAATTAAATTTCTTTTTACAGATGAAACTGGAACAAGAATTGTCCCTTCTGGATACTTCTTCCCATTCAACTGAATCTCTTTCTTTGTCCAAAGAACTTCACCACCTTTACTAAGGATTCTGTTCATTGCCTTAAAGGAATTGTTGACAGAATGATTCAAAATGTAAAAACTTCCTGTTCCAGATACCTTTCCTGGTTTTAAACTAACCTCCTTTACAGGAGACATGTTGACCTTCAAAGGAGTGTTTGCAGGAATTGCCTTAACCCCCATATTATAGCTCAGAGTCCATCCAGTAACATCATAACTCCTTAAAGGTGCACCCTCAAACTTTTTTGGTTCTACAATCCCCTGCCAGAGGGAAGGATATTTCCTGAGATCTGGATATTTCTGAACCTCAAGGATATTTTTTACATATAGACCATAGGGTTGTGATGTTGGAATTATAAATGTTCCAGCAGGATATTTTATACCATCGGAGACAAAGGGTTCATTTGCTCTGTAGATCTTAACCCCAAGAAGATTCAACCTCTGAAGCATTAAAATCGCTGTTGGATAATCCCTTTGCTCTTCAGGAACAATCCATCCATAAGGTGGTTCTT
>Ga0207433_10014512_pt1 | contig 11393 bp, 12 predicted proteins | sample YelNatPaOPGAMG01_FD_187559 | JGI IMG/M metagenome (GOLD analysis project Ga0207433, IMG submission 187559) | Hot spring thermophilic microbial communities from Obsidian Pool, Yellowstone National Park, USA - OP-RAMG-01 (SPAdes) (version 3) | ecosystem: Environmental > Aquatic > Thermal springs...
GCTTTGTTATGAGGACTGATATAAAAGGCAAATGCCCTAACCGGGGAGGAGTAGGATGAATATCTTTTTGAAGGCTCTCATCTATTTAATCCTATTCGGCTTACTTCATTGATTATTGCATTTTCGATTGAAGAAGTGGCACGAACATTTCTGCAACAGTTACTAAATATAATCAGTAAGAAGGATGGCTTTTACTTCTTTATCAGTTTTCCTACCTGTGTGCCTGGGAATACTGTTCTTGTCAATTTTGGGTCTTCAACTTTTACTATCGCTACTTCACATATAGAAAGAATTAAACAGTCCTCTTCTAGATGTCCACTAAAAGGTTTAAAATCTCTATTTACTATAGATATGTGGAGATGGGGTTGTCCATCAGCAATTATCCCCTGTAGAGAGACAATCTCAAGTGGACCTTCAAATTCCAGAAAGTCGTCCTTCGGGGGAAAATCGCTAGATGATACCATATGTATCCTGGCCTTTAAAAGACTACCTACACCAGATACAACAACGCCAGTGTCTAGTTTAGTATCTTCTACTGCTTTTATAATACTCTTAAGTAAGTCTTCTCCTCTATCTACACGACAGAATAAAAACTGTTTTCCATCTATTACTTCCATACTATCCTCCTTATCCTAATACTATAAATGCAGTCTTCCATTCAGTAAACAGGTCTATTGCAATAGTTCCCTGTTCTCTTTCTCCGTTTCCAGAAGCCTTTACCCCACCAAATGGACCATTTATCTCTGCTCCTGTTGGAGGAGCATTTACATAGACAACCCCAACATCTAATAACTCCATAGCCTTAACACTCTTCTTGAGGTCTTTAGTGTATATTGATGCAGAGAGCCCATACTCTGTGCTATTGGCAATATCTATAGCGTCTTCAAAATTCTTAGCCTTCATTATGCAGACAACAGGGCCAAAGATCTCCTCTTTTGCTATCCTCATATTGGGAGTCACCTCTACAAAGACTGTTGGTTCAAAGAAGAATCCTTTGGAAAAGACTCCTTCATTCAAAACCTTTCCACCATAAACACGTCTAGCTCTCTCTTTCTCACCTAGTTCTACATAGTACTTGACTTTATTTAGCTGTGATTCGCTGACGAGAGGTCCCATATCTACATCTTTATCCATTCCATTCCCAACCTTGATCTTCTTGACCCTTTCTATAAATCTCTCCACAAACTCGTTATAAACCTTTTCTTCTATAATTATCCTGCTAACTGCTGTACATTTCTGTCCAGAGGCACCAAAGGCACCAGAGACACAGCCCTCTAGTGCCAATTCTATATTGGCATCCTCTAGAACAATTACAGGATTCTTTCCTCCAAGCTCTAATCCGACCTTCTTTATCTGTTCTCCACATATAGCGCCTATCTTTCTACCGGTCTCTACTGAGCCTGTGAAAGAGACTACTCCTACATCTGGGTGTTTCACTATCTCCATCCCCGCGGACTCTCCTGAACCTTGAATTAGATTTACAACTCCAGGAGGTAGCCCTGCTTCTTCCAAGATCTCCACAAATCTCTGTGCAGTAAGAGGTGTCTCTCTTGATGGTTTAAAAACCACTGTATTACCTGCTATAAGTGCAGGCATAATCTTCCTTACCGGTAATAATAAGGGAAAGTTCCAAGGGGTAATTATACCAGCAACACCTACTGACTCTCTAAAGTATACAATATATTTATCCTTCTTCTCTGAAGGGACAGTTTCTCCGATTAGTCTTCTCCCTTCTCCAGCAGAATAATAGACCATATCTATGCTTATCTGGACCTCTCCAAGAGACTCATTAAAAGTCTTTCCCATTTCTTTTGTAATCGTCTCTGCAAGCTTTGTCTTTTCCTTTTCCATAATCCTTGCAATATTAAAGAGTAACTTCCCCCTCTCAGGTGCAGGTATCCTTTTCCACTCTTTCTGAGCCTTCTTTGCGCTAGCTACTGCCAGATCCACATCCTCTTTACTAGAAAGAGGAAATTCTCCCAATACCTCATCTATATTTGCTGGATTTATACTCTTAAATGTCTTAGTACCTGATGCAGATATCCATCTTCCGTCTATATAGTTCATCTTACTTACTCGACACCTCTATTCCTAAGAGTTTCTCCCAGACTTTTATCACTGCGGATTGATTTTCTTCTCCATAACCGAGGTCTTTTACCGTAGTAAACAGTTGGCTAGCGGTAGCTCCCATAAATAGAGGAACTTCTACATTCTTGGCAAGATCTAATGCTAGATTTATATCTTTACTCGCCAATTTGGCTTTGAAACCCGGATTAAAGTTTCTAGCTAATATTCCAGGTATCTGAGTCCTTAGGATAAAACTATCGGCAGCGGTATTTATCAGTACATCATAGAGTATCTTAGTGTCTACTCCAAGTTTTGTCCCTAAAATAAATGATTCTGCTACTGTCGCCATATTTGAGATACTTATAAGATTTCCAAGTAATTTTACTATGTGTCCTTGGCCATTAGGTCCTATGTAGAATATATCCTTTCCCATAGACTCTAGTACTGGCTTACATCTATCTAAGACCTCTCTCTTTCCTCCAACCATTATACAGAGATTCCCTTCTTCTGCTCCCTTTACACCTCTACTTACTGGAGCATCAAGCATCTCTGCCCCCTTTTCTCTTAATTTCTCAGCAATCATTACTGTGGATTGAGGCATACTTGTTCCCATATCTATAACAACACTACCAGCCTTAATCCTCTCTATTACTCCGCCTTTGCCAAGGATAACTTCTTCCACCTCTTTAGAACTTGGTAGCATAGTGATTATTATATTAGACTCTTGAGCTATCTCTCTTAGAGTCTTTACCACCTTTGCGCCAAGGTCTTTTAGAATATTTACAGGATCCATATTCCTGTGGGGCATAATAACCAGAGGAAAACCCTTTTTGATTATATTCTTAGCCATAGGAAGCCCCATAGCTCCTAATCCTATAAAACCAACAATCTCCATACTATCACTCTCCTTCATAGCTAGCCTCTAGAATAGATATAAGGTCTTCCTTTTTACAGACCCTAGGATTTACCGCTAGATTTCCACTTTTCATTGCCTCCTGGGCAATTCTATCAAAGTCTTCCTTCTTAACACCAACAGCCTTAAGGCTTCTCGGAAGCCCTATGTCCTTTATCAATTCCTTTACCGCTTTGATAGATTTAAGCGCAGTCTCTCTTAAAGTAACTCCAGGATTCTCCCCTATTGCAAGAGCAATCTCTCCATAAGCCTCAAGATTCCCAGGGAGGTTAAACTCCATAACATAGGGAAGGACTAAGGCATTAGCTAATCCATGTGGTAACCTAATATCCCAACTACCTAAAGGCATAGCCAATGCGTGTGCTATGCCTAGTCTAGTATGTCTAAACGACATCCCTGCCAGTAGACTGGCAAGTAGCATATTAGTCCTTGCGTTTATATCATCTCCCCTAGAGACTGCCCTCCTTAAGTTTTTAGAGATAAGCTTAATACTCTCTAGGGCGAGCACCTTTGTAACCGGAGTAGCCATTGTATTTACATAAGACTCAATAGCGTGAGTAAGGGCATCCATCCCTGTAGCTGCAGTTATATTGGGAGGCATGGATATAGTAAGTAGGGGGTCACATATGGCTGCTTTAGGTGTCAATAGATCGCTTCCTATACTTATCTTGGTCATATCTCTACTGTCAGTTAAGACAGAGAATATAGTTAGTTCACTTGCGGTACCGGATGTAGTAGGAATTGCTATAATGGGGAGTGGAGGGTTCTTGACCTTGTTTACCCCTACATAATCTAAGAGTGTTCCTTCTTGATTATTCACCCTCATAGCGATAGCCTTAGCGGAATCCATAGAACTTCCACCACCGATACCAATAACTATGTTACATCCTTCTCTAATAGCCACTTCTTTTCCTCTCTCGATAGTAGTATCTAAGGGGTTTGGTTCTACCTCGTCAAATACAGTAAAACTTATACCACTATCTTTTAATATATCTTTTATCCCCCCTAATATCCCCGAACTTACTATACCCTTATCTGTCACTATGATAGCCTTAGACCCTCCAAGTTCCTTTACTCTCTTACCCAGCTCCTTTATACAGCCACAACCGAAGACTATTAATGTTGGTATGCTAAAAAGAAAGCTTAAGTTTTCCATCTTATCCTTCTCCCTCTAGATGAAATCTTACTGATACTAATCTCCCAACCTCTTTTAGTTCTCTGATAATTTCTGGACTGAGGAGAATGCCAGACTTTTTATTTTCTATATATCTCTTGAATTCTATCTCTCCTGGCAATAGTATCTCTTCCACCCCCCTAGCTTTAGGTAAACCCTTTATCTCCTGTCTCATCTTTTCTATCTTTTCTTTAAACTCGTCTATTGGACAGAAGTTAGAGATATTAAATACCATTATAAAGTTTCCTACATTCTGTGGTTTAGAGAAATCATCATATAGAGAGCCTATATGGGGTCCAAACTCTGCACCGCTCAAGATACCACTAAATATATCTATCATAAGGGCTATACCAGAGCCTTTAGGGCCACCAAAAGGTAATACTGCACCTTTCAATGCGGATTCCGGATCGGTAGTGAATTCTCCTTCTGGATCAACAGCCCATCCCTCTGGTATAGTCTTACCTTCTTTTGCGGCTAAGATAATCTTACCTCTAGCAACGATACTAGTAGCCATATCTAAGAGGATAGGGGGGGGCTCTCTTGTTGGAATACCAAATGCTATTGGATTTGTCCCAAGATATGGAACTTTTGCCCCCCAAGGTGCCATAGTAGATGGGGCATTTGACATAACTATACCAATCATATCTTTCTCTATAGCCTTTAGGGCATAGTAACCAGCGCAGCCAAAGTGTGTTGTATGCCTTATACCTACTACACCAACACCACTTTTACTCGCCTTATCTATAGCTATCTCTACTGCTTTAACCCCGACTACTTGTCCTAGACCATTATCTCCATCTAGAACAGCAACAGACGGAGTCTCTTTAACGATGCGTATATTAGGTCTTGCATTTACTAGCCCCAGTTGGATCCGTTTAGCGTATATCCCAAGACGTGTTACTCCATGGGAGTTTATCCCCATGAGATCTGCCCATACAAGATGTTCTGATGTTATACTAGCAGATTCCTTTGAAAGACCAAGTTTTTCCAAGACCTCAGAACAAAAGTCCCTTAAGAGATCTGAATCTATTCTAGAAATTACCAAAGATTCCGAGTCTTTCATTATTCCTCTGTTAATCCCTCTCTTTCTAAGGTTTGCCTTAAGTTTAGTAGATCAATCGTAAGTTTACCGTGTCTTAGCTCGTCTATAACTTTTCTCTCGAATTTTTCTCTCTCCTCAGATCTTTTTATAACTTCCCCTATCTCCTCTTTCTTTACAACTACAACACCATCCACATCACCTAGAACTATATCACCGGGGTTCACTATGACCCCTGCGCAGGTGATAGGATGATTTATAAAACCTATAAGCTTCTTAGTAGTCGCCTTTATAGATATAGACCGACAGAAGACAGGAAAACCTAAACTCTTTATAGCTTGAGTATCCCTAACTCCTCCATCTATTATAAGCCCCTTTACACCTCTCTCCATAGCTGCAACAGTAGCAATCTCTCCCCATGCGCCAGCCTCTTCATAATCTCCAATGTTTACTACTAGTACATCCCCAGGCTGGGCAATAGAGATAGCCTTATGAAGCATAAGATTATCTCCGGCACGGGATAGAACTGTAAAAGCTGGACCACAGACCTTCATATTTTCATCTAGAGGCTTAATATAAGAGAACATTGCACCCTTCTGTCCATTAGCCTCATAGACTGTAGCTGAAGAGAATTGAGATAATCTATCAATCAGCTCTTGACTAACTCTTTCAATCCTTCTTATTACATTTGCCATTATCTTATCTCTCCTCTATAAAAATTTAATAAATCCTCTTTCGCATTTCTTATATGTGTTCTCATTGCAAGTTCACCTCTATCTGGGTCTTTATCTTTTATAGCATTAAGAATCTCTATATGTTCTGCTAATGATTTTAATGGCCTTCCCGGTATATTAGATGAACGAAACTTAAGGAGTTGGATCTGATTCTTTAGAGTCTCTATATGGCTTATAAGACGACTGTTTTTACTAGCGCTATGGATTAAACCATGAAAGATTTCATCTGATCTGAAGCAACCATCATAATCTCTACTTTCTGCAGAGACCTTATAGGTATTAAGAGCCTTCTCTAACTCAGAAAGGAAATCTTTATCAGCATTCTTAGCAGAGTATCTAGCAGCTACCCCTTCTAAGACCTCTCTCAACACATAGATCTCCTCTATATCTTCGAGAGTTAGGCTCCCTACATAAGCTCCTCTCCTTGGAATTACTTTTACTAATCCGTCCTTAACTAAGGCAGTTAATGCAGCCCTTACAGGGGTCCTACTTACATTAAGCTGTTTGGATATCTCTTCCTCTACTATCTTAGAATTAGGAGGAAGCTTTTGTTGAAAGATCATAGATTTTATCTCCTCGTAAACTATTGTCTCTAGATTCTTGTATCTAAGCTTAATATCAGGCATTAGCTTCCTCCTATAATCAAAATCTTTACATTACAGTCTCGTCTAAAGGCAGTCCTGCCTGCTCATACAGTCTTCTACGTCCTACTTTATCTTCCTCTAGGACCTTTAACGCTATATCTGCTACCTTTAAAGCATATTCTTGTGGGACTACTATTACCCCGTCCCCATCACCTACTATAACATCCCCAGGTCTTACTAAAACTCCACCACAGTTTATAGGCTTATTCATAGATTCAAACTCCATCCTTGCCTGAACCATAGTTCTAGATATATATCTACAGAATACAGGAACTTTTTCTATTATAACCTCATCTGTATCCCTACATCCACCATCAGTCACTAAAGCTCTTGCTCCTTTATTAAAGTATGCTAAAGAGTTGTTAGAACCTAAAAGCCCTACATCGAGATCATGAGCATCGATAACTATGATATCTCCAGGTTCTATGGTCTCCCCAAATGGGTAGGTGCATACATTAGCATACCAGTCTTGGACAAACTTAGTATACTCTTCGGGGCTCATAGTTGGAACTATCTTATTTGTTGGAACATACCTTACCGTCTTAGCTATACCACATACCCTTACTGGTCTAAATAGTGGTCTAATATCTCTTGACATTAAACCAATGTTTCTTAACATAAGCCAATCCATCGCATCACATACATCAGCTACCCTTAGCAGAGCAAACTTTTCTAGAATCTTTTCTCTATCAACTGCCATATTTCTGCCTCCTTATTTTTTATTTACCCCCGAGATTAGCTCGGGGGTTATTTTCCCTACTTGTAGAATTTCTTAAGAACTTCTAGAATCTTTGGCTTTGCCGCTTTAGCTGCTTCAGCTGCGGTTCTCTTACCAAGGTATACTGGATCAAACTCTGTCCTTAGTATTGTATTTATTTCTGCCGCACCTGCAGGGATTCTAGCATAACCAAGGTGTACGCCAACTTTAGTTGGATTTATTACTGCATCTACCCAGACTCTCTTCCAATTTTCCTCTATATAGATGCCTCTCTCTACCTGAAGCTCAAATCTTTTTGCCCACATATCCATCCTTTGGCTACCCCATCTGTAGTGTTCGGCAACTTTCTCAGATACCTCTTTCGATAGTGCATACTTTATAAATCTCCATGCAACATCTGGAGCTTTACTTCCAGTAGGGATGGCAAATCCAGTAGCTCCAAGGGCGTACCATAGACCACCTTTACCTTTTGGTAAAAATTCTACACCATATCTCTTGATGGGTCTCTTTTCGTATCTTATCCAGTATCCTTCAGCTGCATGTGGGAAGCAAGACATAGCAGCTTTACCTATTCTAAATGCTGGACCTAGACCCGCAATCTGTTCAGCGGTTGGTGCAATCTTATATTTATTGATACTGTCAGCCATGAACTGGATAGCCTCAATCGTCTCTGGCTTGTCTATAAAGACTGACTTATAGTCATCACTGTAAGTATCTCCTCCAAAGGACTTAATCATAGCCCAACCCTGCTCATGGTGCCACCAGTTAGCAGGGTCTCCACCAAACATAAGGTCAGTTGTACCCCACTGGTCAGTAACTCCATCCCCGTTAAAATCTTTAGTAAGTTTTTGTGCTGAAGTGAGGAAGTCTTTCCAGGTCCATCCTTGCCATGGATATTTTACTCCAGCCTGATCAAACATATCCATATTGTACCATACCGCTATTCCGCCATGGTCTTTAGGAAGGACATACTGCTTACCATCATGCTGGAATATCTTCTTTAAGACAGCAGGAATCTGAGCTAGATCAGGAGCAAATGCTTTATCTTTTTTGATATAGTCATCTAATGGTCTTAATGCTCCTTGAGCAGCATAATCTTTAAATTTAGAGTAATGCATCCAGACAATGTCTGGATATTGACCCCCTGCGAACATTGTGGCAATCTTTGTCCAATAGTCACTCCAGGGTTCAAAGCTAAGTTTTACTTCTACATCAGGATTTTCCTTTTCAAACTCTGCTATGAGTCCCTGCCAGAGGTCCACTTCCGGTCCAGGAGACATAGGAGCAAACCAGTTTAGTACAGTCTTACCAAAAACTACTCCTGGTAAGGATACTATTAAAAATATGCACATTAAACTAACCCAAAATCTTTTCATAAATTTCTCACCCTCCTAAATTTTTCTTATTTTTGATATTAGCAACCCCTCTTAAATACCTCTTTTCTAAAGTTTAAAAACTCAAAGTCTTAAAGGAAGTTTCTATTTCTTCTACAGTATCACCTCCCTGCCAATCCACTCATAACTACACCCTTTATAAAATACTTTTGTGCTATGAAGAAAAGTATAAGAATAGGGATTATAGTAGCTACAGATGCCGCCATCAGATAGTTCCAGTCTGACCTCTCTGTCATACTGGTTAAGAAGGTCCTTAATCCTATAGCTATAGTACGCTTTTCCATAGAATGAAGAAATACCAATGGACCCATAAAATCATTCCATCGATCTACAAAATTAAAGATAAGTATAGTTATAACTACTGGACGTGAAAGTGGCATAATTATTCTACTATATATCAACCATTCATTTGCCCCATCGATCTTTGCAGCATCATCATACTCTAATGGGAGAGTCATAAAGAACTGTCTACATAGGAATATAAAGAATGCTCCTCCACCAAACCAGGAAGGAACAATCAATGGATAGAAAGTATCAACCCATCCTAACAATTTAAAGAGTATAAATGTAGGCACTAGTGTAACTACATAGGGTAACATCATTGTGGATATACAAAGCATAAACAGTATATTTTTACCTGGGAATTGCAACCTAGCAAAAGCATAACCTGAAAGTGATGCAGTTAAGACGCTTCCTATCGTGGCAAAAACTGTAATTATCAGGGTATTCTTTAAAAATGTACCAAACGGAAGTAGGGTAAGTGCTATCCTATAATTTTCCCACATAAATGGTTCTGGAATCCATTTGGGTGGGTAAGTAAACTCTTGTCCTGCTGGTTTAAGAGAGGTACTAACAGCCCAGAAGAATGGAATTATAAGAAGTACGCCAAAAGCAGTTATGACTATATAGGCTATTATCTTCCAGATAATTTCTTTTATCCGTTTATTCTCTCTTATATTCATTGTTATCACCCTCTTAATTCTCCTTCATAGAATACCCAGTATCTAGAACCTTTGAATTGGATTATTGTAAGGACTAAGACAAAGGCAAATAGTGCCCAGGCAAGTGCAGATGCGTAGCCCATCCTGAAAAATTCAAACCCATTACGATATAGATATAAAACCATAAAGAGCGTACTATTAGCTGGTCCTCCATTAGTCATCACATATGCTTGGGTAAACACCTGAAAGGATGATATAACTTGCATTATAGTTACAAAGAATATTGATGGAGAGAGCATTGGTAACGTTATATGCCAAAACTTTTCCCAGAGATTTGCTCCATCTATATCTGCTGCCTCATAGAGTTGTTCAGGAATCCCTTGTAACCCTGCAAGTAGGATAATCATCATACCGCCTATACCCCATAGACTCATAATGATTAGTGAGGGCTTAGATAGCGCAGGGTCATATATCCATCTTAATCTAGAGTGAATACCTACATATCTTAGGAGTGTATTGGCAAGACCAAAATCGGGATTGAATATCCATAACCACAGAATACTAGTAGCAACCGCTGGAGTGATTGATGGAATATAATAGATTGTTCTGTATACTGATATACCTCTTAATTTTAGATTCATTCCAAGTGCCACACATAATGCCGCAATAACCCTAAGAGGAACTCCTATTAAGGTGTAATATATTGTATTGTAGAGTGATCTCCAAAAGAGGTCATCTTTAAACATAAATCTGTAGTTCTCCACCCCAGCCCATTTTGGTGATTGAAGAAGGGGCCAATCCATAAAACTTATTATTAATGATGCAATCATTGGCCCTGCAGTAAAGACAATAAATCCAATAATCCAAGGTCCTAACATTAGATAGGCATTTATCGCCTCTCTTTTCTTATATCCTGGTAGTTTACTCATATCCAAATCTCCCTTCTTGCATTTTTGTATGAAGTATTGTATTTTGTATACAAAAGGTAACATAAAAAAATATAGTGGTCAAGTTTATCCCCATATTACAAAACATACTTACCAGGAGGAAGTTATGGGCAAAGACAATTTAAATTGTGTCTTCGGAGAGGAGTCTTATTTTGATAGAATAAGAGATAGTAAGGATCCTAAGAGAATAAGATTGAAAGTCATTGAATATCTAGAAAGATACAAGTCCGTATCACAGACTGCTAGAAGATTTAAAGTATCTAGACAGATAATAAGGAAATGGGAGAAGAGGTTTAGAGAGGAAGGGATAGAAGGTCTAAAGGATAAACCGAAGACTCCCAAAAATAGAAGAACTGTTATTACAGAGGAGATAAAAGAAATAATACTAAAAATCAAAAGGGAATATCACAACTATGGACCAAAGAGGATAAAGCGTCTACTAGAGGATCTGTATAATATACATATCTCCGAACATCCTATATACAATGTATTAAAGGCTGAGGGGCTTATAAAAGATGGTAACCATCGGAAGTAATTTATACTCTAAAATATCCATTACTATCTTTCTTAAGTGATCTATGCTTAAGTTTTATTATAGCAGAATTTGGGTTATAAGTAGGCTATATTCTAAAGTAGTTGATATTATGAGTTAGTTATTATTAGAAATTGTAGAGGATCGCTATCATCTCTATGGTTTGGTAGGATAGATAATCCTGTAAGAAAGGTATTTGATTATGCAGAGAAGTACTTTTTAGCTGATATTCCCATCTTATATGTCCTCACAGTGACTACCCAAAGAGATAACTCCGCTATACTCTGGGG
>Ga0207433_10014517_pt1 | contig 11387 bp, 16 predicted proteins | sample YelNatPaOPGAMG01_FD_187559 | JGI IMG/M metagenome (GOLD analysis project Ga0207433, IMG submission 187559) | Hot spring thermophilic microbial communities from Obsidian Pool, Yellowstone National Park, USA - OP-RAMG-01 (SPAdes) (version 3) | ecosystem: Environmental > Aquatic > Thermal springs...
TGTCACACTGCCACGATGGCATGCACCATTGAAGAGATAATAGCAAAGATTGACCCAAGAACTGGACAAGTCGTACAAGAAAAGCCTGATTTCATCAAGACCGGAGATGCAGCTAGAATTAAAGTAAAACCGCTAAGACCTTTTGTAATAGAAAAACAGTCAGACTTTCCTGAGCTGGCAAGGTTTGCCATAAGAGATATGGGTATAACAGTAGCTGCTGGAGTTTGCTTGGATGTAGTTAAGCTTAGCTAATGTATAGATTAGTTACAATTCTTTTTTTGTTTTTCTTTATTTAAATATTCTTTCTTATTTACATTGCTGGTGTATGTATTTTGCATTTTCTGCAAATTAGCCACTAGTATTGATAGGGTACTATGAAACAATTTATTCCACAATCCTATAAACTCTTTGACTAGATAAGCTCTCTCCTTATCTTTTATCATTGTGTATAATGCAGGGCTCTTTCCAAGCTTCTCTAAAAGCCTTAATCTGGCTAATTTGTCAAGTCTTCTCTTGAATTTATGATAAGTTACACCAAATCTTTTGTATAACCCTGTACCAGCTAATATGTTTTCATAAGTATAGCATAAAATTCTTACATCAAAACCATCTAACTTTTCTGGCAAATTGAGGGAGGGTGAGGGTGGGTCATTTTCATAATAGTGATAATCACAATACCCTTTCTTTGTGGGTAATCCAATATGGTTCCTTATTTCTTTTTTGTTCAAACGGAGATTACTGATAGCCTCTTTTTGTATACTTTCTTCTTTGAATAATTCTCTCAATTTTTTAGTAGTTTCGCTCTTGCCACTACTTGAGTAGATAGTTAACTTACCTTTAGTTAGGCTGAGCATAATTGTCATCCCCTCTGCTTTGAATACGCAGTTCCTTCCCAAATCATTCGGCATATAGTTCTTTTCCAAGAAAGGTTTTAGCTCTTCGTAAGCCTTCTGTGGTTCCGACACTCTGCTGATGAATCTATAGCCGTGGGATTCTTTCATTTTTCATCTCCTCGCAACCTTATACCTCGAAACTTTGAGTATTCCACGAGACCAAGAGAGACCCATTTCTTTACAATCTCTCGTATATCCCACTTTGTGTATCGAAAACTACCGAGAATTATTCTGATTGTATGAAACGGGATTGTTTTATTAAAAATTATGAATTGGTCAGGCAGTCTCGGTAAAAATTCTTCGAAGAAAAGTTTTTGATAGAAGGAATTTTCAGTGTTTTCATCATCGTATACTTGTGTATATGAACCCTTACTTAACATTATAAACACCGATGTTTTGGCTGTCAGATGAGGTGTTTTCTCTCTCTTCTTCTAGCCATTGTCTTAAAATTTTGAGATAGGGAACATGTTCTTCCAAAAATCGCAAAATTTCTTTATCCATCGCTTACACCTTTTTAACTTGCTCTGATAGAAGAGACAAATCCTTAAGATACTCGTACAGTGCTGTTCTTACTACTTCGGCTTGTGAACATTGTAATCGCTGTGATGCTTCTATTAAAGCATTCTTCAAACCGTTTGACAAAATTAAACTCAACTGAGGTTTCGAACTCCTGATATTTACCATAAAGTTTCACCTTTTCTTTATAGTAAGACTTATATAACGGGGGGTCGATACTTAAACTTAGAACTAAATGTCAGTGAGACCAAGACCACCACACAGACACTGGGAAAAATGGGACTGGAGAAGAGGTTCAGAAGGTAAAGATACACGACAGTTAGTTCATAGTAACTACAATCTAAACTTAATCAGAAATGTCCTGCTGGATTTGTATAAAAAAGGACAAAAACGTGTATTGACAGGTGATGTAAAAAAATATATTGATGAAAAAATAGAAGAACTTAAAAAACTTAAAGAAGAGGGTATATATAAAGGAACTGTTCCACCTACACTTTCTCAAAGTAAAGCAATTAGAAAACATATGAAAGATTTAGCAAGTCGTGGGGAGGTAAAACAGCGTGGAAAATGGTATGAAATTAACCCAGAAGAAATAAAAAGTTATTTGTTTAAAACAAAAGAAATAGAAGAAGTAATTAAGAAAGTTAAAGAGGGTAATTTATTGGGTATTGTGCAAACATCTAATTTTGGTGAAGTTATTTTCTATCAATTTGCACAAAATCCTAAAATTAAAAATAAGTGGAAAGGTTTAAATGAAAATTTGTTACAGATAATTAGCAGGGCATTTACAAATACTGTTTATAACAGTAGTTTGACAATGAAAGAGATGCCAGATAAAGTTTTATTTGCATTTATTATTACCCCGAAGAAATTTGGGAAACCTTGGAAACCAGAATTTAAAAAGAAGTTTGTTAAGCGGTCGTATTTTTAATTTTAATCAAATAGTAACCTTTTTAAACTTAATGCCTAATTAAAAAATAGTGTCTAAATGTTCGAAACCAAAAATCTGATATTTTTATTTATGTTCCTTCTTTTCTTATCTACTACTATATTTGCACAATCTCAGACTTCGTGTCAAGTAGTATATCCGCAATTTGGTGTAGTCTCATGCGAAGTTTTTTATGGTTCTGCACCGTTAACTGAAACAAAATCACCAAATTGTGTTGGGGATTCTTGTACATTTACTTTTTCTTGTGAAGGAAAAGCAGAATGCCAGATTTCGTCTACAGATATACAATTATCTTGTGATACTTGGGGCTATTGTTTTACTTATACTCTAACTAAAGACGGTCAAAATATGGGGAGTTATAGTAGTTGTACAGGTGGTAATCCTCCTCAATCAATAAGCAGATTTTCAAGTGTAACAATTACTGGTAATTGCCAATTAAATATTATTAATTATCCTAAAGCACCACTTTCGTCTAATTCCAGAATTACTATGACCTATCAAAACATATATCTTTATGATACAAATCCTGACTGGCCAAAACATAAAGTAGACGCATCTGTCGGGTGTGTCCCAAATGGTATTATGTATAAGTCAGGTTATACAAACCAATTACCATTGTCATGGATAGATTCTAATGGTAACATAGCTGGAACAAAACCAAGTAATCTTGTTGACACATTACCTACGAATATGAAAGTTGGAGAGACTTACTCTTACTTTTATTCATGGAGAGAAGTATCAGGAATTAATGCTATAATTGGGAAAGATGGAAACCCATCTGGCTATTGTGGAGGTAGTTTGGGTGATAGAAAATTAATTTCATTTTCTCAAGTTACTTTAGGTAGTAGCTGTTATTTAGTACCTACATCTATTCAAAAAAATGTGGAGTGCTGTTATAATGAAGATTGTAAGTGGAAGGACCCGAGTGGTAAATTAGTTTGTGACCCAACAACATTTACTTGTACTAATCAACGACCCTGTAATTCGGACGCAGAATGCCAGGTTCCTGGGGAAACTTATAGTTGTGTAAATAAAGTTGAAACAAGTTGGTCTTGTGATTTAACTCAAAAATGGTATCCTTATAAAGGAACCTGTATAAAAACTACAAAATCAGTCCCTTGCTGCACAGATAGTGATTGTCCAGACCCAAATAATCAATATTGCGATAAAGTAAACGGATGTCAATCTAAATACAAATATAGCGATTGTCCTATTGGTAAATGTTGCGAATCTGGTGGGAATTATAAACCTAAAAGTTGTCCTTCTGATTTACAATGTTGTCATACCGGTGACCCAATAGTGGGAGAATGTAAATCAAGTTGTGTTGAGCAAAAGCAAGAAGCTCCTCAAGTTACAGGAGAACGACCAATAACTGGTCAATTTGTTTTACCCATCGAGCCAACTATGCTTGTAGCTTTAATTGGAATTGGTGTTATTGGCGTGGGTATTTATATGTTTTTAAAGAAGAAGGGGGTTTCATTACTCACAAAAACTGTGCCAGAACATAAAACTAAAATAGAAGGTAAAGTAAAATATTGTACAGAGTGTGGTGCTAAACAAGACATTAATAAAAAGTATTGTACGAACTGTGGGAGCAAATTAAAATAATAAGCGTGATAGAATGAATATAGGATTGGTCATTTTTGGTATAATTTTGATAGGAGGAATGTTCTTCTTGGCGAATGTTTATATTACTCCTCAACAAAAACAACAACTTGAATTGATAAGTACAGCCTGCAACTTTAATATTTGGGGTATTCCAGTTGGTCAAATTGGTCAAGCAATAAGCTCTGATGTTGCACAAAAATGTGAACAAGTCAAGACTGTTAAACAAATCTTATCATTCCAACCTTTTGTTTATATTTTAGGGATTATTCTGTTAGTGGTAGGATTGGTAATAGGAGGTAAGAAAGAAGTTCATGTAATAAGAGAAGTTGTAAAAGAACCAGAAGAAGAAATAGAAGATGGGACTGAAGAAAAAGCAAAGAAGAAAGGATACAAATTTTGTTCAGAATGCGGAGCAAAAGTTAAAGCTGGAGAAAAGTTTTGTGGAAACTGTGGAAATAAACTTACTTAACATTCCATTGTGAATTTATGAACAAAAAATTTTTTATTAAAAAATTTTTAGATTTTATCGTGTATACAACTTTGGCAATTGTGTCTTTTATATTAACAGCTTTTTCCTATTTATTAGGTGGATTAGAAGCGATTTTATTTGAAAACGTTTCTCTTTATACAGAACTTATAAAATCATCATTCACCTTGGCTGGTTTTGGACTGACGTCCATTGCATTCTTCCATAAAGAAAATAAAGATATTGCTCGAAGATTTGCGTTACCAACATTTTGTTTTCTTTTGGCTGGTTTATTTTTGTTTGCAAATATGTATCTGCATACTCTTTCTAAATTAAGTATAAAAGGTGAATTATTAACATTCACACTCATTATAGGAGGCCTTGGTATATCATTGTTTTTCACGGCTTTGACTATTCTCATTTACGATATATTTAAAGTATTTGCTCTTTTTGGATTTCTTAAAAAACAAGTAAAATCAAAGAAATAATTCTTACATTCCTTTTTAAATATAGTTTAAATACCCTCATATTTTAATGTCTTTTTATCACTACCAATTATCTGCCCTTGTATGTTGAAAAAAGTTGCTTCTATGTAAATTGTTTTATTTACATTGTTCCTTAATTCTGCACAAGGAAAAACTCCTTTCTCAAATGATGTCACATTAAATTTTCCTGAACAAATTGTTACTTGTTCTACTTTTGCATTAATTTCTACTTGACAATATGTCTCTTGATAAATAGCTAATAAAGGTGGCGGAACTTTTTTAAAGCCGTTTATAACTAACTCTTTGCAGGAGACTTCAATTCCAGGCTCTGTATACATAAAAACATATAAAAATCCTATAATAATTGCCATTATAACTATGGCAACTATTGTTCCTGATTGCTTTTTTTTCATTCTTTATCTCCTCAATTTATTATTTTACTTAATTATTTTTAAAGCAAAAGATAGCTTAAATATGCTGCCAAAAGTAAAATAAACCAAAATAAAGTAGCTGTATTACAAATACTAAACCATAATTGATATAAATTCTTAATTTTAGGTGAAGCTAACAAAGTATCTGAAGCAAACGCTCCAATAATCACAGTTACAAACCACAATACAGCTAAACTATAAGAAGCTATTCTTGGAAGAGTAAGTGTAAATCCACCAATCTCTTTAGGTAATATTGTTGGTAATGCTAAATAAAACATAATTAAAATAGCTATAATAGCTATTTGAACTTCATTAGGATACATTTTCTTATCTTTTTGTATATTTTGCTTAGCTTCAAATTTTCCAATTTCATCATTTTCAATTCCATCAACTAGAGCTTGAAGCATTGCTTCAGCCTCATCTAAACTTTCAATGTATATTTTTTGAAAATCAATATTATTTGTACCAACACCTTTTGGGGTCCAGATATTTCCGAATTTTTTGAGATATTCAGAATCCTTTCCAAATATATTTTTTAACGTATTTTCTGTTTTATATTTCCAAAAATGATATTCCTTTTCATAGCGAGATGTATTTTTTAATAGTTCAACTTCTTTGATTCTTTCTTTTATTAATTTAATCGCCTTTTTCTTATTCATTATTCCTCATCTTAATTTTCTCTTAACTATAAAAAATACTACTAATAGTAAAAGAGTATAAGTATATAATAACATATAGGAGTCGTAAATTTTAAGTGAAAGGAAAAAATTAAACATATTTGTTATTACTAAAAATGCTGTAAATACTGTTATTGTTAATTGCAATTGAAGATTACTTTTATGTTTTTCATTTTCTAAGGCAATGTTAAATCCTTTTTCTGTCAGACCAATCCAATTATTCTCGTTATAATAAATTAATTTTTGGTCTGATAGGAACATAAGACATTGTTCCAACTCAAAACCTGAAATTTTTAACTTTTTTGCTAATGGATGGTTATCGTCGATACCTTTAGTGCCTCTACCATACTGGCTTGGCAAAGAATTGTATATTTCGTTTAAAATTTCTTTCCAACTTTTAGCTTTTCCAACTTTTTCGAATGTGTTTTTTAATTTCAATGTTTCTGTAAGCTCTTTTTTGAAAAATTTCCCCATAGCATCGCTACTTCATTTTTTATTCTTCCAGCTAATATCCACTGGTTTTGCCTCCCTATTCTAAAAAATTTAACTTTTCCTTCTTTCTCTAATTTGTGCAAATGCATTTGTGCAGAATACCATGCCACTCCTATAGCTTTGGCAATCATTTCAGTAGTAGCAGAGAAAGGAATCTTCTCAAGATATTCTAGAATCTTCCTGTCTATCTCTTCTCCTTTTAGCTTCATTTTACCATCTTTATGAATATTATACAATACATTATACAACCCATCAAATTTATATAATTAACTGTTCTAATCTAAATTAGATAGAATGGGCATATTAAAAAAGGTCGGTATCGGAATTGGTATAGTATTTGCTATTATAATCATTTTGGGTATAATTGGTGCTACTCTTACTCCTACAGGCAAAATAGCAGAAACTCAACCATCAGAAACTACTACAACCCAACAAATACAACCCACAACAAGAGCACCAGAAAATATAGTAATGTTTATGGGAGTTAAGGAAGGTGACTTAGTAAGATTTTTCTTTGGATTTAACGATAGAAAAGCATATGATGGTAAGGTATCGTTTAAAATTTTAGACAGTTCAAATAAAACAGTTTATACCAGTCAATTCGATGTAAAAGCAAATCAATATATCGATTATGAATTTAAATTGACAGGTAGTCCAATCGGCAAGGTCTATGAATGGAAGATTCCTTTTAATAGTATAGGAAAAGGGGTATCAAACATAGGGACTGCTTATATAACATTCACAACAGTAGACGGAGGAGTTTTGACTGCAGATTTTCCACTATTAGAAATTCCCTCATATACCCCAGAAGAAATAAGACAATTGTATGAAACTCAATATCTTCAGACTGCTAAAAACATTGGTCAAACCGTTACTAAAGGTAACTTTGAGGTTACATTAGTTAGACTAGGCTACTTTACACATTTGCAATTTGATACGTGGGGTAATGAAGTAACCGAATTCAGAGTTGATATAAAAGTAAAAAACATAGGTACGGAGAAAGATACTTTTAGTGTTTATAATGCAGTTATGATTGTGGGTGATAAACAATACGAATATTCTTACAACAGTAAGTTTGAAGGGTATGAAATTTATCCGAATGTTGTAAAAGAAGGATACATCATATTTAAGGATGTTCCAAAAGATTTAAGCGGACAGGTCAGGATTATTGTTGGGAGTGCTTGGATACTTTGGAACCAGGTTAATTATGAATTTGTAGTTCAAGTTTGATAACTTAATATTCGTTTTAAAAACTCTCCAAAATGTTCAAATCTCTTTATGTCTCTAATTTTTATTCTTACCAAAGTCCTATGATATTTGTAGGGTCCAGTCTCATTGGGTCTAAAACAGCAACTCCACCAGATTCTTTTGTAGCCCAAACAGCAAAGCATAATGCATCTACTAAATCATCTCCCACTTCTTCAGTAACATGGTGTAACTTCATCTTTCCTTGAGCTGTTAATTCAAACTTAAAATTCCTTAACTGAAATTGTAATCTTTGATAATTTGGTATGATAACTAATCCGCTCTCCATCTGTTTAAGAAGATGATTAAACACATCTTCCTTATTAGCTAACGTGGGATGAAACTTTTCTATTGGTAAACCTTCATCGCTTAATTTGTCGCATGGCATTATACCCAACCCAGAATACTCAGCAACTATTTTTCTAAAATTATAGACTTCATGCAACTTTTTTATTCTTTCTGTTTGTAATGTTAAAGCCTTGTTCTCTATTTCAATAATATTTTCAACTTTGACTTGATTATCTGAATCTTTGGAAACAATAATTATTGCAGATTTGTCATGGAACCTACCCCAGTCTATGCCACAGTAGTATGTCTTATTTGATTCTGGAAAGCTTGTCAAATCATATTTTTGTGTACATTTCTCTATCGTTTCCAATCTGAAGAAACTACCAATGCTCTGGGAGAAGTTGGCTAAAATTTCTGTTTCGTAAGATATACTTGACAATTCATTTTTTGCCCTCAAAAACCAATCTTTGGGTAAATATTTATTTATGCTGCTTGGCAAATGCAATTTTGCATACTCTGGAGAATTGAATGCTTCCCAAAACTTACCTTGCTTGCCAGATGGTGTTCCCAATAAAATTAGATTACCGTCGGTAGTTGCAAGAAACGGAATGACTGCATTAAACACTTCGTCTGGAACATATGCTGCTTCCTCTACTATCAAGTGTGTAGCTCTGAAACCTCTGATTGTTTCCCCTCTGTCACCGCAAGGCAAAGCTATTATCTCGCTATTGTTTGAAAATCTTATCAGGAACTCCATTCCCGATGTTGTTTTTGTCACTGAGTTGTACAGTGCATCTGAGCTAGCTATGAAACCTGTGATTGTGTCAAACAGAATTTTACTTTGTCTTAGAGTTGGTGCGATAATTATGATTTTTCTATTTGGATTGATAATCGATTCAGCGATAGAAAACAAGGCTACTGTAAATGTTTTGCCAGATGCTCTACCCATCACAAAACAAACTCTCTTCCTTGATTTCATTAGCTCAATCATTTTCTTTTGGTATGGTTGTAACTTTACATTGCATACTTCTTTAATGAATAATGGATAGTTTCTGACCCATGCCAATAATTGTTCATCTTTAAATTGTTGTTCTATTGCTTCTGGTTTTACTTCAAGATTTTGTAACATTTGCAACCTCTTGGCAATATCCTTTTGCGATATCTGTTTCCTCTTATGCTCAATTGAAGTGATTCCCCTTGTGGATTTCTGTGATTTCAGTTTATGCAAAGAAATAATCATCCTGATTGCTTCTGGTTTCTTACCGAAATACCTAGCTATTTCTGTTATAGGTTTATTTTGTAGTATCATCTCTCTAAGTTTATCTAACCTTTCAGGGTGCCAATATACAATTCCTCTTGCCATAAAAATCTAAGTTTTATATTTTACGGATAAATTTTATTTTAGTTAGCTAATAAATTTGAGAGGGATAAAGAAAGAAGAATGTTTCGTGCACTAGGTGTTTCATAAATAGTAAATTCTTCATTATAAATCTAGGATTTATTTTCGTTTTATCACTAAACAGATGTCCCAGTTTTCTTTCTTATTGTAAAGTTTTTAATTTAAAATTAAAATAATTTAATTATGAACAAAGAGGAAAGATTAGTGAATTTTCTGATAGGATTAGATTTCACGATAATTGGAATTTTAGCGTCATTTGTATTTTTTGGTACTAATTATCTTTTCATCCCGCTGGGAATAATTTACAGTTTATATAGTTTATTCGGAAAGAACCTAATTTTTTCTCCTAGTAAAAGAGACCGAATAATAATTTATGTGGGCTCTATAATTTTATTTATAATTATTTTATTAGCTGTGTTGTATCGTCCTGACCTTTTTACTATCAAATGTCTTTTCATTTACAATTGCTTGTGATGAATATGTTTCCAAAAATTTCTACAATTCTTTTTTAAGCATAATCAATTAATCGTCTTTATAACTAAACAGATGCTCAAAATTTCTTTCTTTAACAAATTGCTTAAAAACTTTCTTAAAGTTCTTATCTACATCAGCATAATAGGTTAAAAACTCTTTCATGAAATCATCAAACTCTTTTCTCTTTGAGTCTATCTCTAACATTACCTTCAAGTCCAAAGGAGAATTGCACTTCTTACAGAAATGAGCCAACGCCGAATTGACCTCACCACATTTAGCACATATTCTTGTTGTAATCGTCTTTGCCTCTTTATCTTCCCGTGGTTTCAACCCATGCATCCTCAGCAGTGCCTCATCCACATCTTTCCCAGACAAGTGGTAATAAATTGAACTCATCCTACTGTCTTTTGACCAGCCAAAAACTTCATTCATTATAGCCTGAGGCAAATGTTGTGCCAAATGTGTCGCCCTTGCATGCCTGAAGGCGTGAGGATTGACCTTCTTAGTAATCCCAACTTTCTTAGCCAATCTTTTCAGGACATACTCAATTCCAACATAGCTGACCAACTGATTCTTTGTATTTACTCCTAAAGATATCCAGACATAAGACTCAGGGTCATTTTTCAGAGGATGAACATCCAACCAGTGAAGCAGTTTTTTAGCATATTTTATTATCCTAACTCTTCTTGAGCCTGTCTTACCCTTAGGTACTATCAGAACACAACCATAGTCATCAAACTGGACATCTTTGATTTTTAGTGAAAGCAGCTCTCCTATTCTACAGCCTGATTCGTATAGAACCAATACCAGAGCCTTGTCTCTTGGATTTAAAGCAGCATCGGCCATCTTTACAATCTCTTCTTCGGTCAGAATCTCCTCTGGCAGTTTGTTGTTTACTCGCTTGTGGTTGATTTTTATCCAATCGACTTCTGGAGGATAATCTTTTGTTTTCCTAAGCCATCTGTAGAACACTTTCAAATTAGACTTTAGAGCAGTCTTGGTTTTCTCGCTTTTATATTTACCTTCAATTTCAGCCACAACCTTGACGATGTCATCGTACGTAGCCTCGGTGAATGGTTTGTTAATTATAGAGGCTACTGTCATGCAAGACCAAATCAAATTCCTCAGGGTAGCTGGCATAGCACCGTTAGCCTTAGCAAACTCCAAGAAGCTCAAAATCAGCTCTTTATTCACATCAAGAATCTTAGTTGAATTCCTCAGCCTGTTCATATCCCTAGGCAGTCTTGCAGCATGGTAATCTTGGTCTTTCATAATTTAGCACTTCATAGGCTAGCTTTTATATCCGATGTAACTAACCTACACATTTGCTGAAGTTAATGTAGTTAAAGCCAAGTAATTTTGTTTTACTCTTTCTCTACTTTCGTAAATGAAAAGCATTTAAATACACTCTAGCTAATAATAGCTAAATATGCAAGTAGCAAAAATAAAACTCAGCGGGAAAGA
>Ga0207433_10014518_pt1 | contig 11387 bp, 4 predicted proteins | sample YelNatPaOPGAMG01_FD_187559 | JGI IMG/M metagenome (GOLD analysis project Ga0207433, IMG submission 187559) | Hot spring thermophilic microbial communities from Obsidian Pool, Yellowstone National Park, USA - OP-RAMG-01 (SPAdes) (version 3) | ecosystem: Environmental > Aquatic > Thermal springs >...
ACCTAAGAGAAACCAATCTTGCAAACGACATTAGAAGTTCTATCAAATTGAAACTACCTAAAAAGCAGAGACTGGAAAATATAGCAGAATTAAATAGAATACTGACTAAAGATCAAGAAAATGAAAAAACAAAGGAACCGATTGCAACTGCATTAGATTTGCTTGATAAAAATCTAAATAAATTTTTGGGTACCTATTTCCTTCCTTCAAAGCCTACCAATTTAAAAGGTGATTGGAGTATAACATCCAATTAATATTAACTTGGAATAAATTTTTTTATTATTAGTTCTGTCTAATAATTTGACTATTATGAAATATAAATCCCCACAAAAATTACATCAAATTCTCACATTGATATTCGAATTAAAACTACTTCAGAAAAAAATAAAGCCTTTAATGGTTTTATCCATTGTCAGTTTTGCTATGCCCTGGCTGATTTATGGTCAATCATTAGAAACTTATAAAGAAATATTTAGACCTCAATTCCATTTTTCACCAGCACAAAATTGGATGAACGATCCAAATGGATTAGTGTTTTATAAGAATGAATATCATCTTTTCTTCCAATATAATCCTTATGGGAATAAAGCTGATCATGATAGCTGGGGCCATGCTGTAAGCAAAGACTTGGTTCATTGGAAGCAATTACCGGTTGCTATTCCTGAATTAAAGGGTGTAATTCCGGCCTCTGGAAGTGCTGTTGTTGATTGGGATAACACCAGCGGATTTGGTAAGAATGGTGAACCTCCCTTAGTTGCTATTTACGCCGGTGTATACAAAAATAATATAAATCCATATATAGCATTTAGTAATGATTCTGGTAGAACCTGGGCACAATATAATAAAAATCCCGTCGCAAGAAATTCGCAAAATTTAAGGGATCCAAAAGCATTTTGGTATCCGCCTGGTAAGAAATGGGTGATGGTTGCTGCAGGAGATCATAAAGTATTATTCTATGAATCTAAAAACTTAAGAGAATGGAATTTAGTGAGTGAATTTGGATCGGCTAGTATAGGAGATGGAGGTTGGGAATGTCCCGATTTATTTCCTTTAAAAGTTGATGGTAATTCAGATAATGTTAAATGGGTTCTTGTTGTTAATTTAACAAGTAGTGGCGGTGTTGTTGGTGATTCGGGTACGCAATATTTTATAGGAAACTTCGACGGTATAAAATTTAGTGAGGATGATTCATTAAAACATGATATAAATTGGGTTGACTATGGAAAAGATTTTTATGCAGTAGTATCATACAATGACATCCCTAAATCCGATGGTCGTCGAATCTGGATTGGTTGGATGAGTAATTGGCTATATGGGCAGGATGTTCCTACCTATCCATGGAGAGGTGCACAATCAATTCCAAGATCGCTTTCTCTAAAAACTTTTTCAGATGGGGTAAGATTAATTCAAGGACCTATAGATGAGTTAAAAAAATTGAGGGAGAAATTATTTCATTTTGAAAATATCTCGTTGAATATGAAAGACAGCATATTTTCAGATAAAAATTTGAATGGAAACTCTTTAGAAATTGAAGCAGAAATAGAATTTGAGTCAGCAAAAAGATTTGGTTTTGAAGTTAGAATAGGATTAAATCAAAAAACAGTAATTGGATATGATGCAATTAAACACAAATTATTTATTGATCGTTCAAAATCAGGTGATACCAAATTCAGTGATAAATTTTCAGGATTACAGTATGCACCACTTTTAGCTTCATCAAAAAATATTAAGCTCCATATTTTTGTAGACTGGTCGTCTGTAGAAGTTTTTGCTGATGATGGTAAAGTTGTAATGACAGACTTAATATTTCCTAATTCTAAAAGTTCTGGCATTAATTTTTTTGCTAGTAAAGGTGGCGTTATAATAAAGGATTTAAAAGTGTGGAAACTAAAATCAATATGGCATTAGTGCAAGAAACTATTGCTGTGGTATAGAAATACCCAAAATCAGTAAACATCTTCTATTATTTATTAAATTTTTTGATATTGGGAATAAATTAGATATATAGCCCTAATTTTTAACAGTCAGTAATCAAACAGAGGAAAATTTTAATTAACAATTTGTTACAATTAAATTATAAGGAAAGTAATATGAAAAAACATATTGTACTTCTAGTATTCTTTTTGTGTATTGTTCCGCTATTTGCTCAAGTGAATAAGCCATATGGATTTAAATATTTCGTAGGGATTGTGGGCAGTCCGTCTGATCCGGATATAAGCTGGAGTGATAATGAGTTAATGAAAATAAAAGACCTTGGAGTAAATATGCTCCAACTAAGCATTGCTTGGGGAGGAAGGCCGGCAAATGAAGTACTAAACCTTGAAGATTTGGACTCATCGCAAATTGCAAAATGGAAATTTCGAATAAAACAAGCAAAAAAGTTTGGATTTAGTACAATTGCTCAGTTCGGCGTACCAAAATTAAATTATACAGCTAATGGTTATTCAATTGTTCAACCTGCTTGCATATTGGATCCAGCTGTCCGTCAAAAGTATGCTCAACTTTTGGGGGACTTTTTGGATAAATTTCCAGAAGTTGATAATGTTTTGATATATACTTATGATCAAAATGCTTGGCTGTGCAGCGAATTTGGGCCTTGTCCTAGGTGCAGCGGTATTCCTCTCGATGTAAGGCTAACAGGATTTTTGAATTTCCTAAATGATGTTGTACAAAAACACCATCCAGGTGCTACACTTTGGTGGAAACCATGGGAAATTTCAAACGGTACCACCATTCAAATTGTTAAAAATGTTAACGCGGCACATTTTGGGTTAATCCTAAATCCATCTTGTGCTAATGAAGTGTACCCATTTAATGATCGCGCATTTAGCTCCGATTTAGGTATCAAACGCACTGTACAGGTTGCTGCAGATCGTAATATTCCGATTATTGGAGAATTTGATTACACTTTTTATAAAGGTTACTACGCAATTGGTGACTACTTTCCTAGGTTCGTATATGAACAACTGCAAGAATGGAAAAAAATGAAAGGAGTTATTGGAGTTAAGGAATATTTTGGATTTGCTCCTTCTCAATTCTCAGTAAACGCAGCGATGTTGCAGGCTTGTATGAAATCACCAAACGCATCGCTTAACGAATTATTGACACAAATTTCTGAGCCATATGGCAAAGCAGAATCTGGCTATATGAGAGAAGCCTGGGAAAAAGTTGCAAGAGGTATCGAAGCATTTCCTTGGGATGTTACTTATTTGATTGGACAGCTCGGACTAAACAAAGGTGACAATGGTTCCCATCCTTGGGTTCCGGTTACTATTTCAGGGGGTACGTGGAATACTCCTGCATGGAAAACTAACCGTGCAGCAAATTTTATGCTAACGGATCAGCCCAGAGTACACCCTTGGGTATTTGAAGACATTGGGCTACAACTAGAAGACGCGTCAGACTTATTATTTGAAGCCGTCGATTCGTTCGATAAAGCAATTGCGTTAAGCGGACCTAAAACTGATGACATTAAAATGCAGCGTGAATCAATAGCTAAGGTAGCCAGGGCGATTCGTGGCAAATCACTTTATGTGCGAGAGACTCTCGCTGCGCAGGACGCTAGACTTGTGGGTTATAACAAAAGTCAATTGGATATAGTTTTGAAGAGACTAGAAGGCTTACTAGAAAAGGATGTCAAAAATCAAGGAAATGCTCCCGAAGTCGTTCAAAAGCTAAATGAATTTAGAAAGGATCCAAAAACATGGCTTGATAATAATCTATATCCGATTGCTTATGAAACAAAAACCAATATTGATTGGAATGTATATGTCCCATATGAAAAATAACAGCTCTGCTATTTGAATTTGCTAGACTTCTGAATCTTAAATTCTAAAGCAAAAGTAAAACCATATAGTTGTATTAGTATTCATGGATACCTTGGTATGTTACTAAGGTATCTATTTACTTTTGAATTCTTGTTAATGATAATATCCTGAAAAATTCAAATTGATAATTTATTTTTATACGAATCTTTGGTACATTTTTCAATGGGATAGCTGACTATTTTTTTGTTGATCTTAAATACTATTAATGCAAATCAAAATATCTAACCTAAGAGAAAAAAATAAAATCTAATTTCAAGAAAATTAGCAAGGTATTTTTTAAAAATTAAAAGGAATAAAATGAAATAGTTTGCTTTTTCAGTAATATCCTTTCTATATGTCTTTGCGTTATTGAGCGTATCGTGCGAGGCTCAGATAAAAGTGGGAAACCTCTTATGTGAAAATCTCACAAATCCGCTCAGTCTAGATGTAAAAGAGCCCCGGTTTACCTGGTATCTTATATCGAATAAAAGAGATATAATGCAAACCGCTTATGAAATTCGGGTTAGTGAATCTGAACCATATACTGAGAAGGGAGGATCACTTATCTGGAGATCAGGAAAAGTGTTTTCCGATTCGTCAGTGCATGTGGCATATAAAGGACCGTTGTTAAAGTCAAACGTGAGATATTTTTGGCAGGTAAGAATATGGGATAACAAAGATGAAAAATCAGAATGGAGTGAGCCTGCTTATTGGCAAATGGGATTGTTGGATAGTGCCGATTGGAAAGCAAAATGGATTGAACAAGGCTTTCCGGAAGATACGACAAGACCGAGTCCGATGTTTCGAAAATCCTTCACAATTAATAAAAAGATAAAATCCGCAACTGCATACATTACGTGTCTTGGCTTGTACACAGCTTTCTTCAATGGTCACCGGATAGGGGACGCATATTTTACACCGGGTTGGACTGACTACAAAAAGCGTCTACAATATCAGGCGTATGATGTGACTAACCTTTTGAATGAGGGGCAAAATACCATCGGTGTAGTACTCGGTGATGGTTGGTACAAAAGATTCTACATAGGTAAGGATTCAAAGTTAGCAATGTTAATTCAGCTTGTCATACACTATACTGATGGAACAACGGGCTTGGTGCTATCGGATGGAACATGGAAGTGTTCGACCGGCGTAGTAAGAAGTTCGGAAATATTTGACGGAGGGGTGTTTGATGCGCGTAGAGAAAAGAAAGGTTGGACGACTCCAACGTATGATGACTCCGGATGGTCTGCAGTTACAGTTAGAGATTCTGTAAATGTAAAGTTGGTAGGGACATATTGTGAACCGATTACCCAACATGAAAGATTCAAACCGGTAAGAATATTCACGACACCTAAAGGAGAGCATGTAATTGATTTCGGGCAGATGCTGGCAGGATGGGTGCAATTTAAGGTGAGAGGAAATTCTGGAGATACGGTGAAAATATTTCATGCAGATGTATTGGACAAAGCGGGAAATTTCTATACAGCGAATCTTTGGGGTGAAAAGGAAGATATGTATATACTGAATGGGGATGGGGAAGAAACTTTTGAGCCGCAATTTACATATCAGGGCTTTAGGTATATAAAGGTGGAAGGCTATCCTGGTGATCTTAAGCCTGAGAACTTCACCGCAGTCGCACTCTATTCTAATATGAAGGAAACCGGCAACTTCAACTGCTCAGATTCATTGGTAAACCAACTACAAAATAATATTCAGTGGACTGAAAAAAGCACTTTTTTTGGAGTGCCAACTGCAACAAGTGACCGCGATGAACGGCTCGGGTGGGACGACACCCAACTTTTCTCACGGACTGCGGCTTTCAACATGCGCGTAAATAATTTATATGCCAATTGGTTAAAAGATCTTAGTGCGGATCAACTTCCAGACGGAATGGTTCCGTTGGTGATTCCTAATGTTGCAGGACCAGTCGGTGGTGTGGCTGGCTGGGGCGATGTAGCTACTATTGTTCCCTGGAATATGTATTTGGCATATGGAGATAAAAGGATTCTTGAATCTCAATATCCGAGTATGAAGGCTTGGGTAAACTATATCCAAGCGCACAGTAAAGATAATCTTTGGAATGTCGGGTTTCCATGGTGGACTTATGGCGACTGGCTTTACTACATGGGCGCTGATCCTATTTGGACCGGATGGGGAGCACCTGCGCCAACAGATATATATTTGATTGTGCAATGCTACTATGGTCACTCAGTGCAATTACTTATTAACACAGCTGAAGTGCTGGGTAAAACAGCAGATGTCAAGAAGTATTCTGAACTGTTGCATAGAATTAAACAAGCTTTTGTTGATGAATATGTCACTCATAATGGTCGTATAGTGTCTGGCACACAGACAGCTTACACATTGGCATTGCAGTTTGACATGCTTCCAGATTCCTTGCACAAACAAGCAGCGAAAAGATTGGTAGAAAACATAACGGATTATCACGACCATCTTACTACTGGAGAATTAGGTTCTGCATATTTGTGTTTCACTCTTACTCGGTTTGGGTATGCCGATACAGCATATAAGTTATTATTGCAAAAGTCTTGTCCTTCATGGCTTTATCCTGTAACTATGGGCGCAACCACAATATGGGAGCACTGGGATTCAATAAAGCCAGATACTACTTTTTCGAATCCGGTAATGAACTCTTTTGCCATTCCCAATTTGGCATCAATAGGAGATTGGTTATATAGAGAGGTCGCTGGGATTGATACTTATGTAGATGGGCCTGGTTATAAACATATCAAGATAAAACCATACATCTCAAATGGACTAATTAGCGCTCAAGCAACTCTTCAGACATACTATGGAGAAGTTAGCTCACATTGGGAAAAGGATAGCAAAGTATTGATACTTGACGTTCAAATACCGCCTAACACGACTGCTTCAGTATTTGTTCCGGCAGAGAACATTGACTCTGTTTTTGAAAATGGAGAAAAATTATCTACTGGAAAAGATATTCAGCTAGCGGGCAGAGAGGAAAGTTATATAGTACTAAAAATAGGCTCTGGAAATTATCATTTTACAGTTGACAAGTAAAAAACAAAATGGTTCAAAGTTTTATTAAAGTTTAATTTTAAGTGTTCGAATTAATACAAGAACTATGCCTTATTGTTTCTAGTTATTGGATTACTAAACGCAGCTTATTTGGAGATTTTAAAAAATGAAAGACAAATCAAATTCTAAAGACAAGCCGAATTTAAATTCACGCAGAGGTTTTTTACGCACGGTTAGTGCAAGTGCTGCAGCTCTTGGTATGGGAGCTGTTCTAAACCCTGGACTCTTTAAAGAGGAAAATTCTTTAATATCTCTGCCATTTCAAAAAAATAATCTGACCACAATGCTTTCAAATCAGGAAGCAAATAATCTAAGTGCTACTCATTCGTTCAAATATTTCGTAGGGATTGTGGGCAGTCCGTCTGACCCGGATATAAGCTGGAGTGATAATGAGTTAATGAAAATAAAAGACCTTGGAGTAAATATGCTCCAACTTAGCATTGCTTGGGGAGGAAGGCCGGCAAATGAGGTATTAAACCTTGAAGATTTAGACTCATTGCAAATTGCAAAATGGGAATTTCGAATAAAACAAGCAAAAAAGTTTGGATTTAGTACTATTGCTCAATTCGGCGTACCAAAATTAAAATATACAGCAAATGCTTATTCAATTGTTCAGCCTGCTTGTATTCTTTCTCCGGAAGTTCGAAAAAAGTATGCTAAACTACTTGGGAATTTCCTTGTTAGGTTCCCCAGTGTTGATAATGTTTTGCTTTATACGTATGATCAAAATGCATGGCTCTGCAGTGAATTCGGTCCATGTCCGCGCTGTAGCGGAATCCCATTGCACGAAAGGCTATCTGGATTTCTAGATTTTCTTAATAACGCTATGCAAAAACATCATAATGGGGTTACATTATGGTGGAAACCATGGGAAATTTCTAACGGTACTACCATAAAGATCGTTCAAAACATAAAATCTTCTCATTTTGGCTTAATACTAAATCCATCTTGTGCTAATGAAGTATATCCATTTAATGATCGAGCATTCAGCTCTGATTTAGGTATCAAACGTACTGTTCAGGTTGCGGCTGATCGTAATATCCCGGTTATTGGGGAATTTGACTACACTTTTTATAAAGGTTATTATCAACTTGCAGATTTCTTTCCACGGTTTGTTTATGAACAAATACTGGGATGGAAAGCAATGAATGGAGTAGTAGGAATAAAGGAGTATTTCGGATTTGCTCCATCGCAATTCTCAGTAAACGCAGCTATGTTACAGGCTTGCATGAAATCACCAGGTGCATCGCTTGATGAGTTACTTAAAGAAATTGCAGTGCCTTATGGAGAGGATGCCTCTAATTATATGATGGATGCCTGGGAGAAAGTAGCTAGAGGTGTGGAAGCGTTTCCCTGGGATGTTAGTCCGTCATTCGTTGGTCTAAACAAAGGTGATGATGGTTCCCATCCTTGGGATCCGGTTACTATTTCAAATGATACTTGGGCTACACCTGCTTGGAAGACCAACAGAAGGGCTTATTACATGCTGGCAAATGAATTTAAAGCCCACCCTTGGGTATTTGAAGATATGGGTCTACAGTTAGAGGAATCCGCTGACTTATTAGAAAAAGCGGTCAGTTCTTTCGACAAAGCTATCGAAGCTGGGAGTGCAAAAGTAAGTGATATTCAGACGCAACGTCAATCATTTGCCAAAATGGCTATTGCAATTCGTGGTAAGTCACTTCATTTTTTGGAGACACTTGCAGCCCAAGATGCTAGACTTGTTGGTTATGATGAAAATCAATACTCAATCGTATGTAAAAGATTAGAGAAATTATTGGTAGATGATGCTGAGAATCAAGGAAATGCTCCAGAAGTTGTCCAAAAGCTTAATGAATTTCGAAAAGATTCTAAAACTTGGCTTCAAAATAATCTAAATACGCTTGCTTACGAATCAAAATGCACAATCGATTGGAATATTTATACTCCATACGCTAGTAGACAAGATTAATCAAAGTATGTCATTCTTATTATTTAATCTTAAGTAAAGTAAGGTTAATAATTTATTTTCAAATCGAAAGAATAGTCAGGATAATTAAAGAAAGGAGGATAGCTTATCAGTAGGTGCTTTTCATAAAAAATAGTTTTATTTAATCAATGAGATTTACTCGAAAGTCGAAAGACTCAGTTTTTTGGTCTAATATTAATATTCAGGACGTTTTTTTCTGAGCTAACTTTTTGAAGTAAACTATAAATTTATTAGGAGATAAAAATGAAAAAGATTACATTTCTTATAATATTCTTGCTTTGTTTTGGTTCATTGTTTGCCCAAGTCACTCCAACTTGGGTTTCAAGCGACAGTTCGATGATGATAATAGCAGGGAGCGGTACCGGTTGGACATTTGGCGGAGGTAGCTGGTCACCAGCTGGTCAAACATGGATGGGGGCGGGTCAAGTTAACAACCCACCGGTAGATTCTGCATGGGCAGAAGCTAATCTAAGCGGTTTTGCTGGTAAGTCCTACTATATTTATGTTATGTGGCATAAGAACGGTCCCTATAGGCCTCATGCCGCACATTTTGAAGTCTACGATGCCACAGGTGTTAAAGATAGTATCGTCGTTGATGAAACAAAACAAGCTAATGGGTTGGACCTCAGTAATGATACCTTCTCGGGTTGGTATTTGCTCGGGAACAAAAAGATCCCTATTACTTCGACCACAGCTCTCAGGATGTTTAAGGATTCGACTGCTACGTCGAGTGAATATATGCAAAGTGACGCAATCTTGCTTTCTAAGAATCCGATAATCGATAATACTTCATTGGGATCGATGGACGACTTCACGAACATGATTGGTTTATCAACGTCTGATGTTGGTCCTACTGGAGTAGGTAACCATTGGGGTAAACAAGGTTTAAGTGAGCAATATTCTACTACAATTGGAGATTCAGCATATGCCCAACTTGATACTAGTATTTATTCAGATATTCCAGCAGGTAATTATTATGTTGAAGTTTCATGGGTTTATTACAATACTGATAGCCTTAACGTCACAAATGCGCAGTATTCCGTAAACGACACTTTGCTAACCGACATAATCAATCAAAATAGATCTAACACGAACCAAAGTGGTCCTTTTGTTGAGGGCAATTCTGAAGGCACATGGTCTGGGTTCTACCGTTTAGGTGGGACTTATTATTATTCCCCATCTCATCCGATAAAAGTGGGACTAACTTACAATGCTTCATACAAAGGAAGACTGGTTTGGAACATGGTACGCTTCGTACCGGTAACGAAAGTTATAAATATGTCGGTAGTGCCTTTTTGGATGTTACCGGACAGCTCAATGATGATAATAGAAGGTAGCGGTACCGGCTGGACATTTGGTGGAGGTAGTTGGTCTGCAGCAGGGCAAACCTGGATGCAGGCTGGAGAAGTCAACAATCCTCCAGTAGATTCTGCGTGGGCAGAAGCAAATCTTAGCGGTTTTGCTGGTAAGTCCAAATACGTATACATTACGTGGCATGTAAATGGTCCATATAGAGGACATGCAGTACACTATGAAATTTACGACGATAGCGGAGTGAAATATAGCACTGTTGTTGACGAGACTAAGCATGCTAATGGTTTGGCTCTTTCAAATGACACTTTCTCAGGATGGTACTGTCTTGGGAATAAAAAAATCAATATAACACCAACAACCAAATTACGAATTTTCAAAGATTCTACTGCTACACCAAGTGAATATGTGCAAAGTGATGCGATTATGCTTACAGATTACCCAGTAATTAGCAGTACTTCGCCTGGTTCAGTCGATAATTTTGAATATATGAACGGACTATCAGTTCCCGCCGATACTGGCGGAATCGGAAACGGTTGGGGAATGCAGGGCTTAAGTGAACAGTTTACTTTTACCGCTAACGATTCTGCAAAAACACAACTCGATACTAGCATTTATTCAGATGCACCTACGGGTTATTATTATGTTGACGTTTCCTGGGTTTACTACAATTTTGATAGCGTGAATGTAATGAATGCCCAGTATTCGGTAAATGGAAAATTGTTAACTGATACGATAAACCAAAATAGATCGGCAATGAATCAAGGCGGTCTTTTTGTAAAAGGAAGTTCAGTTGGTACTTGGTCTGGTTTTCATCGACTCAGCGGTACATATTATTATTCACCTTCAAATCCTTTAAATGTTTCAGTGGTTTATAACAATTCATACTCAGGCTACAGTTTGGTTTGGGATATGGTTCGTTTTGTCCCTGGTGCACCTGTAACCGCTATTAAAGAATATAACAATCAAATACCAAATACTTTTTCATTATCACAAAATTATCCTAACCCATTTAATCCAACCACAGAAATTAAATACAGTATTCCCAGAAGTGGTATTGTTACTTTAAAAGTATACAATATACTAGGACAAGAAGTAGCAACCTTAGTAAATCAAGAACAAAAAGCCGGAAACTATAATGTAACTTTTAATGCTTCTAAATTAGCATCGGGAGTTTATCTCTATAGAATCCAATCTGGTGGTTTCTCTCAAACCAAAAAAATGTTGCTCTTGAAATA
>Ga0207433_10014521_pt1 | contig 11387 bp, 8 predicted proteins | sample YelNatPaOPGAMG01_FD_187559 | JGI IMG/M metagenome (GOLD analysis project Ga0207433, IMG submission 187559) | Hot spring thermophilic microbial communities from Obsidian Pool, Yellowstone National Park, USA - OP-RAMG-01 (SPAdes) (version 3) | ecosystem: Environmental > Aquatic > Thermal springs >...
GGATTCTCGGTGGCGCCAATGGGTTTCGGACCAAGAGTCCAGATGCAGTGGATGATATGATTTCCGCCGCCCCCATCCTCTCGCAACGGGGCGAAACCGTTGCGCATCATGGTAACATCCCGTACCGTGCAATCACGACAGTGATCCAAAAACACCTTGAAGGGCGGGTTTCCATATCGACCTACAATCCAGTCGCCGACGCCGAAATTCAGTTTCGGTTGATTGAAGTGGATGCGAAAGACCCCATTCCCGATGTATTCCATGGGGGGGCTCCAGAAATCTCCATTGCCAAGTTTCAACATACGTGTATTCTTATCCACCACATTCGCTCCGCCTGGGAATTGCGTGGTGTTCGCGGGAGGGACGGGATACGCTGTGTCCGGCTTCCAGTCGCACCAGGCCTTTCCGTTGGCGTCCTGTCCGACCTCCACCACCCGCCCCTGATAAAAAGTGACCACGTTCTGGGAGAGCGTCGGACCTTTAAGTGTCACACGGGTGCAGTTCCGAAGATCGAATGCGTCATTTCCTCCATCGGTGTCCTGCAAAATCATTGTGCACCCATAAGCGGATAAAGTGGTGTCAGTCCATCCCTGCAGAGTGAATATGGCATGACCCAGTTTCGGTAATAGATAAACTCCGGGATGTATGACGATCATCCTTGCGCCGTTGTCATAAGCGTCCTGAATCTCCCGAGGAAGAGCATCCGGGTCTTGTGGATTGCCCACAACGACCTTCCTTATGGTGGTTTTTGACTTGGATGCGGCGGATATGCCGCTGTCGCCTCCATTTGCCACCATGGATGCTAATGCCATCCCCAACATAGTTATCATCACCACAACTGAAAAACGAAGCATCTTTCCCTCCGTTTGGATTCGTCTCAATTGGAATACGTTTGCGGAATTTGGTTACTCGCCTCTTCTTCTTATGACAGTATAACCGATGAATGATCGGATCGGAATGAAAGACCTAAAAGAAACGGAATGGTAAATATGGGTATCCTATATTAAGGGTTCGGATCTCCGAGATACATTCATAAGAACCCTATCAGTCTTGAATTTCATTCGTTTGAATTTTGATATATCCAATTTTTTCAAATGAAGGAGTTATGTCATAATGAAAGGATTTCTTAAGCGCTCTTATCACCTCGCCGGACAAATTCTCATCCTTTTAATCCTTCCGTTAATTGTAGGTGTATCATGCCACGCCGACCGGAGGGTGATTTCACTGGACGCCAATTGGCGATGGGCTCCCGAACAGGGAATAAGGCTTATCCATACCGTGAATCTCACGAGATGGCAATGGAAACCCACCGATAATCCCGTCTATGTAACTTCTACCATAGCCAATCAGGCTGGATGGATGTCGGCGCCTTCGGGAGCGGATGTATTCAAGGGCAAAGCCGGATACGCCTGGTTCAAGACTTCCCTCCCCTCAATGCGATTCCCTAATCGCGTGATTCACTTCGATAACGTGGATGACAATGCAACGGTTTATCTGAACGGTCATCTTTTGGCGAAGCACGAAGGGTTCGCTCAACCCTTCGATGTTCCTTTGGATAAGGCGTGGGATCCTCATGGCCCCAACGAATTGGTCGTCCTTGTTCAAAACTTGTCCGGACCGGGAGGCATCCGGGGATCGGTGATTTTAGGCGCTATTCGCAACCTTGCTCTTGCCAAAAACAATCCCTTTCAACCCAACTTTAATGACAAACATTGGAAGGTCGTACAGTTGCCGGATGATTACATCATTCGGGGGCGAATTTCGCACTCCGCAAACGGGTCCCACGGATTTCTCCCTGTTTATCCCGCATGGTATCGCAAAACGTTCCAAATTCCCATGGCATACAAGGGGAAAACCGTGCGATTGCATTTCGGTGGGGTCTACAGAGACGCCAAGGTATATCTAAACGGTCACTTTCTTGGCGAACATCCTGGCGGTTATAACGCTTTTCGCTTCGACATCAGCCATTGGCTGCATTACGGCGGGAGAAACGTTCTGGCGGTGCGCGTGGATCCAACATTCTTCGAAGGGTGGTTTTACGAGGGCGGAGGGATCTATCGTCATGTTCGGCTGATCGTCACAAACAGACTGCACATCGCGTCATGGGGAGTATTTGTGAACCCATCGGTGACCGGCGCAATTCATTGGAACGACTCAACGGGAGCGAGCGCCAACGCGAACTTGTCAATCCAAACAACCGTCCGGAATAATGGATATCAAACCAAGCGGTTCGTGATCATATCCAAGGTTTACGATCCCAGGGGAAGAGTGGTCAAGGAGTTACGTTCCGTCCAATCGCTTCCCGCATTCCAAAAAAGAACTTATACGCAAAAAACAGACATCGCGAACGCGATGCTTTGGTCGTTGAACCATACGAACCTCTATCATCTTCATACCATTTTGGAATCCGCCGGGAGGATTGCGGATCGACATTCCGTAGAGTTCGGAATACGAAAGCTCACATTTGACGCCAACCGAGGGTTCCTCCTGAATGGCAAGCATGTCATGCTGCAAGGCACATGCAATCATCAAGACATCGCCGGAATTGGCATCGGGGTGCCGGATAATTTATGGGCTTGGAGAATCAAAAAACTCAAGCAATTAGGGTGCAACGCCTACCGTACCGCTCACAATCCGCTTCCCGACGCCTTTTATCGCGCTGCGGATCGTCTTGGGATGCTCGTCATGGACGAAAACCGCCATGTCGGGGATGTATACACTCCCAAGACCCCGCTCGGCGCTCCGTATTCCAAGTTGACCGATCTTCGAACCATGATCATGCAACATCGCAACTTCCCCTGCATCATTATGTGGTCCCTCTGTAACGAAGAGGTGGCTATACAGGGCGCCCCGTGGGGAGCGAAGGTTTTCAAGGCGATGATGAAGGTGGTGCGTAGCATCGATCCTTCCAGACCCATCACCAACGCTTTCGCCGGCATACAAAAGGATTTCGGCAAAGGGTTCATGGAGGTGGAGGACATCCTTGGCAGCAACTATCTGCAAAACTATGCCTGGCTGCATCAAAAATTCCCCGCAAAAATGATCTTCGGCAGCGAAGACACCAACATGTACAGTGATCGAGGCGTGGTCCGCACGAATGTAAAAGCGGGGCATATCAACGAATATGGCACGTGGATGCAAAAGGGAAAGTCCGAATTGGTTTGGGGGCATGCGCCTTGGGAATCATGGCCGATGGTGATGCAAAACCCATTCGTCGCCGGGGAGTTTGTATGGACGGGGTTCGATTACCATGGAGAGCCTAATCCCATAGGATGGCCGGATGGCAGTAATCGCACGGGCATGATGGACCTTGCAGGCAACCCAAAGCCTTGTTATTACTACTGGAAGTCCTGGTGGACCCGCAAGCCTCTGGTCTACATCTTCCCTGCCTGGAATTTCCCGAAGGATCAGGTCGGAAAACCAATACTGGTGCAATGCTATTCCAATTGCGATCAGGTAAAACTGCTTTTGAACGGTGTAAATCTCGGCGTGAAGTCCATGCCGAAATACGGCTACCTTGATTGGAGCGTGCCTTATCATCCGGGCACGTTGGAAGCGGAGGGATACATCAACGGCAAGCATGTTGCCCATTGGATAGTACAAACCACAAACCCGCCATACGCTTTGAAACTAATCAATGAGACACCCGTATTGCATGCCAATGGCGAGGATGTGGCGATGATCTCCGCAGAGGTTCAGGATAATCGCGGAAGGGTGGTACCCTACGCAGGCAACGATATCCTTTTTTCCGTTAAGGGGGAGGGGAGAATCGTTGGTGTGGCGAACGGCGATCCAGCCAGTCATGAGTTGAACGACGCCAATCATCGAAGCGCATTCCACGGTTTGGCGATGGTCATGGTGCGCATGACAAACACCCCCGGGAGTATCCTCATCACGGCAAGCTCCCATGGATTAAAATCCGACACGATACGAATCAAATCCAATCGGTGAAACAACGGCTGCGCGGAGAATTTCGAAAAGGGGTTAGGAACGACGGTCAAATTCGTAATGAATATAAAATACTTTTCCACAGATGAATCATATCGGCGTCATTACGGCGCGGGAACCCTTTTCACAACGTAATCAAGGAAAGGATACGCATCTCTTTTCCAAGGAGGTTATTATGAATCGACGCGATTTTTTGAAAGCCACGGCTTTAGCCAGCCTCGCCGCCATATTGGAGCCTCAACTGGCGCATTCGGCGGACAAACCCCTGCCGAAACGAAAGCTTGGACGAACCAACGAGTATCTTTCCATCCTTGGCTTGGGGGGAATCGTGGTCATGGGGATGTCTCAAAGCGACGCCAATAGCACGGTCCATTCCGCCATAGACCATGGGGTTAACTATATCGATGTCGCACCTAGCTACGGCGATGCGGAGGAGAGACTTGGCCCGGCATTGAAATCGTATCGCGACAAGGTGTTTTTGGCGTGCAAAACGGGAAAACGGGATAAGGCGGGGGCTATGGAGGCGTTGCAACAAAGCTTACAGCATCTGCAAACGGATCATTTCGATTTATATCAACTCCACGCCATGACGACTCAGCAGGATGTGGATCAGGTTTTTGCGCCGGGAGGAGCCATGGAGGCGTTCACGGAGGCGAGGGATAAGGGACTGGTAAGGTATCTTGGGTTCTCCGCTCACTCCGTAACGGCGGCGCTCCAATGCATTAACCGTTTCGATTTCGACACGATCCTCTTTCCCGTAAACTGGGTCTGCTGGTACAACGGGGATTTCGGTCCGCAAATCATGAAAGCGGCAAAGGCGAAAGGGATGGGTATCCTGGCGATTAAGGCGATGGCTTTGACGCCTTGGCCAGCTGGAGTGGAACATACCTATCCGCATTGTTGGTATGAGCCCAACTCCGACCCTCAAAAAGCCGCTTTGGGATTAAGATTTACCCTATCCCATCCGATCACAGCGGCGATTCCTCCCGGGGATGTGCGTCTGTTTAATCTTGGAATGACAATCGCCCAAAGGTTCAAGAGAATCTCCAAAGAGGAGACGGAGCAACTCAAAACGGAAGCGAAAGGAATACAGCCCATCTTCCGCAATGCATGAGTGCGCTCCATGTCAAATGAAATCCCCCCTCCGCATGCGACAAAACGGGAGGGGGATTGTATTTTGGTGAAATCCTTTCGCTCTCTGAGCCAATAATCCACGGGATGGAGAAGAAACCCCTTCGAGGCCCCCCCTCCCCGCCTACAGGCAAGGTCGGTGTGAAATGATGTAACTCTTGAAATTAGTTATGCCGGGGATTGGCTTTTCCACTCCTCCGCCTCTAACCCCTATCGCCACTAAGGACTTCCCGGCTTTCACCGCGAAATCCACCTCATCAATCTCCTCTCGCAAGTAATACACCTCGCAGGCAGAGGAAATTTCCGATACGCCATACGGAATGAGCTATGGCGAGGAGCCTGGGATGATCCCTTTAACATTCCGCTTTCAGTATGTATTCTCATCCCACAACCTCTTCAAGGTCTAATATCCTCCAACGGCTTTTTCCCCTCAATCAAGGCTTGAATCGCACCACCGTAATCAACAGAATCCAGCCCTTTCTCCCATTGATGCGCGATCCACTCGGAGATACGAAGCGAGGGTTCCTCCGCGCTTGAGTCGATCACCCATGAATCCAGTAAAATCCGCAAATTGCTGAACTATTGTGATGTTGCCAATATGACGCGTTCCCGCAATCATCTGTATGAACCTGAACGGTTTCACCATGCGTGATAACAGATTGCGGTTATAATCTCACTATTTCTCAACGCCATATCTATAATCCACGACAACCCCGTTGTAATAGAGCTTCCCATCCTTCACCTTCATCTTGCTATGCGCAGGAATAACAACTAATACCATTGCGGAATTCGCCGGAATAGTGAGCATCACAGGGTTTCGTACATCATGCTCAATGATTTTATGACGGACCGCGTCATATAGATCGAATAGCTTGCCGCCGACATCATAGCGTATCCGTTTCCCAACATCATAGGGATTGAATATCAGATAGCTCGGGAACGCCTGAGCATGATAATAGTCCGTCTTCAGCAGATTTAATATGAGGATATCCTTCACATTACTCGGCTCCACAATCGCGCCGAGTATGCCTACATGCGAGGAGCCGTATAGGCATAGATTAGAGGGGTTTCCGCTACGCAACGCATCCCCCGTGGCAAAGGGACTGATAGCGGGATTCGGCTGTTGCCCTTTGAACCACGCTTCATTACGCAATCCTTCATAACCTATGCAGAAATCCGGATCGTTTTTCTCCGCCCATTCCCAGCAGTCCTGATGACTTGCGGGAAGACTGTTAGGATAAAACAACCTTGCCGCATTGCTCAAGTTTAACATCCACTTGCCGATGTCGATTGCATATCTTGGATCGTATCTGGCAATGGGGGTAAGGGCTCCCGCCCACTCGAAGGTGTTCATGGCGAAAGCGTATCCATTCGTGTCAGTGACGCTTCCAACCAACCCGGCGCAATCATCCTCGCCAAAACGCGTGGAGATAACGCCCCACCCAATACGCGCGGAATCCGCACCTCCCGCATTGAAGCACCAGTTGATCAATTTTCGAGTGTCGAGATGCTTATTCTGTTCCGCGTTCAACCGCACAGCAGTCAAAGCACCGTAAGGCAAGAGGCATTCATAGAGAGGATTGCGATCAACGGGTCTACTTTCCAACGCTTCCAGGCACAACTCCGCAGCCTGAAGATATTTCGGATCATGATATCTCAACCACGCCATATACTCAATCCAAGCGATACCCGCCCCGCCGTCAGGCTCGATCCACTTTCCATTGTTCACCGGTTTCATATCGTCAAACTGAAAAGCCGTGTGATCCAAATTCGGCAACCGATGGGTTTCATAGTCCCCTCCCATATATGTGCACGCCTTGCACCACTGGTCCGCAACGGTTCGAAATTCAATCTGAGAATCCCCCACATCCGGGTAGCGGCTTGCGATCTGATAAAAAAGGATATTGGGAAGCAGGTCATACCAAAACGATCCCGACACTCGTCCTCGAATGCCATTCACATACACCTTGTCGACGGGACTGTAAAAAAGCTGACTTAACTTCACCCAGTTCTGCCCTTGAAAGTGAGTCATGTCGATTCCATTCAGATCACCGCTTACCACTGCGGCCATGCAATTGATGGCCTCCGCTCCTCCGGACAAACCGACATAGCTAGGCAGAATAAAACTGTCATGACCGCTATCCCGCCATTTTACAAGCGGCAACATTTCCCCCTTCCGATTGAAATCGAAAATCAGGTTGAGGTAATCCTTGGTCACCTTCCTCCAATCACGCATATGATAGGGAGTGGGAAGGTTCGGCATGCTATTCACAAGAGGGATCATGGAGTAGGCTCCTTTGACCTGGGCGAGCGAAAGCGTTTGACAGAACAGGATGCCCATGCAGACTATCATTATCATCGGGCGATGAAATCGGTTCCTCATATAGCCCCCCACGCGATTGTTTTAATGGATGTAACGATCCACATGGTAATTCACCACAACACCATGGATCATTCATTTGTCGCCTGACATCTCTTACGTTTTTCGGCGGACGTCGCCAGGCAAGTGTAGTATTCGCTTCCGCCGTAATAGAGCCACCATTTTCCGTTATGTAGGGTCAGTCCGTTGAAAAAGATGCAGTCCGCGAAGCTGGAGATAGGCTTATGCGGGGGTTCCGAGGTGAATCCGTTCTCAAACGGGTGCTTTATTTCCGCAAAGAGGGGAGATCGCGGCAGCCAAGCTAGAGGCTTCTCCGGGTCCTTCCTCGAAAAAAGAACCTCGCCTACTGCATAGAAATGCCCCGTATGAGCCCCGCCGGTAAAGAGAATGATGTTCTCCCGATTATCCTCATCGTATTCCGCCAAGGCGAAGCAACACTCCCCGCCGGGCCAGCGGTGCGGGTTCTCATGCGTTTCCCAGTGCATCATGTCCGTCGAATAGGCGATCAACCCGTCGTTGATATACATCACGAATTTCCCATCAACCCGCACAGCCTCATTGCGAGGGTTTTGCAGAACCACTGCATTACGATGGATTCGCATGGCTTCAGGGAATACGATACCCACTTTCGTCCAATGGAATAGATCCTTGGAGGTGGCGTGAAAGACTCCATTAATGCTCGTGTCACCGATGCGCTCCCAGAGCCATTGATTGCAAAAGAGATGATAGGTGTCGCCATATTTCACTACGTTTACATCCTCATAACTATATATTCGATCATCGCCCTTGCGAAAGAAGGGACTATGTGCGATATCCTTGACGAAATGAACACCATCCTCGCTCACGGCGATACCGATATCACAGATGTAGTCAATTTCGCTCTTGGAATCGTAATCCATCGGTCTCTCCCCGCGATAAATGTAATGGAACTTGCCATCCTTGATTATCACGGAGCCGTTATGAACTCCACCGTCATATCGCCCCTCGTCCCATGAACCTGGTGTCGGGGATAGGACGGGATTGCCTTCGTATTTATGGAAAGGACCGATAGCCCAGGGATTATCCGCGAACATATCCATCTGATCGGGGAGGTCGCGGGGAAAATCCCCCCACCATCTGTCGATGCTGAAGGAACGTTGCCTCCAAACCTCCTCCTTGCGTCTCGTTGGGAACTGCCATTCAAACATGCCCTGCTTGTTTTGAGGATTGGCGGCGACGATCTTTTGATCGGTCATACGGGATAACTCCTTGAATGGGATAAAAAATACGTTATACTCTGCAACATAATCGTTCTACAATCAGGAAATGTCACTATTCGCTTTTCAGGTGTTTCGCCGAGCGTGAAAAGAGTGATATTCGCCTTATTTTCTGAATTTTGCAATTACCTCCAACGATCCTCATTTGGTTTTTGGGGTCGATGTGCGAGGATACATGTTTGTCATGAGCGGTGTCTCCGGCTTGTAGACCACCTCACGGTAAAAAATAACCCCTATTATTATCACAACGACAGCAATCGCGATTACAAAGTAGACGGTTGGAATTTTTTTGTGCATCGTAGACTCTCCGATGAATTTTCATGACAATGAGATGTCGGAAAATATGGCATGTTGCATAAGCCAGCAGATAGTTTGCATTCCTTTTCTATTTGGAGCGGTTATGCAACATGCACTTGAAAATTTGTGGAGTCAATCCACATCGTGTGTATCCGCAACGGGTGTCGCCCAGTTGCAATGCGGACAGGCGGTATAGTTATCATCCGTGAGGAACCAGTCCATATCCATTCCCGTAGGCGGATTTCCCCACCCCAGATTCCCATGGTTCAACTGCCGGAATTGATGTCCGATAATCTTTTTCACATGTCCATCCGCGAATAGACAATTCAAACCGAATTTGGATATCTGATCCGGTGTGTATCCGCTGCGATAGACCGTTATGGATGGTTCCCCCATGTGCCATGATGCGTATTCATAGCAGACTATGTTTTGAGAGGGAAGCTCGAACTCCGAGTCGGTAATGGGACCTCCGGCGAACCACGGAGCTCCCGCCAAGGCTTTTCTGTACATATAGGTAACCCCCATCGGAGCATCCTGCGCAAGCATGTTCGCATACGTCTGGTTTTTCGCAGATCCACACCATCCTTGAACATCGCCGGACCACCAGAATGGTACCGGAGCGGCGCTGGGGCATACAAAAACGCCGCCGTTCTTAATGTAAGGATACACCAAAGTCGCCCAGCCGCCATTTGCATTGAGCCATCCCAAATTAGGCGCGCATCCATCGCCCATGGAGGGACCGCTGATAATGGAGGGCCATGCTTCGTCGAAATCCTGAGTATACATCATGAACCCGTCGCCAATCTGTTTCAAATTTGAAACGCATACAATTGCTCTCGCAGATTCACGAGCCTTGGCGAATACAGGAAATAGAATTGCAGCTAATATAGCTATTATTGCTATAACGACAAGCAATTCTATAAGAGTAAAAGCTCTTTTCTCACATCGTATTACTACAAATTTATTCATCTCCATACACTCCTTTCTCCGTCTACTTAGACGGGACAGATGTTGATTCTCGTATTATAAGCGTGGTGGGAATTCGATCATCAATCGGGACTGTATTTCCATGCATCACTTCCAGTAAACTTTCAACCGCTCGATATCCAAGCATGGATATCTCCTGCCTCACCACGGTTAGAGGTGGATCGATATGGGCGGCGGCGGGCGGATCATCATAACAAATCAAGGATACATCCTTCGGTATCTGCAATTCCAAACAGTTCAGTCTTCTTATCACCGCCAGGGTCATTAGAAAATCGCCTGCGATGATCGCGGTTGGATGAGAGTTGGAAGTCATCCAATTCGAAAGATAATCCATGTATCGTCCGAAACGGTTGTCATGCTGGATTAACAGCCATTTTGCGTTAATCGGCAGCCCATGCCTCTCCATGCTTCTTAAAAAACCTTGCAAACGTTCGAAATGATCCGGCACAGTGGCTGAGATTGTAACAAACCCAATTTCACGATGTCCTAGGGAAACCAGATGACTTACCGCCAACTCCATGCCCTGAAGATTATCGGAGGAGATGGAGGGGATTCTCTCATCATCCAATATGGCTGGAACGGACACAACATGGATTCCCCGGGTCGTAAGGCGTTCCAGATAGGGGATCTCGCTGTAGTTTGGTCGGATTACAAGAATTCCGCTGTTCTCGGCTAATTCGTCAATCTCCGGGTAGGATCCTTCCAGAAATTCATATCGCACATCGAGCTTATGTTCATGACACGCCATCCGCACCCCACGGAAAAGCGGTTCCAGGAAATCGGCGCTAACATCTCTCTGCTCCGCTGGCCAATTCATAAGCACTGTTATGGAATTTGATTTTCGTGCCGAATTATCCGCAATAGTCGTCCTCCGACCGCTTTTGGATTGCACATATCCCTCATTTGCCAGTTCACGAAAAGCTCGGTCCACTGTCGCTACGGTTGTATTGTATTGCTCCGCCAACCGAGTTCGGGTTGGTAACACTTTATTTGATGACTGCTCGGGGTCCTTAAGCTTTTCGATGATATCGTGCTTGATTTTTAGATATTTGGGAATCCGTTTCTCCTGCAACATGTCTCGCTCCGTATCCATATCAATCTCCGAAGATACCTAATCATACATGTTTTTATTATTTATGTCAATGGTTTTGAAGAAAAAAATATGTTTTTAAAGCATATCTTTTATGTTATCATCTCATGCATCGCGGTTACAGCGTTCCCTATGCGCCAATATGAGGTGAGACAGCCTTCATGTACTTCAACGGGACAGATGTTGATTCTCGTATTATAAGCGTGGTGGGAATTCGATCATCAATCGGGACTGTATTTCCATGCATCACTTCCAGTAAACTTTCAACCGCTCGATATCCAAGCATGGATATCTCCTG
>Ga0207433_10014533_pt1 | contig 11379 bp, 13 predicted proteins | sample YelNatPaOPGAMG01_FD_187559 | JGI IMG/M metagenome (GOLD analysis project Ga0207433, IMG submission 187559) | Hot spring thermophilic microbial communities from Obsidian Pool, Yellowstone National Park, USA - OP-RAMG-01 (SPAdes) (version 3) | ecosystem: Environmental > Aquatic > Thermal springs...
GTACAACGGCGTTCCGTTGGCGCCCGTCATCTGCAAAAGCGCCAAAGGCAACGCGCGATTGGCGCTGATCTGCTGGGATGCTTGCTCCATTTTCATGAGCGCATCCTGCGTCTCGGCGCTGTGCAGCGCGTTGTTCATCTGCGCATTGGCAACAAACGCGTTGAGCTGCGGACGGTTCACTGGGTGGCCGAAGGCGCCTGCAAGGTCATCGAAAAGCGATTGCATAGCCATTTAGCTACCCGTCCCGTAGTAACCGAGCTGCCGATTGTAGGCGGCTTGCGCATTTTGTACCGCAGCGCCCACTTGCGCATTGTTGGTGGGCGTACCAGCGTTCTGCGACATAGCGTTCGCCAACCGGGCACCCGCCAGCGCACCCATGGCCACGTAGGGGTTGGGCTGCCCGGCAGCCTGCGCGCGAAGTCCGTCCACGAAGTTCTGCGCAAAGGACGCCGCGTTCAGCGTGTCGAGTCCACCCTGCAGTGTCTGCATCCCAAGCCCTTCTTGCTGGCGCTGTCGCACCGCCGCGTCCATGTTGCCGAGCGTCTTCGCGTACTGCGTGCCGTAGTCCTGCACCTGCTGCTGGTCGTTGGCCAGCTGTGCCTTGAAACGCGGATCTGCGCCGGCGGTGTTTCCCACGGCCGATACGCTCTGCCCATACGTGGTCGGTGCGCCCGTGGTGGAACCCCCCAGCATGCTGCCCGCCGCATTCGTGCGCAGCTGGCTGATATACTGCGCTGTGGCGTCTTGCGCAATTTTGTTGGGGTTGTCTTGCGCAATCTGCTGTGTCAGCTTGGACACCTGCCCGGCAGCCTGCGACTGAATGCGCTGCTGATTGATAATGTCCTGCGTGTTGGCCGCATTCTGGCGTCCCTGCGCCTGCGCAGTGTTGTAATACTGCGCACCGGCGCTGAGCGCGGAAATAGCCAGCGGAGCAAGAATAGCCGGACCCATAGCTTACTTCCTCGGCAGCACGGTCTGCGCGCTTTGCCGTTTGATTACCGGTCCTTTGGCCTTCCCCATGCCCTCCAGCATGCCGAGTTCTTGCTGCGAACCCCGGCCGGCTTCAGCGCCCACATAGCGCGACTCCTGCACCGCACGCTGCCCTTGATACAAGGACGGGTTGCTGTACATCGCCCGCATGGTCATTGGATTAAACATGTCTGGTGCGCCCATTACCACAATCCTCCGCCGTTGTTCTGACTTGTCGCGCCCCGCATCAATGTCTGCACATTGGGTACCCTCGGCACGCCGAGTGCGGACTGCCCGGCCGGGTGGGTAGCAGACGCCGAAGGCATTGGGTACCCGCCCTGCGCGCCGGCCAGCGTGGCGGCCTGGCCTGCGTAGGGTCCGGGCGCCGGTGGATGAGCCGCAGCAAAATTGCGCTGCGCCTTCCATCCTTGGCCCGCGCTGTACGCGGCCGGATCGAGGTATTTTCCCGCTCCAGATCCCATGACCGGATCATAGGCGTCCATCTTGCTCAGCCAGCTTTTGCGGCCAGCGAACGCCTGCACCGGATCAATCATGTCACCGAGTACGCTGCTACCCATGATCAACCCCACGGCGATCCAGACGCCATTCCCCATCCGTAGAGGCTGCCAAAAGGACTCATCTGCGCGCGCCGCTGGGCCGCTGCGTTCTGCTCATTGCTGTAGATGGCCGCTGTACCGGAGAACAGGTTTTGCAACGCGTTCGCATTGCTGTACCCCTTCGCCGCGTCCAAGGACGCGTTCTGCGAGGCGCTAATCTCACTCGGCAGCGAGCCTGTATAGTCTCCCTGCTGCGCCAAGCTGATCAGCTGGTTTTTGGCATTCACGTCCGATTGTTCCAGTGCAGCTTTACCCGACTGCGCCTGCTGCGATGCCTGGAGCAATCCTTGCGTGTAATCCTTCTGCAGCTGCGTGTTGGCATCGGCTGCCGCACTGCCGCCCGTGAGCCCACTGCGCGCCATGGCGAACTTCAGCTGGCGCGCATTCTGCGCTTCCTGCTCGTTCACCTGATTGGTGTAGTAGTTGTTTAGACTCTGACCATACTGCGCGTACTGCTGCTGGCGCTGTGGCGACCCATACGCATTGTTGATCTGCTGTATAGAGCTGTTGATCTGCGCTTGGCGCTGCGCATTCGCTGCGTTCGCAGCATTCGCCGCTTGATTTCCACTGCTGCCCATTAGTGCCGCACCCTTGAAAAAATGATGGCATCTGCGCCATTAGCGCAGTAACCGTGGAGGGTGCCTTCTTCGTGGTATCCGAGCGTAGCATACCACCGGAAGGCTTTCTTGCGTGAGGCCAGCGCCACGCATTCAAGCCGATGCGCATGGCCGTTCAGCAGCATCCCGTCCATGAGGCGCCGACAGATCCGCGTGACCGCAAACCAGTGCTCCGTCCATGCCTCCGGGGTCGTCAGCAGGAAGTCGCGCCACACGCCAGGGCGCTGCGGAATGAAGCCCCCCACGATGATCGGCGCACCGTCCGCCTTGATTACCCACTTGGGACCTGGAACGGTGAAATTCCCCACCGCCGCACCGTCGATACTGTAGGTGGCGCCGGTGAACGCTTCCAGCTGCGCGCGTTCGTCCTCGGGCATCTTGGCGCATACCTGAATGAAATCCGTCAGCCACGGGTCGTTGAATACCTCAATCATCCAGTAGCCCCCGCGCCGGCTGCATCATTCACGTAGAGGCTCACCGCGTCCAGTGACCATGCTGCCCCTCCCGTGAATGTGAGGATAGGGGAAAGGCTCGGTGCGTTGAGCGGCAGCGGAATGGGTGTCCCTGGAACGGTATCGGCCAGCGCAATATCGTAGGGCGGTGTCACGCTGGGGGACGTTGAAAACCCTGGGTTGTCCGAGAAGGAGGTTTCGTCGGACTGATCGAAACCCATCTGCAGCGTGACAGCGCCAGTCCCCACGATATCCACGCCGACCAGCGCTTTGTTGCGCCCGAGTGTGCCGCCATCGAGGTACGGCCATTGCACAACGCCGTCAAACGGGGTGCCCACACCGTTTTGCATATCGTCTTCGAGCGCGTTTTCGTCGAATGCCCACACGAGGTTTCCGGCGCTGCGCAGGTACAGCACCCCGTTGTTGTCCGTCCAGTCCGTAATTACATCGGGGAAAATATAGCGACTCCACGTCTGCGTGTTCTGGCCGTTTGTGGTGAGCACCAGCGCTTCATTTCCAAACAGCACCCAATACTGCCCTCGGTTGGGGTAGTAGAGTCCGATGGGATCATAGGTGCCTGCGGTCGTCAACGGCTGCACCAACGCGTCTACAGGCTGCCCGGTGTTCCCCACCTGCAGATTGTCCATGAGCGCAAAGATACCGACATTGCGCACCCCCACGGCCGTCAGCAGAATCATGTCGCTGGCGACAGTCTGCCCGGTACGCGTGTAGATGGACCCCACCGGCTGCGCGTCCAAAATCGCCATATTGGCCGGGTCGGGGTCGATCTGCCACATTTGAAACCCGTTGGCGTTGAACACCATCAGGTTGGTGCGGTAGAGCCCTAGCAGCGACACCGGGTTGTTTCCGTAATTGTTGAGGCCGGTCGGCAGGTAGCCAGCGTTATTCGCGCTGGTCCAGTCTGTGGGGTCCACCGCTGCGCTGTACGAAACGATATCGCCGTTGCCGCAAAATACGTGCGAGGCGCCCAAACACACTACTTTCGTGTTGGGGCAGTTCGTATCCGTGATACGCCGGCTCGTGCACTCCCAGCTCATGTTCCCGTCGTAGACGGATTCGCCGGGGACGGTCGGCCAAGTCGGTTCGGTCGCGCCCGACTGCGTAAGCGGAATCGCCGTCCATGTGATGATGGACGTTCCGACTGCCTGCCACGTGACACCGCCATCTACGACTTCGTTGCCTTCGACGGTGGGCCACGTGGGCTCGGTGGCACCGGAAGTCGCTGCCGCCGACTGCACCGCTTCGTAGAGGAAATTGCTGACTGCTGCAGCTTGTGAGAGGTTCCACGACACCAGATCCGCCCACCCTTGTCGGGTAGAAGACGAGCCTGTCTGGTACTGGATTACCGCTTTCACCGTCACTGCATTAGCGGGTGCGATGCCGGTCACGCTGATTTGCGAGAAGTTCGCAGGGTTGACCCCGCCAGCTCCTGAATGGGACGTTCCGGTATCGCTGCTGATCAGCGTACCTGTGCTGTCGTACCATGACAGCATGAGGTAGATCGCACCATCGGAGTCGCCTTTCGCGTAAGCCGTGGCCGTCACGGATTGCCCAGCAGATACCACTGCACCCGTGAGCATCGTGCAGTTATAAAACCCGGCTCCTGTATGGAGGAAGTGCGCCGAGTAATTTCCCTGGTACGGATCGCTTGTGTCAATCGTCCATCCGGTCCCGAGTACCCAGTTGCCGTCGTTGCCCGCTTCAAAATCGCCATTCGGGATGGCATTGGTGTAGGCACCCTGATTCGTGGTGGGACGCACCACGCTGCCCGGCGCGTAGGTGGCGCCGGCAGCCCACGTCTCCACGCTGCTGGCGGCAGTGACGGTCGTTGCCGTGGAGGGCGGTGCAAGGCCCACGCTCCCTGAAATGGTGGCCGAATCGCCGTAACGGTCGGTGATGGCGCTCCCGAGGGGCGTCGGAGTGGGCGACGACGAACTTGGCGTGCTCCCCGTCACCGACGAGGTTACCGAAGTGCTGAAGTCGCCAAATTCCTGCACGGTCGCGCCCACGGCTGTAGGCCATGTGGGCTCTACCGTTCCCGTGTGTGGCGTGGCGCCTACCACCGTCGTAGCCTTGTACGCGTAGCCTGTGTACTCCACGGGCTCTACGATCTGCCCCACGCTCACGGCAATGTTGGCAGACCACGTAGGGTTGGGCGCCGAGACGCGCACCGCTTTATACGCGAACCCATTAGGGACAGTCGGCAGGATAATGTTGCTGTTGGTATAAACGGTATTGGGCGCCCACGTGCCATCGTTTTGCAGCCAGTAGTGGTAGATATCGCCGTTGGCGAACTCTGCCACCACGTAGATGAACCCCATGAAAGGCTGCGCAAACCATATCTTGGAAAGCGCCTGCGTGGCATCGTTTGGGTTGACCAACACATTGTCCACGAAGCCGGCAGGGACCGTCACCGGGGCGATGGAAAACACGTTGTTTACGCCGTCAATCGACACGAGACCCACGGTCTGCGCATCCAATGTGGCCATACGCGTAGTCCCCGCACGGGGCACCACTACGCCTTCCTGGTTGATCCACCCATTCACCAAGTCATAGAGCCCGCGCGCAGATGCGCCGCCTTTCACGCGAAGGCGGTTGATACCAGCGGTGAGCCCAACCAGAGGGATAGGACGCATTAGGTACTGCTCGTATCGAACTGAATCATGGTCGGGCGCACCGCCGGCGGAACGGCGAGCGTGCCGGGAACGTACTTCCGAGTCCCGTGGGTTGCAGCCGTCAAGTCCGCCAAGAGCGCCTGGGCTTGTCCCATCACATTGTTGGCATCCGGCTGCCCGTAGTGCGCTTTGGCATTCGCCAGGGCGTGCAAATACACCAGCGTGGAGTCAATCGTCGTCGTGTCGGTGCTCGCAGCGAATGACAGCATTCCGAAGTGGCCCTTTACCCACAGCCAGTACGTCTGATCGGGTACGGGGTAAATCTCGATGGCCTGCCGAATCTCATAGCGCGCCGGGCGCCACGGCTTCGTGATCATTGTGTAGAGCGTGGGGGGAATGCCCTCGATCAGCGGATACCACACATTCCGGTTGTCTTGGATGCCGGCCCACTCAATCGTCTTGCGCGGGTCCATGTGGTAATTCGACAAGACATTTTCGTCGTTGTCTTTCAGCGAGTAGAACTTCACCCCCGGAATGAGCTTCCAGCGGAAAAATCGGCGCGTGTGCAGTGCAGGGTACTGGTGATACAACACCGTCTGCGAGTCCTGCAGGAACTGCGTGAGCAACGGGGTCATGCCCGGCGGCGGATTGGCCGCTTGGTTGGCGAACCCAAGCCGATACATCATGGACTGCAGAAGCGCGCCCAAAGTCGCCTGTCCCGGAAGATCCGTGTACTGCGCGTTGTAGCTGATCGGGTCGAACGGGTTGGGCAGGTCCCAAGGCACCACGGCATTGGGGTCGCGCACAATGGCGAGTGCAACCTGCCATTGGGCGGCTCCCGTTACAGGCGCGCCTCCACCACTCGTAATGTTGATCGTGAAGCCGGTAGCGCCGGTCAGGTCAACATTGATCTGGCCGCTCTCGTTAATGACTTCTTGGGGTGTTCCTTCGGCCCCCAGCTGAAAGCTGCTGACCGGAGTGCCACTTGCACTGGTGGAGTAGGACAGCACCGGGTAGCTTCCATCGGAAGCCCGCTGCGTGATCGTCCACGCGAGGGAGCACGTCCCCGTCAGCAGCGTGGAATCACCTACGAAGGTGATCTGATCGCCCGTGACGCCGGAAGCGTTTCCCGTCCAGTAGTAGCGCCCATCCGATTGCGTAGGCGCAGGTACGTCAGCAAGTGGCATTTACGCTCCCCCTGGATTCTGAAACTCAGCCGGCGGCAGCACCGCTGCGCCCGCTGCGCTTTGAAAGGCGAATTGAAACCGATCCACGTCGTTGCGCCCGATTTGCACCAGTGTGTTGGGGGTAGTGGCCAAGTCGTACTCCACCCCGAAGCGGTCGCGTTGCGTGCGGTTATACAACGTACCGTTACGCGTGTACACCAGCAGAACATCGCTTCCCTGTACCTCTAGCGGCCGAGGATCATCGAGCGCCGCAAACACGCGGTATACAGGGCCCTCCAATGCACTGGTGCGGTAGCCTGGGATGGTCGAATCGTACCAGTAGTAGGACGCATTTCCCGCTGCGTCCGCGTAGGCGATAAACTCCCGTGCATTCTGGTCTATGGCAAGCGCAACCCATACCGCATTCACCCCGGAGAGCAGTGCAAAGGGCGGTGTGTTGGGGGCGGACAGCACAATATCCGTTCCATTGATCGAAGCCGTCCAGAGCTGAAACTGCGTGCCTTGGCTGTTGTCCCCGAGCGCCACACCGCCCAAGTGCGAGTCCCATAGCCCCGAGGCCGCTGAAAAGCGGAAACGGTTGCGCGGGTACCGGAAGGTCCCCGTCACAGGCGTAAGGGAAATGGCGTTGTTGGGGAGCATTACCCGCGTGCCCAGCTCGTGCTAAACACGAGGGTCATCGTATGGGAAGAATCTTTGGGGATGGCCGGGCTGAAACTAGCTTGGAAAGACCCCCGGCGCCCAGCCCCGTTGTAAGTCCCAAACTGCAGAAGAACAGCCGATATGCCCCCCGTAACGTTTCCATTGGTCAACCCAAAATTGGCGGTTGACTCCAGGGTGTACGAGCCCTGCGTATACGCAGAAGAGGTAATGGACCCTACAGATGCTTGGGCCCCACTCGGCTGCCCTGTAATGGCTCCTATGGTACCGTTGAAAACGGTGCATTGTGACAACTGCGGACTATCGGATACCCCAGTGGGTGCCCAGGTGTAACCTGTGGCATTCGCAGCGCGTAATGTGTAGTCGTATACCACGCCGTTGATCGTGATACTTCCAGTCACGTCTGCTGTAGGCACGTACTGTTGAACTTCATACGTCGCGTACAGCGCTTCATTACTCAGTACGGTGATCGTGGTCGGATTGCCGCTGCTATCGAGAATGAGCGCCCGCGAAAACAGCGAAGTGGCGTTGACCCCCACCCCTATTTCTGACAGGTTACCCGTAGCCGTTCCCGCCGCGAAATTGAACTGCGTGATGTTGTATCCGTAGTATGGCGCTGCGCTTTGGGTCCCGGTTGAGCTGCCAAAGCTGTTGGTCGTCGTGGTGGACGCGATGAGACTCACCAGTGAAGTATCCGTATAGGATGGCGCTGTCGTACCGCTCCCTACGCAGCAGGTAGTGAGGTAGTCACTTGCCACGCCACTACTTCCCAGTGCATCCAGTCCGGTGTTGGTGATGAGGTTCGGAAACCAGTCCGCCAGTAGGCGGCGCCGACCGTCGCCTTGATTGACGGCTTCCAGCTTGTACTTTCCGCGCATACGCGAGGCACCGGAAACCGGCACGATTAGCTCGCGCTTAGGAACAAGAATCATGTCAGTGTGCCCCCAACCACGTTCGCCGTGGGGTCAAAAGCCTCTGCGGGCCAGTTCGCATATGTGATAAGCCCAAATGTGATCGTTCCGCTAATTGCCGCTGCACTCGGCGTAAAGCTCTCTGCCGGCCAGTCCCCATACGTGACAAGACCGGACTGCAAGGTGCCGGACACAACACTGGCTTCAGGCGTAAACGATTCAGGGAGTCCGTTTGCGTAGGTAAGGAGGCTTGAAGCGAGTGTGCCGCTAACCACGCTAGCGGTTGGCGTGAAGGTATCACCAAGATCCTGGTACTGGAGCTGATTGTTGTCATCGGCCGCACCAAAGCTCGTGAACCCTTCCACGTCCTCGATGGGATAGGGCCAGCTGGTGAGATACGACACGGCGTCCTGCCACGCGTAAGGATCGGTGATATCCCCGAGTCCTTTTGGCATCGAAGTGATCTGCGGTGTCAGGGCCGGTCCGCCCGTCGTCCACGTGACACTCCCCTCGTAGCCGCTGGTCGAGCCGTAGTCGCCCAGGATATCGCCCTGCGCCGCAGGGGCGCTCACTGCGCTCGGCACCAGCGCAACGCCGCCCGTGGTCCACGCGTAGGGGTCTGTCTGCGGCCCTTTGCCCGTGGGCGCAGTGAGTGCCCCCACACTCAAGGAGGGCGCCTGCGGGCTCCACGTGCGCGGGTTGGACACGTCCCCGCGCGCCGGCGCGGGCTGCGGTGAGGCTGGAACCAGGGGTGTTGCGCCGGTAGTCCATGCTATGAGCCCATTGGCCGTGTCAGGGTCCGTGGCCGAGGGCGCAGCGCCCACGATATCGCCTTTGCCCAAAGGCGCAGCCGTGGCGCCAGGAACGAGTAGCGTGTTGCCGGTCGTCCACGCCCAAGGGTGTTCAATATCGCCATTGCCGCCCACCGCACCCTCTTACAAAAAGGCCCCGGGCTCGCGCCCGGGGCCAGTGGATGCCTGATTCCAGCACCCGCCCCACATCACCCGAGCATCGCATCCGTTCCCGCTGCCCGGCGGGGACGCCCACGCTGCCCGGCGCTTTCCTTGACCGGCTTGGATTCCTGCGCCTCGCGTTCCCGCGTCTCCGCGATGAGCGTAGCGAGCTTTCCGATTCCGAGGCGCCCGTTGCCGTAGGCGATAGCGGCATACGGAATGCCACTCTCGGGGTCGGCACCATACTTCTTCACGAGGCGACTGAACTCCGCACCCGCTTCGGGGTAATCCCCGTCGTAGGTTCGGGCGCTCACTTCCTCCACGTTGGCCGGGTCCTCGAATACAACCTCCAGCACCGGGATTTCCCAAACCGGCACCTCGCGGCAATAGACGGTGTTCACGTCTCGCCGCACCTTGACTTTGGCGTATCGCATTGTGGGGCTCTCTGTGGCTTGTGCTCAGTTCTGCACAAGCGACAGCGTACCCGTCGTACTCACGCGAATCCAGTCATACGAGAGTGCCACGAGGGCCATACTCCCCGCTGTCAGGGATGCGATATCCACCCACGCGCCCGGCCCCTGCGGGTCGCCCGAGCCGTTCCCGAGGTCAGGTGCGCCCTGCAGTACCAGGGTGCCCGCGCTCTGATTGACGCACAGGGCGCTGTTGTTCGGCTTGAATGGCAACGTGATGGGCTGCACGGCTTCGGTCAGCAGATGCAGCGTCATGTTCGCGCCCGTTCCCGTCGAATTGGCCGCAGTGCCTCCAGCAGTCGTGGCCAGTTCGAAAGTCCCCGTGGCCTGATTGGCGTTCACCACGTAGTACGTGGTGAACACCGAGTACGTGGACGGCAGGGAACCGCCGGCCGTGAAGCTGAGCTGCACCGTATCGCCGTTGGTGGGCTCGTAGCCGTCCGCAGTGAATACGGCCGGTGCGGTGCCCGCACCACTGGTCGCGGTCAAGTCGTCGAACGGGTCGCCAAAAGGCTCGTGAGCCGCGTCGCGCGGCAGGTAGATCGGCAGGTTGGTCACATTGAGAAGCTGCATGTTCGTTACTCCAAATATCCGGTGAGGGATCGCTTACGCAGGGCTGAAAGCACCCGCTTACGCGATGCTCAGGACGGCGTGCGCCTGGCGCTTGCTCGTGGTGAGGGCCGCCTTCGCCGTCAGGGCGAAGTAATGGACGTACCGATCGTACACGCGCGGGGGTGTGCGATTGATCATCCAGTGCCCCTGAATGGGGCGCAGCGTGATGAAGCGCGAATTGATGAAGTAGCAGCGCTTCATCCACGGGATCGCCGGCGCGTCCATTTCGTCGAGCACGGTCATCACCGGGTCCCAAATCACTTCGACGTTCTTGAAGTAGAGGCCGGTCTTGGTGCCGTCGCCAATGGCCGCGTCAATCTCCGTGGCGTCCACGTCGTCGCCCTTCAGGTAGATCGTGCGGTTGACGGTCGCCTTCGCGTCCACGCGGTACGCGTCCACGAAGTCCTCGCCCGCCAGAATGTAATCCGGGGCGAATCCGCCGTACCGCGTGCAGTTACGCCATGCAATTTCCATCTGCTCCGTCAGGTTGCCGGCCGTCGCGGTGCTGATGCCGGTAATCGCGGTGTTCTGCCACCACGTGTAGACAGACTGGTCGAGTCCCCCCACGACAGACGGTGCGGTCGGGTCCGTCGAAACGAGCGCATCCAGCCCCGGGATGTTGGTCGCGGACTGCGAGCCGTCCTGGTGGAGCATATAGTCGAAATTCTCCTGAAAGCCCAGCTTCAGGGTCTCGCTGTTTTCTTTCAGCAGATTGGTCAGCTGCACTTTCTCGGCGCCGGACGGCACGCTGCTCTTGTCGTCCGTCATCACGATGCCGTTCTGCGCCAGCTCGTCTTCGTTGAGCCCGAAGCCATCGTGGAAGCTGCCCCACGTGAATTTCGCCTGCTGCAGCGTGCGCTTGCGGTTGTAGGTGACCTGGGTGTCACCGAAGTAGGACGTGAAATTCGAGTCGTTGCTGTAGCGCAGCTGTTCGACCACATACTGCAAGCCGCCCACGTAGGGCTTCTTGGTGGCCATGAGCTTTTTGATCAGCGGCCGGTTGATGTTGATGTTATCAACCGGGTCGTTCCGCATGAAATAATTGATCGCCGCATTGCCGGCGTAAGCGAGCTGTTCTGTGGTGAAAGGCATGTGACGCACTCCGATGGTGTAGGTGAAACCCACTGGTCTCTGGAGTGCGAGTCCAAGTACGCCGCGCAAAGCGCGTCTCGGTGGCGAGGCGAGGTACAGCCTAAGACCAACGGCGCGATCCTAATGGACCGCGCCCCGTATCGTCAACCCTTGTCTTTGGCGCCCTTCTTGCCGGGGTTTTCCTTGGCGTCCAGTGCTTGGTCCAT
>Ga0207433_10014544_pt1 | contig 11369 bp, 6 predicted proteins | sample YelNatPaOPGAMG01_FD_187559 | JGI IMG/M metagenome (GOLD analysis project Ga0207433, IMG submission 187559) | Hot spring thermophilic microbial communities from Obsidian Pool, Yellowstone National Park, USA - OP-RAMG-01 (SPAdes) (version 3) | ecosystem: Environmental > Aquatic > Thermal springs >...
CCCCAGCCTGAACGCTGGGAACTTCCCGCCAATAAGTTAAATGCATGAGCGTGAGTTAGGCTAAACTTGAAGGCGGAAGGCGTAACGCACAGCATTAATTCAGCATGGAAGTAGTGTTTCAGGCGCTCACAGACGTAGTCTTTTTCGATGACAATTGAGCGTCCACACAGAAGCATGCAACTAACGTATGCACCAGCCTGTGTAATGCAAAAGCGTGATGTGCTTAGAGCAGGTCTTGGCTTATTGACCATGCATAGGCCTTCGACGTGCACGTTACGTGTGAAGCTTCACCGAATATCGCTCAGGTACTGCGTGTAGCCCGACACCTCAGGCGGTTGGGGGCCGCAGGCTGAACTGGTCGGCCGCAGCCTTCCAGCGTACACCCCGGCTCCATCAAACCCATCTTCTATGGGAGCCTTCGTCCCGGTAAACGGGATTGGCTGCCTATTTTCAGGAGAGGCTTCGGGCTTAGATGCTTTCAGCCCTTATCCTCAGCGGCGTGGCTGCCCGGCGACTGCTCTGTCGAACAACCGGTTAACTAGAGGCCACAGCGTCCCGTTCCTCTCGTACTAGGGACCCTTTCCCCTCAGGCAGCCAGCACTTCCAGCAGATAAAGTCCGACCTGTCTCACGACGGTCTAAACCCAGCTCACGTTCCCTTTTAATAGGCGAGCAGCCTCACCCTTGGCCCCTTATGCAGGGCCAGGATAGGAAGAGCCGACATCGAGGTACCAAGCCGCGGGGTCGATGGGGACTCTCGCCCGCGACGAGCCTGTTATCCCTAGGGTAATTTTTCTGACACATCCAGCCCCCACTAATGGGGACATGGATGATCGCTAAGCCCGGCTTTCGCCTCTGGATCTCTTACTGTTGAAGATCCAGTCAGGCTGGCTTTTGCCCTTGCACTCTGCGGCGGGTTTCTGTCCCGCCTGAGCCAACCTTTGGGCGCCCTTGATATCTTTTCAAGGGCGTGCCGCCCCAGCCGAACTGCCCACCTACCGTTGTTCCAGCGCCGAAGCGCCGGTCAGAAACACGGTTGCAGAAAGTCGGTGTTCCATTGTTGCCTCCCCCGGCTCCCGGAGAAGCTGGGATCGACGGCTCCCGACTACGCTCTGCATCCACAACCGTATCCCAGCGGCAGGCTGCAGTAAAACTCCACAGGGACTTCTTTTCCCGCTGGAAGTTCGTGGACTGTTCGTCCACGTTATGTGGTTTCACCGGGTACTACGCGGGGACAGCGGGGCCCTCGTTGATCCATTCATGCACGTCGGAACTTACCCGACAAGGCATTTGGCTACCTTGAGAGAGTCAGAGTTACTCCCGGCGTTTGCAGGCCCTTAGCCCAGTTGAACCCAGGTTTCAGGTACCTGTACTGGCCAGGATTCAGAAACCGTTCACACGCTTTCGCGCTTGCGGTTTCCTGTGTTTTTATTAAACAGTCGAGACCCCTTTGCCACTGCGACCTGCTTCTTGCAGCACGAGGCTGAAAAAGCAGGCACCCCTTATACCGAAGGTACGGGGCTAATTTGCCGAGTTCCCTCGCACTAGTGTATACCCGACACGCCTTAGGTTTCTCGCCTTGGGACACCTGTGTCGGTTCTAGGTACGGTCACAAGGGATCCTTCCCAGCGTCCTTTTCAGTGGCTCCAGGAATCGGCTGAACCGCCCTAAACGGGCGGCTATTCCCGTTTTCGCCTAGTTCTCGCCATTACGGCACTCCCTAGGCTTATGCGGTTAAACAAGGCGACAGCCCTGCTCAGCTTATCCCGAAGCGTCAGACGCTAGGCTTGCGTCGCCGCACGTACCCTTGTGGTTCCGGAATCTTAACCGGATTCCCTTTTTCGGCTTGATCGGTTAGGTCAAGCCTTAGGACCGACTTACCCCCGGCTGACGATCGTTGCCGGGGAACCCTGGCCCCTTCGGCGGAGAGGATTCTCACCTCTCTTTGCTGTTACTACCGCCGGGATCCGCAATCCCGACCGGTCCACTGGACCTCACGGCCCAGCTTCTCTCCAGTCAGGACGCCCTCCTACCAGCGCAGCTTGTGCTGCGTTCTGAGGTATCGGTGGCTGGCTTAGCCCCGTCAATTTTCGGGGCCGTCAGCCTCGGCGGGTGAGCTGTTACGCTTTCTTTGAAGGATGGCTGCTTCTAAGCCTACCTCCCCGCTGTCTAAGGCTGACGACGCCCTTTGGTTTGACATTTAGCCAGCACTTTGGGACCTTAACCTCAGTCTGGGTTGTCCCCCTCTCGGTCCAGGAGCTTACCCCCTGTAACCCGTTTCCCGAGGTCTACGGCGCTGATGGATTCGGAGTTTGAAAGGAAAGTGGAGCCTTTCGGCTCCTTGTTTTCCAATCAGAGCTCTACCCCACCAGCGGCCTCGCTCGGGACTAGACTGAGATCTACTTCGGAGGGAACTAGCTATCACCAGACTAGATTGGTCTTTAGCCCCTAGCCCCAGGTCTGGGGAACGAATTGCACGTCAGAACCCTTTCGAGCCTCCACTAGGCTTTCGCCTAGCTTCGCCCTGCCCAGGGCTAGATCGTCTGGTTTCTAGTCTTATGGCTGTGACTCCAGGCCCTTTCAGACCCCGCGCCTCGCCGCTTTGCAGCGGTTGCGCGCATGTCGGTTTCCCTTTGCTTACGGGTTTTCGCCCTTAGGCTCGCCACAACCATAAACTCCCCGGCCCGTGTTTCTAGACGGAACGTGCAACCCTGGTCCCTCTTCCCCGTACTGCCGCTTCACAGCGGTTTCCTTCGGAAGAGTTCTACCCTTCCGGGCTGCACACGTCTGTAACCGTCTGGTTTCAGGCACTTTTCACCCCCATTCCGGGGTGCTTTTCAGTTTTCCGTCACCGTACTAGTGCGCTATCGGTCTTGAGGCGTATTTAGTCTTGGAAGTTAGTGACTCCCAACTTTCCGAACCCAAACCAGGGTACGGTAGTCTGGGACGCCAGCTCTGCTCTTTCCGGCTTGCGCTTACGGGGCTGTCACCCTCTGTGGCAGGCCTTTCCAGGCCACTTCAGCTTGGCTGGTGAAGAGGAAGCTGAGCCCATAACCCTACATCTCCAACGGGTTTCCCCGCCGGATTCGGTTTGGACTATTCCCGTTTCGCTCGCTGCTACTAGGGGAATCCCGTTTTGGTTTCTTTTCCTCCCCCTACTAAGATGCTTCCGTTCGGGGGGTTCCCGCTCCCGCGAGGGGAGCACTTGACTCCGAAGAGTCAAGTGGGAAGTCCCATTCAGGCATCCCTGGTTCTACGGCTGCATGCGCCTACCCAGGGCGATATCGCAGCTTGCCGCGCCCTTCGTCAGCGCTCAAGCCAAGCCATTCTCCAGACGGCGTGGCATGTCGGACCGTGACAGTACCTGTTTAGCGTTGGTGAAAACCTTACGTATCGCGTTGTATGCGTCGATTTGGCCTATGCATGGTGTCATCGTGAGCGTGAAAGCTCATCTCACCCCTTCACTCCTCATTTCGATGAATGGGAGTCGCATCTGACTTAGTTGTTTTCGGCAGGATTGCCGAGTTGGTTTAGAAGCTGTTTTCGCAAATATAAGGATTGCGTCGGCAGGTATAAGTCTTTTGAATGTTGACGTTTCAGAGAGTAAGCTTTAATTGTCGTTTCAAAAATGCTACTATAGACGCTGTGTATATGCCTCGATAGCTCAGCCAGGTAGAGCGGCTGCCTTGTAAGCAGCAGGTCGCGGGATCAAGGCCCGCTCGAGGCTCCACCAATTCCAGAACAAAGCCCTTCCCCAAAATCCGCGTTTTCGGTTTCGTTTGGTTTTAGATTTTGAGGCATCACATATCACTGGAAAACATGTTAACCGGCTTGGCATATAACACTTGCTTCATTCCTAGCGGGAATCTTGCCCTCTCTTGCCGTTTGCTACATCGATCGCTTCATATCAGCGCCAACGCTAACATGGCCGGATCAAGCCATTGCGGATTTACATCGGCTCTTTTCGGCAACGTAAATTTCAGCTTCATACCAGAGGCTGTAACGCCCCATTCTGTTTTAGTGACCTTGCCGATTGTGTTAGAAACAGAAATATGCTCAATACAGACGGGTGTGTATTGACCAGCTTATCTGTGAAGACCTGCAACACTTCAGACGTGCAGATTTGTCATACTACGCCTCGAATTTTCAGAGGGATGTCCGCAATCTTCTCAAACACACTAAAAGGCAAAACAGCCATAGATACTCCAGTCCACGTTTACAGTCTTCATGCTTGGGTTTGGCGCCTTCTTGGCTGCCTTTTTCATGCTCTGGCATCAAAATCAAGAAATCAGTTGGGAACAGAAAGCTGAAATAAACTATTAGCCTATTTTAGTATAATATCCTGTTTAGGATAAGTTAGTTTGAAAGAGCATTTATTAACCTGACATAGCGAGAATGAGATATTCCTCAGCTTGCGAAGCAAGGATTAAGCGACTATGAGACCCCGTAAAATGAGCATGAACCCCCCACAGTAATTCACTCACGAAAAAACGCCCATAAGAAACTCGTGAAGGCGTAAGCTGATACTGAACGGGTTTCAAGAATCGATCTAAGCTTTTATAGCTTAGTGTTTCCACATCTACCGATGGTTATTCTGTCGGGTACTCCTTGCAATCCGATTGTTCTTGCCTCAGATCAGTGCTCTTAAGGTGCCAGAAGATGCGCGTTTCGTTTTAAAGCTCTTTGAGTCTGACGTAGACGAGCATTCTTATGACTTTGAAGTGTCTGTAGCCCTGGGTTTCTGCGTCTCTTGGGTTCTGCTGGGACGATTGTTTTGTTGACGATGAGCCTGACGAGTTCGCAGGCTTCCATGAAGATAGAACGATGTTTCTGGATTAAAATTTTGCCAACTCTAGAATCCAAATGGACTTTTGGCTTTCTGAAACAACCCGTCTCCCTTAAAATCATGATTCCCCATTATGACAGTGTCAAGCAGCCAATGCTTGATAAAACAAAAGAAAAAGAGGTGAAAAAATGACAACATATTCAGTTCCGGTTACCACCGATTACAACTGCAAAGACTACAGCCCCAATTGCTATACAGGATCTGGAGCATCATACGTTAGCTGTGGCCAAAGAGGAGTCACATATTGGGGTCCAGACAACACTCGGTCTATTAACCCTAACAATGGGACTTTCACTTGGACTTTCACAGGAGAACAACCAAGATGCTACCAGGATAAAGATAACTGCAACGTATCTTTCAATCTTTTCACTGGAGGAAACGCTTCAGATAATGACGTAGGCCCACTAAGGATATATTTGAACGGTAATGACATAGGCACTGACATCTGGCACAGCAAGTATCAAGGACATGACCTATCAATAGCAGTCGAATTGGCAAACTCTGGCTACTTAGACGATAATGGTCCAAACACGCTAAAGTTTGAAAACCGTGATACCGAAGTTTCAATGTCTATCGCATTGCTGGAAATCCTGCAAGTGTACGGAATGTGTGGCTTAACCTGTGACAACTTTCCAGGCTCATCAGACTGTAGCGGGTGTGGCGCCAAAACCCCTCCATGTCAGTCCTATTCCTACACAGGATATACGGGACTAGATTCAACCAAGTCCATTCATCCCTGCAATAAGTCTTATGGAGACCGAAGCTTTACCAAATTCCATACATCTAGTCCATGCACCATTCCTTACAACAATTCTTGCACGTTGACATGGCAGAACCCATCGACTCCTTCAGCAAACTACGTCGGTTCTTCTAAGTGCCTTTTCAACTTTAACCAATGTTCACTGTCCACCGGTGCAGCCGAGTCAGATGTAACACTTAACGTCTACTTAAACAACTCTTATATCGGCTCTCAATATCTCAGCAATGTACTATGACACAGAGCGTTTCCTTCCATTAATCTTGCACAATTTGGAGGCTCGTACAGAGATAACCCCGGCTCCCTCAATACGTTGGTGGTGTACAACAGATCTTCAAACGCAAATGTTATAGTGGGACCAGGTACTGACAACGGCGTTGACGTTTACCGAGTTTACAGAACAAACCTCTAAAGGCTCGGAAACTGAGCCCTCACCCTTTTTTTATATATCTTAATCGACTTGTGCGGGTATTATTTTTATATAAAAAACATTCCCAAGCTAAATTTTAGCAGAATAAAGCGTTTCACGAAATCCACACCATTAACGACCAGCTTTGCGTTTCCTGAACCAGGCTGCAATTAAGATTGATGCGAATGCTAATAAAGCCAAAATCGTCAATGGAAACTCCGGAATAACAACAGCCTTCATAAATGGATAGCGGTCCTTGTTGTCGGAATTAATAACATAAGGTGTGTCTCCAATTCCTGATGAACCTACCTCTGTGGCGTTGGGATACTTTGTTTGGTAGTCACTCCAGTAGTTGCCCATTTCTCCGTTGTCCCAAAAAACCAAGTCGGTTCCATTAATGCCTGTGAAGTTAGAATTCCATGAAGCAATATCAAGGTTATTCTCAATGAGAGCTTGCTCTGAATTGTTAAGAATGTTGTTTTTGTAAAATGTATTGCCTCGCCCGAAGGTAGCATCTGCCACAGCTAAGAAGTTTAGGAGTTTAATACCGATATCATTGCGTTCAATGTTGTTCTCATATACTGATGCATTGTTGCAACCTTCCCCGAATTGGATACCATAACCGATATTTTCAGTTATGTTATTTCCGTGTACATCGAACGGACCCACCCATCTAAGGTACAACCCACCGAGAATACGTGCCATCAAAGCGGGGTCGCCGTCGCTTTGTCCATTTTCTCTTATGCTGTTATACCTAACGGTTATGTTGTATGCAGAATCGATTATCAGCCCTGCTGCACCATTAAAAGCTATAGTATTGTCGGATATCGTCGTGTTTCGACTGCTGCAATAGACACCAAAGCCGCTATTATTAGCCACATAATTCCCAGAAATTTGAATATTAGTGGAATAGACAAGTCCAGTTGCATATGCTTGTACTTCATATATGTGAATTCCGTCCCCTGTTTCGGTAATTGTGTTGTTCTTAATTGTGCATTTCACACTCGCTGGATTAATCGCTATACCCACATTGTCGTTGTGGGTTATTGTGAACCCAGACACAGTCACGTTTGGGGCATCAATGTTAATGAGAGGTGGGGAAACACGATATACTTCTCCTTTACCCATGATTATTGTACCTGCGCGGTGCTCACCGACCAGCGATAGCGGCTTTGTTATTTCTATAAATTCTTGATAGACTCCCTTTTTCACAAAGACAGTGTCGCCAGCTGTAGCACTTTCTATAGCCGCTTGAATTGTTGGATAATCATCTGGAACGATAATTGTTTTAGACTCCGCCTTCACAACGTACGATCCAGCAACAAGAACTAAGCTACCTGCTAAAACGCCTAACAATACGACTATTGAGAGAGATTTTCTCATTAGTCCACAACCGTCTTGAACTATAGTTTGGGGAACTTAAAAACCTCTTTATCAAGATAGTTTGACACAAAAAACCTGCAAACATCAGAGAAAGCAACCCAGAGCCACACCCGTTCTCATCATCAAGTTTTGCGTTGGTTCATGGCCATCTTATCTAAAATGGGAACCCACTGATTCTCAACTAGATTATCCCAATTAAAAGGCAAAACAAATTGCCTAGATTCCTCTCCATATTTCTTAACTTTATCTGGATTATAATATGCCGCTTCAATACATTTTGCAATATCGTAGACATCAGGAGAAGCAGTTTCTGCATTAATCGGAGTAGTTTCAAGATTTAATTCATACCCTAATGATTTACATAACAAACCCAATGACCCTGAACCAACTAAGCCATACTGCTAAAATCGTAGCATGTTTATTCTGGTTTCAACGATGTTTAATGCTAAAAGCTCCTTTCAAAAAACTTTTCGGTATCTCGTTAGCTTGGACAAGCCGCTGGATGCGTCTAGTTTTATAGAGTTAGTCTTGATATGCAATCCGTCTTTATTCCTCGTCTTCTTCTGACGAGGTGGCTTGTTTGGGTTCTGCAAGTGTGTATTTGCGTGCTTTCGCGTCGATAAGCTCGTTTTCGAAAAGCTTTCGAAGTGAAGTGAAGACTTTTTTCGGTTTCTCGCCCGTGATGCTGACAATTTCTTGGAAAGTTAATTCTTTTCCTGCTTTCTTCAATGCATCGATTACGAGTTCGTCTGTCTTGTTAAGCTTCACCACGATGCATCGTCACCTTGACGTTTTTGGTTGTTCAGAATTGTCGTGTTGACTTTTCAACTTTGCGGTATCTCATATGATATCGCTTCAACTTTACAAGCTGGAAATCGATCGCGAAAAAGTTCATTCTTACATTGAAAACCGCGCAGCCTGAAAATTGCAGTGATAACGTTGCACATTAGTGAACAGGGTTTCTGGCTTACGCTGTCTTTTTTGAGGACCACTCTCGCTGAGCTACACGATAGGATTTCGTTGAAAATTTCTTGAAAGGGTGTTGAAGGGGCTTTTGCATGCGTTGTTGTATGATGTGGGCGCGTTTTTTGTTTGAACCGCCAGCCTATTTCAAGATTTCGGAGCCATGTGTATAACCGTGTAGCTGAATTCGGAGGTGCCTGTGAAACGTGTAGGGGATGTTTCGCATTATGCTTACTTCATGGTTGAATATTTATGCGGTTTGCTGTCCAACATGTTTGGCAGTAGACAGGTTTTCTGGTTTTGGTTTGAAGGGCACGGTACACCCGCGTTTGCAGTTAGAACAAACTGTGTTGTACGTGACGTTTTGGTTTTTTCCTGAAATCTTGTATCTTGAAAGGCGTGGCCAACCTGTCTTTGCGTATATGAGTCTTTCCGGATTTTCTTTTACCCAGCGCAGCATGTGGAAAAAGCTTTTGGCTCTCTTGTTTTCTCTTTCTATAATTGGCTCATAGCCTATGTTGCGTATTTCATCGAGATATGCGATTTCTGTTAGCCGTTGAGCCTCTCCTGTTACTCTTATCCGTTGAACGCGGTTTTCACCATAGGTTTTTTTCAGATCCTTTTCGGCTTCATCGAAGATGTAGCCTTGGCACAGTAAGATTTTTTCTTCATCTTTAACGTGTAACCTGCGTAGGAGTTGTTCAGTGATCCTTGAACACTCGTGCAAGTATGTCTTCTTGTGAAAGAGACGTGTTTGGAAATACTTCACGTCGATCAGGTCGTACTTGAATTCCTGCGTTTCCTCGCGGTAAGCTCCTACTACAACGCCGAAAAGTAGGTCGCCGCTTCCAGCATCATCGATTATAACCGTCAAGAACCGTCACGTTTAGCCATTCCACAATGTGTGAGAACCATAAAAACGATTCTATGTACGCTGCAAGTTCTTGATGATATGCGAAGAAAAAATGTGTCAGGCACCGAGCTTCATTAATGCGGCTTGTCCGAAGCTGGGCGGTTACACGTTGAAGACCAACCGCGAACGCATAGTTAAAAAAGGGGAACAAGTGAAGTAGGAATTGTGGTTGTATTTGACACGGAAGTTTGTTCTGTTTTCGCGCCGCGGACGCACTGCGCCTGGGTTCAAAAGCCTGTATGAAGCGGGCAGGCTTGACATCGTCTACGAGTGCATTGTTGCTAGCCTTTTTCTTTCGCATGGCATTCGCAGAAACGTAGAGTTCAAAACTTTCTTGAATGGCCCACCTTCGCCGCCTCTGCGTTTAGAAATTAAAGGCGCTGAGCTACGCGATGTACGCACGGATGCGGATACATGGAAACATATTCTAGAAAACCTGTTGTCAGGAAAGACGCACCCAGGTATCTCCGTGGCTAAAACCAGTTTTGAACGCTTCTTGAAGGAGGAAGCAGGAAGAATGCCAGTCTACGTTCTCGAAGAAGGAGGAAAGGACATTTCACAAATAAGCCTAAATGAAGAAGCCATGTTCATCTTAGGCGACCAAGTTGGCTTGCCGAAGAAGACTGAAAATCTTGCGTTACGTTATGGGGAAAAACTCAGCCTTGGGAAACAGCCGTATCTTGCAGCTTCATGTATTACTGTAATCAATTATTTGTTAGACCGAAAAATCACCGGAATGCCACCATACTTGCCTACAAATCATCTGCAGTAAACTTCGTTCACGTTTTGAAGTGTTCATACCCCTTTGGTTCCAAAGGTTTGGTTTCGCCGCCTACACGGACCAAGAGTTCTTTTGTGCGTGTTACCTTTCCTATCGGCAAAAGTTGACCTCCCACGCGGGAAACGACTTTTTCAGCCGTTTTCCAGAGGCGCGGGTTAATGGTGACGACAAGCTCGTATTCTTCTCCGCCATAGAGTACCAGTTCTGAGGAGTCGAGTCTGTTGAATTCGGCAAAACGTTTCACTTCTGGCGCCATGGGTAAAGTTTCAATGAGGAAGCCTACGTCACTCATGTGAGCAATTTCATGCAGACTCCAAGCTAAGCCGTCGCTTGAGTCGATGGATGCTGTGACGGCTTTCGAGCGGCTTAACGCCAAGCCCTCCTTCAAGCGTGCTTCTGGCATACAAACGGATTTCAAGAGTACTTCGCGTAGCTCCTGCGAAGCTGCGTAACCGTTTAGTAGAAGACGCAGACCAGCCGCGGTTTTTCCAAATGCTCCTGTGACAGCCACGACGTCGCCAGGCTTTGCGCCTTTGCGAAGCATCAACGCATTTCTTTCAGCAGTTCCGAAAAGAAGAATAGAGATCGTGAGGTCCTTCGTTTCGCTGGTGTCCCCTCCGACGATGTATGCGCCGTATTGACGTGCGCCAGCGTTCAGTCCTCGTGCGATTTCTGCAATATCGGACATAAGGAAGTTTCTCGGCACGCCGAGGGATACAAGAACAGCCCTTGGCGCAACGCCCTTGGCTGCAAAATCACTTACGTTCATGACCACTGCCTTGCGTGCTGCCTGCCATAGACTCATGCCTGGCGGAACATCCGTGTTCCCCACAAGCATGTCTGCCTTCAAAACGGCGACGCGCCTGTCGCCCAGCGGAACTGCAGAAACATCATCGCCGAAGGGAGCGGCCATTGAAGGCATAATCTCTATAATGCTTCTTATGAGACTTATAATCCTCCGCTCGCCTAACTCCCCAAGATCCTTGGGACAGTCACCTACAGCAGCGGAACGAGGCATGTAGCAAACCCCTCCAAAACCAGGAATACAACGCCTTCCACATATACGTTAGCCTTCTACGCTTTTAAGATTGGCGCCTCCGCCTAGCTAAGCATGGATTATTGCGGAAGCAAATTGCGAGAAAAATATGTAATGTCCCCTAAGCGGGCTTGTCAAGGTATGACTGTTTAGCCGACAGAGTTAAAAAGCGGTTTCGCTTTTTCTGTTTTGCAGTTTGGTTTGAGCCTCGGTAGCTCAGCCAGGTAGAGCGGCTGCCTCGTAAGCAGCAGGCCGCGGGATCAAGGCCCGCCCGAGGCTCCA
>Ga0207433_10014548_pt1 | contig 11366 bp, 12 predicted proteins | sample YelNatPaOPGAMG01_FD_187559 | JGI IMG/M metagenome (GOLD analysis project Ga0207433, IMG submission 187559) | Hot spring thermophilic microbial communities from Obsidian Pool, Yellowstone National Park, USA - OP-RAMG-01 (SPAdes) (version 3) | ecosystem: Environmental > Aquatic > Thermal springs...
TTCTCCAGGGCCTTTGTTATTGCCGCAGTCAGCGCGGTCTTTCCATGGTCAACATGACCGATCGTCCCAATATTCACATGCGGCTTGGTTCGCTCAAACTTTGCCTTTGCCATAAAAAATCCTCCTTAAAATTTCTCCTTTGCTTTAAATACTCCATCCGCATTACCAGCCTGGAGCCGGAATCGAACCGGCGACCTCCTCCTTACCAAGGAGGTGCTCTAACCGACTGAGCTATCCAGGCAAATTGCCGGATGGAATTTGCTATTAACTAATAACAATATAGACTTTAATTATATTCAAAAATTTAAATTTGTCAATATTTTTATTTTGTCCGTAGCCCATCTAATCCACGTTCCAGAATACTAAAAATCAGATTCACGATCAAATTTTACTTGATTCAATCTTTTTCAGGGCTTTACCAAAGAGTTGAAGGAGGTTTTAGTATAATAATTTGGGTTGACAAATTAAAGAAGTTGTATAAAATATTGTAGGTTTTATCATGAAGAAAAGTATTATCATCTTCCTTATTGTAATAACTTCGTGTAAAATAAACGGCTCTAAACCTACATCAGGAGGTGAATTAAAAGTTGCCTGGCTCAGTGGATTGGTTGGGATTGACCCGACAAAGGATTGGGGTTGTGCCGGAGCCCAGAGACTTATCAGGTTAATTTATTCACCATTATACAGTCAGGAGAATCCTGAATTAGGGGTTGCCCATAGGGTGACTCACTCTGACGATTATACAGAATGGGAATTTCTTTTAAAAAAAGATTGCTATTTTCACCCGGATCCCTGTTTTAAAGAAGGTATTCGTGTAGTAAATGGCTATGATGTAAAATATACCTTTGAAAAGATAAAGAATTCCTGGCCCGAGTTGGAACCGGTTGATAACATCAAAGAAATCACAGTCCCTGATTCTTTTCGGGTGCGATTTTTGTTAAAAAGTCCGGACAAGGATTTTCCAAATTCTCTAAATCAGGAGATGCTTTATATCGTCCCTTTTGAGGCAGTTGAGAAATATGGTGAGAATTTCAGTTTTCGTCCAGTTGGCTCAGGGCCATTTGCACTTGAATCCTGGAATGAAAAGGAATTGGTGCTGATAAAAAATAAAAGGTTCTGGGCAAGGGATAGATGGAGGCAGAAATTGCCTTATCTTGATAAGATCATTATTATCTTCTTTCCAGATATAAATCAGGCAATAAAAAGTTTGTTTGAAGGGGTGGTAGACCTATCGCCGATAACCATAGATTTTGCTGAACAATTATTCAAAAGGGACGGTGAAAATGTCCAGGTCAAAGAAGAATTTGCTCAACGAATTCAGGTAATAAGATCTCCTTTCCCCTCACTCACTATCTTACTATTTAATTCAAAAGACAATCCCATCTTTAAAAATCCAATGTTAAGAAGGGCATTGAACTATGCAATAAATCGTGAGGAGATAAAGAATTTATTGGTTATGCCAGGGATAAAAATTGCTGATGGCCCTACCCTGAATACCCTGAGCCCTTTGAGATACGAATATTCTCCTTTAAAGGCGATGGAGTTGATAAAAAAGACAGGATTTGGTAGTAAGATGAAGGGGTTGAAGTTTCAATACTATCCAACCCCGTTTTCCAGAACATTATCCCAACTTTTGCAAAGGCAATTAAAAAAAGTTGGTATAGAGACTGAACTGGTCTGTGCCTCAAGGGTTGCAGTATTACGGGGTAACCCAGAATGGGACTTGGGTACTGTTTCAATATTATTTCACGATTCCACCCCTGAAGTTCAATTTGCAATATACTCATCTTTTGAAGCACCCTGGGTGGATTTTAAATCTGAAGAATTTGATTCATTATGGGAGTTGTATAAAACTACCCACAATGATTCTCTGCTTTTGGCTATGGATTCACTCGTCCTAAAAGACCCGCCATTTATATTTCTATACTGGAGTTATCCCCTTTATCTTGCTGACAGGAAATTCAAAAACATTGACCCTTTATTTTTGCTTTCCCCATATGTCTATAGATACAATGAATAATCGTTTTGGTTCCTTTACTACATTCTTTCTCATATTACTTATCTTTGCTATTGTCATACCAATGGTAATTATACAACTGGTAATGAATTCAATAACAGTCCAGAATCTAAAAAGAAGTATTGACCAGAGATTGTCTGAATATGCGGAGGCATTTGTAAATTCATTTATGAATGAATGCCGGTGGTGTGAAGAATATCTATACTTTGCAAGGAGGGTGATATTTGCCAAAAACCTTTACCAGAAAGAAGAGATTGGTTCATACTTCTTTGACCGTGATTGCAGATTTTACCGGGTAAGTCTATTTGACCCAAATGGCAAAAATCTTTTTTCATTTTTATCCAACCCTGACCAAACCTATCTTTCACCAGAACCCTATGAGGAATTTAGAGAACTACCGCCTGTTGAGGTATCTGTGGATGAATATAAAAATGATACCATTATTATTCCTGAAGGGCTGGTTCCAATTCCGGGTGGTTATGCCCAGAGGGCATTTTTAAGGTTGAATGATAACAAATTGCTTCTGGCAGATATAAGTTTTGCTAAAATCTTTGCCAGTGCGATAAAGAATTTAAATCTTTCATCCGGTTCATTCATCTCGGTTCTGGATGAATCTGATGCACTTTTATACAATAGTGCACAGGAATTATCAGGTGATGTGATAAAAGAAATCAGAAAAGACAATTTAAGTGGTGACTATAATTTCAAGGACAGGACTTATCGTATTAAAAACTTTTTTCTGGATACCCTGCCAGAAATCTGTAAATCATTCAAAGGTTTGAATTTTATTGTGGGGATTGATTATACTGATATGCTTTCCGGAATAAGGGCTGGTCTTGGAAGAGGATTATTGCTTACTACATTTTTTACAGCCTTTATCTGTGTAGTATTTATCTTCGCTGGTGCATATCTCAGGAACAAGACCGGTGTCATCTTAAAAAGGACTGATGAAATCGCGCAGGGTGATTTTGATAAGGAAATTTCGGTCCATTTTCCAAGTGAATTCAATCGCATTGCTCAGAATATAAATCAATTGAGTGTTAAATTAAAGACCCTGACCAGTGAAAGGATTAAATCTGCAAAACTATCAGCAATTGGTAAATTTGCTGCCCATATGGTTCATGACCTGCGCAATCCGGTATATGGTATCTCACTTCTTGCTTATGAATTAAAAAATACATTTTCACCTGATGACCCGCGTGGAAGATATTTCAATGAAATTGTTAATGGTATAAAGAAACTGGGCGAGATAATTGATAGGATTGCCGAGCACGGCAAGATTTATGAGCCAAATCCGAGAGAAGTTGAGATTGATAAATTGATTAAAGAAACAGTGGATGAATTTAAGAAGGTAAATCCCTGCGAGATAGATTTTCTTCCTGGTAATGTGGGTATAGTTCGTATTGACCCAGACCAGTGGCGCAGGGTATTTTTGAATCTATTTCAGAACTCCTATGAGGCAAAGAAAGAGGACTGCCGAATTACAATAAAAACATATAGACAGAATGTAGGAGGGGCTTCAAGCCCAGATACTCTCCGCATTCCTCCAGGTCAACATCTTTGTCCTTCTGTTATTATTGAAATTTCAGACCAATCTGGTGGAATTCCTGAGCATATTCTTCCTGACATTTTTGAACCATTTACTACGACCAAGAAGAAAGGGCTGGGCCTTGGGCTATCCTTTGTCAAAGAGATTGTTGAAGTCCATAATGGAGAAATCAGACTGGAGAACCAACTTGGTGCTGGGGTTAAATTTATTATTATCATACCTACAAATTTTGACCTTTCTCCATCATCAAGTGGGGATGAGGAATTATGAGATTGCCACGCTCACTGCGTTCGCTCGTAATGACAAAAAAGAGAAGTCCTTGCGAGTTCTTTTCTTCTTTGTCATTGCGAGCCCTCGCCCATTCTCAATGGGCGGGGCGAAGCAATCTCATCCGTTCTTCTCCGTCATCGAGCCCCGACTTTTGTCAGCGACGAAGCAATCCCATCCTTATAGCCCATGAAAAATAAACAATATTATGTTTACATAATGACAAACAAATGGAATACAACCCTTTATACAGGGATAACAAATGATTTAAAGAGGCATGTTTATGAACATAAAATGAAAATGGTTAATGGATTCACCAAAAAATATAATCTGGATAAGTTAGTTTATTACGAAATCTTTTTTGACAGTTATAATGCCATTGTTAGAGAGAAACAGATTAAGGCGGGTTCAAGAAGGAAAAAGGTTGCTTTGATAAACACAATGAATCCAGAATGGCGGGATTTGTATGATGAACTATGAGATTGCCACGCTCACTGCGTTCGCTCGTAATGACAAAAAAGGAAGAGACATTGCGAGGAGTCCTGAACGAAACTGATGTAGGAACAGGGTTTATCCCTGTCCGAAATAAAGGAGGCCATTATGCCCAAAATTCTTATTGCCGATGATGAACAGAGTGTCTTGAATGGGCTATCTCTGGTGCTCAAAGATTACCAGATTCTCACTGCCCTATCAAAAGACGAGGCTTTAAAGATTTTAAAAGAATATGACATTGATTTATTGCTCAGCGACCTCTATTTCCCATCACTTGATGATGGCTTATATCTTATAAAAGAAGCAAAGGGTATATCACCTGAGACATATATTGTTGTTTTAACCGGTTATGAATCAATTGAGACTGCGGTCCAGGCGATAAAATCTGGTGCTGACGACTATCTTACAAAAAAAATTCCACCAGAGGAATTAAAGATTAAAATAGAGAGGTTTATAAAGATTGCTGAAGAACAGAGGCAACTTTTCAGGTTAAAGGAACTCACCACATCAATCCTTGAAACAAAACCCGGGGTTGAGTTAATAGGGAAGAGTCCTTTGATACAAAAAATAAAAGAAAAGATAGAGACCGCAGCCAGAGAGCCGAAGGCAAGTGTCCTTATCACTGGTGAAACCGGGACAGGAAAAGAAATCTGTGCGCGCATTATTCACAATTTGAGTCCAAGAAACCTTTATCCATTTTTAGCGATAGACTGTCCATCTATTCCGGAAAATCTATTTGAATCTGAATTATTTGGTTATGAGAAGGGTGCATTTACAGATGCAAAGCAGAGAAAGCAGGGTAAGATTGAACTTGCCCATAAAGGCACGCTCTTCCTTGATGAGATTGGAGATTTGCCTTTGATGTTACAGCCAAAACTATTAAGATTCCTTGAGACCGGAGAGTTTTATAGACTCGGTGGCACAAGGCCGGTCAGTGTTGATACAAGAATCATTGCCTCAACAAATCAAAATCTTGAAGGACTGATTAGAGAAAAGAAATTCAGGGATGATTTATACTACAGACTAAAGGTCTTTCTCATTGAGATGCCGCCATTAAAGGATAGAAAAGAGGATATTCCATTGCTTGTGGAATATTTTATGAATTTATATGACCCGCAAAGAAAGAAACATCATCTATTATCACAAAAACTCCTTGATGCTTTTCAGATATATAACTGGCCAGGTAATGTCAGAGAATTGAAAAACATAATTGAATATCTTTTGATGACCCAGAGTGAAAATGAGGTAATGAGGATATTAAATCCAAAGACCATACCCTCTATTGAAAGAGGGGTCTATCACCCTGAATCCGCCACTCTGCCTGGCGGATTTTCAGGGTCTAAAGATGTAGGGACAGGGCTTGTCCCTGTCCGAGATGTAGGCCTTGCCTATAAACAAGCCAGAAAACTGGCACTTGAAAGATTTGAGCGTGAATACTTTAGCCGGGTTCTCAAAGAAGAAGACTGGAACATCACCCGTGCTGCAAAGAAAATCGGCATCTCAAGGGAAGAACTCCACCGGAAAATTAAACATTTGGGGATTAAAAAAGATTAAATTTAATAATCCTTTATCATTCTGAAAAAGAACCCCCAACGCTTTTATTATTAACAAAAAATTGCTTGACTATCAACGAAATTTATGTATAATGCAATTAGGAGCATAAAAAATGGCAAAATCAAATTTGGATATCAATAAATTGAAAGCGAAACTTTCCAAAATTCCCTCTGATAAACTATCGGAGATAGACGATTTTATTGATTTTATCCTAACCAGGTCAAAAAAACAACCTGCCAAAATAGTTAAGTTGGAAGGCATCTGGAAAGGATTGGGGTTTGAAAAAATTGATGATATAGAAGGGAAGATTCGTAAGATTCGCCGAGAAACAGCCAAAACAATCTTTAAACGAGTCCAAAAATGAGATATGTTGCAAGTATAGGAATTTGAAAAATTGCTTCGGTCGCTTCGCTCCCTTGCCTAACCTACGGTTAGAGCACTATACTTAATAATGAAATTTTTCATTATGAAAGGAGATCAAACACAATATATATCAGGAGTAAGTGGAATGCTATGGAGAGCGTGGAAACTTTTGGCAACCCTCACCTTAATCCTCTCCCTTAAAAAGGGAGAGGGAAGGGTGAGGGTTGAAGGGGGTTCAGGGGAAGAATTCCCCTGAAGAAAAGAAACTGACAACCATAAAGGTTGTCCCTACGAAAACATTGGATTGACACCACTTGTGGTGAAATGACTGCACAAATGCGGTCAATCCAAATTGTAGGGACAGGGCTTGCCCCTGTCCGTAGGGGTTTCAGTCCGCCAAGTTACGTGGCGGACTGATGTATGTTCAATTCTAAAATAGTCAATGTAATTTGGGATTGAAACTTTAAATTCAAGGTCACCGGGCGATAATCAGATGATTTTTGTTTACTGTAATTTTTTACCTCACATATGTGATGTAATTCATCACACATACCAATTTTCCTAATTCTCCTGAAATTTCAATAGGTTTTTGGAATTTACATACTTAAAATCAAAATTGGTGTGAACTTTTTCCTCACACCACAAAAAATCTCATTAAAAAACTCTTGAAATTTCATCACTTTTTATTCAGCAACTCTGGCACGAAATTTGCATAAAGTATTAGTGGGTAGAGTAAAAGGGCGGAAGTGAGGATTAATGTATAAAATAAAAATAACCTTCCGCCCTGCTTAACATAGTAAAAATTGAAAAAACGTAAAATAATGAGGAAAGAATTGAAAAAGATTAATAATATTAAGAAAAAGGCTGAAAAAATGTATATAAGGGCAATTTTGAATGTTGTGAACTGGCGACTTGATGATGCATCAAAACTTTTAAATATGAACAAAAAGAGTCTCTGCGCAAAAATTAAAAGATCGCATTTAAAAAAGGGTAAATGTTTATGAAGAAGATACTAATCGTTGATGACGATTTGATATTCCTTCACACTTTGTATTTGATTTTTGAAAAGGATTATAGGGTTGAAGGACTCTCGAATGGTAAACAGGCACTCAATAGAATAAGAGAAAATTCATACGATTTGATAATAACCGATTTATTTTTAAATGATGTTACCGGGCTTGACCTATACTGGGCGGCGAAGGATAAAGAAAAAATAATCATCATAACTGCCTATCCTGAGCGTGAACTTGCCTTAAAGGCAAAATCCCTTCTTGGCGATAGATTCATTCCTAAATCTACGTCACCAGAAATCCTGAAATCCAAGGTTGCTTCAATCCTGAAAGAGGAGAAATAATGCGAATACCCCTCTACCTCTATCATTCTGAACCTCTCTCTGTTTGTCCTTCTGAGTCCTTCTCTCTTTGCTCTTCTGAGTCCAGACCAACCATACCCTGTCATTCTGAGATCTTCTCTCTTTGTCGTTCTGAGCTCTTCTCTCTCTGTCATTCTGAGCGAAGCGAAGAATCTCACAGGAGATGCAGTATCGTTCCGACAAGGAAATCGGGACTCGCAGGAAACGCAGGAATCGCCTTTGGTTCGCTCTTTCATTCCTCTCCCTTGATGGGAGAGGGAAGGGGTGAGGGTGAAAATCAAGTTTGGGCAAAGCCGTGCCCGAAACGGCAAATCCCGCATAAGCGGGGAAAGGAGGAAAAATGATAAAAACTTCAATACCATCAATAATATGCACTGTTTTGCTATGCGCATTGATTGCTGGTTGCGGCCCCTCGGTAGTTAAAATGGTACGAATTGCACCCACAACCGAGGGAGGTAATCGGCAAGAGAAGTCAGGAGTTATAGTCGAAATTCAACCGATCGATGATTGGTCGTTAAGCGAAGGAAGATTTCCAGAATTGATTGTATCATATAAAAAAGATCCATCTAATCCTTTTGAGTCTCCTACGAAAATACCTGTTCTTGGGGACTATGTTCAATTTAAAGTAACAGTGACGAACAGAACTGGTCATGTTCTAAGATTCACAGGTTCGGTAATTAAAGTTATAGATGAGTTCAATAATATGTATGATGCTTGGAGTAAACAGGATATTAGCGCAATGTGGATGAGCGATCCGATGGCATTCAGTGCAGTTCAACCAGTATTGAGAACGCTTAAATATCTTGATCCAAATACTGAAATTTTGCCTGATATGACGTGGAGCGGTTATATTGCATTCAACTTGCGATCTAAAGATGCTGGTAATCTCTTTAAGTTTGCTATTTACGATCTGGTTACGAAAACCGATGAGGCAGGCAATCCTAAAGAAAAATCTCGGTTCGAGTTTAACTTTAAGAAAGAAACGGTCGAGAAAAAACTATAGACCTGACTTCTTATATCCGGCTGGGCAAACTTCTAAAATAAAAGTTTGCCCAGCCGGTAAATGTTGTAAAGAGGCAAACATGAAAATTGTTAAAAAAATAGTTATTTCATCAATAATTCTTTTATTGATATCCAAAATTAATGCCGGTGTAGTAAAACCGGAACACCATGGTGTTTTCGTGGTTGATGGAGAACAAATAATCGAGTTAAATTCTCGCGATGTTGATCAGGCAAACTTAATTGGGTATGTTACTTTAATTCTTATAGGGCTAAAAGATGACAAGACAGAAGGGATACCGACGGTTTGTGACACGCCTTATTTTGTAATTTACGGTCAAGCGCCAAACATAGAAGAGTGGAAGATTACATCACTAAAGTATACTGAAATGTATCAAGATGTGATTATAAGGCGCGACCCATTCAAAATTGATATGTGGTTACCTGGCGAGGCAGTTACACATGATGTTCAGTCTATCGAAGGTTTAACAGGTGGATTTGTTTTAAAACCAAAAGGGAAACTAAAAGAAGGACTCTATGTGCTGCATTTTTGTAGTCTTGAGCCATTAACTTACATTGGTGTAGTCGATCGTCAGGTTTATCCTTTTGTTGTCGGAACAGCTAAGAAAACAATTGAAGAAATAAATCTAAAAGGAATACCAATTTATACCGTATGCTACTTTCTTAAAAATCCAAATGTCTATTTTATGGGTTCCGATGGAGTAATTTTTAAAAAAGATGGTAAGCAGTATAAGTCAATAACTCACCCATTTTTAAAGGGCGCGATATCTCGATTAACTGTAGACCCTACAAATAATCAAGTTCTTTTTGTTGTCTCGCAGGATAATACAACTGTAGTTTTCTCGAATGATGGAGGCTTAACATGGAAGACTATGGATTTATATGTTTTCGATTTCTGGGGCAATCACGTTCCCATTTTATATTTCAACTCCATTAAGATAGATCCTTGGTATTCAAATATAGTTGCGCTTGCCGCAAAAGGAAAAAAGAATGGTATATTTATGGCTAGCTTGAACGGAGGAGATACATGGGAGATAGCAAAAATTCAAGATGAAATCGTCTTTGATGTCACCTCAAACGGAAGTAAGATATTCTTTTCAACAAACGAAGCAATTTACAGTTACGAAATTAAAACGAATAAGTTTAAAAAGATACCTGACAGCCCTCAAGGTATAAAATTCCTCCAGATAATGATTTCAGATAAAGATAAAATTTTTGGTGCTACTGAGGATGGCAAAATTTATTATAGTAGCAATGCAGGTGAGACTTTTGCTCTTACATTAAGTACCAATAGAAATATCGTCAGTTTTGCTGTAGCCTCAAGTTCTTTATGGATTGCTACACACGATGAGATTTACAAAATTACTGATAATGGCGTCAACTTGACAAAAATTGAGAACTTTCCGAAGTGCGTTGTAAAAAATATTGCAATTAATCCAATGAGTGAAAATGAAATTCTTGTGGGAACGGAGACAGGTCTATATGTCTCCAAAGACGGTGGACTAACTTGGTCATCTGCCGATAGCAGTTCAAATTAAATAAGGAGGTCTTATGTTCTGTCCATATTGTGGCAAAAAGGGTGTGCAAAATCTTGAAGAATGTCCTGAGTGTGGGAAGAGTTTAATAGGTTTAGATAAAGAATCCGAGTTCAAATGCTTGCGGTGTGGGCGTAATGTGCCATCAGACGCGGTATTTTGCTGGTTTTGTGGTGAGAAATTAGTTGAAGTGGTAGAAGGTAAGCCAGTGGATAAAAAGATACCATTGGTCTCGGAAGAAAAAGTTTCTTCACCCGGAACTGAATTTGGGACATTGCTGAGCTATGGTAAATTCATTGCAGGTCTGGGCTGGTTTCTTGTAATTTTAGGGCTAATAGTTTGTTTAATTGCTATTGTAGGAGTTGGTGTTGGTGGTTTCCTTATGGGATTAGTTATTGGTGGTAGTTTAGCATTATCTGGATTATTTTATGTGATTATCGGTCAATCGGTGTCTTGCTTCGTCTCAATTGAAAAATACACTCGTCAAACTGCATATCTTCTTGGTAAAATTGTAAACAAGGAGGTGAGCCTTCAATAGATGGGAAAATTCGCAGTATCGTCCCGACAAGGAAGTCGGGACTCGCAGGAAACGCAGGAATCGTCTTTCTAAAAGAATGTGAGGATAAAAAATGATTGAAAAAAACAAGAAAGACGAGATAGACGAGAAAGACCAGATAAACAAAAATGCCGTTCTAATCGGCAGAATCTCTGCACAGGCAGAAATGAAATAGGAGGTTATTATGTGTGTGAAATGCAATACCGTAACAGCGATAGTGGTGGGATTATTGTTCGCCACCACGCTGATGGGGCAGGTTGTAGCCCCAAAAAGTAGTGCAAGGCTATCTACAGAAACACGGGCGATAACTCAGCAAATAAACTATCAGGGCTTTCTGCGAGATAGCCTTGGGCAACCAGTTACCGGCACTCTAAATATGACTTTCAGGATCTATGATGCAGAAAGTGGTGGAAATCAATTATGGTCTGAAAATCAAACAGTCACGGTTGATTCAGGTTTATTCAATGTTATTCTTGGAAGTGTCAACCCAATTTCTCCTTCAATTTTCACTGGGGCAGACCGCTGGGTTCAACTTCAAATCGGAGCGCAAATCCTCAGTCCACGAACAAAAATCACCAGTATGGCTTATGCATACAGAGCATATAAATCCGATACCGCTGATTATGCCTTGGCTTCGCCCT
>Ga0207433_10014557_pt1 | contig 11359 bp, 7 predicted proteins | sample YelNatPaOPGAMG01_FD_187559 | JGI IMG/M metagenome (GOLD analysis project Ga0207433, IMG submission 187559) | Hot spring thermophilic microbial communities from Obsidian Pool, Yellowstone National Park, USA - OP-RAMG-01 (SPAdes) (version 3) | ecosystem: Environmental > Aquatic > Thermal springs >...
AGGCGCTTCCTGCGCGGGGGCTACTTTCAAAATTTCCTGGCCAAATATGCCGAATCCAACAAAATGCACAAGCGCATGCTCTTCCTCAGGAGCCAGCTTCAGCAAGAAAAGGGAGAAGCTCTTACCCACTACTTGCGCGGGCAGTGCAACTGCGCTTACTGGCACGGGGTTTTTGGCGGCTTGTATTTCCCCTTCCTGAGGGAAGCTATCTATCGGGAGTTGCTCAGGGCAGAATCCCACCTCTCCCTCCCGGAGGGTTTCACCTTGCTGGATTTTGACAAGGACGGCCTGGAGGAAGCGGTTTTTCAGGGGAAAGCCTTTGACCTCATTTTCCATAAGAAAGGGGGAAGAGTTCTGGAATGGGATGACCGCCTCTCCTTTCTCAACCTGACTAACGTCATGACCCATTACCTCGAGGCTTATCATTTAGAAAGGGGAGAGAATATCCCTTCAAGCATTTCCCGGACCGGGGCTCAGGGGGAGGTCTTCTACGACCTCTACACGAAGGAGAGCTTTTTAGACCATTTTCTGGATTCCCCCCAAGGATACAGAAGGAGCCTTCCCCAGCTCTCCCTTTACCAGGAAGAGGTTCTTCCTCCCGCTACCCTACGCTATCGCAGCGCCGGCATACTTTTGAAGGAATACGTCATCCAGGAGCAGAGGTTGCTTCTCAATCTGGAAGTGGAGAGGAGGAAGCCCTACTACATGCTCGAGCTCAATTTCTCCTGTTTGAAGGATTGGCGTCCGCTTCAGGAAAGAGGGACCTCCCTCTCCATCCCCTTTTCCAGCTTCAGGCTCCAGGTAGAGCTCTCCCGGGAGGCGCTTTTCCAGAGCGAGCCCATCTACACCGTCTCCAGCTCGGAAGCCGGCCTGGAGAAGATTTATCAGGGGACTTCCCTTTTCCTGATTTTTCCTCTCCCTGAGGAGAGAAACAGGATGCAGATCGTCTGGAGCAGGTCTCCAAATTAGACCCGATACTGTAAAAATTTAGTAGGGGTTGCAAATTAAAGAGGACCCCCTCTAATCTCTTCCTTCGCTAAATGGACAGAGCCTGCGTTAGGGATTAAGATATGAAAATAATATAAAGGCAGTTTAAAAGGAAATTTATTTGGCTTTATTTATTTTTTATCAGGGGCTGATTGCTTTTGCTCTATTTCTGGTTCTCTGGAACTATCGCCGGAACCTGAAGGATTTGCTTTTCCTGCGCCATTTTGCCCAAACTCCCCTCCCATCTCGACCCCTGGTCTCCGTGCTCATTCCGGCCAGGAACGAGGAGAGAAACATCCTGCGCCTGATGGAGAGCCTTCTTTCCCAGAACTACGAAAACCTGGAGATCATTGTCCTGGACGACCAATCCACTGACCGGACCAGGGAATTTCTGGAAAGGCTGAAGGAGCAAAAGGCGGCAAAGAGGATCAAGATCCTGGAAGGTAAGGCCCTGCCCAGGGGCTGGATGGGGAAGAATTTCGCCTGTCACCAATTGGCCCAGGAGGCCCGTGGGGAAATTCTCCTTTTCCTGGACGCTGATACCTGGCTGGCGCCGGAAGCAATTAAGGCCGGTCTTTCCGCCCTCTACGAAACTCAGAGCGACTTTTTGAGCCTTCTTCCCACCGAGGTCACCGGGACCATCTGGGAGAAGATGATTATTCCCTTCATGCACTTCGCTCCCATGTGCCTGCTGCCCTTCCGGCTGATACGCACTAATCCCAATCCCCTGATTTCCATGGCCGTGGGGCAGTTCATGATGTTCAGGAGGGCAGCCTACTTTAAAATTGGCGGTCACGCTTCAGTCAAGGGCGAGGTGGTGGAGGACATCATGCTGGCCCGTCGAGTAAAGGAGTTTGGCCTCACCCCCCTCTTTCTGGACGGAAATTCCCTGGTTTTCTGCCGCATGTACCGGAACCTGAAGGAGGTCTGGTTGGGCTTTTCCAAGTTCCTGTTTGCGGTCTTTCAGTTCCGCCTGCTTCCTCTGATCCTGGTCATGGGGGTCTTCGATGCCCTCTTTCTCTTCCCCTTCTTTTATCTGTTCAGGATCTTTCTCAAAGGGGATTATCCAGTCCTGGCCGAGCTTCTGATCTTCCTGCAGGTGATGGCCATTATCTGGTTGAGGCTGCGCCATTCCCTCAGGTTCCAGTCCAGGGGGGATGCCCTGCTTCATCCTTTCTCCCTGATCCACATCAATTTAATCGCCCTTTTTTCCGTTTTCCTCCACATCAGTGGGATTGGGGTCATCTGGAAAGGCCGGAAGTACAGAACGGTGGCGGGAGAGCATCCATCCTTTGATCCCGAGGAGGAGAGCACAGCTCCTTCGAATTTCCACAGTAAAGTTTAGGAAGAAAGGAGTGGGAGAATGTCATTTAGGGATTTAGGCTTAATTTTTCTTTCTTACCTTTTGGGAGGGATCCCCTTTTCCTACCTCCTGGGTCAACTCAAGGGGAAAAATCTGCTGGAAACAGGGGACAAAAATCCCGGAGCCTGGAACTTGATGTTCAATGTGAACAGGAAAGCGGGAATTGCAGGAGCCCTTCTGGATGGAGGCAAAGGACTGGGAGCCTACCTTTTAGGGGCTAATCTGGGGGCCTCTGCCTGGGTCCCCTATTTCTGCGCTGTTGCCTGCATTCTGGGCCACAATTGGTCTCCCTTTCTGCACTTCAGGGGTGGAAAGGGAGTAGCTGCCTACGTGGGCGGGCTCCTGGGGATAAGCTGGATAGCCCTGCTGATTTTCGCTTTGATTACGGTCTCCTTGCTTGTTTTCCTGCGCCGCATGGCTCTGGGAATCCTGGGAGGGGTATTCGGCGCCTCCTTGTTCCTCTATGTTTCCCATCCTCAGTGGTTCACGCTTTTTTATGGGCTGCTGGCGCTGCTGGTCATGGCTCCCAAGTACTTGAGGGAAATGCGGGAATTAAAGGCTAAACTGGGAGACGACCGCCGGGAAGTGGAGGACCTCTTTACGGCCAAACCGATCTGAGGGGGTAAAATTGGGGACCTCTCCATGATAAGTCCCCATGATAATAAAATTGGAAAAATGAGCCCGGAAAGCGGCTCCCCATCCCGCATAAAAAATATAGGGACAGTCCCTATTTTCCGGTCCTTGCGGCCCCCGTTTTTGGTAAAATAGGGAAAAGCTCAAAGGCCTGAAAGGGGGTGCGCAGATGAAAGCGGTAATCATGGCGGGAGGATTTGGCACCCGCCTTAGACCTCTGACCATGAACATTCCCAAGCCTATGGTTCCTATCGTGAACCGCCCCATTATGGAACACGTGGTTGAGCTCCTGAAAAACTACGGCTTCCAGGAATTGATTGTGCTTCTCTACTTCCAGCCCGAGGCCATTCAGGGCTATTTTCAGGAGGGAGAAAAATGGGGCCTTAAGATTCAGTATATAAAGCCCGAGGCGGATTTCGGCACGGCGGGGAGCGTGAAGAGGGCAGAGCCCTTTCTGGAGGACACCTTTTTGGTGATTTCCGCCGATGTCCTCACCGATTTTAATCTGGAAACCGCCCTGCGCTTTCACAAAGAAAAAAAATCCCAGGCCACGATCCTCCTGACCCGCGTGAAAGACCCCAGGGCCTATGGGATCGTGATCACGGCTGAGGACGGGAGGATTCTCTCCTTTCTGGAAAAGCCCACCTGGGGAGAAATTTTCTCCGATACAGTGAACACCGGAATTTACGTGCTGGAGCCCCCGGTGCTGGAAAAGGTGCCCCTGGACCGCCCCTTTGACTTTTCCAAGGACCTTTTCCCCCTCTTGCTCAAGGAGCAAGCTCCCCTTTACGGCTTAGTGGCTCCGGGATACTGGAGGGACATCGGCAACGTGGAGGATTACCGCCTGGCTCACATGGACATCCTCCACGGGGAGATGAACCTGAAAGTGGAGGGAAGCCGCATCAACAGAGTGGGAATGGACATTTGGGTGGGAGAGGGCGTGAAGATCCATCCCCGTGCCCGGCTCCGAGGAACCGTGATTCTGGGTGAGGGCTCTCAGGTAGGGGAGGATGCCTTCGTGCACGATTCGGTGATCGGACCAAGGACGAGCATCCTGGAAGGAGCCCAGGTTTCTGATTCAGTCCTCTGGAGCGATTGCGAAGTCGGACCCCGAGCGCGCCTGGAGAAAGCGATTCTGGGCCAGGGGGTGAAGGTGGGAAATATGGCTCTAATCCAGGAAGGGGCGGTGATCTCCGATGGGTGCTGGATCGGAAACAAGGCCACCGTAGCTCCAGGGGTTCGGGTCTGGCCCTACAAACACGTAGAAGGAGGAGCCTACCTTACGGGAAGCCTGATCTGGGGGGAAAGATGGACCAGAAGCCTCTTCGGAAATTACGGTATTACTGGACTGGCCAACCAGGAGATTACCCCGGAATTTGCTTCCAAGGTGGGAGCGGCCTACGGTTCACTTTTGGGCAAAGGAAGGTCCATGGTTTCTTCCTATGACGGACACAGGGCTACCAGGTTGATCCACCGTTCCTTGATGACCGGTTTGCTCTCTTCCGGCGTGAACGTTTATGACCTGGGCCAGGTAGCCATCCCCGTGGCCCGACACGCCACTGTCAGCCTGGAGGCCGCAGGTGGGGTGCATGTGCGCGTTTCCCCCTTCAATCCCAAGGTGGTGGATATCAAGTTCTTTGACGAGACCGGGTTGGATTTGCCCCCAGCCCGGGAAAAAGCGATTGAGAACTCCTACTTCCGGGAGGAATTTTTGCGTGCCAGCCCGGAAGAGGTGGGGATCATTTCCTTTCCTTCCCGGATACTGGAGTACTATCAGGAGGCCTTCCTTCATGCCCTTAAAGTGGAGGCCTTAAAGGAGGCAGGGCTTAAGGTAGTTGTGGATTACGGCTTCGGCACAGCCGCCACTGTCCTTCCCGTGCTTTTCGGCAAAATGGGCGTGGAAGTCGTGGCATTGAATGCCTATCTGGACGAGAGGAAGATCACCAAGTCCGAGGAGGAATATCAGGAGGCCTTGAAGACCCTGGCCGAGATCGTGGTCTCCTTGAAGTGCCAGGCAGGGTTCATGCTGGACGCCGGCGCAGAGAAGCTCTTTTTAGTGGATGACCGGGGAAAGGTGCTTTCTGGAGATGAAAGCCTGGCCTGCCTGGCATATCTGGTCCTCAAAGCCAAACCGGGATCAGCGATTGCGGTTCCCGTAACTGCTTCCTCTGTTTTGGAGGAAATTGCCAGTTCCTTTAAGGGAAAGGTCATCTACACTAAGACCTCTTCCAGCTCCATGATGCTGGAGGCCAAAAAGAAGAGCGTGGCCTTTGTGGGGGAAGTTAAGAACGGATACATCTTCCCCGATTTTCAGCCTTTCACGGACGGGATGTTCGCCCTGGCCAAAATCCTGGAGTTTTTGGCCTTAGAGAAAACCAGCCTGAGGGAAGTCTCCTCCCTGATCCGCCCCAGGGCTATGGTGCGCGAGCATCTGGCCTGCCCCTGGGAGATGAAGGGCACAGTGATCAGAAGGCTTCTGGAGGAAGAGAGCAAAAGCAAAATCCTGGCTCTGGATGGGGTGAAGGTTTACTTCGATCATTCCTGGGTTTTAGTTCTTCCTGACAAGGATCGCCCCCTGCTTCACGTGAACGCTGAGGCGGAAAACGAGGAAATTGCAAGGAGGATGGTGGAACTTTACCTCAAAAAAATTGGCTCCTGGATCGGAGTAAAATAGCTAAAATTGAGAAAATGGCTTAGGAGATTAAGGGAGTGAACTGGAGCAAAAATCGACTTTACTTCCTGATCGCAGGGGACATCCTCCTTGTGAACGTTTCCTTTCTCCTGGCCTATGTCGTCCGTTTTGGATTGGAGATCCCTTATTTAAATTTCCTTCCTTACCTGCGCTATTTTCCCCTTTACACTTTGATCTACATCTTAATTATGGCCATCTTTGGAGCCTATGAGGAGGAGAGGGATTTCAGCTTCTTCGACCACCTTTTGGTTTCCGCCCCGGCAGTGGGGACTTTCGTGGTGGTCCATCTGGGAATGCTCTTCCTGCTGAGGGAATTTGCCTTCCCTCGCTTGACCCTGGTTTCCGCCTATCTGCTTCTCTGGCTTTTTACTGCCCTCTGGCGCACCCTCGATTCCCGACTGCTCAAACGCACCTTTGCCCCTCCTTCCGTGCTCCTTATGGGGGAGAGGGAAGAGGTCCGGGACTTTGTTCAGAAGTGGAAAGCCGATCAGGTTAAGGTGGTGGGTTGGGTTCAGGAAAAGGGGGAGGATATTCCCGGCCTCCCCGGTTTCCCCCCCGGTCCCTGGGAGAAACTCCTGGAAAGCTCCGGAGCTCAGGAGATCTTGATCCTTTCCTCCCCTCAGCTGGCCTCCGGCATCTTAGAGCTTTTAATCGAAGCCCGGAGAAAGGGAATCAGGGTCTCCCTGGTTCCTTCCCTCTACGAAATGCTCACGGGAAACCCCACTTTCTCCCGTCTGGGGAACGTTCCCATGGTGGAACTCTGGAAGGAGGTCCCCGCCTCTGACCGCTTTTTGATCCGCGCCCTGGATATTGTCGGGGCTTTCTTCCTTTTGATAGCTCTCTCTCCGGTTCTCCTTTTGGCCGCTTTGGGAATTAAGCTCACCTCCCCAGGCCCCATTTTTTTCAAGCAGGAAAGGGTGGGGCTGGGAGGAAAAGTCTTCAATTTGATCAAGTTCCGCACCATGAAGCCCGATGCGGAAAAGGAGACCGGACCGGTCTTCGCTCAGGAGAAGGATCCCCGGATCACCCCCTTCGGACGCTTCCTCAGGCTCCTGCGCCTGGACGAGTTTCCCCAGTTCCTGAACGTCTTAAAGGGGGAGATGAGCCTGGTGGGTCCCAGGCCAGAGAGGCCGATCTTCGTGGAAGAGTTCAAAAAAGAGGTTCCCGGATACGAGCTGCGCTTTCTGGTGAAGCCCGGAATGACGGGGATGGCTCAGATTTATGGCACCTACGAGACCAGCCCGGAAAACAAATTAAGATACGATCTGGCCTACATTCGCAATCAATCTTTCCTGTTGAACTTGCGCTTGCTCTTCCTCACCTTTAAATTAATGCTGGGCCGGAAGGGGGCAAGATGAAAAACGGAGGGTATGGAATGAATGGCTAAGACTAAGAAAAAGGCTTTAAAGAAGCACGTTATCGACAGAAAGGAAAAGGTCGTTTTCTGGTGCGACAGGATCATCGAGGCCGGCCTGATCCTGATCGTCTTCTTCGTTCCCCTGATCTTCACCGTCTCCACAGGGGCGGACATCTTCAACCTCCCCCGCCTGACCTTTTTGCGCCTCATGACCATTCCTGTGGCTCTGGCCTGGGTGATCCGTCTCTTTGAGACCAGGGAGTTCTACCGCCTGAAATCCCCCATGACCTGGCCGGTTTTAGCTGTGCTTTTATCCTGGCTGCTTTCCTCCATTTTCTCCAAGATTCCCGTAGTGAGCTTTCTGGGAAACTACCTGCGCCAGGAGGGTTTCTGGACCATCGCCAATATGATTCTTCTTTTCTTCATCGCCTCCTCCACCTATAAGACCACGGAACAGGTGAACCGCTTGCTCCAGGTGATGCTCTGGTCTGGACTGGTGACCATGGTTTACGGCTTGCTTCAATACCTGGGCCTGGACTGGATTTCCTGGGCCTCCAAGGGCAGGCCCTTCTCCACTCTGGGGAACCCGGACTTCTTTCCCCACTTCTTGATCATGCTCCTGCCCATCGCGATCATGAAGTTCCTTAAAGCTCCCTCCCTGGAATTGAAGCTGTATTTGGCAGCCTACATCGCGCTTCTGGGGTTCAACGTGATTGTGGCTCAGACCAGGGGCTCTTATTTAGGGCTGCTCATTTCCCTTCCCGTTTTGGCCCTTCTCATCGATAAGAAGACCTACAGGGAGAACCGCTACTGGCTTTACGGGATAGGGGCGGCGCTCGTTCTGGTTGTTTTGTATCTGGTCTTCAAGACCAACCTGATTGCCTCAGTAGCCCGGATCGGCACAGTCAAGACCCGTTTCTACATCTGGTTGGGAGGATTGGCCATCTTCCTTTCTCATCCCCTTTTGGGCGTGGGGCCCGATGTTTTGCGCGTGGCTTCCCCTCCCTTCAAGAGGATTGAGTACTCCCTCCTGGAGCCCATGAACAATCCGGACCGCATGCACAACCAGTATCTGGACGAGCTCATCATGCGGGGAGCCATTGGCTTCCTGGTCTACATGTGGATGCTCGTGACCTTCTTCGTTAGCTCCTTCAAGGCCTGGAAGTCCGCCCTGGACCCTTACTGGAGGGCTATGGTGGCGGGGATCGCTGTGGGCGTTCTGGCCTATTTGGGGCAGAATATCGTGGCCTTCGGGGTCCTTCCCACCATCCTCTATTTCTGGATGCTCATGGCCTTAAACACCGTCCTCTTTCAAACGGAGCTGGCCCCCGTGAAAGTGAAATCCGGGAAAAAGGAGCTCGCTCCCTCTAAAGGGGTTCCCCTTTATGAGGTCAGGCCTCCTTCCAGAAAGCTCCTTCCCGAGTTCCACGCTCCGGTCAAGTACTTGGTATATGCCGTTTCCGCCATAATCCTTGTGCTCTCCGGTTATTGGGCCATTCGCTTCATGTGGGCAGATTTGGCTTATGGCCGAGGGGAAATTGCCGTGCGCACCGCTCAGTACTATGAGGAGCAGGCTCAGAAGGAAACCGATGCTCAAAAGAAGGATTCTATCCTCAAGGAAGCCAATAACCTGTTGACCCAAGCCCTGGACAACTACTCCCAGGCCGTGGCGCTCAATCCCTGGGAGGCTGGATATCGCACCGCCACCGAGGGTCACACTTCCGGCTTAGGCAATCTCTACTATGAGCTTTCTCAGACGATCACAGATACTACCCTGAAGGAAAAATACCGCTCCCTGGCTCGGGAAGAGTGGAACGAGGCCTTAAAGACCACCATGTACCCGGAGAACGTCTACATGCTGCTGGGGCGCTCTTACCAGCAGGAGGCAGATGAGAAACCCGATCAGAGGACTCAGCTCTTGAAACAAGCCGCAGATTATTTTGAGAAAGGGGTTGAGGCTGATCCCGGAGATTACCCCCTGTACTTCCAGCTGGCCTCCATTTACACGGAACTGGGGGAACCGGATAAGGCCGTGGAGAAAGCGGAAAAGGGAGTGCTCTACGCCCAGCCCACGGAGAACCGCAATTACAGCCTGCTTTTAGGAGCCCAGACCAACTTCAATTACGGCGCCAAGCTCAAGCAAGAGGGAAATGCCCAGGAGGCACAGAAATACCTGGATCGCTCCAAGGAGCTGGCGGAGAAGCTTTTAAGTTACGATCCTCAGAACAAGGACGCTCAGGATATTTTGGAGAAGCTGAAAACCTTAGAGTGATTTTACCCACTCTAAGGTTTTCTTGAGCCCCTCCTCGAGGGAGACCTGGGGTCTCCATCCCAAGATCCTCTCGGCCTTTTCAATGGAGGCCAGGGACCTGCGGATGTCTTGAGGCCTTTCCGGCTTACTCTCAGGCTCAAAATCCTTTCCCACAAGGGAAAAGATGATTTTCCCCAGGTCCGTAATGCTCGTTTCCTTCCCGCTGGCGATGTTGAAGACCTGGCCTACTGCCTCCTCCTTTTCCATCGCCAGAAGCACGGCCCGGCAGGCGTCCTCCACGTAGAGGAAGTCCCTGGTCTGTTTTCCGTCCCCGAAAAGCACGGGCTTCTTACCGGAGACAGCCGCTTCCAGGAACTTGCTGATCACTCCGGAATAGGGGGAGGCCGGGTCCTGGCGCGGGCCGAAGATGTTGAAGAGCCGGAGCGAGACCGCCTCCAGAAAGCCCAAATGGAAAAAGGCGCTGGTGTGGGCCTCCCCTGCCACCTTGGTTGCTCCATAAGGGGAGAGGGGACGAGGTTCTTGCTTCTCAGAAATGGGCAGGGTCTGGGGATTTCCGTAAACCGAAGCTGAGGAAATGAAGACCAACCTCCTTACTTGGTGCTTTTTGGAGGCCAGGAGCACCTGAAGGGTACCCGTGACGTTCACCTGGCGCGTGATTTCGGGCTCCAGGATGGAGCGCTCCACGGAGGAAATAGCCGCCAGATGGAAGACCCCATCTAAGTTTAAAAAGGCTTCCCCCGCTTTCTCCGGATAGCGGATGTCCCCCTTGAAGAACTCCACTTTGTCCTCTACGCTCTGGAGGTTTTTCAGGGAGCCCGTGGAGAGGTCGTCCAAGACCTTCACCCTGTGGCCGGAAGCCAGGAGAAGCTCCACGAGGTGGGATCCGATGAACCCCGCTCCCCCCGTGACGAGATAGGTAGCCATTTAAAGGAGGTGCTCCTTCCCTTTCTCCCTGAGCTGGGCCACGATCTTGCGCACTTCCTGGGCCTTTTCCAGGTTCAGGATCAGAATGGCATCCTCGGTTTCAATAAAGCCCACATTCTCCAGGCCCAGGAGGGCCACCTCCTTGGAATTCCCTAAAATCAGGTATTTTTCCGTCTCGCTGGTCGTGACCAGGTGGGGATTTTCCGCATAGGAGCCTCCCTTCCCCAGAAGTTCCGCCAGGGAAAGCCAGCTTCCCACGTCCGACCAGAGGAAGTCCCCCTTCACCATGGCCACGTTCTCCGCTTTCTCCATAATGGCGTAATCCACGGAGATGCTCTCTATTTGTTCATAGGCCCGAGCGAGCGCAGCCAGGTCCTGATAGGATTCGCTAAAACCTTCGAGCACGCTGTAAGTGTGGGGAAGGTATTTGCGCGCAGCTTCCCTGAAGGTGCTGACGCGCCAGATGAACATCCCGGAATTCCAGAAGTGCCTCCCGGAAGAAAGGAACTCCTCCGCTACTTCCCGGGAGGGCTTCTCCCGGAAGCGCTTCACCTTAAACCCTCCGGGAATTTCCTCCTCCACCTCGATATATCCGTAGCCCGTTTCCGGTCGCCAGGGCTTTATTCCGATGGTAGTGAGATACCCCTTTTCTGCCAGGGTGATGGCCCTGCGTAGGGTCTCCTGGAACTTCTCCGCCTCCGGGATAAAGTGATCTGAGGGAAGAACCACCATAATGTCCTCCGGGACCAGGATTAAAGAGGCCAGGATGATGGCCGCGGCGGTGTTTCTCCCCACAGGTTCCCCGATGACGTTCTCCTCGGGAATCTCGGGTAATTCCTTTCTGGCGAGCATCCTGTGCTCCCAGTAGGTCACGAGATAGACCGCCTCCTCCGGGACGAACCCCTGAACGCGCAGGAAGGACTCCCTGAGGAGGGAATTTTCTCCCACAAGCTTCAGGAACTGCTTGGGTTTCCCTTTTCGACTTTTGGGCCAGAAGCGTTCCCCGCTTCCTCCAGCCAGAAACACCACCTTGACCATGGGCTTCTCCTTAAGTTTTGTTTTCCCCTCCATTATAAACTTTAAGGCTGACTTTGGGATGAGCCCTGCGCTTATTCCAGTTGCAGAAAAAGG
>Ga0207433_10014559_pt1 | contig 11358 bp, 9 predicted proteins | sample YelNatPaOPGAMG01_FD_187559 | JGI IMG/M metagenome (GOLD analysis project Ga0207433, IMG submission 187559) | Hot spring thermophilic microbial communities from Obsidian Pool, Yellowstone National Park, USA - OP-RAMG-01 (SPAdes) (version 3) | ecosystem: Environmental > Aquatic > Thermal springs >...
GTCTACGAGATAAAAGAGGAGGAAGAGGAATGAAAGAGATAAAGGAAATGAAGGAGAAATGCTATCGCGCCCTGAGGATCATAGCTGAGGACTGGTTAGAAAACCTCTTTAAGGAGAGGCGCCAGACTAAAGACTTAGGGGAAAGAGACCGCCTCACAGGAAAGATCGAGGAGCTCCAGAGGATCCTGGAGAATCTGAAAGAGGAGAAAGAAGAGAGGAAGGATGAATAAAGGGAGGGGGCGAAAGCCCCCTTAAGCCGAATTAGTTGGCGGTGGCCAGCCTCTCTTGCGGGTTGCCCACCGCCGAGGTGATTATCCCCACCCGCCCAGCTCCGGCAGAGTCCAGTTTATCCGTTTTGATCCTGGCCGAAGCTATGGCCTTGGTCTTCAGGGGATGGCAAAGCATGTTCTGGAACCCGTAGTCATCGAGCAGGTCCGTCATCCACATCCAGTTTGATCCGGCCTCGATCACCACCTTCACTTCATCTCCAAGGCTTTTGAAGAATTTTACTATCTCAAGGTCTGCGTTTAAAAGCTTCTTTCCCTTTACTACCTCATTTCCCCTGTTATCCACTACCGTCACTACTGAGAAACGCTTGTGCATGTCCATCCCCGCATATAGCATAATTATTAGCCTCCTTTCGTTGTAACTCTGACTCCCAACAGGAAGAAAGTAGCGCTGGAGGCTACCTCTTCATAAAATCAAAGAAACAATGGTGCCAAATTTGAATTCTTAACAACAGACTTAAGCATTCCGCTGATAAGGTGTTCCCAGCGCAGTAGGTTTTCCTGATTCTTGACGGCTAAGCACTAAGGTAATCACAATTACTAAATATGGCAACATTAGCAAAAATTGATAAGGAACCACACTTTGAATAGATTGAAGATAAAATTGGAGCGAATAGATCAAACCGAAAAGCAGGCTACCACAAAGAACTCGTCCGGGACTCCAACGGCCAAAGATGACAATCCCTAACGAAATCCAACCTCTCCCAGCACTCATTCCGTGTGTAAACCACTTCAAATCTGCTAAGACTAAATAACTCCCAGCCAAACCAGCCATAATGGACCCTAAGATCACGGTCAGATAGCGCAAGCGATATACATCCACTCCAACACTATCGGCAGCTTTAGGGCTCATTCCAACAGCTCGAATTTTTAGCCCCAGCGTTGTCCGATATAAGAATATGGAAAACAGAGGTACGCAGAAAATAGCCAAATAGACTAAGAGGTTCTGGTTGAATAGCACAGAGCCTAAGAAGGGAATTTGGAATAATCCTGGGACGCTTAGGTTAGTAAACCCCTTAATAGGAGAGATGATGACATTGGAAAAGAAGCGGTCGTAAAGATAACTAGCCATCCCTCCGCCCAAAACCGTGATCATCACTCCCATAATTAATTGATTGACGCCAAGGCGGATCATGGTGAAGGCAGATAAAATACCAAAAATTAAGCCTATGCTCGCACCGGCCAGCAATCCAAGCCACGAATTCCCGGTAAGAAAAGAGACACAGAAACTGCCAAAACAAGAAGCCTGAATAATCCCCTCTAAACCTAAATTGCGTACTCCGGATTGCTCCGCCATTAATTCACCCAATGCGCTTAATAGAAAGGGAATGGCCATGCGGATACCACCAGCTGTGACGAGGATCAGAAAATCAAGCATTTTTCGTCCTTAGTTGGAGAGCTTCACCACAAATTATGAAGATGACGATGGAAGCTTGAACGATCGTAGATATATAATTTGGAATACCCAAATTATACTGCAAGGCTTGACCGCCTACCATCAGAGTAGCGAACAACAAGGAAGATAACAATACGCCTAAAGGGCTCAATCGTCCCAAAAGGGCAACAGCGATTGCAGTGAAGCCATATCCTGACGAGAAACCAGCTACTAAACGGTTATGCACTCCAGAAAGTTCCATGATCCCAGCTAATCCAGCGAAACCGCCGCTTAGCAATAAAGGAATCAATGTGCTTTTTATTAAGTTCACACCTCCGTATTGAGCCGCCTCTGGGTTTACCCCAATAGCTCTATATTCATAACCCCATGTTGTTCGCCACAATAGCATTTGCGTAAAGATAGCTAAAAGCAGAACTATTATTATCCCAATGTTGATCTTAGAATTAGGAATAATGCATGGCAAGATTCCTGAAGATGAGAACACTTGGCTTTGTTCAATCCCTGGAGAAGCAGGATCGCTTAATGGTCCTCGCACCAAGAAATCTAATAACCAGAAAGCGACATAATTCAACATGAGGGTTGTTATGACCTCATCAATTTTGTAATAGGACCGAAGCAAACCCGGAACAAAAGCCCAAAGGGACCCCCCGATAAAACCTGCTATCAGCATTAGCGGAATGAGTAAAATAGCAGGAAGAAAGCCTAAATAGAGCGCTACGATACTACCGACAATACCACCAATCAAAATCTGTCCTTCTCCTCCAATATTGATTATTTTCGAGCGAAATGCAATCGACAAGCCAAAACCAACGATACTGAGTGGGACCATTTTTTGGATGACCTGATTGATTCCCCACCAGCTTCCCCAAGTGTATTGGAAGAGTACAGCATAAGCATTAAGCGCGTTGGCACCTGTAATATGGAGGATTAGTGCTCCTAGAAGCAAGCCGCCAATAGTTCCAATAAGCAAAGAGGCGTTTGGCATCACTAATTTTTGAATCCAAGTCCGAACAACGCTCATTAGGCTGATATCCTTCGATTTGTTAAACTTTCTTGAGCTTTCTGTGGAAAATATTTTTTAGTACCTGTCATTAACTCACCGATTTCTTCCACAGTGGCGTTTTTTCTGTCCAATACTCCGACGATTTCGCCCGCAAACATGACCGCGATTCGATCACTAATGGAAAAAATCTCATCTAAATCGCTGGAAATTAATAGGATAGCTCGGCCTTTCTCTCTCTCTTTCAGTAAGAGAGACCGCACGTATTCGGATGCCCCTACATCCAAACCTTGCGTAGGTTCCTCACAGATCAGGACCTGCGAGCTTCTTTTCAGCTCCCGCGCTAAAACTACCTTTTGTAAATTTCCCCCCGACAGGAACTTCACAAGCGTATCCTTTCCAGGAGTGGCGATCTGAAAGCCAGAAATACATTGTTGCGCATGCTTTTCCATTTCCTTTCTATTGAGAAAGCAACGAAGCCGGAAAGGTAAGAACCAATTGAAAGCGAAAGGCGGTCTTTTCTGTGATTTCAAAATGAGGTTTTCTTCTATCGAGAAATCTGAGAGCAGGCCTCTTCCCAATCGATTTGCAGGAACATACCCTACATCAACTTTGATGATTTCATCAGGAGTGCAATTAGTGATGTCTTTTCCACAAGCAGATACTGTGCCAGTTCTAATTTTTCTCAATCCAACAAGCGCTTCGACAAGTTCTTTTTGTCCATTACCGGAAACTCCTGCAATGCTAAAGATCTCTCCGGCTCGAATATCGAGATTCACGTTTTTCACAGCTTCGACCCCACTGTCGTTCATCACGCATAAGCCTCTAACCTCTAAAAGAACGGGTCCAACGTTGGACTTGCTTGGTAAAAAATTAAATTGAATTTCGCGCCCAACCATTTTGCGTGCTAACTCTTTTTCATTTGTATCTTTAGTGTTGAGCACCTCGATAACTTTTCCTTTGCGACAAATCGTAATTCGGTCACTGATGCGCATGACCTCGGGGAGCTTATGGGTGACGAAAACGATGGATTTCTTCTCTTGCGAAGCCATCTGTTTCAGCATTATTATCAATTGGTCGGTTTCAACTGGAGTAAGAACCGAGGTTGGCTCATCGAGAATCAAGATATCAACGTTACGATAAAGCATTTTGAGAATGTCCACTTTTTGTTTTTCTCCAACTGAAAGTTGAGAGATTTTGGCCTGCGGGTCAATCTTGAGATTGTATTTTTCGGAAAGTTCGATTACCCTTTTTTTGGCATTTGATAGATCAAGAAATGGTTCTCTTTCGGAATGCAATCCCAAGATGATGTTTTCAACCACAGTAAAATTGGGGATTAACAGGGAATTTTGAGGCACCATGCCGATACCCAAATCAAGGGCGTCTTTGGGACATCGGAACCGTACCGGCCTGCCGCGCACTAAAATTTCTCCTTGATCGGGTCGAAGGAGTCCATAAGCTATGCTCATTAAGGTTGTTTTTCCCGCCCCATTCTCCCCTACTAGAGCGTGGATCTCACCCTTCTTCAATTGAAAATCCATTCGGTCATTAGCCAAAACCCTGGGAAAACGTTTAGTGATGCCTTTCATTTCAAGGACCACCTCTCCATTGTCACCAATATAATCCGAACTCATACAGTATGTTACGCTGTGCACACGACGACCTCCAAGTTTAGTCAATTAAAATCCCTTGAGACTTTTCCACGAGATAGGTCAAGTTATTTGTATAAGATATGTCCCAAGGGATTTTTGTTACTCTCTACTGCATCTATAAACGACTCACTTGGCCATCCGGAATTCACTCACCGGGATCGTTTTAAATGAGATACAGCCAGGAACTGGACAAACACAAGCACAAAGGCCGCATCCGGTGCAGTTCTTATCATCAACTTCGGCGACTTTCTTCCCTTGGTGGTCGACTAACTTAATGCAATCACCAGAATTGTCACTGCAGGAGATAATGCATCGGCCACAACCAGTGCAAAGTTCCTTGTTTATCACTGATACAGAGGGACGAGAGCTGATCATGAGTTGTTTGCCAAACGGCATGATTTTAGATACCGAAATCCCCTTAAAATCGTCAATAGTTTTGTATCCCTTGCGATCCATGAAGTCATTGATTCCTTGAAGGATTTCTTTGCCTACCCGAAGGCCTCTAAACATAACAGCGGTGCAGATCTGCACCGCTGTCGCGCCAACCATGATATATTCGACAGCGGTCTTCCAGTCATAAATACCACCAATTCCACAGATATCGCAACTAACCGAACGAGCAATTTCCCATACAGTCCGCAGCCCAATCGGAAGAATAGCTGGGCCAGATAACCCCATTGGCACACCGGGCCCCCCACTATTCGGTCGGGATAACGGATCTCCTGTTTCAACATCTATGCCAATGATGGATAAGAAAGTATTGATACCAGAAACAGCATCTGCACCTCCCTGGACTGCAGCACGGGCAACCACGCTATAGTCAGAAAGATGAGGACTTAGTTTTACTATGACTGGAAGTGTACAATGTTCTTTAATAGATCGAGTAATCTCCTCAACCTTTTCTGGGTAAAGGCCAATTGCCCATGTACCGCCACCAAAATCACTAATCATCGGACAAGATGGATTAAAGTCAATTCCATCAAACCCACATTCTTGGTAAATTTCAGCAAGAAGAGCTGCGTTTTTAGGACCAGTGGGCTCAAGGCACCCAATGATGACTAATCCATGATCGTGCCCAATTTTAATGGCTTCCTTGATTTGTTTTTTGGTTAGGAGGTTCCCCCGCATCCAAGCTTTGACATCCTCTTTTTTCCGCTCGGAGACAAATTCAAAGCCAGGCCCGCCATTTACCAAGAATTGGGCCTCACGCAACCGTTTTTCCATAGGCGTAGTGCCTTCTACAGAGAAAAGACAAGGGTAAGAATACCAACCCCAGCCGAAGTCATCTGTTTGAAGGGGTTTCGTTACTACCCCCGCCCAACCATTCTCCGCGATCTTAGGTGCAAATTTCGGCAGCCAACCAACCGCAGTATTATACATGCCTGGTGCCAAGAGCAAGGGATTTTTCAGTTTTAAACCCATAAAATTTACACTTAAGTCTGCCATTCTTGATTCTCCTTTCTTGATTCTCCTTTCTTGATTCTCCTTTCTTGATTCTTCTTTCTTGATTCTTCTTTCTTGATTCTCCTTTCTTGATGGATTAAGGTGAGGTAGCTTCAAGGTCCAAACGAGGTACTTGGATTTCACCGCTAATAATTGCCCTTTTTGCTAAATCGATTTTATCAAAGACTTCTTTTGGAATTATCTTATCGGCTTCCGATGAGTACATGATGTCGCATATCCCGTTGGCCAGAGAACCCCAATACTCCTCTTTCAGCGAATGCTTATCCCAGTCTGCCAGGACTAATTCTAATAGTTTATCAAAATGAACCAGCTGACCAGCCAAGATTACATCTGGCGCATTGACGGTTTTATAGCCGTAGTCTGCCAAAATATAGACCCCCTTTTGCTTCGCAAGATCTTTCACACCAATCCAGGCTAATCCCATCGTATCGAATAAGACATCCATTCCTTGATTGATGAAGCTCGTAGCCACTTCCTTTCCTGCAGCAGAATCGGAGAAAGATCCGGTAAAAGCTGATTTGACTGTCGCCGTCGGCTTTACCGATTGGACTCCTGCTTCAAATCCACCCAGATAGCGAAGTTGATTGGGAACTTTCATACCTCCGATATGGCCAATTAGTTCAGATTTGCTCATCAGGCCTGCAAGCACACCAAGGAGGTAGGAAGTTTCATTTCCATACCAGTCGTAAAGGAAAACGTTCTTAGAAGCGGTCTTTCCGGCGAACAAACCAAAAACTATGTTGGGATAATCGGGTGCGACTTTTTCGATCGCAGTTTTATAACCAGTAGTATGTGCAAAAATGACATCGAAACCTCGTTCGGCATAGCCTCGAATGAAATTCTCAGCGTCTGCTAGGGCTACGTTTTCTGAATACTCGTATGTATATCCTTTTTCCTTTGCAACCTCTTGTAAGCTTCGATGAAGAGTTTCACAAAATCCTCCATCTGCTGCCGAAATTAGGTAAATTGCAGCAATCTTCAACTTCTTAGTTGTTGGGGAAGAAGGTGAAGATATTGGAGATGAGGTTATAGAAGTAGAAGTTGGAGAAGAAACAGGAACGCACGAGCCTATGACGCCGATAACTAAGAGCAAACTAACCAAACAAACACCCATTTTCAGAAATCTTTTCATTTTCACTTCTCTCTCCCTCCTTTTTAAACCTTTTATTCCTATCAACTTAGCACTTGCTACCGGATACTAAAGTTTTTGAGAACAAATCATAACCACCTCCTCTTTTTTCATTTTACAATGTAAAAGGTTTTCCCGGAACAAACCTGCCGCCATTTGGATTGCCCACGAATTTCCCATTTTCCACTAGGATTTGCCCACGTAATATCGTAATTGTTGGCCAACCATAAGTCTCACGCCCTTGGTATGGAGACCAATCGCAATTCGTTCGCAGATTTTTCCAATTAATGATGCGCTTTTCTTGCGGGTCAATGATCACCAAGTCCGCATCCGCTTCAACCTGAATCGTACCCTTTTTGGGATAGAGCCCGAAGAGCTTGGCTGCGTTTGTAGAGGTAATTTTTACCAATTGAGGCAAAGTAAGTTTGCTCTTTTGAAATCCCTCGGTGTACATGAGAGGGAGAAAGGTTTCTATGCCTGGCATTCCAAATGGGATTTTTGTGAAATCTCCTCTCCACATCGCTTTTTGAGCGGTGTCGAAGGTACAAGTATCAGTTCCCATGCAAGTGATAGCTCCATCTCTAAGACCACGCCACAAAGCCTCTCGATCGACTCCCGTCCGAATTGGAGGGCAGGTAGCAAACAAATGACCATTGTTAGAGTTTTTTAAAAGAGAAGCATCCAATAACAGGTAATGCGGGCAGGTTTCTCCAAAAACTTTCACTCCTCGCTCTCTTCCTTTTCGAAGAGTTTCTAACCCTTCCTTTGAGCTAATGTGAACGATATAGAGCGCTGCTTGAGCATACTCAGCCAAGGAAATAGCTCGCTGAATTGCCTCGGCCTCAGTAAAAGCTGGACGAGTGAGAAAGTGCGCATAAGCTCCACGCTTCATCCAAGTAGAAGAGCTTCGTATTTTTTCAATCAATCCTTCGATAATGTCGATGTTCTCCGCATGCACTTCCACAATTCCACCCCATCGACGGGTTTCTTGCAGGGCAAATAGAAGATCAGCATCAGAAGCCATCCATCCTTCTTGACGGTAAATCATGTACATTTTGAAAGACGGGATGCCTTGACGGATTATCTGCTTGATCTCTTTTTGCGTCCGCGGGTTCCAGTCGGTTATGACTGCATGCAGTGAGTAATCGACACAGACGTTTCCATCTGCTTCCTCCCTTCGTTGAGCGATGGCTTCCTGCAAAGTCTGTCCCTTAACCTGAGTGGCAAAATCAATAAATGTGGTAACCCCGCCAAGAGCTGCCGCTTGGCTTCCCGTTGAAAAACTATCCTTGCTCACCGTTCCGCAAAATGGTAATTGAAAATGCACATGGGGGTCGATAAGTCCCGGCAGAATAAACTTTTCTTTGGCGTTGATCACCTTCACATAGTTTGTTACTGAAAGATCTTTTCCGATCTTTTGGATTACTCCATCCTCAATCCAGAGATCCGCAGTGAAAGTAGCAGAGTCAGTTACAATTGTCCCACCTCTGATTAGAATAGGTTGGGTACCATTTTCCCTTTTCATCATGATTCTTCTTCCAGTTGATCTGAATACAACACTGGGGTCATCTGTATGCAATCTACAGGACAAATGGCCATGCATAACCCACAACCTTTGCAAGCCTTCAAATCCACGGAAGGTATGCGTTCCTCATTTAGGAAAATTGCTTGATGTCCTCCGTCTCGGCAAGCAACGTAACAGAGGCCGCATTTGATGCAGTCACTTAGGTCGATTTCGGCCCTGAGAAACCGCGAACGGTCAAGCTCCTCTTGAGTTCGCAATCGTGAGAGTGAAGCACCCCTAAAATCTGTGATTTTCCCGAAATTGTGTTCCTTCATCCACTGTCCAACCCCGTCTATAAAATCCTGGATAATTCTGTAGCCATAATGCATTACCCATGTACAAACTTGGACTGTGGATGCTCCAAGCAAAATAAACTCCAAGGCGTCCCGCCAATTTGTAATCCCCCCAATCCCGGAAATCGGAAGGTTAATCTCAGAATCGGATGCGAGATCTGCAACCTTCTTCAAAGCAATCGGCTTAATTGGAGGTCCTGAGTACCCACCACTAGTGGAGTAACCCCAGACAGTTGGGATAGGATTCAGTGTTTCGAGGTCTACTCCAAGGATGCAAGGGTAAGTATTAATTGCAGAAATCGCATTGGCTCCTCCAGATTTGACTGCCCGTCCAATGCTGCGAATATCACTTGTTTCAGGCGGCAATTTAACTATAATTGGGAGACGTGTTACTTGTCTTACCCATCCGGTTATTTCTTGAGAAAGTTCAGGATTTTGCCCAATGGATGCACCCGCTCTTCGTCCACGGATACTACTGTGGGGGCAGGAAAAATTGAGTTCAAGGCCATCCGCTCCTGCATCTTCAACCATCTTAGCCAAGTCTATCCAGTCCTTTTTGTAAGGAAGCGCCATGATGCTAACAAACAAAGGGTTTTTAGGAAAATGCTTCTTGATCTCATAAATATCTTGTAAGTTTTGCCGCAATGGTCGATCAGTGTTTAGTTCAATGTTTTCCAACCCGGCAAGCTTTTTGTTCCCATAAGAAAATGATACAATGCACGGAGAGGCGTTCACGTTTGGTTGATCTGGCTGAGCTTCAAGAGCCAGTGTCTTGTAAACTGCACCACCCCAGCCAGCTTCAAAACCTCTTATGATCATTTCTGCACTCCCAGTAGGTGGACCAGAGGCTAACCAAAAGGGATTTGGCGATAATAGACCACAGAATTCAATCTCTAAGTCCATATTATTCTCCTTCGTCTAGGTCTAGTTCTTATTATTTCAACCAATTCTCTATAAGTTTTGCTGCCTCTAGACCGTCCGCGATCGCCTTGACAACAGTTCCCGCTCCTACTAAGTCGCCTCCGAGGAAAACCTTTGGGTTTTTAGACTTAAGGAAACCAGAACTACTATACCCAAGGTCCCAAATATCACAAATGCCTGTTTCTGGGGCTGCTGATAAAGCTTCTAGCAAGAAATCAACCTCCAGATTTGTAGTAACGCTGGGTTGAATAGGTATAGAGGTTCTTCTTCCATCTTGGCCCACCGCACCTAATTTCATATGTTGGAGAATCAGTCTAATTTTCTCTCCATGTTGCTGAATGGCAATAGGCGTGACAAGCCAAAGGAACTGCACTCCTTCTGTAACTGCTAAATGAAATTCGGAAGGGAATGCTGGTAGTTCATGGGCAGTACGCCTGTAAAGAATAACAACTTTTTGGGCACCAAGACGCAAAGCTGCTCTGGCTGCGTCTATTGCGGTTGCACCTCCCCCGACAATGGCAACATCCTTATCATGATAATTGTAATTCTGGAACTTCCCCTGAGCAAAATCTTTCAAAAAATAAAGTGCTGGCAGAACCTTGTTACTTTCCGCCCCCGGAATTTGAAGTCGTAATGGGTTTGTCAAGCCACATCCTAAAAAAATTGCATCATACTCCTTTAAGATGGTTAGAGCTAAAGAAGTGTCTACTTTTTGGTGCACAATTTCCAACTCCTGCGTTGCATTGGCAATTTCCTGCCGAACTATTTGCGATGACAGGCGAAATGGGGGAATACCAGCAACTAATAAACCACCTAAGCTCGACTCCTGTTCGAAAAGAGTGACGGGATATCCTTTAAGCCTTAATGACCATGCGCATGATATGCCTGATGGTCCACCACCGATCACAGCCACCCGATTTTTCTTCAGCACTTTGGGGTAGGAGTAAAAAGAATATCCGTGTTTTAGAGCGATTTCACATACAAAACGCTGTAATCGGCCGATTTCAATTGGCAAGCTAAGAAATTTAGAGGAACAAGCCTTTTCACAAAGAGCTTCCACGGGACAAACTTGTCCGCACGTTGCTCCAAAAGGCATTGCAGAGTAGATAATCTTCGCTGCCCCCGTGAAATTTCTTGAACGTATTCGAGCAATGAATTCTGGAATATTTACCCCAACAGGGCAGCCTTTAATGCAAGGAGCGTCATAACAATAGAGACAGCGGTTTGCTTCCAACATGGCACTTACTTGTGTGAAGTTAGAGTTAGCCTCATCAAATATAGGTGGCTGTTTTTCAATAAAGCTTTGATTGGGAAGCAAGCCTAATTCCCCGCTGGATGATAGATTTTTACTGTCCATTTTATTTTCTTTGTCGGACATCAGACAAGATTTTAAATTAAATTAATCTTTTGTCAATACCGTTAATTAAAATGTTAAATAAAAATTTTTCGTCAATATTTTTTACTGAATTGGTAAATAAGATGCACAATCGTCACTGCTTTTTAATTATAAAAGGCCGGTTCTGCGGTTGAACTCCGTAATCAGGCGGTCCCATTCGGGGACCTGGGAGAAAACCTCCTCCCAGAAATCAGGGGACCAGAGAGCATTTAGCTCTTCTACGCTTTTTCCCTGCTGCTCCACCCAAGTAAAATAC
>Ga0207433_10014567_pt1 | contig 11355 bp, 10 predicted proteins | sample YelNatPaOPGAMG01_FD_187559 | JGI IMG/M metagenome (GOLD analysis project Ga0207433, IMG submission 187559) | Hot spring thermophilic microbial communities from Obsidian Pool, Yellowstone National Park, USA - OP-RAMG-01 (SPAdes) (version 3) | ecosystem: Environmental > Aquatic > Thermal springs...
TCACGCAGCAGCTCCAGCAGAGCGGCGCCGCCCTGCCCGGTGCCGCCGGCGCCCTGCCCGGTGCCGCCGGTGCCCTGCCCGGTGCCGCCGGCGCCCTGCCCGGTGTCGCCGGTGCCCTGCCGGGCGCGGCGGCCGGTGCCCTGCCCGCCGCCGCAGCGGCCGTCCCGGCGGCGGCGCCGCCCGTCTAGCAGCTCGAAAATCCTGTCACCTGACGGCACCGCAGAGTTGTGTGGCTCTGCGGTGCCGTCGAACGTCGGGGTTTCTGCGACCGGCGCCGTGTCGCCACATAAATAACACGAGAAACACACGTAACATCGGCCCCGTGTCGTCCCGCCGCGCGCCCACGATGTTGCTCACGGCTTTCGCGGCGACCGTCGTGATCGTCGCGTCGGTGGCCGACGTGGTCCGCGACAAGCACGCCGCGGCCCCGCCGCCGGCCCGCGACACGCAGCTCACCGAGCAGCCGCTGGTCGGGCTGGGCGGCGGTGTCACGGTCCGCGAGCTCACGCAGGACACACCGTTCTCACTGGTCGCCCTCACCGGCGACCTGGCAGGCAGTTCGACCCGCGTGCGCGCCAGGCGGCCCGACGGTACGTGGGGACCGTGGTACCAGACCGACTACGAGACCGCCGCCCCCGACGACCCGCAGCCCGACAGCGCGACGGAGGGGCCCCGCAGCACCGATCCCGTGTTCGTCGGCACCACCACGACGGTGCAGATCGCCGTCACCCGCCCGATGGACGCGGCGGTGACCCGGGCGCCGGCGGCGCCGGGCGCCGCACACCCGGACACCGGCCTGGGCTACCAACCGGCGGCCAAGGAGCAAAGCTTCGGGCAGAACATCTCCGCGGTCCTCATCTCCCCACCGCAGACGCCGGCGGAGAACCAGTGGACGCCGCCGTCGGGGGTGCTGATGCCGGGTCAGGCGCCGGCCGTCATCAGCCGGGCCGAGTGGGGCGCCGACGAGTCACTGCGCTGCGGTACCCCGCAGTACGACAACGGAATTCGCGCGGCGGTCATCCACCACACCGCCGGTAGCAACGACTATTCCCCACTGGAATCGGCGGGCATCGTCAAGGCCATCTACACCTACCACAGCAAGACCCTGGGCTGGTGCGACATCGCCTACAACGCGCTGGTCGACAAGTACGGCCAGGTGTTCGAGGGCAGCGCCGGGGGCCTCACCAAGCCGGTCGAGGCGTTCCACACCGGCGGCTTCAACCGAAACACCTGGGGCGTGGCCATGATCGGGGATTTCGACGACGTGCCCCCGACGCCGATCCAGCTCCGCACCGTCGGCCGGTTGCTCGGCTGGCGCCTCGGCATGGACGGCGTGGACCCCAAGGGCAGGGTCGCGCTCGAATCGGCGGGCAGTCACTACACCACGTTCCCGGCCGGCGCCATCGCCGACCTGCCCACCATCTTCACCCACCGCGACGTCGGGAACACCGACTGCCCCGGCAATGCCGCCTACGCGCTGATGGACGAAATCCGGGACATCGCATCGCATTTCAACGACCCGCCGGAAGAGCTGATCAAGGCGCTGGAGGGCGGTGCGATCTACCAGCACTGGCAGGAGATCGGCGGGATGAACAGCGTGCTGGGGGCGCCGACGTCGCCCGAAGCCGACGCCGAGGGCGGCGCCCGCTTCGCCACCTTCGCCCGGGGCGCGATGTACTGGTCGCCGGTGACCGGCCCCCAACCGGTCACGGGCGCGATCTACAACGCGTGGGCGTCCCTGAGCTACGAACGCGGCCCGCTGGGGCTGCCGACGAGCGCGGAAATCCAAGAGCCCCTTCAGATCACGCAGAACTTCGCGCACGGGACCGTGAACTTCGAGCGTCTCACCGGGGACGTCACCGAGGTCGTCGACGGCATCACCACCCCGCTGTCGAGCCCGTCGTCGACCCAGTCCCCGAGCGGGCCCCAGGTGCCGGCCGAACACTTCTCGCTGCCGACCCACCCGCCCGTATAGTCGTCAGAGCCACCAGCGTTCCAGCACCCGCCCCACCCCGTCGTCGCTGTTGGGCGCGGTGACCTCGTCGGCGGCGGCACGCACCTCGGGATGGGCGTTGCCCATCGCCACCCCATGACCGGCCCACCGCAACAGGGGCAGGTCGTTGGGCATGTCACCGAAGGCCAGCACCTCGCCGCTGACGATCTCCGACGCCTTGGCGAGCTCCTCGACACCGGTGGCCTTGCTGATCCCCAGCGGCATGATCTCCACCAGGCCGTTGTCGGTGGAGTAGGTGATGTCGCCCTCGATGCCGACATGGCGGGCCAGGGCGGCGGCCATGTCCGCGCTGCGGGCGCCGGCCCGGCGGATCAGCAACTTGATCGCCGGCGCGCTGAGCAGGTCCTCGATCGACACCTCGGTGTTGTCCGGATTCAGCCACGCGTGTTCGTAGCCCGGCGAGCTGATGAACTGCGGGGTGGCCGTGTCGTGGGCGCGTTCGCCGATCCGCTCGACGGCCAGACCGGCGCCGGGGATCACGCGCACGGCGAGCTCGGCCAGCTCGGCAAGGGTGTCGACGTCGAGCATGCGCGCCGACACCACCCGGTCGCTGCCGGGGTCGTAGATGACGGCACCGTTGGCGCACACCGCCATCGGCGCGAAGCCGAGCTCTTCGACGACCGGTCGTATCCAGCGCGGTGGGCGCCCGGTCGCCAGGACGAACTGCGCCCCGCCCGCGACGGCGGCCCGCACCGCCTCGCGCGTGCGGGGGCCGATGGTGTCGTCGTCGTCGAACAACGTGCCGTCGACGTCACAGGCGATGAGCGCCGGCAGTGTCATTTGTGCGTCACCGTCATTTTTGCGTCACCGTCATTTTGGGGTCACCGTCATTTTGGGGTCACCGAGACGATCCGCCCGCCGTCAGTGGATTCCGTCTTGCGCGCGCCCCGGTGGCGTCACGCCGTCGTGCCCGTACTTCTGCGCCCGTTGCCGCAGCTCGGCCGCCCGCATCGCCCGGGAGTCGTCCTGGGTGGGCGCGCCGCCACCCAGCCGCCGCGGCACCCAGAACTCGCCCTCCGGGTGCGGGTATTCCTCCTGGACCCGGTACAGCAGTGCGTTCATCGCCTGCCGCAACGCCGCGTTGAGCTGCTCGGGGTCGCCGCCCGGCGGCAGCGGCCGGCCGGCCGCCACGGTGATCGGGATCTTGTTGCGGAGCAACTTCTTGGGATGATCCTTGGGCCAGATGCGGTGGGCGCCCCAGACGATCAGCGGGACGATCGGCACCTGCGCCTCCAGCGCCATCCGCGCCACGCCGGTCTTGAAGGCCCGCAACTCGTAGCTGCGGCTGATGGTGGCCTCGGGGTGCGCGCCGACCAGTTCGCCCTCGCGCAGGTACCGGACGGCCGCCGCGTAGGCGTCGTGCGCGTCGCGGCGGTCCACCGGGATCAGCCGGGCGTGGCGGATGACGTAGTCGACCGCCTTCACGTCGGCCATCTCGGCCTTGATCATGAAGCGCAGGCGCCGCTTGCGCCGGTGGGCGGCCAGCGACGCGGGCAGCCAGTCCAGGTAGCTGGTGTGGTTGAGGGCGATCAGCGCCCCGCCCCGCGCCGGGATGTTCTCCAGCCCGTCGTAGGTGATCTTCGTCCCGTTCATCGCCACGACGGGCGGGACGATCGTCTCCGCGAAACGAAAAAACGGCTCGGCCATGTCTTTCCACCCCTTTTACCGCACCTTATTACCGCACCTTTTACCGCGCCTGGCCCGGCGAACGTCCCTGGGCCCGGGCCGCCGCCTCGTCGGCCTCGATCCGGGCCGCCTCGGCCGGGGTCGGCGCGCCGCCACCCAGCCGCCGCGGCACCCAGTACGCCCCGGGCTCGTGCGGGTAGCGCTCCTGGACCTGATGCAGCAGCGTCGTCATGGCCGCGCGCAGCGCCGCACCGGTCTCGGCGATGCCGGCGTGCGCCCGCAGCGGCGGACCCACCCGCACCGCGATCGGCACGTTGTTGCGACCCAGCTGCCGCGGCCGGTCCTTGGTCCAGATCCGCTGCGCCCCCCAGACGATGAGCGGCACGATCGGCACCCCGGCTTCCCCCGCCATGCGGGCGGCGCCGGTCTTGAACTCTTTGAGCTCGAAGCTACGGCTGATGGTGGCCTCCGGATACACCCCGATCAGCTCGCCCTCGCGGAGCCGCTGCACCGCGACCACGTAGGCGCCGGCCCCCGCGTGCCGGTCCACCGGAATGGTCCCGGTGTGCCTGATCAGGAAGTTGACCACCTTCACCTCCTGCATCTCGGCTTTGATCATGAACCTCAGCCGGCGGCGGCGCCGGTGCACGGCCAGCGCAGCCGGCAGAAAGTCGACGTAGCTGGTGTGGTTGACGGCCACCACGGCCCCGCCCCGCTCCGGGATGTTCTCCTCGCCGCCGTAGGTGATGCGGGTGCCGGTGGCCAGGACCATCAGCTGGGCCAGGATCTCCAGGCTGCGGAACGTCGGCTCCGCCATCAGTCCGGACCACCCGCGCCCCCGGCACGCCGCGCCGCCCTCGCCGCCGCCTCCTCCACGTCCATGCGGGCCGCCTCGGCCAGCGACGGCGCGCTCCCGCCGAGGCGGCGCGGCACCCAGAACTCACCGGCCGGGTGAGGTCCGTATTCCTCCTGCGCCCGTTCCAGCAGGTGCTGCATGCGCGAGTGCAACAGGCCGTTGAGCTCCGCCACGCCCAGCGTCGGCTCGATCGGTTCGCCGACGAGCACCGTGATCGGCACCTTGGGGCGCAACAGCTTCCTGGGATGCCCCTTGGTCCAGATCCGCTGCGCGCCCCAGACGATGTGGGGGACGATCGGCACCCCAGCCTCGATCGCCATCCGCGCGGCCCCCGTCTTGAATTCCTTGATCTCGAAGCTGCGGCTGATGGTGGCCTCGGGATAGACGCCCACCAGCTCGCCGTCTTTGAGGTTCCGCACGGCGGCCTCGTAGGAGGCGGTGCCCTGCTGCCGATCCACCGGGATGTGCCGCAGGCTGCGCATGATCGGCCCGGTGAGCTTGTGGTCGAAGACCTCCTGCTTGGCCATGAACCGCACTCTGCGGCCCAGGCCCTGCCGGTAGGCGGGCAAACCCGCGAACGTGAAGTCGAGGTAGCTGGTGTGGTTGATCGCCACGACGGCACCGCCGGTGGCCGGCAGGTTCTCGATGCCCGTAACGGTGATGGTCAGGCCCTGCACCCGCCACACCAGGCGGGCAAGTTGGATGACAGTCCCGTATGCCGGTTCCACAGCATTCCAGCCTAGTGCGCCCGGCTGTGTGCCGCCCGAAGTGCCGGAAAGAGCGAAATGCCCTTCTCCTCCTCGCCCCCGCCGGTGCGCCCCGAACACCCTGGTCGGCGCCGACGGCCACTGTTGCGGGCACGTCGACCTCGGCGGCCTCGGCGTGGCGGATCGGTGGGCCGACCCGGCCCGCATCGCCTTCTACCGGCGGTTGTGGCGGGCCGACGATGCCGCCGCGCGCTAAGCTCGGGGGCTGAGGAGTCGTAACCTCACCCCGAGCCGAAGGGAATTTGTGCAGGTCACCAGCGTCGGCCACGCCGGATTTCTGATCCAGACCCACGCGGGCAGCATCCTGTGCGACCCGTGGGTCAACCCGGCCTACTTCGCCTCCTGGTTCCCGTTCCCCGACAACAGCACGCTGGACTGGGACGCGCTGGGCGACTGCGACTACCTCTACGTCTCCCACCTGCACAAGGACCATTTCGACGCCCGGAACCTGCGGGAGCACGTCAACAAGGACGCGGTGGTGCTGTTGCCGGACTTCCCGGTCCCCGACCTGCGCAACGAGCTGGAAAAGCTGGGCTTTCACCGGTTCTTCGAGACCGCCGACTCCGTCAAGCACCGGGTCAGCGGGCCCAAGGGCGACCTCGACGTCATGGTCATCGCCCTGCGGGCTCCCGCCGACGGCCCGATCGGCGACTCGGCGCTGGCGGTTTCCGACGGCACCACAACGGTTTTCAACATGAACGACGCCCGTCCGGTCGACTTGGACGTGCTGGCAAGCGAATTCGGCCACATCGACGTGCACATGCTGCAGTACTCGGGGGCGATCTGGTACCCGATGGTCTACGACATGCCGGCGCGGGCCAAGGAGTCCTTCGGCATCCAGAAGCGGCAGCGCGGGATGGACCGGGCGCGCCAGTACATCGCCCAGGTGGGGGCGACGTGGGTGGTGCCGTCGGCGGGACCGCCGTGCTTCCTGGACCCCGGGTTGCGCCATCTCAACGACGACGGCTCCGACCCGGCCAACATCTTCCCCGACCAGATGGTCTTCCTGGAGCAGATGCGCAGCCATGGGCACGACCGCGGGCTGCTGATGATCCCCGGGTCGACCGCGGAGTTCTCCGGCGCGACGCTGACCGCGCTGCGCCACCCGCTGCCCGAGGACCGGGTCGAGGCGATCTTCACCACCGGCAAGGCGGACTACATCGCCGACTACGCCGACCGGATGGCGCCCGTCATCGCCGCGGAGAAGGCGGGCTGGGCCCCGGCCGTCGGGGAGCCGCTGCTCGAGCCGCTGCGCGCGCTGTTCGAGCCGATCATGCTGGCCAGCGGCGAGATCTGCGACGGCATCGGCTACCCGGTCGAGCTGGCGATCGGCCCCGAGACGGTGATCCTGGACTTCCCCAAAAGGACGGTGCGCGAACGGATTCCCGACGAACGCGTGCGCTACGGCTTCACGATCGCGCCCGAGTTGGTGCGCACGGTGCTGCGCGACCGCGAACCGGACTGGGTGAACACCATCTTCTTGTCCACCCGCTTCACGGCCTGGCGGATCGGCGGTTACAACGAATACCTGTACACGTTCTTCAAGTGCCTGACCGGCGAACGGATCGCCTACGCCGACGGATGGTTCGCCGAGACGCACGACGACTCCGCGTCGATCACGATGGAGGGCTGGCAGATGCAGCGCCGTTGCCCACACCTCAAGGCCGATCTCTCCAAATTCGGCGTGGTGGAAGGCGACACGTTGACGTGCAACCTGCACGGATGGCAGTGGCGGTTGGCGGACGGCCACTGCCTGACCGCGCGGGGACATCAGCTGCGGAGCTCGCGGGCGTGAGCCGGGCCCACGGCCAGTCCTACGACGACGGCCTGGTCGCGCTGGACCGGGCCGCGATCACGCTGCGCCGCTACCACTTTCCGTCCGGCACGTCGAAGGTGATCGCGCTGGACAGCGTCCGCGGCTACAAGACCGAACCGCTGGGCCTGTTCGTTCAGCGATTCCGCATCTGGGGCAGCTCCGACTTCCGCCGCTGGCTGCCCCTGGACATCCGCCGACCGTTCAAGTCGCTGCTGGTCACGCTGGACGTGCCGGGGACCTGGCCCGGCCCGGCGTGCACCCCGGAGCGCCCGCAGGAGTTCCTGGCGCTGCTCGACGAGCTGATCAGTCAGCGCGGGTAGCGGCGGGGCGCGCACCGGCCAGGCTGCGGCCGTGCCCGCCGTCGGCGACGCGCGCGTACACCGATTTCATCGCCCCCAGGTAGCGGTCGATGGATTCGCGGGCGACCGGATTGTCCGGGAACAGCACCGTCACCGTCGTCTCGTGCTTGAAGCGGTTGACCCACATCGATACTTGATGGGAGATCCTGCCTTCGTCGTAGATCCTGAAATTCAGGTCGGAGTTGGCCACGGTGGACAGGGGGGCGATGCTGGCATCCAGGAAGGACATCACGAAGTTGCCGGGCCGGGGCCTGGTGAGCCCCATCGCGGGTGGGGCCAACTCCACCACGCGGTCGAACGGCACCGTCGCCAACTCCAGGCCCGAGTCGAAGGCGGCCTGCGCCGCGCGGGCGGCATCGGGAAAAAGCGTCGCGCCCGCGGGGACGCTGACCGGGACCAGCCCCGTGAACCAGCCCATCGTGGCGAGTTCCGTTGCGGTCCTGCGGGTATCGGTGGTGGTGACCACGGCGAACGCCTCGGCGCCGGTCAACTCGCGTTGGGTCAGGGCAGCGCAGGCGAAGACCCCGCCGCTGCATCGGGCGCCCGCCGCGACGCAGGCCGCCTCGAACCGCTCCGACTGTCGCTCGTCCAGCAGCGTTTCCGTGATCAGCTTGCCCGCATGGGGCACCGACAGGTCGCCCAGCGGCAACGGATAGTACGGCAGGGTCCCGCCGTTGTCGGCGGCGAAGCGCATCCACCCGCGGACCCGGGGAGACGCCCCGGTCAACGCGGACGCGTCCCGCTGCTGGCGCAGGCAGTAGTCGGTGTAGCTGCCCGCATCCGGCAGCTCGACGGGCGGCTCGCCACCCACCAACGCGTCGTACATCGCGTGGATCTCCGTGAATAGCACGCCCATGACCATCGGGTCGGCCAACAGGTGCGCGATGCTCGCGTAGAAGGTGAAGTGGCTGTCGCTCTGCACGATTCCGAACACGAAGCAGTCCCACTGCAACGGGTGCGGCGCACTGATGTGATGGCGCAGATCCGCCGCCGTCATCGCCGGATGCTCGACCGGCACGAGCTCGATACCGGCGGGATCGGCGATGGTGTGTCGCACGATGCGTCCCGAATCCTCGCAGTCGAACCAGCTGTGGTAGGAGTCGTGGCGCCGCAGGTGCGCGTTGAGGGCAAAACTCATCGCCCGCACGTCGCACCGGCCGGCCACGTCCCAGGTGAAGATCATCAGCCGCGACAGATCGAGACCCCGGGCCGCGTGTTCGCGGTAACGGCGCAGATGTTGGGCCTGCTGATAGCTGGGCGGCACCGCGCTGACCGGCGCCTGCCGGGCCCTGTCCATCGCGGCGGGCGAGGCGTGCCAACAGACGACCGGTCCAGGCGCAGGCGTCCAGTCCTGCAGTGTAGTGATCCCGAACACGTTCTCCCCGTCCTGCCGCCGCAACCGGCCACGAGGTTGTGAGCTTACCCGGTGAGGTGCGTTCGGAAATGCGACGGCGGCGAAAACGGCCACCGACCCAGCCGTCCCACCGCACGTTTTCCGCCCGGCGCGGCCGCGCGTGCAGTAGGTTCACCACCATGTGGTCCACCGTGCTCTTGTTGGGGCTCTCGGTGGTGCTCGAACCGGTCCGCATCGGTCTCGTGGTCCTCATGCTGAACCGGCGCCGCCCGCTGGTGCAACTGCTCGTATTCCTGTGCGGTGGTGTGACAATGGGGGTCGGCGTGGGCCTGGTCCTGCTGTTCCTGATCGGTGCCACCCCGCTGGCCGGGCACCTCACCGTCGCCGGGGTGCAGATCTCCACCGGGCTGGTCGCGCTGCTCGTCGCGGCGGTGCTGGTCACCGGCGTGTCGGCCAGGTCCCTGCGCGGGGTTCCGGCGAAACCGGTACCGCCGGCCCGCGCCGGGTGGCTGTCGTCGACCGCGCGACGGCTCCTGTACGGCGACTCGCTGCACGTCGCCGCGGTCGCCGGGATGGGCGCCGCACTGCCGTCCGCCAACTACCTGGGGGCGACGGCGGCCATCCTGGCCTCCGGTGCCGCACCGGCGGCGCGGGTCGAAGCCCTGCTCGCGTTCAATGCCGTCGCGTTCGCGATGGCCGAGATCCCGCTGCTGAGCTACCTGGTGGCGCCGCGGCAGACACGCGCCGCCGCGGCGGCGCTGAGGGACTGGCTGCGGGCCCGGACGCAACGCGGCGCCGGTTTCATGGTGGGGGCGGGCGGCTGCCTCATGCTCACGCTCGGGTTGAGCAGGCTCTGAGGATCGATGGATCGGCACCGGGAGACATCATGAACAGGCTGCTGGTCGGGGCGGTGACGGCGGTGCTGACGACGTGGGCGGCACCGTTCGGCGATGGTGTCGCGTCCGCCGACACCGCGTTGATCGTGCCCGGCACCGAGCCGTCCCCGTACAAGCCGTTGCGGTCGCTGTACCACTTCGACCCCGCGACGCAGCCGGATATCGGCGCCAACTACTACAGCCCCGAGGCGACGCGGCGCGTCATTGCGTATCCGGGCAGCTTCTGGCCGCTCACCGGCTGGCAGTCGCCGACCGTCGGCAACTCGGTGGCCACCGGGGCCGACAACCTCGACGCGGCCATCCGTGGCACCGGCGGGCCCATCTCGGTGGCCGGGCTGTCGCAGGGTGCGCTGGCGCTCGACCGCGAACAGGCGCGGCTGGCCAACGACCCGACGGCGCCGCCGCCGGGTCAGCTGACGTTCATCAAAGCCGGTGACCCCGACAACCTGCTGTCCCGTGCGTTCAAGCCGGGAACCCACGTCCCCGTGATCGACTACACGGTCCCGGCCCCGGTGGAAAGCCAGTACGACACGGTCAACGTCGTCGGCCAATACGACATCTTCTCCGACCCGCCCAACCACGTGGGGAACCTGCTCGCCGACCTCAACGCGGTCGCCGCGGGCGGGTACTACGGCCACAGCGCCACCGCATTCTCCGACCCCGCCCGCGTCGCCCCGTGGGACGTCACGACGACGACCAACAGCCTGGGCGCCACCACGACGACCTACCTCATCCGCGGCGGCCAACTCCCGCTGGTCCGGGCGCTGGTGGACATGGCCGGCCTGCCCCCCGAGGCGGCGGGGACGCTCGACGCGGTGCTGCGGCCCATGATCGACCGGGCCTACGCCCCGGGGCCCGCGCCGTCCGCGAACCCGGTCCGGCTGCTCGGTGGAGTCGGCCACGCTCCGGCCATCGCCCCCTCGATCAGCATTCCCCTGTCGAGCACCACCACCGGCGTCAGCGCCGCCACGGCCGCAACGAACGCGCTCCGGGGCGCCCGCGCCCTGCGGGGCGGCAAGGGCGTGCTGGGGACGATCAGAAGACTGCTCCCCAAACGGAAATGACCCCGGGCGCGCCCCGGCCGCTCCGGTAATGCCGAGAGCTTGACCGCCACTCGGTGAAAACGCGCGATCTGCCGACAGAGCCGTCCCGCCGTTCCTGCGCTCTGTGCGCGGTCGCCGGCGATGGCCGGGGCGCTCGACGTTCGTGACCGGGGAAACGACCCGGGTGGGGGAAGGATCGGCGTGATGAACTATTCGCTGTTGCCGCCCGAGGTCAACTCGTCGCGGATGTTCACGGGCGCGGGGCCGGGTCCGATGCTGGCGGCGGCGGCCTGGGACGGGCTGAGTGCCGAATTAATCTGGGCGGCATCGTCTTTCGGCTCGGTGATCTCGACGTTGACCGGTCAGGCGTGGCAGGGCCCGGCGGCCGTGTCGATGGCCGCCGCGGCGGCGCCGTTGGCCGGATGGCTCAACACCGCGGCGGGGCACGTGTCGCACACGGCGCAGCAGCTGCGGGCCACGGCGGCGGCCTTCGAGGACGCGCAGGCGGCGACGGTGCATCCGGTGCTGGTCGGGGCGAACAGGAACCAGCTGGTCTCGCTGGTGGCGTCGAACCTGTTCGGGCAGAACGCCCCCGCGATCGCGGCCACCGAGGCCGAATACGAG
>Ga0207433_10014568_pt1 | contig 11354 bp, 12 predicted proteins | sample YelNatPaOPGAMG01_FD_187559 | JGI IMG/M metagenome (GOLD analysis project Ga0207433, IMG submission 187559) | Hot spring thermophilic microbial communities from Obsidian Pool, Yellowstone National Park, USA - OP-RAMG-01 (SPAdes) (version 3) | ecosystem: Environmental > Aquatic > Thermal springs...
CCCTGATCACCCGGTCCTCGCGCCGGTCGGTGTTCCGGGGGAGCTGCTGTCGTTCTGGCTCCACCGCGCCACCTCACTGCCCGGCTGCCGCTTTCAGGCGCTCCAAGTGCTCCTCGCGCAGTTGAGCGATCCGGTCCCGGAGCATCACCACCGCCCCCATCACGCCCGCCTGCCACGCCAACGCACCATGATCGCTCGCCCTGGCCGGGTCGCTAAACTGATTGGCCGCCGATGTATTCAATTCCTCAAACACCTTCTCCACGCTCGCCCAGCGCGCGTCCGCCGCCAATTGGGCAATGTTCGCCGCGTCCCGTTCCGTGATCTCGATTTTCATAGTCTGCCTTTCACGCCCCCAGTTTTCCGATGATCGCGTTTTGCTGCTGCTGGAGTTGAAACTCAAGCTGCTTCACCCGCTTCTCCACCAGCGCCGCAAACTCTTTGTCCTGCGCCAACCGCGCCTGCACGCTGGGGCTTTGCGCGATCTGCTGGAGGCGCCGCAACCGCAGCCCGTACGCCTGGCCTGGCCGCACGTCCGCCCCCACGTAGGCCGACAGCTTGGCGAACACCGCATCCTCATCGTCAATCTCCGCCTGCGTCGCCGCCTCGGCTGGACGCAATACCATCTCCGAGAGTTTCGGATCCAAATAGTTCAACGCCACGCGCATCAACGCCGTCCGGTCCACAATCCCGGCGGCGTCTAACTGGATGATGGTGCTAATGAGGCCGATTTTCTCCTTCATCAACTCCACGTCCATCCGGTCGGGGTCGAAGTAAATCTGCACATCGAAACTTCCCCGGATGTCTTCCGGTTTCACTGCCAGCGGCGTCGCCTGCTCGCTGCCGGCCACGCGCACGTAGGTCTCCCTGGTCAAAAACTGCTGGCAAAGCTGGAACATCAACTTGTACACCTGCCGCCACGAACGCAGCCACCGCGCCGCCAGCGCCCGGCGGCGCACCATCGCCTGGCTGTCCCCCGCCGCCTGCGGTTTTCCAAAGTACCGGTCGCAGAACTGCAACACCGTTTCCTCCAAGGCCCGCTCGTCCACGTTGTAGTTCGGGCCCTGTGCGTACTCGTAATCCCCCTGATGTACCCGCGGCACCCGCACCCCAGGCCCCCAGTTGCTCGGACGCCGGCCCGGCGGATGAAACAAAGGAGGGACGGTGGTCAAGTAATTGCGATCCGTCCGCAAGTCCCACGATGCCTTGTACTGCCGCTGCCACGTGTGCGCGATTTGACCGTAACCCCGGCTATCCTCGATGCGCCGGTTCAATCTCTCGCGCGTGAACACCACAAACGGCATCGCCTGCACCGCGTATCCCAGTGGCTCCTCCAGCGCCACCCCGTCCTCCATCCCCAATTCCGGCGCAAACGTCGTCACCCACAGTTCCGGCGCCCCGCCGCCCGTCTTCCAATGAACCGCCGTCACGACCTCCAGCAGGCCCGACGCCGGACTCTGTTCGTTGGGTTGTCCGGGCGTGGTCGGGGCCGCCGGCAACCCGGCGATCGCCGACGAAAGCCGCTCTGCTGCTCGATCCAAAAACGCCTCGCTCCAGCCGTAGTCGTGGCCCTCGGTGGCTATCTGGTCCGCCGTAAACCATTGCCGCACGAACACGGCCGGCGCCTTCTGCACGTCCGTCGTTCCCGGCGGCGCCAGGAAATCGTCGCCCCAAGCATACACCTGAACCTCTGGCCCTTCGCGCGTGATCACTTCGCGCGTAAACTGCCCCTCCCCCTTTTCGCGCAGTTCGCGCACGAGCCGCCGCGCCGCCTGCGCGCCCTCTGGCGCCTCGTCCCCTAGCGCGTCCACCAACGCCGCCGCCGCCTCCTCCTCCCGCGCCTCGTTCAGAATCAACTCCGGCAGCGCCGCGCTCCCGCTCTCCTGCCCGCCCATGCTCCGGGCGGCCTGCAACACCGCCTCCATCGTCACCACCCGGCGCTCGATCCGCCGTTCCCGCTTCCAGAACACGCCCGCCACCGCCTTGCCCGTGCTCAGCATGTAATCGGCCGCCAGTTCCCGCTCGTCGGGTAAACCCGCAATCTGCTCCGAGACCATCCACCGCAGCAGCATCGTCGCCCGGTTTGCCCGCTCCGCGTCCATCGGCTCGACCGGCAACGCTCCCGGCTGCGCCTCCTCCGCCAGCGACACCAGGAAATCCTTGTCCTCCTGGATGTACAAATCCACCAGGGCCGGCCGGCTGTCCGAGCAGCCGTCAAATGGCACCGGCTCATAGCCCAGGTTCTTCTTCCACTTCCGCCCGTCCTCGGCCTGCCCCGGCCAGAGGCAGAAACGCGCGTCCCGGTTGATCCGCGCCGGGCTTTGTGTTTTGGAGGCTTCGTACAACTGCAACAATCGCTCGATTTTCATAAACTTTGTACTGGCATAGACACTAAACCACTACCCGCCATCACCGTCAACTACGAAATGTTCCACGTGGAACACGCCGTCGCGGCTTGAGCCGGCGTGGCCCGCCGCCCCGCCGCCACGGCTGCCGATAGGCCGCGCCGATCAACAGCGCCCCCGCCAGCCACCCAACTCCTGCCAGGATGTACACCCACCATTCCACGCCCGCACTCTACGCATCCGGGCGTCCATCAGCAATCCATTGTTTGGCTTGTGTTCTCAGTAATTCAGCTTCGGTCTGGACAAGCCTCTCATGCAACGTGTCGCAACATTTGCGACACTCTGCAAGCTCCTCAGCTAACTGCTCGATTTGGTTGGCAGCCTGGTGCATGAGAATTGACCGTTTGCTGCGCAATCTGGTGATTAGGTTCTTCATGTTTAATGAGTAACTCTCCTACTGACACTAGCGCGATCCGCATTCTACCCTCGACTAGCGAGCGAAGGCTCATTTTCAAGTATCGCCGGTGCCGGTGCAAGACCAGCCCATCTAACCGCCCCTCGTCAAACAGTCGCGCGAGTGTTTTGCTGCTCAATCCGGTAATGCGGGCTGCTTCCTTCGGCCGGATCAATGCCGGCAGTTGTTCCCATTCTTCCTTCAGCATAGTGGTTTCTCTCCTCCGGTAACCTCCAGGCTGGTTTCGTCCAGGTATTCTGGGGCGCTCCGGCAGATCATGCGCAGCGGGTCCACCACGTCCTTGAGCGCCCCCTTCATTCCGTCGCGCCCCGTGTACTCCTCCAGCGCGAAAATGGTCTGCTCACACTCCTCGCTGATGTACAGACTGGGGCAGTTCAGTGGCGTGATCGGCTGATCCTTCCGCATGGTTCCCTCCAGGTAGGCGTTGATGGCTCGCAAACCATTTTCCACCGTGCTCGCGTCGCCGGGGTGAAAGACCAGGCTGGGTCCGGTCACGTTGCCATGTTCGTCCATCTGTTCTTCGGCCATGTATTGGATCAACGTTTTGCCGGCCTGGTCACTGGGCACCTCGGTCTCGCCCATGCGCGGGTCCATTTTCCTTTCAAAAATGTCCTCCGTCTGCGGGCCGCGCTGCCACTCCTTCCCGTTCCATTCCCAGCCCTCCGCGCGCAGCATCACCTCTTTCAGAGGCACGATCCCGCTGATGACATTCATCATCTGCGCCGGCCCAGGCTCCCCATCCGGTTTTGCGCCCGGCACGGCCCAGTCGCCGAAGGTTTGCCGATCCGGCCACTCCCGATAGAGGTACAGCCGGCCCGCCGGGTCCACAATAAACCAACTCATAAACCAATTCCGCGCCCCCGCCGGGTCCGTCGCCATGTAGCGCGTGCCTATTTTGGGAATTTTCTCCTTCGGCACCACGTGAATCTTCCGGTCAAAACTCGGGAATGCCTTCCCTTCCAGCCGCTCCGCCCAGCCATAGGCCCGCACCTTGATTTCGGTGTCGCTTTTGCCCTCCAGTTTTTCAATCAGCTTTTCGTACCCGCCAAACGGGTTGAACTCGCTGAAGAAACAGATGATCGCCAGGCTGCGCTGGTGTCCTTGGAGAATGTACGGCATGTGGCCTGGGGGGCAGCCCCGCACGTGCACCTTGTGCGGATTGAGGAGCGGCGCCGGCCGCGTCTCAATAATCGTCGCTCCCGCCAGGCAATCCCGAACGGTGGCGCTGTATCCGGCCTTTGGCGTGAACGTCAAAATCAACTTGCCGCCCCGCGTCACAATGCGGTAGCGGAGCGTCTTCACCCAGTCCGCTGGCACCAGTTCGTCCGCCCAAATCACGTCCAGTTCGCCGCCCTCGATCACGCTGATGTCCATCTTGTAGTTGAGAAACCGGCAGCGGGAATGATTCGGCAGCACGAAAGTCTGTTCGCTGAAACCGTTCTTCTCCGTGTAACTGATGTTGGTCGTGATGCCGCGCTTTCCCATCTGACGGATCTCCGGCGGCAGGTACTTCCACACGATAGGCTGCTGCATCTCGATGGACGCCTTGTCCGTCGTTTGCAAGCACCAGGCCCGCCGGTCGGCTTCCATGTCCAACGTGCCGTCCTCCAGGGTCGGAAGCAGTTTTTCGACCACATACCTGGCTGCCCACTCGCTCTTGCCGGCCCGGTTGCCCCCAAGCACCAGCAGTTCATCGTGTGTTTGCAAGAGGCGTTCCGCGTCTTCCCACACCGGCAGGCGAAACCCATAGCGAAGCGGATCGGCCTTGGCCCTGGCAATCACTTGTTCGCGCTCCTCAATCAGCCGAGCCAGGTGCTCCACTCCTTTGGCTTGAACAATCGCTCGCCGCTGTTCCAGCGTGAAAGCCGGCAACAGCGGGTGCGGCGTCTGTTTCACGAACTCGCTCATGAGCCCCGCTTTTCGAGTTTCAACCAATGCACCACAAACCGGTCGCTGCTCCGTACGTCCTCGACGAGCACCATCCCTAATGTCGGCAGCTCCTCAATCCACCGGAGCGTTATCACCTCCCGCCGAGTCGTTCCTGTTTGCGCGTGGATTGTAGCGCTGTAAACCCTGCCTGGTTTTATATCTTTCGGGTTCACAACCTAGTTCCGGCATCGCGCGTTTCCACGACGCCAGTTGAAAGTTATTATGATCATTTGCGCCACTTCCTTGCGCAGCCGCGCTGCGCCAGTGAGCCTGGACTCGCTCAACTCATGCGGCCAGTTGCCGTCCCGCGCCAACATCTCACAGTCTGAAGCCAGCACAAAACAGTCAGCGGCCACCATCAGCACGTCATCCGCGGTGAACTCCCCCCAAAAGAAAATCCGGTCCCAGGCTTCCCAGGTTTTGTCCCATGATGCCGGAATAATCGAGCATCCGTCTTTGGATTCGGCGCTGGAGGCCGGTTTTCCGGCGCACGCCCCGACTGCAGTCGCGAGCCGAATTCCGCACTGGAATAGTTCGTCCCTGTACTCCGCCAGGTATGTATTTTCGATTTTTCGCATAGCTCATTCAAGTTCACAATCTCGTCCCGGCGTCGCGCGTTTCCACGAAGCCGCTCGCACATTTATGGCCTCCGCCCCCAAAGGCTTTCGCCACGACACTGCAATCGAACTCAGGACGCGATCGCAGTGACCAGACCCGCTTCCCGTCCATGTCGAAGTAAACGGCCGCCATCTGGCTGATGGGCCAGCTTTCCAATAGCGCCGCCGCCACCTCGCTTTGAAACACCGGCGCGTTTGCGCACGGACAGCATGGCCAGCATGGGCCGCCGTCGGCCGGCGGCACAAAAGTTACCGTCCGGTTGGTTGTGTCGAAGCGCACAAATTGCACGCGCTTCCTTATTTGCTCCACCAACTGCCGCTGGGCGCGCAAAATCGCTTCGCCTTCTTTGGCCAGTGTTCTCATCGCGTCTGACTGCTCTTGCGCATCGTCCGACCAAACGACGCCGCTGATGGTCAGCCATTCTTTGAACCTCTGAGGGTAGCTTCTGATCGCAGCGTTTACCTCCCGGCTTTTCTCGAGACGCCATTGCCAAAGGTCTCGGTCTTGCAGATACTCAAAGAACCTGGGCACCGGCTTAGTTGGCCCGTGAAAGTATTCCCAAGCCAGCACGCACCCGCTCTTGCATCTTGAGAATGTCACGGTCAGATTATCTACCCTGAAACTTCGCTTCGATTCGCTCGTTTCATCAACCACCGCCCTAGAATCCGTCAGCGACTCGAACCGCTCCGAGGTAAGTTCTTGTTCCGCTGTCTGGTGGTGGTCCAACACGGTCACCTTGCCTGGGTACACCGCCCTGGCAAGCGCCAGCAGCTCATCGGCTTTATAACTGAAGTCCAGGATGAAGATTTCATCCCCAGCGATGGCAAATGGCATCGGCTCGTTGTACTGCACCGGGGCGTACAGCACCTCCCGGTCGCGAAACTGCATCCACGCGGCAAATGCCGCACCAAAACCATCACTGCAGTTCGCGTGATACCACACCTGCTTCAAAGGCCAACCCCTTGCGGCGTTTTCCTGTTCGGGGAAGGTTGTGGGCACAATGCCAGCGCTTCCCAAGATGCGTGGCTTTCGCATTCGTGCGTGGGGCACTGCGGCCACCTGCCTGGCGGCGGATTCTAGTTGTTTTCGATCTTCTTGTTGTGTCGTCATGTGTTTAGTCGTCATGTGTTTGGTTTTTGATTAGTGTTTGCCTTCTACCAGGCAAGTGAATTGCCCGGCAAATTGTCCACAGTAGGGGCATTGCAATTTGGCGCGCGCGCCCAGCGGCACCGCCGCTTCCCACACTGCCCCGCACGCACCGCATTCTGCCTCCCCATAGTCCATCTGCAACTGGGTCGCCGTGCGGATCAGCGTCCACTTGTCCTCGAACACCTTCACTATGCGGTGAGCCAGTCGTGGTTCATGGTCCACCTCGGCGCGCGCGCGCAATCTCTCCCCCAGCCAGCGCAGTCGGATTGCCAGTGTGTCGCACAGTCGTCCTGTCCATTGCCATAGCTTCTTTCTCATAATATCTTCTGGTTTGCCGCGCCGGCGGTGTCATCACTGTGGAGTGCGGAGAGCCTTTGCCGGAACTTATTGCTGTCCGGACCAGGAATCTCCGTGAGGTCGAGTCTTGCCTCTAACTTTGCGATGTCCTCTTCCGTGCGCTGGAATTGCAAGCCTGCATCCCGAAGAGCAGCGTGGAGTGCAGCCTCGACTTCCGCGTGCTGGATGCTGGCGCGGCGCGGTCGGTGAATAAGGAGCACCTCTTTGCTGGCTGGGATCTTCCCCCTCTTGGTCGCATACCATTTGCGCCCGGGCACCTGCCGCCAGATGCGGCCGTCAACGATGCACTCTGCCTTGGAGTCCACGGCCATCTCGGCGAATCCGGCTGCCTCCATTGCCTGCAAGAAGGCATCGAATTGCCACTCAGGCTTCGAGAAGGCGACGAGCTGAAAGACAAGGGCGTCATCGCTGAGCAGTCTGCGAACGGAGCCAAAGACACGCTGGAGACGTTCGAAATAGGTGGCCAGACCGGGCTCTTTGCGGTCGCCCAGCATGTAGAACGAAGCCCCTGCGCCGTCGTTCTGGTTCGCCAACCAAAACGGAGCCGGTGTTTCTTTCCGCCCATTGATTTGCCACCGGTGATACACTACGTGCACCCCGGGGTAAGGGGGTGACGTCACCACCAGCTTGGCAGGCAGCCAGGAACTGGGGATGCGGCCCTCCTCCTCGCTGCCGTGAGCATCTCGATTGATGATCCGGCGGAGGGAACCAAGCCGACAGCGCGGTAGATCGTTTGTGCGGGCGGTGGTGCTGAGGAATTCAAAATAGACCTGGATGGCCTCGCGCAGCCGCTTGAAAAACTCGTCTTTTAGAGCCTGGCGAGAGGGCACATGGGTTTTGCAGTCAACGGCCCATTGACCGATGGAAAGGAGAATGAGGCGGGCGAACGCTTGCTGACGAGGTTTCGGCAGCAGCGCCACCTTATCAACCGCCCATGCGAAGAAGGTTCTGACTTCGTCCGGGAGATTGCGCTCGTAGTGCTCTTTCTCCTCCGGGGTGTCCCAGGCGACGTGATGGGGGAGCGAGGGCTCCTCCTGTGCCATGCAGTTCAGCCAAGCCTCGATCGCGTAGCGGTCGTGAACCGATAGCGGAGTGGTCTTGGCCCTGGCTATGAACGTAGCCAGGGAGCTGACATCCATGCCAAGTGCCCGGCGTTTTAATCTCATAGCCTCTAAAAGAGTTGTGCCGCCGCCGCAGAACGGGTCGAGTACCAGATCGCCTTCGTTGGAAAAGGCATTGATGATCTCTCGCGCAAAGGACGGCGCGAACCGAGCTGGGTATTTGTAAAAATTGTGCGGCGGCTCATCCACCTTGTCCTGGCTGAGCACAGCCTGGACAACGGCGTCCGGGATCGCCAAGCGCCTGCCTGTCCATTGCCATAGCTTCTTTCTCATAACATCTCCTGGTTTGCCGCGCCGGCGGTGTCCTCACTGTCGGCGTGCGCGTCGAGAAACCGGAGTAGTTTCTTGTGATACACCAGCTCCACGTCCCCGGTCGGGCCGTTCCGCTGCTTCGCCACCAGCAGGTTGATCCTGCGAAAGTGCTTCTTCCAATCCCGCCGCACCTCTTCCTCATTGCCGCCCGGCATGCGCCTGAGCCACCTCATCGGCGGGCTGTCCAGATCGTTTTCAAACTTTTTCAGGTTCGCGTCGTAGAGAAACATGATGCAGTCGGCGTCCGCTTCGACCTGGCCAGAATCGCGCAAATCGCTCATCTGCGGTTTCCGGGTTGGGTCTTTTTCCCAGTCCCGGTTCATCTGCGCCAACACCAGGAAAGGGCACTGGAGTTCCTTGGCCAGCGCTTTGATCCGCTTGCTGATTCTCCCCAGCTCGTAGTTTCGGTTCTCGCTTTCCCGTCCCGGCTCCGGCTCAAGCAACTGCAAATAGTCCACCACAAACATCTGGCACCCCAATTGCCGCTTCATGCGGCGGGCCTTGATCGCGAGTTGCTGCACGTTCAAAGCCGACGTGTCGTCCACATAAACCGGGAGCGCGCCCAGCGCCGCCCGGTGTTGCACCAATTTCTCGATGTCCGCGTTCACCAAAAAGCCGTTGCGGTACTTCTGCAAGTTGGCCCCGCTCCGGCCAAACCACTCCCTCTCGGCTAACGCGCGTCCGGTCATTTCGAGCGAAAACACCCCCACCGCCTGGCCCTCGCTCATCCGTCCGGCAATCTCCGCCGCCAATTGCATGGCCAGCGCCGTCTTTCCCACACTCGGCCGGGCTGCCAAAATGTAGTAATCCCCTGGAATAAACCCGCACAGCATGTTGTCCAAGTACCGGAATCCGGTCGCGTACCCCAGCAGTTGTTGGCTGCCCCGATGGAACGCCTCGATGCGCTCCTCGATCTCTGGCGCCCAGTCCCCCAGCCGCCGCGCGACAGAACTGGTGTGCCGCTCCCCTAGTTCCGTCGCCATCCCGATCAATTCCTCGATTACTGCCCCGGCCCGCGCGGCAGGTTGTTTCAGACTGAGATGCGCCCGGCTGATGGCCGCAGCCGTCTGGCGCAACAGCCATTTCTCGCGCACTTCCGAGACGTAAAACTGCAAGTTGGACGCGGTTCCCGCCGTGTCCACCAGTTGGGCCAGAGCCACCGCGCCGCCTACTTTTTCCAACGCCCCTTGATCCTTCAACCACTGGTGGACCAGGATTGTGTCCACCGCCTTGCCGTCGGCGTACAACCGCGTGATTGCCTCCCACACCAACGCATTCCTTAAATCGTAAAACGCCTTCGCATCAGGCAATGCCTCCAAAGCGTCAGGAATGCACTGGGGATCAAGGAGACAGCACCCCAACACCGCCTTTTCTGCTTCCGGGGCCTGCGGCGGAAGTTCATCTTCTACCGCAGGGCCCGGCTTGCTGTTCGCGTCCCGGCTCATGCACGCCTCTTCTCGCCGTTCACCTGCCGCGCTTGAACCAGGCGCAAGGGCAGCTCCACAGTCGGCTCCTCACCGTCCAAGCCCGCCACAAACGCCGCCAAAACTAACCGCGCCAGTTGCTCTGGCGGCAGACCAAGCTCCGCCGCCACTTGGCAAAGCTCTTTGGATAGCCCGGCTGCATTTTCACCCTCCGGCTGACGATTTTTCCGATTAGTATTACGTTTTATCGTGACTTTCATATCTTTCAACAGTTGCATCGCGCTAATGCTGAGCTGTGGATCAACCACAATTTGCGAGCTTCACACACCGCAAGCTTCCCGCGTTAGCGCCGCCAACTTCTCGCGCAGGTTTAGCAAGTCCTGTTCCATCTCCGGGGTCACGTTTTCCTCCCCGACGTAGGCGGTGCACTCCGGGTTAGCTTCGTGCTCCGCGATTGCGGCCTCGATAGCTTCCGCCTCCTTGCGCGCCTGCCAAGGCTCGCGTTTCCCCGGCGCCACCACTGGCGTTTTCCTTCCCCGCGCCAAATTCGTCCGATGCCAGGCGCACAGGCTCTTCCGCCAGTCTCGCGGGAACGCCCCCTCACGGTCCACCATGTGCTGCCACCAGGCCGCCACCGTCGCTTCAGGGATGCCCGGCCCAATTCCAGCCGACGGAAGACCCGGCCACTGCCGTGCAAACTCATAAATCTCCGCCTCGTCCGGGACCGTCAGCATCCCATTTCCAGTAGATGATTCTGGGGCGCTGTTACCTTTCCCTTCCTCTTCCTTTCCTTTCCCTTCCATTCCATTCCGTTCAAGCTTATGCTGAAGCATATGGTTCGCGGGTGGTTCGCTTGGTGCTTCGCGGCGTTGTTCCCAAGATGCTCTACCACCCCGTTGTCCGTATTCCCGCTTGCGCCTCACAATGCCTTCCTTATCAATGGGATAATTCCACACCGCCAAATCGTTTTCGCGCCATTCCCACAGCGCACAAGGACGCATAACCTCATCACGGGTAACGCCGCAGACCTGTTCCCACATACGGGATTTCCATTCCCTGCATCCTGTGATGACACCGCCATTCTCACGCTCGGCGCAGAAGGCCGATAGGTTCAACCAGGTAGCTCTGTCAACCGGGTCGCTGCCGATGTAGTTTGGGTGACGCAAGTCGGCTATTCGGATGTTCAGATATTGCATACTGGTTTAATGTTGCAGTGTTGCCATTTGCTCCTCTTTCCTGATCCATGCCCCCCGTTGCAGCCGAAAGCGCCACTTCACACCGCGCGGGCTTACCACCATCAGGCAAGGCCGTCCGGCCTTCACCGTCTTCTCCCACCTCCAACCGCGCTGCGTGATGAGCCAGGCCAGTCGCGCCAGACGAATGCGCCGCCAACCTTCGGCATCAAAACGGTTCATAACGTCCCGATGAGCGCCAGGGTTATCGCAACTCCAATCAGGAAACCTAATGATGTCGCCAACATCATGCACACCGCCAGTCGGCGGGTCGGGTTTTTTTGGTGGACCCAGCTTTGATCTGCGTCGTCGTGGAATTTGATTTCTCTCATAGGTCGTTTTGAGGTTTTGTTTACTACCATTTCCCCGGCCAGCGGGGGCACGGCCCTTGCAGC
>Ga0207433_10014571_pt1 | contig 11353 bp, 8 predicted proteins | sample YelNatPaOPGAMG01_FD_187559 | JGI IMG/M metagenome (GOLD analysis project Ga0207433, IMG submission 187559) | Hot spring thermophilic microbial communities from Obsidian Pool, Yellowstone National Park, USA - OP-RAMG-01 (SPAdes) (version 3) | ecosystem: Environmental > Aquatic > Thermal springs >...
AGACCTGGAGAAAGCGTAAAAATAAAGGGTTATTTGAGGGTTCTGGAAAAGGGGAAACTCAAAATCCCTCGAGATGAAGATTTCGATATTAAAATTTTAGATAGCAGGAATTCCGCAGTATTTAAAGGTAATGTTAAAGTAACACCTTTTGGTAGTGTAACTTCGGAATTCAGAATTCCTCCATCTGCAAGAACCGGATACTATAAAATTGAGGTTTTTCGAGAAGATAAATGGCTATCAGGTTCATTTCTTGTTGAAGAATATAGGGCTCCTAATTTCAAAGTATCGATTGACCTTCCAAAAAAGGAGTTTATCAGAGGGGAAAGAGTTAGTTTTTCCATGAATGGGGAGTACCTTTTTGGTGGCGAGATGGAAGGTTCTCCTGTGAGGTGGAGATTATGGTGCGGTGAGAGTTTAGGTGCTTTTTCGCCAGATGGGTTTGGTGATTATTCGTTTGGTGATATTGAATCATGGTGGTGGAGAAAAAAGGTAAGTCCTTCTTTTTCAGGTGATGGAGTTCTTGGTACTGATGGAATATTTTTAAAGGAAATCGAAAGTGATTTTCCTGAAGGGGAATCAAAGGCATTTTCATGCACTGTTGAAGGGACTGTTGAAGGTCCTGATAAACAAAGGATTTCATCTCGAAGTAGATTTTTAGTATTTCCTGCAGATTTTTATCCAGGACTGGGGCTTGAAAAAAAGGTTGTCTCTGCAGGAGAAAATATTTCTGTGAGAGTTGTAGCAGTTTCAATTGAAAAGAAAGAATTAGTTGAAAATAAAGATATTAAAGTAACTCTTGAACGGAGAACATGGGAACTTCACCATACAGAGGGGATGGAGGAAGATGATTATCGGGATTATGAACCTTCCTATAAAAAGATTTCTTCCTGCAGTGTAAAGAGTTCAAAAAATCCTGTTTTGTGTAAATTTAAGATTCCCCGGGGTGGTGAGTATGTAATTCGTGCAGAGGGAATAGATGCAAAGGGTAGAAGGGCGGTTTCTTCCACTGAATTATGGAGTGAAGGAAGCGGGGAGGATATTTCATGGCGGGATTCAGGGGATGTTTCTATGAAATTAGAAAGTGATAAGAAAATTTACAATGTTGGAGATATTGCAAAAATTATTGTTAAAAGTCCATTTTCTCCAGCCTATGCCCTTTATACTTATGAAAGAGAAACCGTTTTAAAACATTTTACTAAAAAATTGGAAAATAAAGCCAGTGTTTTTGAGATACCAATTACGGAGGAGATGATACCTAACATTTATGTTTCAGTTGTAGTTGAGAGGGGTAGAATAAAACCACCACCACCAAAAGGAGGAAGAGACCCCGGGAAACCATCTGTTAAGATTGGTTATCTCAGCTTGAATGTAGCTCCAGGAAAGAATTTGGATGTGAAATTGACAGTTCCCAGAAAGGAATACAGACCTCGAGATAAGGTTGAAATGGGAATCGAGGTAAAAGGAGAGGATGGGAAGGGGAGGAGAAGTGAGGTAGCTTTATTTGTGGTTGATGAAGCGGTATTGATGCTTACCGGATTTACTTTACCCGACCTTATTGAAATTTTTTATGGACAGAGATTTTTAGGTGTTGAAAATTCGGATAATAGGGTCTCGATTTTTCAGAGATTGATGAAATTTGAGATGATTAAAGGTGAAGAGATTGGAGGTGGAGGTGGTTCTGAGGAGGAGATGGCAGGTGGTTCTGGTGAGGGGATAAGAAGGCTGTTTGAAACGACGATATTTTTTGCACCGGAAATTATAACTAAAGATGATGGAAAATCATCAGTATCTTTTTCATTACCGGATAATCTTACAACTTTTACTGCATTTGCGGTTGCTCAAACAGAAGATTCGAGTTTTGGTAAAGGTAAAACAAGTTTTGTGGTGACGAAGCCGCTTGGGCTTACGAATGCGATGCCGAGATTTGCAAGAGTGGGTGATAGTTTTGATGCGGGAGTTGTGATTCATAACAGAACTGCATCAAAGATGGATTTGAAAGTGAAGGGAGATGTGAAAGGGGGAAAAATAAATGGGGAGAGTGTGAAAAGAATAACGATTTCTGCAAATTCTTCAATTAAGGTTCCTTTCCGGTTCGAGACGCCCGATTCGGGGAATATGGTCTCGAGGTTCTTTGCAGAGAGGGAAGATGGGAAAGTGGAAGATTCTATTGAAATCACAATTCCAGTTAAACCACCGTGGATTACGGAAGTAATGGCACTTTATGGTTCTACAGATACAGGTGCTAAAGAGAGTATTGCAAAACTGAGTGATGTTCGAAAGGATGTTGGAGGAATAGATTTTAGAATTTCAGGGACTGCACTTGTTAGTATAGATGAATCAATAGATGCTCTTTTGAAGTATCCTTACGGTTGTTCTGAACAACTTACAAGCAGACTTTTACCAATGATTGCTCTGGAGGAAATAGCAAAGGAATATGGTCTTGATATAAAAATTGAAAGAAAAAAACTTGAGGATGTAGTGACGAAACTTCAGAAATTTCAGCATTCATCTGGCGGGTGGGGTTTCTTTTCAGATGACAGATGTCCAAACCCATGGCTGAGTGCTTATGTGACATGGGGTCTCTTACAGGCAAAAAGGAGGGGTTTTTCAGTGGACGATGTAGTATTTGAAAGAGCCACTGATTTTCTTTCGAAAGTTTTGAAAGAGGAGAGCAGGACAGAGGATAATTGGTATTATGATTCATGGTGCCCATATATTCCCGATTGGTGGCGGCATGTTTCTCTGCCGACAAAGTCATTTGCAGCTTATGTCCTTGCAGATATGGGTAAAGCGGATAAGTTTTATAATGGATATCTATATGAACATAGAGAAAAACTCCCTCTTTTTGCAAAAGTTCTTCTTATGGAGGCAATTTATCTTCAGGAATCAGGTGGTAAATCAGGGGAATTAAAGAAACTTGATAAAACAACTCGGGAAATGGTTGAACAGCTTCTTCAGGAAGTTCTTTCAGGAGTAAAGCAAACTCCCTCATCTGCTTATGTTTCAGAAAATTTGGGTGACTATTATCAATATATTTTTCAGTCTGACATAAGGGATACTGCAATGACTTTAAGCGCTCTTCTTAAGATTGACCCGCAACATTTTCTGGTGCCTAAAATGCTCAAATTCCTTCTCGATAAAAGGAGAAAAGATGGAACATGGTTAACCACCCAGAATAATGCTTATGCTCTTCTGGCTATATCGGATTACTGGAGAACTATTGAACCTTTTGCTCCTGATTTTACTGCGAAAGTTAAGTTAGGTAAGGATGAGGTTTTATCTCATAGTTTTAAAGGTAGGGAATTGAAATATTTCAGTAAGGAGTTTCCGATGAGCGATTTTATAGAGAAACTCCCGGTTGAAGTATTATTTGATAAAAATGGTCCCGGGAAATTATATTATGCTATGGTTTTATCTTATGCCCCTAAAAATTTTCCGGAAGAACCTGTTGATAATGGGATGTATATAGAAAGGGAATATTTTTCGCTTGATGATTTTTCCCAAAAAAGCGCAGAATCCCTTTCCCGTTCTCTCTCTGAAGTGAAGGCAGGAACGAATGTAGTCGTGCATTTGACCGTTGTTGCACCTCAAAATTATGAATTCGTGGTTATTGATGACCCAATACCTGCTGGTTTTGAAGTTCTGAGTGAAAATTTTAAGACTACTTCTTATGCAGACATTGAATCGTTAGATAAAAGTAAAAGAACATACTGTGGAAATTCTGAAAACGAATGGTGTTTTAATCCATTTTATCATAAGGAAATCTATGATGACAGGGTTATAGCTTTTGCGGATTCATTGTCACCGGGAATATATCATTATTACTACCTTGTTAGAGCTACATCGAAAGGCAAATTCATAGTTCCACCTGCAATGGTTCAGGAGATGTACGAACCAGAGGTTTTCGGGAGAACAGGTTATACAATGTTCGAAATTAAGTAGTCGATGATAAAGAAAATAGTTACAATAATTACTCTTCCATTATGCTCAATTTTTTGCGGAGCATTATTTTTTTCCCATACTCTATCCAGAGACTTTGAAGTTCTTTTGAAACCTGAAAGATATAGTTCTCTTATCATTACCGATAGAAACGGAAAAGTATTGCGGGAAACCCCTTCTTCTTATGTCAAAACAAGAGGAAAATGGGTTAAAATTAATGAAATTTCGAGGAATTTTATAGATGCTTTGATTGCTGTAGAAGACCATCGTTTTTTCAAACATCCTGGTGTTGACCCTTTTTCCATGGCCAGGGCATTTTTAGATAATGTTTCTTCCATGAAAATAGTTTCTGGAGGTTCTACAATTACCATGCAGGTCGTTAAAATGGCAAAAGGGTGGGAGGGCAGGAAAGGGATAGATAAAAAAATATTTGAGATGATTGAGGCAATTTTTCTTGAAAGAAAGTTAGATAAAAATCAGATTCTTGAAATTTATGCGAATATTGCTGGTTTTGGAAATCTTACAAGAGGAGTTGGTTCTGCATCATGGCTCTATTTTCGTAAACCGCCGATGCACCTTACTCTAAGTGAGGCTTCTTCACTTGTTGCTATGTTAAAAGCACCTACTGCTCTAAGTCCTTATAAACATCCTGAGCGCCTTGAGAAAAGGAGAAAATGGGTTTTAAAAAGGATGCTTGAACTGGGTAAAATAGATAGACAGAGATTTGAATATGCTGTTAATAACCCTCCAGTTTACATGCCTCCTTCTCATCCTTTTTTGGCTCCTCATCTGGTAGATGAAATTATAGAGAGAGCAGGGAGAGAAAAGTTTAATACCGGTAAAATTGTAACGACAATTGATTCAAGTCTTCAGGAGGAAATTCAGGGAATTTTGAAAAATAGCGCTAACGAACTCAAAAGGTTAGACATTACAAATGCTGCGTGTGTTGTGATGGATAATAAAACAGGTGAAGTTTTATCCTATGTTGGTTCTACTTCTTATTTTGACGAAGAAAATGAGGGAATGAACGATGGTGTTATGGCTAAGAGGAGTCCAGGTTCTGCGCTCAAGCCATTTATTTATGCAGAGGGTTTTGCAAATGGTCTGCGTCCTTCGGATATCATTATAGATGAAGAAACCTTTTTTGAAACCCCTTCGGGGATTTACAGACCAATGAATTACGACGGGCGTTTTCATGGTCCTGTTACGGCAAGAGTTGCACTTGCGAGCAGTTACAATATTCCTGCCATGAAGGTTGCATGGTTTCTATCTGTTAACCATGTTCTTGAAACACTCAGGAAAGCTGGCTTTGAATCCCTTAAGAAGAATCCAGAGCATTACGGAGTTGCCATTGCTATTGGAGATGGAGAGGTTTCATTATTCGAACTCGTTTCTGCTTATAGTGCTATAGCAAGGGGTGGGGTGTGGAGAGAACCCATCATGGTTAAAAAAGCAGTTGATGGTTCAGGGAAGGAGATACATTTTTATCGTAAAAAGGACAGAATAGTGATGACTCCACAGATTAGTTTTATGTTAGCTGATATTCTTTCCGACCCTGTAGCGAGGACGCCTGGTTTCGGGATGAGGACTGTTTTTGATTTTCCATACCCTGTTGCAGTGAAAACAGGGACAAGCAACGATTACAGGGATAACTTTGCAATTGGTTTTTCTTCGGAAGTTACAGTTGGTGTCTGGGTAGGAAATTTTTCAGGAAAACCCATGGGTAATGTTTCAGGTATTACAGGAGCTGGTCCCATCTTTAGAAAAGTTATGAATGCTGCAATGAGGGGAAGAAGAGGAAGTGAATTTAAACCACCTCATGGGATAGTTCAGAAGAGAGTTTGTGCTATAACGGGTAAACTTGCTGGAAAAAAGTGTTCCCATTCATACCTTGAAAACTTTATAGAGGGTAATGAACCTCACGAATACTGTAATTGCCCGGCTGAATATGAGGAAGCCTTTTTACATGGTCAGGATATTACCGATCGTAAAATTGATGAAGTTTTAGAAATAATAACCCCTTCGGATGGAAGTCAGTTTATTATAAATCCTGATATTGATGTAAAATTGCAAAAGATTAAAGTTAGGGTGGGGGCAAGAAAAGATGACATGGTCAAATTATACATGGATGGGGAAATTGTCGGAGAAACTGGTTTTCCTTTTTTGTTTTATATACCTGCTCGTGAGGGAAAGCATTTCATAGAAGCAGAGGGGAGATGGGGACGAAGTTCAAAGGTTGAAATGGACATTCAGTAAAACGCTCATGGGCAAATTTTGCCCACCCTTAGAATAGAAAAATAAAAACCAAAAATTTATTTGCTTAACTTTGCATTTAAAAACTAAAGAAAATATACTTTTGTCATGTGCCAGCGGAGGCTAAATGTCAAACATTCGTTCTTTGTTTTATCTTTTTCAACCAGAATTTCTCCTTGTTGAATCATTTGACAGAAAAAAAGAAGCTAAAAAACAAAATTCTTCTCAGTTTTGTAGTAATTTTTTGCTTGAAGTTTAATCTGCCTGTTCAGTATTTTCCCGTTGCCCGGGCAAAGAAAGCCATCTGTCCTGAACTTAAAAATTCAGGCTGACAGGAGGTGGTAAATACCATAAGTAAGATGTCTTCACTATGATAATTATTCACTTCCTTTCCCCTGCTTCATTTCTGCTTTCAACTCGTCCCAGGCAATAGTGGATTCTCCTTCCCTCATCTGAGAAATTAGAATGTCGTAAAAATCTTCCCAAATTTCCCCCCATTCGGCAAGATCAATGAGGACTGCTTTTTTCTTTCCTTTTTCGTCAATAACAAATTGGATTCCTTTCATTTAAATATGCCTCCTTTTTTACTTTATTATAAATCAATAATTGTAGCACAAATCTTTTGAAATTGTTTTTCTCCTTAATAAGAAAGTTTAAATTTTGCCCTCTTTAATCTCCCGCTGAATCTGCTTAATTGCCTTATTCTTGAAAATTTGTCTCTTAATCTTTACATAATCGCCCATGCCAGAATCATATTGAAGAAGAAATCGTGTAGCATTAACAATTCCGAAATTTTTCACCAAAATTTCCCAACCCATTCTTCTAATAACTACATTATTCAGTTCTGCTTGTTGCTTAGGCATTTTCTAACACCTCCTTCCATACAAATATGACTGGGTTAACAATATAGGTCTTTAATTAATGTTGAAATTTATTAAAAATTCTTAAAATTTCATCATCGCAGGTAATAAAATAATCACAATTAGCATATTCAGCAACCGCAATATGCAGGGCATCAATGGAGGCAAACCCCATTTTTGTTAAAGTTGTTGCCCTTTTTTCAATTTTATAATTTAAAGGTTGTCTTTGTTTGCCATAAGACAGATACATATTTACTTTTTCCTTTCTTTCCGCAAAAGGATTTAAACTGTTCTCATAGATTAAAACCGATGAAATAACCAAAAAGAATTTCTCTTTAATGATTTCTTCGAAAATTGTAAGAAAAGATTCGGTTTCTAACCGGATCCTTATTTGTGTCTGATCATCAAATGGTCGATTATAAACACTTGTATCCAGATAGATTTTAAGCTTTGGTATTTTTCCCATATAATAACTATAATCTGAATTTTTCCCGAGTTAAGTAGGAGGAGTATTCTTAAATGCCTAAAATTTTCCGTCCCCTCATAAGGTCGTTGCCAGGTATTGAAGTAAAAAATTGGGAGAGGCAGGTGGGTGAATCAACGGTTGAGAAAATTTACTATGCCAGATGGAGAAGAAAGGGCTACCCTCTCTGGATCTTTTCTTACAGCGGTTTCACCCAAGGAGCTATAGAATTTGCGGTAGAAATGGGGGATATTGAATTGTATGAAATTGTCTAAAATATTTAGATTACCCATCCCATTCACAAAAATATCCCCGACATCTATCACACCAATTATTATCCCAGCGGTAAGAGCCTTCACTCCAATACTGACCACACTCTTGATCTGGACAACTTCCATCTGGCTGACCAGGAGCCCAGTTCGTGTAGGAAACAGGCTCGGCGGTGACCCACCGCCAAACACATAAAGAGTCACGATAGAGACCAAACCACACGTCCCATCCCATACTACTTGCCCAATTTAAAAGAAAAGTATCTTCCCCTGATGAGGTTGCAGTTGCGAGATAACCACCGATTGAAATGCATCTATTTCTTGCATCACTCCAGGAAAGACAAGAATTTTCTCCACAAAGAGCATAGGTATGAGCTAAATAATGACTAACTCTGCATCCAGAAGGGGTTGAAACACATCTCCCCATTATGCAGGATTGCCCAGGCGGACAAATTGTACCCTCATCAACTGTCCCATCACAATCATCATCAATCCCATTGCAAGTTTCCGTTGGAGGCACACAGGAACCCCATGTGCACCAATTTGAACATATTTTTGTTCCTGTTGTTCCGCATGTGGTAGTGCAGCTTTCCGTAATTCCTCTGCAGCATTCAAATCCGTCATCACAAACATCATCACAGTCATCGTCAAGTCCATTGCAGGTCTCTACTGGCGGAGGGGCATCAGGAGGGCAGGTTGCTGAACTACCAGTGCAATACTCCTCTGCATCGCAAGGACCTGTTGAAGGACGGCATACTGTAGTGCTGGGGAGGAATGCATCTCGTGGACAAGCTGCAGAGGTGCCTGTGCAATATTCAGCAATATCGCAGTCTCCTGCTGAAGGACGGCAGATAGTATCAGAGGAAAGAAAACTATCTACTGGACACTCAGCAGAAGTGCCACTGCAGTGTTCAGTAACATCACAAGGACCTGCGGAAGGACGACAAACCGTATCGCTTGAAAGAAATCCATCTGCCGGGCAAAGGGGTGAAAACCCTGTGCAATACTCGACAACATCACATATCCCCATAGACGCTCGACATTCATAACCACTCGGTCTAAACGAATTTACAGGACAATCAGGATTTGCTCCGTCACAACGCTCCTCTATATCGCATGCTCCTGCGGATACTCTGCAAACCGTTTCGCTTCCCAAGAAAGGATAATCGCAAGTATGAGAAGAGGTGCATATATTATCTGTGCAAATATGCCCATCGTCACATTCAGAATTGCTATGGCAAGAGAAAGTGCAATCGTTATCGCAACCATCACCTTCAATTGCATTGCCGTCATCGCATTCTTCAAATGAACCCGTATCTACAAAAGTGTCTCCGCAAACACTCACCTGGCATCTTCCACCCAGACATATTTTTCTCGGATCCGTTCCACACTCCGCTCCCTCTGGCGGCACATTCCTGTGAGCACAAGTATGAGTGGTAAGGTCGCAAAATTCTTCCCCATCACACACTTCATCATTGTAACACTCAAAATCATTATTACATTCAAAAGTGCAATCCTCCTTACATCCGTTATTACCTGGAGGTTCGCAAAACTCGCCAGCACCAGAATCAATGAAGCCATCACCGCAGATAGATTCCCTGCATTCTCCATTTAGACAAATGCTTCGTGGTTCACTAAGACAAACAAAACCATCTTCATGAGGAGTGCCTTCACTGCAAACATGATATTCCAAATTACAAATCTCTTCACCGTTGCAAATCTCACCGTCACTACAATCCGAATCTACATGGCATGAATACCTGCACTCATCAGTGCAACCGTCATCCGGATTGCCATTCTTTTCGTCATCGCATTCCTCACCATCATCAACAATGCCATTTCCACATGTAATTGGCACTTCTGATTCTATGTCCGTTGCTTCTTCTGTTAAATCCTCTTGCACATCTATCAAGTCTTTTTGTATGTCCGTTGTTTCTTCAAATAAGTCTTCTTCATAGACGCTATCAGCATGGCCATCTGTTTTAACTTCCCCTCCTCCACAAGAGAAATTGATGATACAAACAACAAAAAACATGCTGTAATATTTCTTCATTGCTGCCTCCTTAAATTCTGGTTTTTGTTTACCCTAATGTTGCATAAATTTTCATATTTTAATTAAGAATTAATGCATTAATTGGAGTTTTTCAAGGTAGTGAGAAATTTCCTCTTCAACGCAACTATTAGCACTCATGGTAAGAGTTAGATAACCATTTGGTTTTGAAAATCTACCTGCTCGCTGAATGAGATTATGACGGAAAGTTTGCGCTTTTTCAAATACCCAGAGAGGCGAACGCTTTTCTGATGTGTTCCTCTCAGGAGGATATGCAATTGTCTGCAGTTGCCTAAGAAGGTTATGAGCCATAACTGCAGAAATTGTAAAAAATTTATTTGCAAGGAGCCTTCGAGTGGGGATATAGTCCATTTGCATTTGAGATTTCAATTCCCCGAAGATTCCCTCTTGAGTGCCTCTACCATTATGGAATTGAAGGAGCTTTTTAGGACTTAAAGGTTTATTTGTTACAATAACTTTGAATTCAAAACCTAATTGGTGAGGGACAAACAAGTCGAGTTGAATGGTTTTGCTTCATGACGCATCCGTCCACCGCAGACCGCAACACCACGCCAGCCTCCACCTCCTTATGGTTCCCTTTCTCGGTAGAGGGACTTTGTGTCGATAAAATACAAAACTCATGTATCTATTCCAGGACTTAGGTTTCCACGGTATTTCGAAGTAACTCCACGAATCATCGATACGGTGCCAGTGTTTTTTATTTTCTATCATGCTTTTTAATTCAGTAAATCTTTCAAAAGGAACAGAAATGCTAAATTCAATGTCATTGTCGTCTAACCAGAAACAGGTCCTGTCACTGAAATGAGCGCTATCGAGCCTTCCTTCGAGCGCACATTTAGGGTATCTTTTACGAAGACCATTAAAGGTTTCCTTGATAAAAGACTCTGCTCCATTTGAATCATGGACATTCCCTGGTCTATGAAGCACATCGAGCACCTGTCCTATTTGCGCTATTGTCGAAAATAATGGATAATAACTTCTTGTCCCTTTCTTTTTAGGATTATACCCAATTGCAGTTCCTTCAGTATTTTGGCTTTTTGTCCAAAGAACTGAGCCATCGAAATCCACAGTTAAACGAGCAAGTCGAAGGTTATCAAGGTTCTCCAGCACTAAATCTTTTGAAAGTTTTCTGACATTCTCATAAGATTCTTCGTTTAGACTATGTAGGCACCTGCATATTGTGGAGACATCAGGTAGCCTGTTTAAATGCAGAGTTCTCTGCACCATTGGATCATCCCTATAATAATCAATTTCTCTTAATCGCCGAAACCCAAGCAGGACATGAACAATGAGTATCATTATTATGGTAGTGCTTTATGACCCTCCCATCCCCTACCACCCGCACGACTACGCCCACCATCCACCTCCTTTTAGTTTCCTATTTTATAAATCGGGGAAATTATCACTGATTTAAAACAATTTTGGAGTCTTTTCCTCAAGTCTAATTTTTGAATAAGGGCCTGGAATATTACAAGCCCTGCAAAGTTTGTTAACCGCT
>Ga0207433_10014572_pt1 | contig 11353 bp, 11 predicted proteins | sample YelNatPaOPGAMG01_FD_187559 | JGI IMG/M metagenome (GOLD analysis project Ga0207433, IMG submission 187559) | Hot spring thermophilic microbial communities from Obsidian Pool, Yellowstone National Park, USA - OP-RAMG-01 (SPAdes) (version 3) | ecosystem: Environmental > Aquatic > Thermal springs...
GGAATGTCCATTCGCTCCGAGGCCCGAATGGAAGGAAATAGTTTACGATATTGAGCTCAGAAAGCCGGGATTTGTGAAGAACTTCTTAAGGGGGCTGATTCAGGAGAAAAGGGAGATGGATTTCAGACACTGCTCGATATGCGGTGAAGTCTCGCTTGGCGAGATATGCTCATTCTGCAGGCTCAGAATGAAATTTCAGGATTTTGAAAGGAAAGATATTTAAATTTGGGCCTCAATTTTTTTAGATGGCATTGAAGATAACAATAACTGGCAAAGTCCGCGGAGTCGGCTACAGGCGAGAAATGTAAAGATAAACGGAAAGGAAGCTCTAATAGTTCTCATCGATGGAGAAAAAGAGCAGATTGAGAGCTTCGTCAGATTCTTGAAAGAGAACAAGCCTGAAAATGCTGTTGTTGAGGAAATAAGGGTTGAGGAATACCGTGGAACTGTTAGGGACATCGAGAAGTTCAGAGCAAGCTTTACTTCAACGCAGCTCTCCAAGATAATTCAAGTTGGCCTGGTGATGGTGAAAAAGATGGATTTGATGCTCAAAAAGCAGGATGAAACGATTGCAGCGGTTAAAGAGGTTAAGAAAGCCGTAGAAGACGTTAAGATAGCTGTAGAAGAGGTTAAAGAGGGTGTGAACGAGGTTAAAGAAGCCGTGAATGAAGTTAAAGAAACGGTAAAAGAGGTCCGGGATGGAGTGAAGGAAGTATCATCAAAAATAGATAGAACGAACGAGCTTCTGGAAAAGAGGTTCCAGAGGCTTGAAGAGGAAGTTGAAAAGGTAAAGAAGGCCCTGCTTAAAGCCGGGATAGAGGTTTAGCCTTCTGTGAATTCCCAGAGGCAGAAGCAATCGCTGGGATGGTTATCTGGAGGGGCGAAGACGCATTTCACGCTAATTTTATCATCTATTTCCCTGCAGAAGGCGCTGAACTCCATGAAATGCATTTTCTTGCATGGGAATTCTCCTCTCCCGCTTTTAATTCTCGCAATCTGCGGCAGGCAGTTTCGAACCCTTAAAAGAAGTTTTCCCTCCCTTTCCTCGAACTCGTATCCAAGGATTATGCACCAGGGGAAGTACTTTATTGCCTTTAAAAGTCCCTTAAGCCCCTTTTCCTGGATTTTGAACCTTTTCTTTATTTCTTTTGCCGATCTCGAGCCCATTTCTTCCCAAATCTTTTCGTTGAGCTCAACTGCAGCTTCAAGCCCGAATTTGTCTTCAACTGCCAGAAACCAGAGCGCGTCGACAAGTCTGTACTGTCGGAGGAGAAAATCTATGTACTCTTTTTTCTCCTCATCCCGAATCTCTTCCATGAAAAATCTTGAAAATGGATTTCTTAAACCTTTCCGATTATTTTATTAAGGGAGAAATCATTCCATGGACCTTTCAAAGCTGAGGTTCGTCAATGGCTTAATACCCGTTGTTGTCCAAGATGTTGGCGGGGAAGTGCTGATGCTGGCGTATGCGAATGAGGAGGCGATAAGGAAAACGCTTGAAACTGGATACGCCCACTACTACAGCAGGAGCAGGAATAAGCTCTGGATGAAGGGGGAAACGAGCGGAAATGTGCAGAGAATAGTGGAGATAAGGGTTGACTGCGACTGCGATAGCTTATTATACATAGTTGAACAAAAGGGGAATGCTTGTCACACTGGAAACAGGAGCTGTTTCTTCAGGAGGTTGGGAGATGAGGATTGTAGTTGACACGAGCGTTGTGATAGCTGGGAGAATTCCGGAATTTATAGAAAAGGAAAATGTTGAGGAAATAATAATTCCAGAAGCGGTTCTTGCTGAGCTCGAAGCCCAAGCAAATTTCGGAAGGCTTAGCGGTTTTAAGGGGCTTTCAGAGATTGAGAAAATAGTTGAAATTGCGAGGAAGAGGGGAATAAGAATAGATTTCGCTGGAAAAAGGCCGGGGATAGATGAGGTAAGGCTGGCCAGCGGAGGGGAAATAGACAACATGATAAGGGAGATTGCTAAGGAGAGAAATGCGGTTCTTTTAACATCCGACAGAATTCAGAGCCTTGTTGCAAGGGCAAAGGGAATAAATTCGATTTACATAAAGCCAAGGGTTGTAAGGCCTGAGGAAACGAAGATAATGTCCTTCTTCACCCCAGACACTGCAAGCGTCCATCTCAGGGAAGGGGTTCCGCCATATGCGAAGAGGGGGAAAATAGGAAATCTGAAGCTCGTAAAGCTGAGCGATAAACCGCTGAGCTACGAGGAAATGGTTGAAATAGCTGATGAGATAATAGAGGTTGCGAGGCAGGATGAGGAGAGCAGCGTTGAAATAGAAAGGAAGGGGGCGACAATTGTCCAGCTTAGGGATATAAGGATAGCGATAGCTGAAAGGCCCTTCTCCGACAGAATGGAAATAACAGCAGTTAGGCCGATTGCGAAGGTTAGCCTTGAGGATTACGGGGTCAGCGAGGAGCTTAAAAGGAGGTTCGTTGAGAGGCAGAGGGGAATTCTTATAGCCGGCCCTCCCGGGGCTGGAAAGTCAACATTCGCCGCGAGCGTTGCAAATTATCTGCTAGAGCAGGGATTCGTTGTGAAGACAATGGAAAGCCCGAGGGATCTAATGGTTAGGGATGAGGTTACCCAGTACTCTCCTTTAGAAGGGGAGATGAGCCTCACTGCGGACTTTCTTTTGCTTGTAAGGCCGGATTACACGATATACGACGAGCTCAGGAAGACCTCCGATTTCCAGGTTTTCGCGGACATGAGGATGGCTGGAGTCGGAATGATTGGAGTCACTCATGCGACTAGGGCAATAGATGCGATTCAGAGGATGATAGGAAGGGTTGAGCTCGGAATAATTCCCCAGGTTGTTGACACAGTCATTTTCATCGAAGCTGGAAGGATTTCGAAGGTTTACGAGCTCAGCTTTACGGTTAAGGTTCCCGAAGGGATGCTTGAAGCCGATCTCGCAAGGCCTGTGATAGAGGTGAGGGATTTCGAGAGCAAGAAAGTCGAGTACGAGATCTACACCTACGGAGAGCAGGTTGTTGTGATGCCCATAGAGAGCGATGAAAGGGCAAAAGAAATCCTTTCGGACAGGCTTTCTAAAATCCTTGATGATTTCGAAGTCATTGTCAGCGGAAGGAGGGCTGTTGTGAAGGTTCCGAGGGAAAGGATTGCGAAGCTCATTGGAAAGAAGGGGAAGAGGATAAAGAAGCTTGAGGAGGAGCTAAGGCTTTCAATAGACATAGTTCCGAAGGAGGAAGAGGTGAGGGATTTCAGGATAGAGGAGGATGAGAGGTACTACTACATAATCGCAGATGGCTACGAAGGGAAAACCGTCGAGGTTTATGCGGAAAATGAATACCTTTTCTCAGCCCTGGTAAGCAGGAAGGGGGTAATAAAGGTTAGGAAGGAAAAGGAAGCCGGAAGAAGCTTAAGGTTAGCGTTGAGCAGCGGGAAAAAGCTGAAGCTTAAGGTGGTTGGGTGAGGTACATTTTTCTTCTGATTTTCCTTTCAGTCAGCATCCTTTCAGTTCTCTCAATTCCCCCCTATGAGGCTGCGGGAATGGTTGTGTTCGAGAATCCGGAGAGCTATGTAAATCCCTTCATATACCTTGCCTTGATCCTGGGCTTCACGGCGCTCATAATATTTTTCGCAAGATCGAAGCTTCTTGCTTTGCTAATCCATGCGATAACGTTCATAGCAATGGTTTACGTTTTGATCCCGTTCATGGACATTTTTTCGATTCCATTTTCCGCATTTTTGACAGTTATGCTTATAAAAAAGCCCAACTGGCTGCTGATGGACTTCTGCGCCTTTCTCCTTTCAGTCGGAATTGCAACGATGTTCGGAATAAGCCTTTCCCCTGTTCCAGTTGTAATTCTTCTGACAGTTCTCGCCGTCTACGATTTCCTTTCGGTTTACAAGACAAAGCACATGATAAGCCTTGCGGATTCCATAGCTAGGCTTAACGCTCCGATGCTCTTCGTCATTCCGAGGGGAAATGAGAGGATGATGATAGGCGTTGGAGACATAGTTATGCCAGCAATTCTAGCTGTTTCAGCGCAGAAGTTTCTCAAAGCTCCTGAATTTTTTTCAATAAAGCTCCCCGCAATTGCAACTATTCTCGGCGGATTTTTGGGGCTTTTTGCTTTGATCTGCATTGTTGAAAAGAAGGGAGGAGCGCATGCTGGATTGCCTTTCATAAACTTCGGTGCAATAGCTGGGTTTGCTTTTTCTATGCTAATTTGATTTTTCGACATTCATCGAAATATCTTTAGCAAAAGATTTAAATACATAAACTATAACTATTTTTTGGCGGCGGGATAGCTGAAGCTGTACCCGCTGCAGAAAAACGCAGGATTTATATAGTAGGAGGGAAAGTGGATGCGGAAGGAGGTTGAGAGAATGAAAAAATCTGGATTGATGGGTATAGTGGGATTATTGCTTTTAGTGATGGCAGCAACGCCAGCGATGGCGGCTGAAGTGACCAATGTAACCGTAAACGCTTCAGGGCTTTACTTGTACGATTTTAAGTATCAGCAAACGACTCTAGACACATTGAAGTTCATAGGCTACTTCAACAACACCAACGCGACTGCTAACCTATCAGGAACTGTATACCTGTACGTTAACGGCCAGCAGATATCAAGCGTTAACGCAACAGTGACTGTACAGAATAATACCACCACGTATCCAGTAGAGCTGTTTACTTATACCTTCTCTTCCACCGGAGTATATAGTGTCTCAGTAGGTAATGATAGCGCTTGGTTGCCAAATCAGACTGTCGCCGCCTGCGTCCTAAACAAAGGACCAATTGGAATTACTGGGATGAATATAAACATGTTGAAGCTTTCAGACGAGAGAATAAAGATTGGCGGCACTTTAACACTCAGTGCTGTATGGGGTTACTACAACAAATCTGAGGGAACAAGGTATATAACTATAGTTAAGTGGAGCGATTATAAAGACTTGAAGACAGGTGGTACAATCAACGTTCCCGGTGTTCTTGACAAAGCAGTTATGATCAAAGCACTACCGGAAGATGGAGGAAGCGATTCTTGGACTTATACCGCAACAGAACCGGGATATTACGTTGTCGTTGCATTCCTTAATAGTAGTCTGTTCAATGATAGTCTGGCCTTTTTAGTTGAAAGTGTGGCAATCGGAAGACCGACTGTGAGCATAAGCGTTGATAGAAGCGTTGTTGCACAGGGAGATTTTGTGAAAGTAAGCGCTTCGATGAGCACAGACGTTTCCGTGACTCCAGTGAAGATCTTCATAACTGGTGCTAAGATAACGACTTTGATATGCAACTATTCGGCTTCTGGTGGTGTCTATTCAGTTAAAGAAGCCTGTGGAGCTGACGAGTGGTGGGTACCGATAGGTTCAGATCGTCCTGAGGGTACATACGTAGCGAAAATAGACGTTGGCTCAAATGAAACGAGAGCTGAAGCTACTGCATCGTTCCAGGTTGTTAAACCACAGGTGACAAGCCTTACAGTTCCATTACAGCATGTGATTGGTCGCGATCTTGTAATTGAAGGTGTTAGCACACTCGCGAAGTCTGCAAGCGAGGCAGACGTGGGATCGCCTGCAAACATCTCAAAGCAGAACTATGCACAACTTTGGATAAAGGACTTATCAGGCAACGAGGTATTTAATTCAAGCAAACAAAAAACTGATGCTAATGCAATATCGCTAATAGATGATGCAGGAAAGTTCAGATTCAAGATCGACAACTTCGGAACGAATAAGAGTGCCACAGGCTCTCTCGACAGAGGGTTCTATGTTGTTGAGGTTAAAGTCTACTCCGGAGAAGTCTGGAGCGAAGTTAAGACTGCATCCTTCGAATTGGTGAAAGCTACTGTAAAGCTTTCAGCTGATAAGACTACTGTTACGAGAGGAGACGACATAACGTTCACGATAACAACGAACCTCAAGGTGAACAATGAAGTAAAGTTCACAATTGAAGACACGAAGTTCTGCGTTGATGGTGCGCCTGGTGCGCCTGGTTACGATCAGTGTACTAATGAGAAATCATACTACACAGACGCTAAAGGACAGATAAAGATAAAGCTCAAAGTCGCCAGCGAGGCTCCATTGACGGAATACAAGTTCAAGGCCGAAGAGACGCTGACTGGAGTGAGCGATGAGATAAAGATTGTAGTTGCAAAGCAGGCCCTTCAGCTTACTGCAGAGAAGACAACGGTTGCTAGAGGTGGAGAGATAAGGTTCACCGGAACGACAACGGTTGATTACATCTATGTATATGCAAACGAGGCAAATGTATTCAAGATCGGTGCTCAGGACGTCAATGAATTGCCGAGCGACACTATTATAACGAATCCAAATACTGCAATGGTTCCAGCATCTGATAAGAAACTAGACTTCAAGGTTGAAGCAAAGATCGATGCAGATACTGGTTCATACTATCTGTACTTCTTCGCTCCAGCAAATCTCACAAAGATAGACAGATCTGCAGACACGCAGGCCATGGTTGCAGTTATCGTTACAGATCCGAGAATAATAAGCGTAGACATCCCGAGCAAGATACCGTATCAGGGCAAGTTTGAAGTCGGAGTGCTTACGGATCCAGGCAAGCGCGAGAATGTGTATCTGACGTTTGTCATGGAAGGAACCAACGTAAAGCTTAGGCCAGGCGACTTTGATCTGAGCAGCAAATCTACGCCAGATACTAACAACTACGTTAACTGGACAATAGATCTTAAGAATTACTATGAGAAGAAGGGCAAGACCCTTGAGCCAGGGCTCTACCTCTTCACGGTAAAGATGTACTTCGTGAGCAATGATCAAGAAATAGACTCAGCGAGAACTTCGAAGCTCGTTGAAATTATGAGCCAGGAGCTCAGCGTTGACATCTCGCCGACAACCGTTGTTATAGGCGACAAGATCAAGGTTAGCATTAGCGCATACAGAGGAGGAGTTACCGGATACGATCACATCCTTGTCACAATGGTAGGTCCGAACTACAAGTCAACCCAGAGGGCAACCCTTGACAGCGCTGGAAAGGCAACTCTTACATTCGAGACATACGGTCTTGCAGAGGGTACATACACATTCTGGATCAGAGACACTGCCGGAACATGCGAATACGGCGACAAGACAGACTTGGACTTCGTAAACGATCTCTACGACATGGATCCAGCAAGCCCAGTTGCAAGGACTTACAAGGCCGACGATGATATACTGGTGAAGAGGACAGTCCAGCTCGTAAAGACCCTGCCAACCCCAACACCAACTCCGACACCAACTCCAACGCCTACGCCTACGCCGACACCAACTCCAACCCCAACATCGGTTAAGACTCCAACGCCCACGCCAACTCCAACACCAACGCCCAAGCCGCCGACACCGGGATTCGAAGTGATCTTCGCAATCGCAGGACTGCTTGCAGTTGCATACCTGCTGAGGAGAAGACAGTAAACCCCCAAAATTTTTTTCCTTTTTTATTTCCTTTTCATTTTCCCATTGGAAAATTTTAAATTCTTTCAGCTAAAAATTCTGCATGCGATCGGCGCTTTTGCTCTTGGCAGCGATGCTTTTTATCCTTCCAAGCTTAGCCTTGGAAACACTCGTAAGCGATCACTTCAGCATTGAATACAGTATAAGCCCCGAAAAGGACTGCTACGAAATAGGGGAGAAGATACAGGCGGAATTGACTATAATGCCGAAAAGCTCAGCCTATCGAGTTCTGATTGGCGGTGCAGAGGGAAATCCGAGAACTTATTACTTCTCCACAGATCTCAGCGACGCATCATGGAGGCTCATTATCGATTACTACCAGGGAGGAATCTGGGACGAGGCGGCGAGCGGGAAAAAGGTTTCGATAGATGTAAAGTACTTCAAGATAGGGGATGAGGAAAAGGGAATCGCAGAAATAGTTGCAAATCTTACAGCGGTGGTTCCGTACTGCGGCGAGAGAATTTGCAACATTTCATTGATCTCTCCAAGCTGCGAGGAATGCAGCCCAAATGCTCTGCCCGCGAAGTTCATAAAGGTTGTGAACGTCGATATTTTCAAGAACGATATCAAATCGCTTAGGGCTAGGATGCTTTCGACAGCCGAGAAGCTAAAAGCAGAAAACCTTTACAGCGAGGATGACTTCAGAAACGTTTCTTCGATGATAGATTCGGCAGAATCCCTGCTAGTTGCCAAAAAATACATTGAAGCCGAGAATAAGCTCAACCAGGCGAACTCAGCTCTAACGCAGCTTGCAGATCTCACGAACAGAAAGTTGGCTGAAAAGGCATACAGCGAGGCGGATTCAGCTGTTAACGATCTTCAGAAGCTTTTGCTCAATGCATCAGTTCTCCTGGACAAGCTCAGAAATCACCAGAGCTATTCGGAATTCAAGCTGAATTACAGCGATCTTGAGGGCAAGCTGAACGATCTTAAGACAGCCCTGAGGGATTCAGATGCCCTTATAAAAGCGGGAAGGTATTCAGAGGCAATAGAAAAGCTTGGGAAAGTGAAGGAGGATGCGAATTCAACTTCCGCAAAAGCGAACGAGCTGATCGGGATTATGAAGCTTGAATCTGAAAAAGGCTGGCTCCCATCTTTGCCTGTAAACCCGCTTTACATCGTAGCAGCTGTTGCCGCTGCCGTTGCTGCAATACTCCTGCTGAGGTTCAGGAGAAGGAGGAGGTGGGACGAGCTACGCTAGGATTTCCGAAATGCTTTTCAAAAACGCCGAATATTTCCTCGGGCTTTTCAAGGATGAAAACTCCATCCATTTTTGAAAGCCTCTGAACATGCATCTTCCTTCCTTATCCTGAGCCTCATCTTTCTTCCATCCGGAAGCTCAGTTTCAACAACTCCCTCCTTGTAATCAGAGGGCATGATGTAGACAGGGACGAATGCCTTTAAAGCCATTATTGCTGAATTAGAAAGCAGAGTATCGGCAATTCCCAGGGCAATTTTCGCAACGGTGTTCGAAGTTGCCGGGGCTATCAATAAAAATTCGAACTTTCCGCTCTGGAGCATTCCGGCCAGAAATGGAGCGTTCGCATTAACCTCGGTCCAAACCTTGAAATTCTCCTTCAGCTTTTCCATCAGCTTGTAATACAGGACAACCTGCTGCCCGGCCTTTGAAAGGTAAACCCTTACATCCACTTTCGGATACATTTCCCTTATCTTCAGCATCACATCAACGGTCTCCCTTAACCTGTCACCGCTTCCCGTTATTCCCCAGGCCACCTTCATACTTCTTCAGAAGCTCCAAAAACCTCTTTACCGTTTTTCTCAAACTCCTGAATCCCTCCTCATCCTGCATAACTCCCTCCAGCGTGTCCCTGCTCCAGAACGTTGCCCGTTCCGGTCTAGCATTAACTTTCATCCCTTCCCCCCTCTTTTCATGGGAGGGCCTTCGGGGTGAACGGATGAAGCCCCCACATCCATCTGGTACCTGCAGAGCAGGTTCTTCACCGCTATGACATCCCTATCCTCTTCCAACCCGCATCTAGAACACCTCAACCGCCTGTACCCATTCGGGCTTAGCTTTTCCCCACATATCGGGCACAGACTTGAAGTGTAATCGGCCTCAATATACTTCACGTTCAATCCCGCAAGCCTTGCTTTGTAGTCTACGATGTTCTGGAACTTTCTAAAGCTCCACCTGTTGAGCCTGCCGTTTATGGCCTTCGATCTCCCCTTTTTATGCTTCTTCCTGATTTTCTCGAGATCCTCCATCACAATGGTCGAGGCTCCGGCTTCCTTCGCTTTCGCAACAACCTCTTTGGCGATCCTGTGGTATATAGCTTCAACCCTTCTGCGCTCCCTACCTTTATACTTCGCCATCAGCTGCTTCTCGTTCAGCCTAGGCTTGGACTGCAGCCTTCTGCGCTTGAGAAAATAGGCAGTCCTTATGGCCCTCTCTTTAGTCTCCCTGTTCTCCACGCGCTCTAAAGTGCCGAAGGCGATATTGTTCTCGTTCACGTCAACAGCTACTGCTTTCCCATCCATCTCCGCTACTTCAACGACTTTGGAGAAGACGACTTTCAAGTATAGGTCTTCACCTTTCACCAGCCAAGCTTGGCCGATCTTCATTTCCTTGAACTTCTCGTGGTAAGTCCCGTGGAGCAGCTTTACCTTAACCCTGCCGCCTTCAACGGCTATCGAAGCTTCCCAGCTTTCAAGGTTGAGGCTGAACAGGTGATCATCCAGCATTATAACTTGCTTTTTAAAGACTGGCTTCTCAGCTTTCGCCAACCCTTTCCTTTTGAGCTTCCTGAAGCTCTTGTAGATATAGCAAGCCATCTGACAGGCTGTGTATATGTAGTGCGATGGAAGTCTTGGATACTTTGCTCTCAACTCGTAGTACTTCTCTGCCTTAAGCCTCTTGAAGCTGGTTATCCCCTTCGCACAGGCATGATCAAGCAGCTGATCCAATACTTCCTTATACGTCGAAAAAAGGCCCTCTGGAATTGATCCATTCAGCTTGAAGCTTGCAGTGAGCTTAACAGTCTCTAACGGCATTCTTGACTGCCTCCACGAGTTCTCTCCTTTTACGGCTTCTCGCCCCGTAGATCCTTCCAGCGAGGCTCGTAACTATGGCTACCAAATCTTCAACGAGCTCCTGTCGAGACTCCTTAACCTTTTCGGAGTCCACGGTTTCTATCCTACAGCCATAAGAGCTGAAGAAAGTCTCAAAATATTTAAAGCCGAAGCGCGTTAGCCTATCCTTGTGGGTGATGAATACAGCTTCGATCTGCCTTTCGGTTACGAGCTTGAAGAGCTTATTTAGGCCTTTTCTGTTCTCGTTTAATCCCGAAGCTATGTCCTCGATCACCTCTATGTCCTGATAACCCTTGCTTTTTGCGTATTCGATCAGTTTCTGCTTCTGCCTCTCGAGATCCTCTTTTTGGTCAGCCGAGCTGACCCTTGCGTAGATGGCAACCTTCCCTTTCGGCATCTGTTCGCCAAGGAGTCTTCTGATCTCACTCTCAGGATATCTGTACTTCCCGCCAGGAGTTTTAATGTACTTTATCTTCCCTGCATAAGCCCACTTCTTCACAGCGACGTAAGAAACGCCGAATATCTTCGCAACTTCACCAGTCGTGTAAAGCTTCTCAGGCATCTGGGTTATTTAAGTAATTCAAGTTTATAAACTTTACGCTAGGAAGAAACTGCTTCGTAACCCCAGATTTGCCCCAAAAGATCCCCCGCTTACGGGAATTATACCGTTTAAAATGTAGAAAGTGATTATCTGCTGTATAGCGAGCTCCTGTCCGCCTATCCTGTCTCCCCCTACGGCTATTGCCATTCCGACTTTTCCTCTAAAGAAGTTGTAGTCCCTTGCAACCAGCGCCCTGCATCTGTCCATTACAGCCTTCGTCTGCGCGGAAACTCCACCGTTGTAAACCG
>Ga0207433_10014577_pt1 | contig 11351 bp, 10 predicted proteins | sample YelNatPaOPGAMG01_FD_187559 | JGI IMG/M metagenome (GOLD analysis project Ga0207433, IMG submission 187559) | Hot spring thermophilic microbial communities from Obsidian Pool, Yellowstone National Park, USA - OP-RAMG-01 (SPAdes) (version 3) | ecosystem: Environmental > Aquatic > Thermal springs...
AAACGGTAAACGCTAGCATATTCTACAGACTCTTCCAGAAACGCAGCGCAACCTAACCTTTTTCACTTCTGATCTTTCCAAGCCACGATGCAATATACCTCATGAATAATTCGAAGTCCCCCAACCTTGTCTGTAGGAAGTTGTAGACCAGATCCAAGTCTAATGAGGCGTAGTCGTAGACTAGAAGGTTCCTGAAGCCTATCATCAAAGCAACGGAATCAGCGAAGCCCCTCGGTATGATGCCTGCCTCAGAGAGTATGTATGAGATGTCTCGGTAACGCTCGGGTCTTCTGAGCTGAAGTGAAGATATTATCTCGTTTCCAACATCTATTACACTCTCTATAGCGACTTGAAGGTATCTCTCAGCCGAACCACTCAACCTAAAATCGCCTTTAAACTCATCTAAACTTGCCTTCCTCAGCTCCTCTAAATACATTAGATACTGCTTAATCTTCGCTAGCTTAGCTTTTATGAGTTCCTCTTCTACCCTAGGATCTGCTTTATCAGACATTCATCATACCTCTCCATAGCTCTCTTGAAGTCCAGGTATTCGCATTGAGCAGAGGCTTCGAAGAGTATTCTACTACGTTCGCTCCGTGTATAAATTGGTTTACCCCACTTTATAACTTGATGTTTAAGAAGGGGTGGAGCGGTGTTCAAGATTATCAAATCCACGCTGTCTCCTAGGATCTCAGATAGTCTGTTGAGTAGATATAGGTAGTAGTCAAGTAGATTCTTAGGGGTCGATGAAAGTAAGACAGCTATATCGAAGTCGCTACTCTCTACATCAGTTCCCCTTACTTTAGAGCCGAAGAGGTAAGCGGCTAATACCTTCCCATCACCCTCAAATACTCTTTTTAACGCCTCTATAACCTCCTTCTGCACCCTCACACCAACTCTAAGCAAATCACAGAATTTAGTTATTTATAATCTAGGCCCCCTAAATAGTGCGGTGTGTAAAGGTTTAACTAACGCCTTCAGCACCATAGGTTGCAGATGAGGATCATAGCCTACACTGGTAAGGGTGGTGTCGGTAAGTCGGTCATATCGTGTGCTACAGCCATCAAACTAGCCAAACTGGGTTACAAGACCCTCCTAGCCTCTTCAGACCCAGCGCACACCCTCTCAGACGCCCTTCTTAAACCCATAGGCTCGGTTGAAACAAAAGTAGGGGAGAACCTTTGGGCTGTGCAAGTCGACCCAATCAAAGAAGTAATGGAGCATTACAGCGTGGTCATAGACTATTTAGCAGAGGTGTTTAAGGCTAGAGAGATCGATGAAGCCTTAGCGTATGAGCTTGCGAACTTCCCTGGCACAACTGGTGTGGCTACCCTTCTTAAAGCCCACTCGTATCACAAAAAAGGTGGATTTGATGCTCTAGTCATGGATCTCGTTCCATCTGGCGAAGCGCTTCGTCTTCTCTATGTTCCGCATCTCATAGGCAGATTCAGCCGTAAGGTTGCGAAGCTGGTCGCACCAGCTGTTCAGCTTGGAAGACTCTTCGAACCCCTAATAGGTGTGCCTCCACCGCCTGGGGATGCTATAGATAAGCAAGTTGCGCTGCTGGAGCGGCTTGACGCTGTAAGAGAGATGCTGACAGACCCTAAGGTGACGAGTATGAGGCTTGTGATGAACCCCGATGCGTTCAGCACATCTAACGCCTTAAGGGCTTTGATGCAGGCATCACTATATGGTGTTAATGTGGATCTGGCTGTTATTAACAAGGTTATCCCTTCAGAAGTCAGCGACCCCTACTTCGAAGGGTGGATTAAGGCGCAGAAGGAGCATATCCAAGCTGCTAAGGCGAGCCTAGAGCCTATACCTGTGAAGCGGCTCAAGCTTTACAGAGGTGAACTCAGAGGCCTTGCGCAGCTCGAGGAAGCCGCTGAAGAGCTCTTTGACGGTGAAGACCCTTCCCAAGTCTACTATGTAGGCAAACCAATAGAGGTCATCGTTAGCGAAGACGGTGTAGAGATGGATATCCCAGCACCACAAGCGAGGAAAGACGATATGGAGGTTGAGAGGATAGGTGATGAGCTTATAATTCACCTACACGCAGACTTGGGCGATCTGAGGATCCTCATACCGCTACCAGCAGCAGCCTTCAAATATAGGTTGAAAAGCGCTAAGCTTATTAACGAGAGGCTACATCTAAAATTCTCTAGGGAATGAGCTTGGCTGAAGAGCGAAGAGCACCATCATACCAGCCTACTATCATACCTATACCCGTACTTCTACCCATACCCCTATCACCAACAGCCTTCGACGAGCTGCTGATCAGAATGTGGCCAAGAGGCTACGAAGAATCCCTAACCCACTTCCTGAACGCCAGAATCGAATTGTATAAAGCTGCTGAAGCAGCACTAAAGAAAAGAAGCGAGCAACTAGAGGGGCTTAAAGAAAGTAGGCAGAAGAAGGAGAAGGTTAAAGTAGAGTAATCACAACAGAATAGCGCCTCGCGTGGATTGCCACGAGAACGTTAGGAAGAACACCTTTGTGATGCCCAAAGTTTGGTGGGCCAGGCAGGATTTGAACCTGCGACCCTCGCTGTGTAAGAGCGATATCCTAACCAGGCTAGACGACTGGCCCAACCTTATGGCTGCGCTCGAGGAGGCATATAAGCCTAAGCTCTCGCTTTTAAGTAGATAAAGAGGAAGATTTCTAAGGGCATACATATTGCTGCTGGTAAGCTGCTCTTTGGTGTGAAGAGACTTAGGGCTAGTGTACTTGTTAGAGCCATGTTTTTAATCGACGCTAGCATAGTGAAGGGTGGGATGAGTGTCTTCTCTATACCTATCTTATACATAGCCTTCTTTGTTAGTAGTCCTATGCCAAATGTGCGGATTAGTGACGCTGCTAAGATGGGGTAGAGGAACCCTTCACCTGAAAAGAATGTGGGTTGATTCACACCTATTATAGCATACACTATAACTGCGAGCGCTAGGTTAATTATAACATCATAGATCCATCTGGGCAGCTTGTTTGCCCTAAGCAGTAGTAGAATTCGAGAGAGGATGAGTGGAAGTAGGATGAGTTGGAGATCTAGTATGATGAGATCCCATAGGTTTATGGCGGAGCCGAAGAGCACGTAGATTAGTGCCGGTGTTAGGATTAGAGCCAAGAGATAAAGCAACGTAGTTACAGTCATCGAGTATTCGACATCACCTTTTACAAGGTATGTGAAAGGCACCACCGCCACAGCAACAGGCACAGCAGCCATAACTACAAACCCATTCCTTAACTCAAGATCTTGTGGAAAAAATATGTAACCCAAAAGTATGCATAGTGCTGAGAGCACAACATAATTTAACGCTAACCCGACCAAAGTCATCTTCACTCCTCTTTTCGCTGAAAAGATAGATCTGAGACGCATACCCATAGCTGAAATAGCAAGCATGATGATTAGAGAATAGTTCACATAGCCCTTGAAGATATAAGATGCTTGTGGAAAAACCAACCCTATAAATATAGCCAGCAAAAGAATCACGGTAGAGCTCCTTAAAACACGATCACAGACGAAGCGAAGAACCATAACTCAACTTTCCTACTTAAACCCGTAATTAAGTATTACTGAACAGAAGGTGTACCCCGGCTCTGAACAGCCTAGATCATGCAGAGGCACAACCTCCACTCACTAAGCCTCTTATCCGGGGCGGCCTCTGCTTGTCGCGTGTTTGGGTAAACGAGGTTTTCATCTTTCTCAAACACTCGCCGTCGCCACGCTTCTTTAGCAGAGGCCTCCGGCTCTTAATTGCTTAGATTCTCTATTTATAATATGTGGCTGCTTGTTTTACCGCTTGGTCTATGTTTAGTTCAAATGCCGCCGCTGGTATTCTTAGGTTGAAGGCTTGCAACACCTCTGGTCTTATCTCCCCTACCACACCTTCCAATACACCTTCTTTGACTTCAGCGCATCTTCCTTGTATGAAGAGGGGGTTGGAGGCTGGTTTGGTTTCACATTTAAGCCCAAAGGCTTGTTGTGTTATAGCGTCAAGCAGCGACTTTGCTTCTGTGTAGTTTGCCTCAGAGTGTGATGTGACTATCGCAAGGTGATACTCTTCTTTCACGCCTTTTCCTCTATAGAATGTTTTAGCTATTTCAAAGAATCTCTGAGGGTAGGGTTCGTGGATGTTGGTTGATAGGTTTAGAAGTAGGCTTGGTATGAGCATATCTCTCAGGTATTCGTGTTCACTGCTCTTAGGCTCCTCGACCTTGATAACCTCTTGAGGCAGTCTTCCTAGGTTTGTATATAGCACCGATTCACTTGTGAGACTTAAGTTCATAACCTCAGTTAAACCAAGCCCAATACATGCCTCCCTTATGCAAGTAAGCATCTTAATCTCAGGATGCGGTTTACCAACGTTTCTATTCGAGGGCAGTGTTGGTGTGAGCTTATCTAACCCATAGCCTATCGCAACCTCCTCCACTAAATCCACAGGATGCATAAGATCTATTCTGTATCTCGGGATCTTAGCCCTAAGCACACCTTCATCGTACTCTGCGTCTATTCTACTTCTAGCCAAACACTCCACAGCTTCCTCACCCTTTAACTTGAGCCCAAGCAACTTATTCACCTTCTTTAGTTCAATCTTCAGATCTATTCCACTAAGGTTAGGTGTAAGTAATCTTAGGTTTGAATAACACACTTCAGCAGATCTAATTGTGCCTCCGGCATCCGCTAGTGTTGTCACGAGTATTGCTAACGTATCTTCAGCAGATCTAAGATCGGCCGCTGTTATGTCTATGAATAGGTTTCTTGTAGCTGGTGTAAGTCTGGTTAATTCGCCATTAATTATAGGTGGGAAGGAGAGCACCTGCCCAAGCGAGTCTACAAGTATAGGGTAGCGTGGATGCTTGGCGACTATCCAACCATACTTCTGACCCACAGGCGTCTTATCAAGAATCTCACTCATAGAGAGCGGCTCAACGCCACCTAAGGGTACGAATTTGAACTCAGGCGCTTCGGTTGTGTAGATGATCGGTGGTTTAAGCACATCAAAGTTATGGATACCTATCGATACCTTAGCCCTTCTCCTACCGATTGTGTGATGCAGATCTTCCTGCATAGCTATTATCTGCCTTATCGTCTCATCATCTAAGACGATGCCCTCTATGAGCGCAGAAACTATATACGGTCTGACAGTTTCTACACTCTGATCCACCTGAACCACAAGACTACCCTCTTGGACAGTATATTTTGGGCTGCCCTTCTCTAAGCCTAAAAGCCCCTTTAGAGCTCTTACTATTCCGTAGTCGGTTGAGAAGTCTGGTCTGTTTGGGTTATACTCCACTTTGACGTAGTCCTGCACCCTCTCCTCTATATCTAACCCTAAGTATGGTAATCTCTCTATATACGGTTCAATATCACTTACATTAAGCAGCCTTCGAAGCCTATCATAATATATGGTTACTACTGGCAGACCGGACTCCCCCTCAACCAGCTCAACTTGTTCGCATAAAGCTCTCTAACATCATCTATGTTGTTTCTCATCATAACAAGCCTCTCTAAGCCTCCACCCCAAGCCAAAACCGGGTTCTTCACACCAAAAGGCAGAGTCACCTCAGGTCTAAAGATTCCCATGCCACAGAGCTCAATCCACTTACCAGTTCGATCATAGTAGACTACTGACTGCATAGATGGCTCAGTATAGGGGAAGAATGTTGGCCAAAACTTCACCCTCTCTAACCCAAGCCTCTTATAAAATGTCGAGAGCAGCCCCATCAGATCCCTTAAAGTAAGCCTAGGACCTACAGCTATCCCCTCAATCTGGTGGAACTCAACGAGGTTCTTGAAGGTAACCTTTTCGTTACGGAAGACCCGACCGACTGTGAAGACCCTAGCCTCCTTCGGCTTATAATCAGCAAGATACCTTACTGTGATGGATGTTGTATGTGTTCTGAGAACAAGCCTTCTAGCCTCCGCTTCCCGCCACTCGTACCCCCAGCCCCTTGAACCAGTCCTCCAACCATCCTTATGTGTTAAGGCGACTCTCCTGATAGATTCTATGTCAGCATAGTTTGAGGCTTCACCTCTTATGTAGAATGTATCCTGCATCTCCCTTGCAGGGTGATCTTGAGGTGTGAAGAGTGCGTCGAAGTTCCAGAAGCAAGGTTGTATAAATGGGCCCTCGATCTCTTCAAACCCCATAGAAATGAAGATCTCCCTAACTTCATCTATGAAGAGTTGAACAGGGTGCCTTCTTCCAGCGTATATAGGTGGAGCTGGTGCTTCTACATCTATGGCTCTCAGATGTTTCTGCCTCCATACACCTGATATCAGCACTTCCGGTGTTAGGGCATCGATCTCGTCCTCTTCAGATACCCTTTCTAACGCAGCTTTGCCTAAGTCTGTGAAGGTTATTCTAACACTCTTAACAACTTTTCTAGATATATAGTTCGGTCTACTCAGGAGTTCCCTGATTCCATTGTAAAGCACGCTATCCTTGGTTAATTCATCTTCATCCAGATTGTGTCTTAAAGCGAGCTTCTCAAGCGCCTCCTCTTCGGGAAGCTTATTCGGCTCATGAGCTAACTCAACATTATCATCCACTATCTTAATCCAACCTTTCCTTTTAGCTCTACCTAAACCAGCGCTGAACTCCTGCTCATCCTTAAACCTACTTCTTAGTTGCCCTAGATCCTTTACACCGATCTTTAAAAGGTGTATGAGTCTGCGTTCAGGTAGCCCTTCTTTTAGCACCTCAACTCCTTTGGAGCCAAGTGCAATGAGGGTCTTCTGTGTTGTATTGACTTGTATCAACCCTTTTGCTTGGAGCCACTCTACTGCTCTCCTAACTTGATCTACGCTAAGCTCTGATGCACGGCTCAGCGCTTCTATATCTGCTTCTCCGATCTTCTCCAGCGTCTTCAACACCTTTTTCTCAAGTATGTGGAGTGGTTGCATCAGCTCTCTTCTAGACATCGGTGCTGAGCCCGCAGTTTTTAAGCTTTGAGAAGGTATCTGCGTTCCAGATTGTAGAACATAGAGTTCTATCCGATATTGTTTACTACCACGGGTATGCTATATTATGTGGGTGAATGGTGTGAGCAAACAAACCTTCGCGTTGATTGGTGTGATCCTAGCGAGTGTAATCGTGGTAGCGACCCTTGCAGCTTACACAACAACACAGATCTACACAAGCCGAGCGGAGAGTATAGTAAGATTCATCGAATCCAGACTCATTAACCCAGTATCTGCGGTAGAGGGTAGTGAACGTGTAATATATGCGAATGGTGTGGGCGTAGTCTACACAACGCCAGACGAAGCGGTTGTGCAGGTGAGTGTAGAGGTCTCAGATCCATCAGCGGTGGCTGCGCAAAACGAAGCCTCCAAACGCATGGCTTCAGTCATTGAGTCGATGAAGAATCTGGGTATACTGGATGAGCGGATGAAGACAACTGGGCTGACTCTAACACCAATCCGAGATGAGAAGACTGGTCTACAGATTATAGGTTACGTAGCTAGGAATACGCTTACGATAACTGTGCAGGATCTTAGCAAAGTAGGTGAAGTGATCGAAAAAGCCGTTGCATCAGGCGCTAATGTCGTCAACTCGCTGACCTTCCAAGTGTCGAGCGGGAAAGCTAAAAGCCTAAAGTCAGAAGCCCTGACATTAGCTGTTCAAGATGCGAAGTTTCAAGCTGAGGTAGCTGCAGCTGCTGCTGGAACAAAAGTCGTGGGTTTAAAGAGCCTAAATATAGGAGGCATATACTTACCGATCAGAACTCTGGTCGGAGCAGAAGCGATGGCGAAGGAAGCGTATGTGATGCCAGGTGAGTCACAGATCACTGTGAGCGTCTCAGCAACATTCCTAATCGAGTAGGCTCCTAGAGCCGCCCCAATATTTTTTGATAACTCTTATCTTCTAGCCTCTGCAACCAGAGGCTATGGGTCAGCTTGTAGGTTATAGAGGCGAGGCTTTAGCTCTGCTTGAGAAGGCTGGTCTCTCTATAGGTGATTTGGTTAAGATCGAGACTACTGAATCTTCTTTTGAAGGGTATTTGATGCCTAGGTATGAGTTGGCGGATTCGCTTCACGTAGTCATCAAACTAAGGAACGGCTACAACGTGGGTGTCTCTGTGAAGAAGATTAAGAGCATAGTGAAGGTTTCTGAGGGAGAGAAGCCGAAGTACACACCACCTCCGACTCTAAAAGTTAATTCTAAACTACCAAAGGTGCTGATCTTGAGTACAGGAGGAACAATAGCGAGCAGAATAGACTACCGAACGGGCGGTGTGCACCCAGCTCTAACAGCAGAAGACCTCTACGCTTCGGTACCTGAGATACCTGATGTAGCTCAGGTGGATGCTGAGGTTCTCTTCAGCATATTCAGCGAAAACCTAAGAGCAGAGCACTGGTGCAGGATAGCTGAGCACATATACGCTTCTCTTCAGAAAGGGTTTAGTGGTGTCGTTGTAACACATGGAACTGACACCATGGGGTATACATCCGCAGCCCTTTCGTTCGCTTTAAGAGGTGTGCCTGTGCCAGTCGTTTTAGTTGGTGCGCAACGTTCTTCTGATCGACCCTCTTCCGACGCTGCGTCGAATCTATTAGCGGCGACGTTAGTTGCCTCAAGAGCGCCTTTTTCCGGCGTTTTTGTGGCTATGCACGCTGGGTTAAGTGACGATGTGATAGCTGTTCATCACGGTGCTTCTGTTAGGAAGAATCATACGAGCAGAAGGGATGCTTTTCAGTCGATAAACAGAAGGCCTGTAGCGTACGTCAGGGATGGTGTTATTCATCAGATCAACTCCAATCTTCCTCCTAGAAGAGAAGTTCAAGATGATTTTAAGCCGGCTGCTAGGTTTGAGGAGCGTGTTGCTTTACTAAAGTTTCACCCTAGCTTTGATCCTACATTGATAGACTATCTTGTAGATAAGGGTGTTAAAGGTTTGGTCTTAGAGGGGACTGGTTTAGGGCACGTAGGGCACTACAGCTACGATTCGATCAAGAAATCTTTGGATAAAGGGGTCCTGGTGGGAATGACTTCTCAATGTATCTGGGGTAGAGTTAGGATGACCGTTTACGACACTGGAAGAGATCTGCTTAACCTAGGTGTGCTTCCCTTAGATTCCATCTTCCCAGAGGTCGCTTTAGTTAAGATGATGTGGGTCTTAGGCAACACAAATACCTTAGATGAGGCAAAGAAGCTGATGCTTACGGATCTCGTAGGTGAGATGGCTCAACGCTTGTCGGTGGAGGAGCGAAGAGGATTTGAGTAACTTTTACAGAGATATTGGCCTTCTCGTAGGCTTAGAGATCCATCAGCAGCTAGCCACATCAACAAAGCTCTTCTGCAGATGCAAGCCAGTAGATGAAGAGCAGCAGACCCTCAAGTTCGAGCGAAGGCTTAGACCTTCACAGAGCGAACTCGGGCAGATCGATCCAGCAGCCCTCTTCGAGTTCAAAAAGAGAAAACCTTTCAAATACTATGTTGGCGAATATTCTGCTTGTCTCGTGGAAGCTGATGAGGAGCCTCCTCACCCTATAAATGAGGACGCGGTTGACACTGCTCTCTTAATTGCCTTAGCACTAAACTCGACACCTGTGGATGAGCTGCATGTTATGAGGAAGATCGTGATAGACGGCTCCAACACCACAGGCTTCCAGAGGACAGCAATCGTAGCTCTAGGAGGTGTGCTTAAAACACGCATCGGGAACATACCTGTCCAGACAGTCTGCTTAGAAGAGGATGCTGCTAGGCTTCTCGGCGATGCTGAAGGTGTGCGGAGCTACGGTTTAGATAGGCTCTGTGTACCTCTAGTTGAAGTCGCTTTAGCTCCTTTTACAGCCGCTCCAGAGGAGGTTCAAGAGGTAGCCTACACTTTAGGAAGGCTTATGCGCTCCACAGGTAGAGTTATGAGAGGGCTTGGCACGATAAGGCAAGACATCAACATCTCCATCCGAAGCGGAGCGGTTGTCGAGGTTAAAGGTGTTCAGAACCTAGACCTCATCTCCAAGATCGTTGACTTCGAAGCTAAGCGGCAGCACTTCCTAATGAAGATAGCTGATACACTCAGAAGTAGAGGTGTTAGTGCTGAGGATGCTGTTGGTGTAGTGAAAGAGCTTAACGATCTGTTTAACCAGACCTCAAGCAAGATCATAAGGAAGGTTATAGATGTTGGCGGGGTAGTGGTTGGTTTAGCCCTACGAGGCTTCAAAGGTCTGCTTAAGCTAGAGGAGTATCCAAATATAAGGTTGGGTAAGGAGTTCGCAGATCTAGTCAGATTCTACGGTGTAGGAGGAATCTTTCACTCAGATGAGCTACCAGCGTATGGCATATCAGAAGATGAGGTTGCTAAGGTGAGTGAGTCTCTTAAAGTAGGGGATGAAGATGCATTCATACTAATAGCAGCGGATAGAAGCCTATTAGAGGATGTGTTAGAGGCCGTTATTGAGCGAGCAAAGGCTGCTGTCAAGGGTGCTCCCCCTGAAACAAGAGGACCTACACCCGAAGGGGCAACTAGATTCATACGCCCAAGACCAGGGGCTGCGAGGATGTATCCTGAGACAGATATACCCCCACTTCCGATCTCCGAAGAAAGGGTTCAGCGGCTGCGTACTCTGATACCGAAGCCTTGGGATGAAGTGGTTAAAGAATATGCGACACGCTACGGTTTAAGCGAGAAGCTCGTAGCCCAGATCTGCGACTCAGAATACTTAACGCTATTCGAGGAGGTGGTTAGAGGAACTAGGATCCAACCGAGTTACGTAGCCGCAACCCTAACCGAAACCCTAGTTAACCTATCACGCCTAGGATTAAATACAGAATCTTTGACTAATCATACCTTGAAAGAAGTCTTTATGCTCGTTGAGGAGGCGAAGATATCAAAAGAGGCTGTCCCCACAATCCTAGAGAAGATGCTAAGAGGTGAAGCAAAGAACCCCAAGGAAGCGGTCGAGCAACTAGGTCTAACACCGATCTCAGATGAAGAGGTTAAGAGAAAGGTAGTAGAGTTAGTAGAGAAGAATCGATCACTCATAAGATCTAAGGGTCTAGGCGCCTTCAGTGCTCTCATGGGCGAGTTGATGCGTGATCTAAGAGGTAGAGTTGACGGGAAGAAGATAAGCCTACTCCTACAGGAAGAGGTTAAAAGGGTGGTTACAGAAGAAAGTGGTAAGTGAAGCAGAAGCTGGCAGAGACTATCACAGCAATAAGACTTAATAAAGAGTATCTTGTAGGTATCTGTTAGGATACAATGAAGAGGGTACTAGTTAACTTACCTGAGAAGATCTTTGATATTATACAAAAGGAGTTAAGAGGAAAGATGGGAGATAGCAATAGCGAAGTGATAAGGAGCATAGTTGTCGTATATCTTTCAGAGAAGGGGTATATGAACAAAGAGGT
>Ga0207433_10014581_pt1 | contig 11349 bp, 3 predicted proteins | sample YelNatPaOPGAMG01_FD_187559 | JGI IMG/M metagenome (GOLD analysis project Ga0207433, IMG submission 187559) | Hot spring thermophilic microbial communities from Obsidian Pool, Yellowstone National Park, USA - OP-RAMG-01 (SPAdes) (version 3) | ecosystem: Environmental > Aquatic > Thermal springs >...
ATAATGTCAGCACGTTCCCTTTCTTATTTGCCTTAAATGCGCCTGTCATCTTACTACCATGGAATATTACAAAACAACTGCCCAAGCCGAATTGTTTCCTTATCTCTTCGTGCAGATAATGCGAAAGTGGGTCTAAAGGCGAAAGAACGAAATCACCTCTAAAATGATACTTTCCTATCAGGTTCGATTCATAATCTGATTTTATCATCCAATAGAGCGCATCATCCCCTTCTATAAAATACCCTTTTACAAGAAGACCTGCATCTTCAAGTTCTCTTAGCAATTTTCTTATCTCTGTCATTTTATATTCGTGTTTAGTTATCATTGCTAACTTCTCTGCAGATATTATACCAAAACTTGCTATTATCTTCTTTAAAATATACCTTCGTGCTTTCTGTTGGTCAACTTCAGGTCCTTTTACTTTCATATACAAATTGCGCGCATCTCGGATTACGTACATCCCTGCATATAATCTTCTCATGGCGTCTGCAAATTCCTCATCGCTCATGTCCACGCTCTCAAACAGATTCTTCCTCGAAATCGAGCCATTTTCAGGTATTGCATTCATTATTTCAATCATATCTCCATCTAACTTCCTTTTCTTCGCAGATTTGAATATCAAACACATCTTGTTTGTAAAATACATAAAATGCTCGGGAATTCCCAAGCCGGTATAGAGTAGACCCGAACGTTGATACCTTCTTAAACTCGTAAAACTTTTTACTCTTAGCCCCATCTCGAAATCCGAAAATGCGCAACCCCTATCTTCTATTGCACTTATCACCGAATCGTATCTGAATTCGGGAATTATATGTTGTTTCATCAGAATATAGTCCATTACATCGTCTTTTTTGAAAACTTTGGGGACTATATTACCTTTAACAAGCGAACCCTGCACAAGGTGGTACCCTTGTGAACTAAATATCTCGATTATTTTAGGCTCTAAATTGACTATATCCATTCCAAAGACCTTTCTTACTCTAATTACCTCAATCCCCATCTCGTGATAATATTTCATCATGTTGTCCAATTCACCAAGAAGTTCGCTCAGGAGTTCTTTTGAATCCTCGTCGAGCCTGATTTCACGAATGTCTATACATCCTGACATTTGCCATTTCTCGACCATCCCGCATAGTTTACCATTCTTAATAACTGGATAAATCCAACCCTCGCCATATTTTGATGCAATCTCTGCCCAAAGCGATTGGGCATATGGGTCATATAATGACAAAATACGCATTTTATCAGAAACAGAACCGCTTTTCCCAATATCTTCAATCTTCGCAATCTCAGATGAGAATACATACATGTCCTGTATTCCTTCGCCAATCACAGAAATACGTTCTATCTTATCCCCATTCGCAGAATCTTCTGATACCAGTTTCGAGAGTATCTGTTCTATTTCTTCGTATGGAAAACCTGTATATCCTCTTATACTAACAAGAGGGATTGGTCCAAAGGCTCGGATTGTTCTTTTCACAATCTCTTCTCTTGCCTTTCTTGTATCCTCTGCAGTAGGATTATAATCCAACATAAATGGCACATACTTGTTCCGCGAACTCCAATCCTTCTGGTCGAGGTATTTTCTTAAGATGTATATATTCCTGTCAAGTTTATCTATCGATTCTTTTATTATCGACTTCTTCAACCCAGAACGTTCAACTATACTCTCGAATGATATCCCTTTTTCATCACTCGAACGCAGCAAATCAATTACCTTTAAATCAACATCGTTTAAACTTTCTGTTCTATATGCAGATACAAACAGTGCCGCATCCTCGCTTTTTATAAAACATACTTTACCACGGACAAATCTGCCATGTAGTAGTCTCCCATCAGAACGCATTTGCCACCAAGAGGACATGTCAAAATTCTTCGAACGCGTATATACATCATAGGACATGGATGCTGTCATGAATCTCTCCATGTATTCTGCTACGCTCTCTACAGAATCAAAATGTTTATTGAGAAGATACTTTAGTATCACATCATAATCAAAAGTCTTCTTTCCTTTACCTATCGATTCTATACTCAACCTATCCTTTGTAAGCATATATTGATTCACATCACTTTCAGTAAAAGAACCGCATTCTACTATCCTCTCATTTTCAAGGTCAGTAAGAATCGAGGATACAACTTCTTCGTTCAATCCAAGCCGGTATGATATCTCTTCTTTAGTCGATGGCTCTGAGTATTCTAAATACCTCAACAATACTTTCCGAATCGCATCTTCAAAATCTCCCTTTTTTAATTCTCTTCCAGAATACAGATATTCTTCTCTATCATCTATATCTACCAAGCCACTCTTGTATGCACAGAATCTTCTCTCAAGTTCCCGTACACTATCTGCAACTTCCTTATCTCCTATCTTTATTCCTTTTTTCAATTCAATCTCTTTTTTCAATTCCTTAATGCTCTTCCCTTTTGCAATCTCATCCTTTCCAATGCTTCCATTTACTTTTTCGCACTCCTCTTCTTCGCATTCTCCATTTACTTCTTCCTCGTCTCTTCTGCATTCAAATTCTTCTTCGCTGTTCTCATCTTCAATCTCATCCTTTTGCTCTACCTTCTTTTCTACATTTTTTATATCTATTTTGTCAGGTTTATCGTTCCTCGCATCTTCAACCAATATTTCTAAAATATCCCTTTCCAATTTTTCTTTATTTATATTCCCCTTTAAATCGCAGCTCAAATCTCCATTTTTCGCAGGTGGTGCATTCTTTGCATATAACGTAGCATATATCGGAAAATCTTCTTTTATTATATACACATCTTTATTCCCTTTCATTATCGAAACTATCTTCCCCTCGTTGAGCAACTCTTTCGCCCAACTCCTTATTCTAAATATTTCCGCACCGTTCTTTATACCAAGAAAATCATATATGTTATCTCCAACTTGATTAAATAGTTCGAATGCCCCTGCATCTTTTAGAAACTCTAGTATATCCTCCTTTACTCTAATCTGGAAAAGATTTCTCTTTCCTTTGTAATATTCCTTTACAACTTTCGCATCAAGCCTCTGCTTTGAACTGTTATCTGATAGAACTCTACCTAATACTTTCTTGTGAAGTTCACGTAAAAGCGCACTTCTATCTTCCATCAATATAATATCGCTAGAACCTATTAGAATAACATTATGAGCAAACGGGCTTGGAGTATCTGAATATTCACGCACACAAACCTTGATTTTATTCGTTTCAATACCTTCGATTACCCTCAAAGCGCCTTCATAATCAAGTGCCTCGTTGAAAATTTCATTGTAGGTCTCTCTAATAATTGGAAAATCTTCCAAGTTGTGTGTTCGAAGATAATCAAGGATTTTTGATGAATGTTGATGCTGTTTCCAAACCGGTATTTCCTTTCCTTTGTAATTTCGAAGTACCATAAATGCCCTCATTGCACAATGTCTAAATCTCTGTTTAAAAAGTTCAGAGTCTCTAACTGCCTTACTCAGAATGCTCTTAAAATCTTTTGAAGAAACAACTTTATCAATCCCTTTTAGTGGAATCTCCTTCGAGCATGTAAGCATAAAATTATCATCTGTGAGTGAAATCTTTACATTGATTCCGTACTTATTTCCAAGAGCATACGCAAAAACACGTGCAAGTGTATCATTTATCCTTCTTCCAAAAACAGAATGAAAGATTATGTTCGAATTCCCAGAACAATCTTTGTATCCTTCGATTACTATGCATTTATTAGTAGGTAGAATGCCGAATATCTTATGCTGTTCTTTAAAGTAATTAAAAATACTTTTCGCACTCCCCTCGTCAAGCCTGTATTTTTCTGATAAAAATTTTATTATTTCTCTATTCGTCAAGTTGCCTGTCGTAAGATAATTCTCTACTATAGAACGAAACTTTCCAATCTCTATTGACAAATCATAACTTCTTGGAAGCATCTCGCCTGACCATGAAGGAACCGTAGGTTTCTTTCCCTGAGCATCACGCACAAATACTTTCATCCCTTTACACTGAATATATTCGTATGTTTTCCCTCCAAGTAGAAATACATCGCCTTTACATATCCTTTCCACAAATTTTTCTGATAAAGTGCCCAGCGGCACGCCTTTCTCTGAGAATACCTTGTAATCTGCTTCCTCAGGGATAGTTCCATTGTTGAGGTAATATATCATTCTTGAACCTTTTTTAATGCCGAAAGTACGATTTTCTGGATTGTACCATATCTTCGAATAGATTGGCGAACCTTCAGGCGCATTTTTTCCAGTTAGATATCTTAAGACATCATCGAAATCTTTTCTCGAAAGAGTATGGTAACAATATGCTCTTTTTACAGTCCGATACGCTTCTTCAACATGCCAAGTTCTTTCAAGACTCATTCCTACGAGTGTCTGCGCAAGTACATCGAGACAGTTCATAGGTATCGAAACTCTGTCAATCTTTGATTCGTATGCATCGCGCACAAGTACCGCGCATTCTACTAACTCGTCGTTATCTATTGCAATAAGCCTTCCTTTAGAAACTTGATGAACTGCATGTCCTGCTCTCCCTATGCGCTGTAAACATTTTGCTACAGATTTAGGCGAACCAATTTGACATACCAAATCTATATAACCAATATCTATACCGAGTTCGAGCGACGTAGAAGAGATAGTTGCTCGAAGTTCTCCTTTTTTCAATCTGTCCTCAACATCTAATCTAGTATCTTTTGCCATAGAACCATGATGGGCTGCAATCTTATCCAAGCCTCGCTCTTTTAACTTATAGAGCACGCTTTCAGTCCCAGAACGAGTATTTGTAAATACCAGCGTGGTTTTGTGCCCGTTTATATATTCTTTTATCTCGTCGTACATCTTTGCATTAACCACATCGTAAGGAACTGCATTCAGGTCGCCTACTGGACACACAACAGATAGGTCAAGTTCTTTTTCCGATGAAACTTCTACTATGTTTACATCTCTAACCTTGCCATTCGAATAACCCACAAGAAATTTTGCAATCTCTTCGATAGGTGCCTGGGTTGCGGATAGTCCAACTCTGCAAAACTCTTTTTTAATTCCATCTTGGAGTCTTTCTAAAGACAAAGATAAGAATGCCCCCCTTTTCGACGATGAAACCTCATGTATTTCATCTACAATTACCCATTGCACAGACCTAAATGAGTTACGAAATTTAGGCGTGGATATAACTATCGAAAAGGATTCAGGCGTGGTTATTATTATGTGAGGCGGTTTTCTTACCATTTTCTGTCGTTCAGTCGCTGTTGTATCACCTGATCTAACTGCAATCCGAATCTCTGGTATCTTCAACCCTTTCTTTGCTGCAAGTGCACGAATCTCTTCCAACGGTTGAGTAAGGTTTTTATTAATATCATTTGCAAGCGCTTTAAGAGGTGAGATATAGACTGAATATATTTTATCTTCAAGTCTTCCAAGCCGGTGAAGACGCAAAAGTTCGTTTATTATAGAAAGGAATGCAGTGATTGTTTTACCTGTTCCGGTAGGAGATGATACTAGTACATTTTTTCGTTCATGAATCAGAGGTATTGCATATGCCTGTGGTTCGGTAAGGTCTGAAAATTTTGAAGTAAACCATTCTTCCACAATAGGTTCCATCATCGATAGGATTTCCTTTTTACTCTTTTTCTCGGACACGGTCCGAATCATGAAATATCACACAACCGCCTGTTAGGTAGTTCTTTAATCCTTCTCCACAGAAGGACAAATAACCAATCCATATTCAAATTATTCGATATATATTTTTTGGCGTTTTCGACTTTTTTTTATCCTTAATTTAAACCTTGCTCCTTTTACCGTACCTAACTTTTAACACACCAACGATTAGAAACTGGAAAAACAAATGAGTAAGACGAATAAGAAAGACGAATGGTAGAATGGCAAAAAGGTTTATATAGTTCGGGAGATATTTTCTAACTCGTCGTGCCACCATAGCTCAGTAGGCAGAGCAGCTGACTTGTAATCAGCAGGTCGCGTGTTCAATTCACGCTGGTGGCTCTTATATTCTATATTTGCCATACAGGGCAAAGTTTATATATTCAAATCAATATGTAGGCTGGAAAATTTAGGCGAGCGTATGCTATCACCTAAAACCATCTACAACATTTCAGAATCAAGAGGGCCTGTAGCTCAGCTAGGTAGGACCTTTGCTCGTATAGCAAGTCTCTGGAAAGAGCATCTGGCTTTTAACCAGGTGGCCAGGGGTTCGAATCCCCTCAGGCCCGCTCTATTTGAACTTTTGGATGAACCTCTCATCAATATGGAATATACCGATGAGAATGGGAGTTACTATATTTAGAAAGAGGTTGAGTGATAGCATAAATTAATAGCACAAAAAGATAAAAATAAGGAGGTATCGAATGGGAAGATTCAATGTGTTAAATCATGCACTTGTGCCCGAACATAAAGTTTTAAAAGACAAGGAAAAGGAAGAACTTCTTGCAAAGTATAAGATTACACCAGACCAACTTCCAAAAATTAGATTGAGCGACCCATGCATCTTGGCAATCTCGGAAAAAGAAGGACCCATAAAGCCAGGTCAAATTATCAAAATTATTCGGAATAGCGAAACTGCAGGAGAATCTATTGCATATAGACTTGTTATTGAGGGATGAACGGTAAATGGCATGAATTGATATTGCCTTGGAAAGAATAGGATTGGGAAGAATGGGTTGGGAATGAACGGCTTGGAAAAACATGAGATCAGAAATGAATTGAAGATGAATTGTGAAAATATTTACATGGAGATTAAAAGTGGAGAAAAAAGATAAGAAATTTGTATAGGTGAGAGCATGAGAGAACTTGTAGAAGCATTTTTTAGGAGTAGAAGCATAGTCAACCACCATATTGCATCGTTTAACGACTTTTTACCAACGCATGATAATCCGAATAGCAGAATGCAAAGGATCGTTGATAATGTAAAAGTGGGTGAGGACGATAACGATAGAGGAGTTATTAAGCTTGACCTTGGTAAAGGACACACAGACACGATCGAAATTTACGTCGGAAGGAGAAGGAATCAAAATGGAGAAATAGACCCTCAGGCTAAAGGCACAATTTCAGTTGGACATCCAATAGTTAAAGAAGCAAATGGCTCAACACATGACCTTACGCCTATGGAAGCTAGGTTAAGGAATCTTACATATAAGGCACCTATTTATCTTGAATTTACCGTAGTTGAAAATGGCGTAGATAAAGAACCCGAAAAGGTCCATATTGGAGACCTTCCAATAATGGTCAAATCAAAGAAATGTAATTTACATAGACAGAACATTAAGAGTGAAGTAGAACCCACAGATGCAGAGTACGAAAAGAAATTGAGGGAAGCCATGGAAGACCCACTCGATCCAGGCTCTTATTTTATCATAAACGGCACGGAAAGAGTGCTTATTTCTCTCGAAGACCTCGCACCAAATAGAGTGCTTGCAGAATATAACGAAAGGTATGGACATAGAGTCGAGGTGGTAAAGGTATTCTCACAAAAAGAAGGATACCGCGCATTAACATTACTCGAGAAAAAGAAAGACGGGATGCTTATTGTATCAGTCCCTGCAGCAAGCGGGCAAATACCTCTCGTAGTTCTTATGAAAGCCCTAGGCATGGAGTCAGATGAGGAAATTTATAAAGCAATTTTATCAGACCCAACAATCGAAAAACTCGCTGCTAACATCATATATGCTAACTTGGAAGAATGTCAAGATAAGAATCTATATCCTCCAGATGGAATTCAAACTACCGATGATGCCATAATATATTTGGAAAAGAAATTTGCAACGGGTCAAGCAAAAGAGTATAGAATCAAAAAGGTAGAATCTATAATCGATAGGTCTCTCCTTCCCCACCTTGGAGATACTAAAAATGATAGATTAAAGAAAGCAATTTTCCTTGGTCGAATGGCAAAAACTGTACTTGAACTTTCGTTTGGCATGAGAGAGCCCGATGATAAAGACCATTACATGAATAAAAGGTTAAAACTTGCAGGCGACCTAATGGAAGACCTTTTCAGAGTTGCTTTTACAAGTCTGTGCAAAGATTTGAAATATCAACTTGAGAAAGGCATGATTCGAAGAAAAGATTTGAAGATATCATCTGCAATTCGTCCCGATATACTTTCTCAGAAACTATTCCATGCACTTGCTACAGGTAACTGGGTTGGAGGTAGAGTAGGCGTATCTCAACTTTTGGATAGAACATGTAATATTTCTGCACTCTCACATCTTAGAAGGGTAACCTCACCTCTTACAAGGAGCCAGCCGCATTTCGAGGCAAGAGATTTACATTCTACACAGTGGGGTAGACTCTGTCCAAACGAGACCCCTGAAGGACAGAACTGTGGTCTTGTTAAAAATTGCGCCTTGATTGTCGATGTTTCTGAGGGATATGACGAGTCAGAGGTAAAATGGCTTCTTACTGACCTTGGCGTTAAAGAAGTTAAAGGGCAACAGGTCGAAGGTGCAAGGATATATGTAAATGGGGACCTTGTTGGAATTTTTGATAGACCAAAAGAACTTGTCGATACCTTAAGACAGAGAAGAAGACAAGGGCTTCTTTCACATGAGGTAAATGTAAGATACGACCAAGACATGAACGAAGTTTTCATAAATTGCGATGAGGGTAGACTAAGAAGACCTTTGCTTGTTGTAAAGAATGGAAAATTGCTTCTCACCAAGAAACATCTTGAGGACCTAAAACCAGATAAAGATGGACGTTCTAAGATTAATATCGATTTTCTCATAAGAGAAGGTATAGTAGAGTTTTTAGATGCAGAAGAGGAAGAGAATGCGTATATTGCAGTCGATGAGAAATCGCTCACTCCTGAGCATACACATATGGAAATAGACCCGATGGTTATTCAAGGAGTTGCAACTGCGTTGATACCTTATTCAGAACATAATTCTTCGCCAAGAAACACCATGGGCGCAGGTATGGCAAAACAATCGTTAGGACTTTCGAGTGCTAATTATAGAATAAGGCCCGATACGAGAGAACATCTACTCCACTATCCACAACAGCCTATAGTCCAAACAAAAGCCATGGAATTTGTAAATTATACAAAAAGACCTGCAGGTCAAAATTTTGTGGTTGCGGTCTTATCTTATCATGGGTATAACATGGAAGATGCATTGATATTTAACAGAGCCTCAATAGACCGTGGCTTGGGCAGGTCAACCTTCCTTAGAACATATAAGGCAGAAGAACGAAGATATCCTGGTGGGCAGGAAGACCACTTTGAGATTCCAGGACCTGAGATTAGAGGCGCAAGGGTTGATGTTACCTATAGCAATTTGAGCAATGAGGATGGATTGATTTTCCCAGAAGTAAAAGTGCAAGGTGGAGACGTCCTAATTGGCAAGACATCACCTCCAAGATTCCTTGAGGAACAGACTGATTTCCTTACAACACAAAAGAGACGTGAGACTTCCATCACAGTTAGGCATGGAGAATCGGGTTATGTAGATAATGTTATGCTTACAGAGAGCGAGAACGGCTCGAGAATGGTAAAAGTGCGCGTAAGGGATGAACGCATACCTGAACTTGGAGATAAATTTGCATCAAGACATGGACAAAAAGGAGTAATTGGATTGATAGTAAATCCTGAAGATATGCCTTTCACAGAAAGCGGTATTACTCCGGATTTAATCATAAACCCCCATGCAATTCCATCTCGTATGACTGTAGCCCATGTGCTCGAAATGATTGGCGGAAAAGTTGGGTCAATGGAAGGGCGATTTATAGACGGTACAGTCTTCTCTGGAACTCCAGAAGAGGAATTAAGAGCTGCTCTTGTAAGGAATGGTTTTAAGAGCAACTGCAAAGAAGTAATGTATGATGGCAAGACAGGGAAGAAGATAGAAGCAGAGATATTCATAGGTGTGATATTCTACCAGAAACTCCATCATATGGCAGCAGGGAAGTTGCATGTTAGGTCTCGAGGTCCAGTCCAGATTTTGACACGTCAACCTACTGAAGGGAGAGCAAGGCAAGGAGGTCTTAGATTCGGAGAAATGGAAAGAGATTGTCTAATTGCACACGGCGCAGCAATGGTTATTGCAGACAGACTTCTTGATGAATCTGATGGCACCATCGAATATGTGTGTGGGAATCCGAATTGTGGGCATTTTGCTATGATGGATAGAAGAGGGTTCCTAAGATGCCCTGTATGCAAAGACAATACTAACATATATCCAGTGCAAACGAACTATGCATTCAAACTGCTTGTTGATGAGTTGCTTTCGCTTGGAGTTGCTCTGCGTCTTCAATTGGAGGATTTGAAGTAGATGCGAGGATAACAAAGATATGGTAACAAGGATAAGGAAGGAGGAGAAAGAATGAATCTGATACCGGGTATAACAGGGATACCAAAAAGGATTAGTTCGATAAAATTTGCGTTTTTATCTCCGAATGAAATAAGAGAGATGAGCGCGACTAAGATAATTACTGCGGATACCTACGATGACGATGGTTTTCCAATCGAGATGGGGTTAATGGACCCCCGGCTTGGAGTTATAGAACCTGGACTTAGATGTAAGACATGTGGCAGAAAAGTGGATGAATGTCCTGGACATTTTGGTCATATAGACCTTGCGATGCCTGTGATACATGTTGGATACACGAAAGAGATAAAGAGACTTTTAAAATCGACATGTCGAAATTGTGGTAAACTTCTACTACCACCAAAGATGATTGAAGGGATGACACGCGAAGAAGAAAGTTTTTCTGAAGAATTTAGTGAACTAAACGGTTCAGAATCGACAATGTCAGAAATCGAAACTCCATTAGTGCTTTCGTTAAGTGCATCTGAAACTTCGAGGGAGGCTGCGGCTGTACGAAAATGCCCACATTGTGGCGAAGAGCAGAAGAAGATTACTCTTGATAAGCCCACATCTTTCCGCGAAGGAGGGCATAAACTTACTCCAAAAGAGGTTAGAGAAAGGTTAGAACGCATCCCTGATGAAGACTTAAAGGTGCTAGGGATTGACCCTAAAGTTGCAAGGCCTGAATGGATGGTACTGACAGCATTGCCTGTTCCTCCAGTAACTGTAAGACCATCTATTACTTTAGAATCTGGTGATAGGTCTGAAGATGACTTAACACATAAACTTGTAGATGTGCTAAGAATAAATCAGCGATTAAGAGAAAATAGGGATGCAGGGGCGCCTCAACTTATCGTAGAAGACCTATGGGAACTTCTTCAATACCATGTAACGACCTATTTTGACAACCAGACTTCTGGAATACCTCCAGCAAGGCATAGGTCAGGGAGACCACTAAAAACACTTGCACAGCGTTTAAAGGGGAAAGAAGGAAGGTTCAGGTCGAATCTTTCAGGTAAGAGAGTAAACTTTTCTGCAAGAACTGTAATTTCACCTGAC
>Ga0207433_10014584_pt1 | contig 11348 bp, 11 predicted proteins | sample YelNatPaOPGAMG01_FD_187559 | JGI IMG/M metagenome (GOLD analysis project Ga0207433, IMG submission 187559) | Hot spring thermophilic microbial communities from Obsidian Pool, Yellowstone National Park, USA - OP-RAMG-01 (SPAdes) (version 3) | ecosystem: Environmental > Aquatic > Thermal springs...
TTCTTCTTCTTTTAAAGAAAGAGCAGTTCCCCAACCCTGAATTGTTTGATTATACGCTGTAACAAGTTCTGTATGTTTTCTAAGGATGTCATCAACCAGACTTGCATTTTCAATAGCTATCGCTATCTGACCTGCAAGGGTCTCAAGGAAATCTACCCATTCTTCACTTCCATTATGAGTTGAACGATGGAATATTTCAAGAACCCCAATAACCCTTCCCTTCGTTATTAGAGGAACTCCATAATAGGATATAAACCCTTCCTCTTTCAACTGATTTATTCGGGAAAATATTTTATTCTCCAGAATATTAAGATTTGAAATAAAAATAGCTTTTCTTTCCCTTACTACCCTTCCTACCATGGGGTCATCCAGAGATATTATTGATTTTTTTACTTTCTCGGTTTTAAATCCCCTTTCACCTATACATTCGAGAGTCATTGTGTTTGAATCAAGTTTTAAAATCGCAGCAGAATCTATTCTGAGCTGTTTTATAATTTCATCCAGTGCTGTATTAATTACAATTCGAAGGTCAAAACTTCCTGTAATTGCCATATCAATATTCCTGAGTGCTGTGATTCTTTGAAGGCGATAGAGGTTTTCATCAAAAAGGCGTGCATTATCAAGGGCGGTTGCTGTTATATGAGTGAAATTCTGAATTTCCACTAATTTTTCTTCGTTGAAAAAATCCTTTCTGTCACTGTATAGATTCAGACTGCCAAAGATTTTTCCTCGAGAAATGAGAGGAAATGCTGCAGAACTCTCAATTTTTCCATATTTTAAAGCAATTTCCTTCCATGGTTTAAATTTATCATCAGTTAAAATGTCCTGACATGTTTGCGGTAAACCACTTCTAATTGCTCTTCCCGATGGACCAAGACCTTCAGGGGATTCATCCCACCGCACAGTAATTTCCATCGGGTAGGTGAAATCTTCCGGATAATGTGAAATGAGACGAACACTCCCATCCTTCTCAGCGATACCAAGCCAGGCAAGTGTGCAACCAAATTCCTCTACAGCCATCTGAACAACATTCCTTGCTATCGTTTTAAAGTCGAATTTCTCAATGAGTTTCTCTAATGCTTTGTAGAGTGTTGAAATAACTCTTAACTGATTCAAAATCTTTTCTTCTGCTTTTTTTCTTTCTGTTATGTCTCTTATAACCATAAATGTCCAGTATTCACCTTTTCTTTCAAAAGGTGAAACAACAACTTCTACCGGAATTTCAATTCCCGATTTATGTTTTGCAGAAAGTTCAATGGGATTTTTAGCAGTTAAATAACTCCCATTTTTCTTAAAAAATTCAAACTCTTTTCTGAACTCTTCACAATATTCATTTGGCACTATCATTTCATGAAAATTTTTCCCCATTATTTCAGAAGAATCATATCCAAAAATTTTTTCTGCTGATGGATTCCAGTAAATAACTTTGTCTTCATTATCAATCATTATGAAAGCATCGAAAGCAATTTCAGCTATTGTTTGCAAAATTTCTGGTTCAATTCTATCAAATTTTTTCATTTTAAATTCCTTTCATTCATCTTTTTGTTTTTAAAATTTTTCTTTATTTCAATAATTAATTCAGGTTATCGGGAAAACTCCTTTTCAAAAGCAGAACTCACAGGTAGGTTGCACTGGATATCAAAAACGGAATAATGCAGTAATTTTCTCGTAAGAATTCTTCAACGATTCTTCCTATTTCAACCCAAATCAACTTTAATTAACCAACTTCTTATATTTTTATACAATAAAAAATCAAAAAAATCAATTGTTAGCATCAAATTTGAAATTCTTCAAAAAGGATTTTTCAGTTTCACTTTTACAGGAATCTCATCTTAAATGAAGAAGTCACAAGAATAAAATCTTCTTTAAGTTCAAACATTACGATAAAAGTTCATTTTTCTATTGCAGAAAAAAAAATAATTTTTTAGAAGTTTAGTAGTGCGCTTTTAGGGGTGGATAATTCTTATCAATTCAAAAAAAGGAGAATCCTGTTATGAGCATATCAAAAAAAATAAGCGAATATATGAAAAGTGGTTCATGGATTAGAAGAATGTTTGAGGAAGGGGCTCTACTAAAAGCAAAATATGGGGCAGAAAATGTTTTTGATTTTACCCTTGGTAATCCTCTTTTGCCACCTCCAAGGAAGGTGCTCGACGAGTTAACAAAAATCGTAAATGAAAACCCTGAAGCAGGTCATGGATACATGCACAACGCTGGTTATGAAGAAGTTAGAGAAAGCATAGCAAAATATCTAAAAAAACTTTATGGCATTCCCTTCACAGCAAAAAACATTGTGATGTCTTCTGGCGCAGGCGGAGGAATGAATATTCTTCTCAAATCAATTCTCGACCCCGGAGACGAAATAATAATTATAGCACCATACTTCGTTGAATATCTTTATTACATTGACAATCACGGTGGAAAAGTAGTCAAAGTAAATGCAGGTAAAAATTTCGACCTCGATGTTCCTGCAATTGAAAAAGCAATAACTCCACGAACAAAAGGGATTATAATCTGCTCACCCAATAATCCAACTGGTGTCGTTTATTCAAAAGAGACCCTTGCACATTTGGGAGAAATTTTAAGGAAAAAAGAAAATGAGTATGGGAAAACAATATATCTGATTAACGATGAGCCCTATCGTAAAATCCTCTATGATGGGATTGAATTTCCGAGTCACATGGTTCATTATCGAAATTCCGTTCTTGTTACATCGCATTCTAAGGATTTTTCGGTCCCGGGAGAAAGAATTGGATATGTAGCAATACATCCCGATTCTGAAAACTGGGAGGATGTAGTTAATGCAATGACTTTCTGTAATAGAGTTTTAGGCTTCGTGAATGCTCCAGCTCTGTGGCAGAGAATTGCAGGGGCATGTCAGGATGCAAGTGTGGATGTAGAATGGTACAGAATAAGAAGGGATTTACTTTACAATGGACTGAGAGAAATTGGATACGAAGTGGTAAAACCGCAGGGAGCATTTTATCTCTTCCCCAAATGTCCGTGCGAAGATGATGTGGCATTCGCAAAAAAGGCAGCTCAATTCAATCTCCTCGTTGTTCCCGGTAGTGGTTTTGGCACACCTGGATATTTCAGAATATCTTATTGTGCTGTCTCTCTTGAAATGATTGAGCGTTCAATGCCCATTTTTAAAGAACTATTTATTGAAATGAAAAATTCGTAAAAAATTATGGCAGAACTGATACTTGCCTCAACTTCTCCCTACAGAATAGCTTTACTCAAACAGGCTGGCTATGATTTTGATATAGTAAAACCTACCATTGATGAAAGGCGGATATATTCCACCAACCCTTCTCACACTATTATGAAAAGAGCGATGAAAAAACTTGAATCGGTTTGTAGTGGTAGAACTTCAGGTGTGGTAATTTCAGCTGACCAGGGAGTGGATTTCAACGGTAAATTGATAGGAAAACCTGCAACTCCAGAAAAAGCACTAAAAACACTCATGATGATAAGAGGAAAAGAACATAAACTTATAACTGCAGTTGTTGTCCGAAATTGTGCTACAGGTAAAACATTAAAGCATCTCGATATTCACCGAATCAAAATGCGAAATTATTCGAAAAAAGAAGCAGAACGATACATAGAAATTGACAAACCCCTCAATTGCGCAGGAGCAATCAAAATCGAATCGAAGGGAATATATCTTATAGAAAAAGCAAAAGGGAATGATTACACAGCAATAATAGGTCTTCCAATGATGAAACTAACAGGCTTTCTTAAACAGTTTAACATTTACCCCTCATGGTTTTAAATACGGTTTTTCAATATTGATATTTAAATATCATCACTTCTGTCCAAGATAATTTAAATCAATAAATTCCAAAATAGATTCCTGCTTCCGCAGGAGCAAGATTTCGCATTCATAATAGTTTATATGTCATTTCCGTGGTTAAAAATGTTGTTTGACTTTTAATTTGAGGGGTAGTAATTACGAAAAGAAGTTACCAATCAATTTCAACATAGTTTGGGACATTCCCACAGAACTTATAGCATCAATTTGAAAATCTAATTTTGAGTCAAACTTTAACCTTAACATTTTATTCCCCTTTATTTTCTAATTTTAACTGAGCGGTTAATATAGCTTTATGCAATTTTTCAGCAAACAATTCTTTAGGTGGCAGTTTGGTTAGATATTCTGAAACTTTAATTCTGTCCTTTGGTAAAAATAACAATTCAATCTGCTCTTTACCCTTCTCAGTACATAGAATAATACCCACAGGTGGATTTTCATCTTCATCCATTTCATATTTTTCAATGTATCTTAAATATAGTTCCATTTGACCTTTATATTCAGCCCTAAATTTATCTAATTTCAAATCTATCACCACAAAACATTTTAATTTCCTGTGATAAAAGACCAAGTCAATGTAATAATCTATATTATCAAGAGTAATTCTCTTCTGTCTTGCTACAAAATAGAAATCTTTACCCAATTCAATGATAAATTTTTCTAATGCATTCAATATTGCTCTTTCCAAGTCCTTTTCGCTGTAAGTATCTGAAAGTTCTAAAAAATCGAGGACATAAGGGTCTCTAAAAACTAATTCCGGTGTCATCTTATCCTTTTCTTTCAATTCTTTCAATTGCATTTCAATGGTCTTTTCCGGTAATTTTGACAACACAGTTCGTTTATAGAGCATAGTGCCTATTCTTTCATCAAGGGTGCGTGTACTCCAGTGCTCTTTCTGGCATAAAGTAGCATAAAATTGTCGTTTCAGTTCATCTTTAATAGGTAAAAGACTTCTTATATGAGTCCAACTTAGACCTTTGAATTCTCCACGCAGTGCGTGGAGAATTGGATACGCCTCATATAACTGAACCATATACCATAAATTTTGAGAAGAAAAACCCTTGCCATATTTTTGAGTCAATTGTGCAGACAGTGATTGCACTATTTGTTTGCCATATTCTGCTCTTTGCGATTTCATTATTTCATCCTTGATTGTTTTCCCAATATTCCAATAAAGAATTATCATCTCCTGATTGATGGTGGTGGCAACTCTTTGTCTTGCCCGCTCAATCAAACCGGAAATTTTATCAAAAATCCCTTTACTCTTTTCAATTTTCTTCATACTTATATCACCTTTAGTCTCACAAAAGCACTTAAATTTATTTTATCATTATCCGTTAATGCATTGTCTAAAAATACAAACATCTTACCTTTATATTTTGAAGTTCTTATTTCTTCAATCGTGTCAGGATTAATTTTATCTTCAAGGTAAAGATAAAAATTAAGATTTTGCTCTTTGTCCTCAACATAATAAAACTCATCATCTTTAGGTATGCAATCCAACATGGTATTTAGGGTAAGGAATTTTAGGATAAATTTCAAGATGTAATTCATTAAGGGTGCTTGCAGGCAGACATAGCAAGTTAAAGGAGGCGGAAGGTATTTTTTCTTTCAGGAGGTCGAAGGGGCATTTATTTTCTTTGCCGGAATTTTTTCTTACATAGTTAAAGAATATCAAATAGTCTTGAGCTTTCTGAAGGAAATCATTTTTGCTATTGAATTTTTCGATATAAAATTCATTTTCCATGATAGAATGGACGGATTCGACATCTGATTGGAATCTGTGAGCCCCTGGAGGTATTGTTTTGTGGGTGGTGCCGAAAGATTCGATAGTTTTAGTGAATTCGCTTGGATTTTTAGCCTGCCATGAGTCTATAAATTCGCTACCGTTATCTGTTTGAATTGTTATTTTTCGACAATCTATTCCACTATCTTTTAAATGTTGCAAAATTCGTTCAATGAATAATCGTGAATATGCCAGTGAAAGTTCATCAGCAAAAGCCAAAAATAGTGCCCCTGTGCAAACATCTCTGGCAGTATACTGATATGCAGGGAGTCCCAGCATTTTCTTCTGGACCCAGTATTCAGGTATATCGTTTAGATTTTTTGTATCTACACATATTTCTGAAAGGCTCTCCATTTGCGTTTTATCTCTCTCAATCAGCGATTAGTCTGGTATTTTTTTCTTCTCCATTTTCTGGCAAGCCCATATTTCTTTACCACTTTTGTGATAGTTTTTACCAAATGATGAAGTTGGCTCATGAAGCACCACCATCCTGAGTCTTAAATATTTGGGGTCTTTACTTTCTCTTATCATTGTATAATATTTATACCCATATCCATAGCGCTGTTTCATTTTAGCGCCTCCTTTAGTTTTTTATTGGTTAGGAGGCGCTATTTTTTTATTATTTAAATTTTTTTTAACCCCCTATCGGGAGGGTGGCGGCCTTGTGCCTTTTCCCCCCAAGGCACAAGACAATAATCTTTCCTTACAAACCATAACTAACTTAATCCATTTAATGCCAAAGCATCTTAAATTAGTATCACCCCCCTGGATACCATGTTTGGGTTCCTTACCAAAAAATTGAATTTTTTGACTTTATAAAGTAACTAATACAGAATAATAACAAATAATAACAAGGAGGAATATTTATGAATGAATTTACACTTTTTACCATCGCAGTTTTTTTAATTCCCGCATGCTCCTGCTCGAATCTTGAATGTGGTCCTGGAACACACAAAGAAGGAAATCAATGCGTTCCGGATAATTCTATTGATAGCCTTGAAGAAGATGCAGTTCAGGATGACTTTATGGCCGAAGAAACAGAAGATATGGATGTGGAAAATGAGTTAGAAAATATTCAAATACAACTAATTGATTGGTCAGAAACAAGATCCCAACCCCTTTCTGTCTCTAATGCAGGAAATACTACAGAAAATCTATTTGGCGTTACACCAACAGGATTTCTCATGACAGATTCTGAATGCAGAATAAGTTTTATATATGCATATCTTTGCCGTTACAGCTGGAAAAATCTTTCAGGTGATGAAACTGCAGTTGTGCAATCAGCAACACCTGTTCGAGTGGATAGATTCCTATCCAATGATACCTCGCTTTTGGGCCTGATGACCGATACTTCACAGGTATGCAGTGATTTGATGAATGCACCTATATTCCATGGTAATATATCATTAATAGACAGTGGAACCGGAAATATTAGATGGAGTATTCCGGGAGTTTATACTTCTCTATGGACAGGGTCTTTTTTCAGCAATATGGATAACTGGACAGTACTTTATTACAGTCTGAGCAATCCATGCACCAGCCCTGATCCATTAACTCCGAGTGAAATGCACATCCATTCAATTGAAAACGGAACCGAGTTAAATGGCAGTATCAGCCAGGGTGAGATTTTAGAAATTTACGATGGTAGATGGCTCGCAACAGTAATGATAGGAAGTGAACCAAGAATTGCAATTATAGACCCATTATCTCCAGCAGATTTTGAGATATTATATGATGCACCTGCATATAATCCTCTTTATATGAAAGCTGGCAAAAAATATATTCATGTTATGTTTAAGCAGAATTCATCAGTTGAAGCATGGACATGGCTTTTGTACGACCTCGAAAGCAGGTCTCCCTATATCCATCAAATTCCAGATGACCTCTGGCCACTTTCCTACTCCTCAAAGTGGATATTTATGTGCGAAAAGGAACCAGCCACTCCCATAATATCCTGTGTGGTTCATGATATGACGGGAACTACCCCCGACAAAAATGTGCAGGTTGTAGATGATAATTATACTTCGGCATTAGCAGGAGAATCCGATGACCTGTATATAATAGGTCCATCAAACGACACATCTCCTCAACCTGTTTTAAAGTATATAAATCTTGTAACTGGAGACGAATTTCAAATTATGGAAGGAAGGGGAGGAATAGTTACAACGAAAGACGAGCGATACGCACTGGTTAGAATGGAGGATTCGACACTGTGGTTTCTGCAAAAAGAGCAAGTCACAAAGATTGCAGAAAATATTACAACATGGCGCGCACCTTACCATGTAACGCATCCTTATCCTGAAGTTTACCATGGTGAAAATATCGTCCCCATTGTTACTGCTTCTTCACTAACAGCCTTTAGCCTCAGTATTCTTGATGCATCGTCAGGAAAACTCTACCTCCTTTCAAACCACCTCTACTTTGATGAAGACGCATGGAATGCCGGCGACCTCTGTCAGAACCCAAATGTTGTTCCAAATTTTGGCTACTGGGGAATACAAACTCACTTTTACTTCTATGAAATTGCTGAAAACCCGGATGAAGTATCACTCTTCCTCGTCCCCACCGATTTTTCCACTCCCCCATCATTTTTTATGAATGTTCCTGTCGAGACATGCGTAACTCCCCGCATATCTACAGATGGAACTCGAACTGCGATAGTAATTGAAGATCCTTCCACAAAAGTTCGAACACTTTACCACGCCCCACTCCCATAAATTTTTTCATTTTTTTATTATGAAAATTTACCTTTCGACCATGGAACTGAGTATAAGAATTATCAATCGGTTCCTGAGCGGAGTCGAAGGACAATTCCGCTCAGACACCGCCCTACGACAGAACCGTCATTCCTGCGAAAGCAGGAATCTATTGATTTAAATTTTCATTCGTGGGGGTGGGCAAAATTTGCCCATGAGCGTTTACTATGATTTTTTACTTACCCATTCCTCAATTTCCGAGCGGGTTGGCACCCTGCCAGCGCATTTAACCTCGCCATCAATTACAAGAGCAGGTGTCATTGCCACTGCGAATTTCATAATCTCATCAATTTTTTCTACCTTTTCTACCTGAGCATTTATCTTTGCTGATTCGAGAACTTTTTGAACCTCATCATAGAGTTTTACACATTTCATACAACCTGGTCCTAAAACATGGATTTTCATTCTTTTATCTCCTTTCCTTTCATCTTATTATCCCAAATAATAAACCTGCTAAAGTGGACAATGCCACTACCAAAAAACAAAACATGAGTGTCTTTTTCGCCCCTATTACCCTGTTAATCACAAGAATGCTTGGTAATGAAAGTGCAGGACCTGCAAGAAGTAGAGCAAGAGCAGGTCCCTTTCCCATTCCAAGCCTCATCAGCATTTCAACAATTGGGATTTCTGTAAGAGTAGCAAAATACCAAAGCATTCCTATAAAAGATGCTATGAAATTTGATTTCAGCGAATTTCCTCCAACAAGAGTCCCAACTACCTTTTCTGGTAGCAAACCACCTACAAAACCAGTTATAAAAACTCCGATAAAAAGAAGAGGAATTATCATCAAGCCAAAATCCCATGTGGCAATCATCCACTGTTTAACCTCTTCTCTCGTAAACCATCTTAGAACCATAAAAAGGACTGCAATTCCCATTATACCCGCAAGATACCATTTTATTGAATGAACTTTTTGAGTAAAGTTTTCCGATTTTTGAATTTCAACTATTTCATTTTTATTAACTTTTTGTATTTCTGTAGATAGTTTCCCGTCTGGAAGAAATTGCTGAAACTCTATTGCATCTCTTGTGTTATACCGAATAACCGCATGAATTTCTTTCCCTCCATTTGTTATTATAGTTGCTTCATTCGTATCGTACCAATCCGAAAACACGAGAAATAGAATCATACATAAAAAATAAAGTGCGGTCTGCCATAATTTCCTTCTGCTTTTTGATGATGGCGGTAATTTTGCCATCTCGAGTCGTTTAGTATCACTCTTCTTAAAAATGAGAGCCATTGCAAGTCCAACAAAAATTGAAAATATTATCGCTCCCAATGCCCTTGCCACTCCAAGGTCAAATCCAAGAACTCTCGCAGAAAGGAAAATTGCCATCACATTTATGGCTGGTCCGGAATACAGAAATGCACTTGCAGGTCCCAGTCCTGCTCCCATTGCATATATTCCTGCAAACATGGGAAGGACACTGCAGGAACAAACTGCCAGAACCACACCTGAAACCGATGCAACCCCATAAGCAATGATTTTGCTGGCTGATGGTCCTAAATATTGCATCACAGATGCCTGTGATAAAAAAGTTTGAATTGCACCCGCTATGAACATTGCAGGAACAACACACGCGAGAGTATGATTAATTGCATACCATTGGAGGAGTTTAAATGCTTCCATTATAGAATTAGAAACAACCGGATTACCGAGGGGAAGGTAATATGCAACGAGAAAAACAAAAAGTAAGTAGAGCCCTTTTTTCCAGTCTTTCATCACACGCCTCCTTATCTTCCCCCTTTGTTTTGATTTTTCATGCAGAAGTAGAAAAATATTTTTTCTTAAACCAAAGAGAAACATTCACAAGGCTTATCAAAACCGGGACTTCGAGAAGAGGACCAATTACTGTAGCAAAAGCCTGATTTGACTTTATTCCGAATATCGCAACAGCAACTGCTATTGCAAGTTCGAAATCATTACTTGCAGCTGTGAATGAGACAGCAGTAGTTTTTTCATAATTTGCCCCAATTTTTCTTGCAATAAAAAATGTAGCAAACCACATAAAAAAGAAATAAATTCCAAGTGGAATGGCAACAAGCAAAACATCAAGTGGTTGTTTTACAATGAATTCTCCTTTCAGTGAAAACATAACAATTATTGTAAAGAGGAGGGCTACAAGGGTAATTGGAGATATTTTGGGCGCAAAAACTCTTTCATACCATTCCCTCCCTTTTGCTGATATAAGAGATATTCTTGTTATTAGTCCTGCAAGAAATGGAATACCGAGATAAATAAACACAGTTTTTGCTGCTTCCCATATAGAAACATGAACATTTAACCCTTCTACTAGACCAAGACCATTCAGGAGCAAGGTTATAAAAAGATAAATATAAACTGCATAAAAAAGTATCTGGAAGATTGCATTAAAAGCAACAAGTCCTACAGCGAGTTCTCTGTCACCACCTGCAAGTTCATTCCATACAATAACCATAGCAATGCACCTTGCAAGTCCAACAAGTATGACCCCTATCATGTATTCCGGGTGATTCCTTAAAAATAAAATCGCAAGAGCAGTCATAATTACAGGTCCTGCTATCCAGTTAACAAAAAGGGAAATTGCAAGAAGCTTTTTTTCATGAAAAACCTTCCCCATCTCTTCGTATCGAACCTTTGCAAGTGGAGGATACATCATGAGTATCAAACCTGCAGCTATAGGAATGGAGGTGGTTCCAACCTGAAGGCTTGAAATGAAATTTGCAACCTGCGGAGCAACATACCCTAAAATAACTCCGCCAGCCATTGCAATAAAAATCCAGAGAGTCAAAAACCTGTCAAGAAGAGACAATTTTTTAAGGGTGCCTTCACCGCTTTTTCCTGATTGTTTTTCAGTATCATTCATTTTACTTTCTCCCTGATTTCAAATTTTTTAGATTTAATTTATGAAACTTTTTAACCTCAGGTGAAGCAGGGCAACTGAAACTGCTGATTTCTTTTTTTCTCAACCATTCATCAAGTTTTTCTTCAATTTTTTTCAATTCCCGGCCC